>Ga0137376_10003051_pt1 | contig 10312 bp, 4 predicted proteins | sample SagtaG_23_FD_104814 | JGI IMG/M metagenome (GOLD analysis project Ga0137376, IMG submission 104814) | Vadose zone soil microbial communities from Sagehorn Ranch, Mendocino, California, USA - Sage2_L_20_16 metaG | ecosystem: Environmental > Terrestrial > Soil > Vadose zone | place: USA... | reverse complement strand
TGCGGTCGCTTTTCCGAAAGAACCAAGTCGACCGAGAGTTGGATGAAGAACTAGGCGCCTATTTGGAGATGGAAGCGGCGGAAAAGATGAGGCAAGGCGTAAGTCGTAAGGATGCGCTTCGCGCGGTGCGCTTGGAGCGGGGAAGTCTCGAAGTTACGAAGGAAGTCGTCCGCTCCGCCGGCTGGGAATCTGTTCTTGAGACTTCTTGGCACGACCTGCGCTACGGACTCCGTCAACTCCGAAAGAACCAAGGATTGACCTCAGTTTGCGTCCTTACGCTCGCGATTGGCATTGGCGCAACGACAGCAATTTTCAGTGTTGTCGATTCTCTCTTGTTGCGACCTCTTCCTTATCCAAATTCGCATCGGATCGTCAGGATCTGGAACACGTTCTCCCCCAGGGGACTGACGGAACTCAGTGCCTCGGAGCCGGAATTCCTTGAATATCGTCAGAGCCAAACTGTAACTCATGTCGCTGGATTTGCTCTCGGTTCATTAACCTTAACTGGGAATGGAGACCCGGCGCGACTTTCCGTCACTTGGGGGACATCGGATTTCTTTGCCGTTCTGGGAACACAACCCGCACTTGGCAGATCATTCTCACCGGACGAACAGGAGCCAGGGCACGATCAAGTTGTAATTCTCAGTCACCATTTATGGCAAGACCGCTTTGGGTCGAATCCCGCGATCATTGGGAAGTCTGTAGTTTTGAATGGCAAAAGCTGCGTCGTTTTAGGAGTTATGCCCCCGACCTTTAGATTTCCGAGTGGCGACGTGGACTTATGGCAACCATTGCCCACTGCGGCGAATAGCTCGAACCTGGGCAACCATTACTTGAATCTCGTTGCAGACCTCAAACCGCAAGTCAGTCTTGAACAATCCAAGGCCGAGATGAAGACATTACTAGCCCGCATTGAGCAGAAATATCCCGCCTATTACAGCGGCGCTATCGGCATTGGCGTGAATCTTGTTCCTCTTCGCGAGCAGATGGTTGGCAATGTACGGCCAACAGTGTTGGTTTTGATGGCGGGCGTGGGTTTTATGCTTTTGATTGCTTGTACGAATATCGCCAGTCTGCTTTTGGCGCGTGGAGAAGTTCGAAAGAAAGAAATTGCAACCAGAATAGCTATAGGTGCTGGTCGAGCGCGTATCGTTCGCCAGCTATTAGCCGAAAATCTGCTCCTATTTCTCGCGGGCGGAGCTGCAGGGCTAGTGGTAGCGTTATTGGGCTTGAGGCTTGTGCCGCTGGGGCAGTCTCTCCCACTCCAGCAGCTGGGAGCGCCCTCACTCGATTTTCGTGTCTTGTCTTTCGCAGCCATCACGTGCGCATCGACTGGTTTGCTCTTCGGTCTCATGCCAGCTCTTAAAACCTCCCATCCTCAGTTGAACGAAATCCTGAAAGAGAATGGACGGGATGCAATGGGGAGCCGCCAGCATACGCGTACTCGCAGTTTGTTGGTCATGTCTGAAATTGCGTTCTCTGTAGTCCTACTTGCAGGAGCAGGATTCATGATCGCAAGCTTGATGCGACTCCTGGGAGTTCAACTCGGATTCGATTCGGCAAACGTCGTCACGATGCGAATGTCTCTGCCGGAATTGCGGTATCCCAATGGCAGATTCGCGACTTTCTATAAGGACCTCCAAGAGAAGGTCCGTAGCATACCGAGCGTACAAACAGTCGCAATTGTCAACCAGTTGCCCATGAGCGAAGTCTTGGCGAATTCCTCCTTTGAAGTCGAAGGGCGGCAACTGGAAGCGGGCACGAACGTCGCTAACACACAAGTGATAAGCCCCGATTACTTCAGCGTGATGCGCATTCCATTGATCCGTGGCCGAGCTTTGGATGAGCGCGACCTTAATCCGGCGCCTTCAACTGCCGTCGTGAACCAAAGCCTTGCCCGCAAAGTCTGGCCGGAAGAAGATGCTATCGGGAAGCGGCTGAGGCTCAAACCAGACGCTCCTTGGCTCACAGTTGTTGGAGTTGTGAGTGACATCAAGAACGAAGGTTCGAATAAAGAGACAAAACCTGAACTGTACTTCCTCTATACAGAGCTGTCGTTCGGGTTATGGGCCGATCTTCGTTCGATGACTTTGGTTGTTCGCGCAAGTTCTGAACCTCAGCAAGTCGTGAGAGCAATCCGTGAGAAAGTCAACAGTCTCGATCCTGACCTTCCGATTTACAAACTTCAGACGTTGGGAGAAATCGTCTTCGCGTCTACCTCCCAGACTCGCCTGCCCGCCGTGCTCCTGTCTGTGTTTGCGGGAATCGCGCTTCTCCTAGCTGCGGTAGGAGTTTATGGCGTATTGGCATACACAGTCGCGCAGAGCAGGCACGAAATTGGTGTACGAATGGCTCTTGGGGCACCGCGTCAACACATCCTGAAGTTATTCCTGGGCCAGGGAATCAAATGGGCGGCACTTGGCGGCAGCGCCGGACTCGTGGCCGCAGTGATATTCGTGCGATTCATGCGCAGCATGTTATTTGAGGTCGGACCATACGATCCGACAATATTCCTCGGGGTCGCGGGAGTGCTGGGAATTGTTGTGCTTTTGGCCTGCTACTTTCCCGCGAGCCGGGCTTCTGGCGTCGATCCCATGGTGGCCTTGCGTTACGAGTAGGAACCGACTCATGTCCTTGTTGCGGAACATCACACGTGGCCTCCGATCATTGCTCCGAAAGGAGCAGGTCGACCGGGAGTTGGATGAGGAGCTTCGCGCCTACCAGGAGATGGCAACCGAAGAAAAGATCAAGCAGGGGATGAGCCGCAAGGACGCCCTTCGCGAAGTGCGCCTGGAGCGTGGCAGCGTCGACGCTGCAAAGGAAGTGGTCCGTTCTGGCGGCTGGGAATCCTTTGTGCACACGTGTTGGCAGGATGTTCGCTTCGCCGCCCGCATGCTGCAAAAAAATCCGGCATTTGCTCTTGCGGCAACCCTCACACTCGCCTTAGGAATTGGCACGACAGCAGCGGTTTTTAGCGTCGTCGATACCGTTGTCCTTCGGCCGCTTTCGTACGCCGCCTCGACCCAGCTGGTGATGATTGACGAATGGATGCCAAGCTTTGGATCGATCCCGGTGAACGGCTTGCATTTTCAAGAATGGCGAAGGGGGGCGAAATCATTCGACCGTATTGCGCTTATAGGTGGCGGGAACGTCAACGTGACAGACTTCAGCGAGCCGGAGCGCCTCCCAGCCGCACGAGTTTCCCCCGACTTATTTCCGTTGCTAGGGGTTCAGCCACAACTGGGCCGTATCTTTCTCAACGACGAAGACGTTCCAGGGCGCGATCACGTCGTGATAATCAGCAACGAACTCTGGCGAAGTCACTATTCAGCCGATCCCCAGATTATAGGTCGAACAATTTCCATCGACGGTGCGCGCCATGAGATCGTGGGAGTCCTCCCTGCCAGCTTTCATTTTCCAAGGCTGGATGACCTGTACCCGCTCACGATCGTGCAAGACAAACCACAAATATGGAAACCCATCGCGCTGGGTTCTGAGGAACTTGCACTAACCGGCGGCTTCAACTTCGTATCGATTGGGCGCCTCAAAGCAGGTGTTTTTCCTCAACAGGCGGCCTCCGAGCTCGATGCAATTGAGTGGCATTTTTCCGCTCAGATGCCGAAAGCGCTTGGCTCGGATCTGAGATCCTATGTGATCCCTCTTCAGGACCGCATCGTAGGACGAGCGAAAACTGGTCTCGAGCTGATGCTCATGGCGGTAGGCATCGTGCTATTCATTGGTTGCGTAAATATCACAAACTTGCTGCTCGCGCGCCTTTCGTCTCGTCGCCGCGAACTGGCAGTGAGGTCACTGCTCGGGGCCAGCCGCTGGCGCCTCAAGCGTCAGATGATTGTTGAAAGCCTCACGCTATCGGCGGTAGGTGGTGCATGCGGCATTCTCGTCGCTTATCTGGGGATTCGATCGATCTTGGCACTAGCGCCCGCTGACCTCCCGCGGCTGGACGAGGTACACATCGACGTGCCCACCATCGTGTTTGCGCTGGTTATTTCCACCATCGCAGGCCTTGTGATAGGCGTGTCGCCTGCCTCGCAATTAGGAAGAGCAGACGTTGGCGAAGCCTTGGCAAGCGGAATGCGATCGACTGCAAGCCGTGGAGCCGGGCGCCTCCGGTTTGCGCTTGTCAGCGCGCAAGTGGGGCTGAGTGCCATATGTCTGATTGTTGCCGGTCTCTTATTGCAGAGTCTTCTCAATCTTCTGAATGTCGACCGCGGCTTCGACACAAACCACATTATGACGGCGGGTGTGAGTCTCCCGATCAGTCGTTATCCCACTCCTGAAAGTCGAGTCGCATTCGTCCGCACCGCGCTGGATCGGCTAAGGGTGCTGCCGGGAGTCACCGACGCAGCAGCCGCGAACATGTTGCCCCTCGCCGGGGAAGGCGGCAATAGCCAACTGCTGAACCCAGGTACGAATGTCCCGCTTTTCGAGCATGCAGTCGGCAATATTCGCACTGTCGACAGCGATTACTTCAGGACTATGGGCATCTCGCTGCAAGCCGGCCGCCTGTTTACGGACGCTGATCAGCAGCGCCAGGTTGCGGTGATCTCGATGTCGATTGCCACACGCGCGTGGCCCGGCGAAGACCCGATTGGAAAGCGCTTCCATTTTGGTCCACCGAGCAATACCGATAAGGAAGTGATCGGAGTCGTCAACGATGTGCGAGGCGTCAGCCTGGAGGCTGGACCGTCATTCAACGTCTACGTGCCTTACTGGCAGGGCTACTTCGTCGCCACGTCGTTCGCCGTTAAAACGGCGAACGCTCCCACCTTGATCGCGCCGGCGATTCGAGGGGCAATTCGTAGCATTGATGGCGAGTTGCCCCTCTCTACGTTGCGAACGATGGACGAGATCGTTGAAGGCTCGTTGGTACAACGTAAGTTCCAAACGAACCTCGTGATCGCGTTTGGCGCGGGGGCCATGCTGCTAGCCTGCCTCGGAGTCTACGGCGTTATGTCATATTCTGTCACACAGCGCACGACAGAGATTGGAATTCGGTTGGCATTCGGCGCTGAACGAAGGGCGATTTTGCGAATGGTGTTAGAGCAAGCGCTACGTCCTGTTGCCGTAGGAATTATCGTAGCTGTCCCGTTCGCGCTCCTTGCAACGTCCTGGCTGCGGTCGTTGCTTTTCGGCGTCAAACCTCAGGATCCAGGGACGATGATCGTGGCATGCCTCGTTCTGATTATCGCAGCCGCGCTGGCTGCGTATCTGCCAGCGCGACGCGCCACTCGCGTCGATCCCATAATGGCCTTGCGTTACGAGTAGACTTATGTCCTTTTGGCGCAACATCACAAGTGGCCTCCGATCATTGTTCCGAAAACAACATGTCGATCGGGAGTTGGATGAGGAGCTTCGCGCATATCAGGAGATGGCAACCGAAGAGAAGATGAAGGACGGGATGAGCCGCAAAGAAGCCCTTCGCGCAGTCCGGTTGGAGCGGGGAAGCCTGGAAGTTAACAAGGAAATCATTCGCTCTGGCGGCTGGGAATCCTTTGTGGAGACGTGTTGGCAGGATTTGCGTTTCGCCATCCGTATGCTGTGCAAATCGCCGGGTTTTACCGTCGTCGCGATTCTCACGCTCGCCCTCGGTATCGGCGCCAACACGGCCATATTCAGTTTATTGAATGCTCTGATCAGACCCCTTAACGTCCCGGAACCTGATCGACTCGTTCGAATCTTTTCCGGACGCTCGGGCGCGTCCTACGAAATGTCTTATCCAAACTATGTAGATCTGCGCGGGTCTGCGCAATCATTCTCGCAATTGGCGGTGTATTCATTTCCGCAGCCAATGAGTCTCGGCGCGGTCAGCCAGAACGGACAGGCGTCGAGCGAGCGAGTATGGGGAATTGTCGTCTCCGGTAATTATTTCGAAACGCTTGGTGTCTCAGCGGCGGTTGGCCGCACCTTTGCTCTTGATGAGGATCGAATTCCCGATTCCCGGCCGGTGGTTATCATTAGCCATCGACTTTGGAGAGAAAGGTTCAACGCAGACCCGAGCGTTATCGGTCACAAGATCACTCTCAATGCTTATCCCTTCGAAGTGGTAGGAGTCGCACCAGACCGTATGCTACGAGCGGGTCTGCTGCTGTCTAACGATCTCTGGGTTCCGATGATGATGGAGGGCGAAGCTATGCCTGGTCAAAGCTTCAAACTGACCGGCCGGAACGAGACGTTCTTAAACGTGATTGGCCGATTGCGGCCGGGCGTCACTCTGGCGCAGGCGCGCGCCGAAGCGACAGCATTGGCTGCTCGTATGGAACGTGAACATCCCAAGGAGAATCATCAGTTCGGGCTTTCTATATTGACCGAACGCGAAGGGCGAACTCCCTTTCTACCAGGCCTCGAGCAATTCGGATGGATACTTCTCGCCATCGTCGGCTTGGTCATGCTTATCGCTTGCGCCAATGTGGCAGGTTTGGTGCTTGTCCGGGCCTTAGCACGACGCAGGGAATTCGGCGTTCGCATGTCTCTCGGCGCTGGCCGCTGGCGGCTTGTGCGCCAGCTTATTACAGAAGGGATGATCTTATCCTTGTGCGGCGGCCTGCTTGGATTGGGTGTAGCGGCTCTAGGCACTCGGACGCTGCTAAAGTTCGCTCCTCCCCTGCCACTGGAAATTTCAGTCGACGCCAGCCTTAACTATCGCGTTCTCATGTTTGCGCTGGGGGCGTCAGTGGCGACCGGACTTTTGTTCAGCATCCTCCCCGCGTGTCGCTCGACCAGGCTCGATCTCAGTGGAATGTTGAAGGCTGGGGATGCCGGGCTGGGCCAAGGGCGCAGCCGTACGCTTGCACGCGATGTGCTCGTGATCGGGCAGATAGCGGTCTCATTGTTGTTGTTGATTATGGCAGGCCTCTTTGTCCGGTCGCTCGGAAAAGCTCAGCAGATCAATTTGGGCTTCGACCCCACGAACCGATTGCTAGCCTCGGCGGACACCTTCCTCTCTCGTTACACTGACGAGCAGAGCCGGGCATTCGACGCACGCTTCCTTGAAGAGGTCGGGGCCATCCCGGGAGTGATCGATGTCAGTTCTACCGCCTTCGCACCGCTGAGTGGAGGGTATTTGGGTGACGGTCACGTCTACATTGAAGGCGAAACTCCAGTCCCCGATTATGAGCGGCCCAAAGTGTTCTACGACAGAGTAGGCGCCGGTTTCTTTCGCACTATGGGAACTCCAGTTCTGGCCGGACGCGACTTCACACAGCGCGATGTGAATAGCTCGGCGCCTGTTGCAGTCGTAAATCAAATGTTCGCGGATAGCTTCTGGCCGGGACAAAATCCTGTCGGGAAACGCCTGAAGCTGAATTCCATCGATAGCCTCTGGGTCGAAGTAGTAGGGCTCGTGCCGACCGGCAAGTACCTAAGCCTCGGCGAATCGCCGCAACGACACCTCTTTCTCGCGGGCCATTCTTCCGGCTTAATCATTCATACGGCGAGCGATCCACACCAGTGCATACAGACCATCCGTACGTCTGTTCAAAGATTGGACCCCAATCTAGCAGTCGCCGCCGTCGAAACAATGAATGAACATCTTGGGTTCGCCTTCTATCCAGCTCGTATGAGTGCGTTCCTCCTCGGGCTATTTAGTATGCTCGGTCTTTCGCTGGCAATGTTAGGACTCTATGGCCTGCTGGCTTTTGTTGTCCGTCGAAGAACTCACGAAGTCGGGATACGCATAGCTCTGGGCGCAACTAAGGGCGATGTCTTGTCTGTGATCATGCGGCGAGGGATTTTGCTTGTCGCCTTAGGAATGACGTTGGGTCTCGGCGCCGCGTACGCTGCGTCGCGTGTGGTCGCTGGCTTGCTTTATGGGATAGGCGGACGCGACTTGGTTACGTTCACTGAAGCCGCTATCCTGCTGGCCTTCGTAGCGCTACTCGCAATGTACGTACCATCTCGTCGCGCAACGCGCGTCGACCCAATGGTCGCACTTCGATACGAGTAAACGCCCATGTTTCATTGCTGCGAAGCCTATCACACGGATTGCGATCGCTGCCCTGAGAAGGAACAGGTCCGCCGGGAGTTGGATGAAGAACAAAACGGCTTTCTCGAATGGCCGCACAGGAAAAGATGAAGCGAGGTTCGAGCCACAGCAAGGTGGCGCGCGGTGCGTCCTGGAGCAGGGCAGCCTGGATATGACCAAGGAAATCGTCCGATCCGCAGGTTGGGAATCACTCGTTCCTGGATTCCAGTCGGGAATAGAGGCGGAAAGGAGGAATTAATGCCATCCGTAATGATCCAATGCTTACGAAGTTCGCGGACGCATGGACAGCGTAGGTCCGTGGCATTTCACGCTGGGGATCAGAAGAATACATCTCGAGTCACACGGCTAGCAGGCAGGACTCTAGAGGTTTTCGCGATCTTACTGGCCTGGGCCAGCTTCGGTCAGACTAGGTCTAACGCTCAAACGTTTGCGCTCAACGACACTAAGGATTTAGTCCTGCTTAACGTGAAAGCCGAGGCCACCGAATACAAGGGACGTAAAGCGGTGCGTCTCACAAAGGACACGGAAAAGGACGGCTTCGCACTGTTGCGGGGCACGGACTTTCAGGATGGAACCATCGAGGGAGACATAGCCTTAAAAATTACCACTCCTCCAGGCGTGAGAATGCCCGGTTTTGTGGGCATCGCCTTCAGGGCTCGACCGGACGCATCGCGCTACGAACTCTTCTATCTGCGGCCGAGGAACTCACGCTCAGATGATCAGGCGATGCGCAACCATTCGGTCCAATACGCCTCCGAGCCGGATTTCGGCTGGTACAAGCTGCGCCGGGAGTGGCCCTGGGTTTACGAGGCCCACGCTGAGTTGCAACCGGAGACTTGGACGAAGGTCACGATTGAGGTCAAGGGCCGCTCTGCCAACCTTTATTTGAACGGATCGGAGCAGCCAAGCCTCGTCGTGGAAGGATTGAAGGGCGAGGATTTGCGCGGTGGCATCGCGCTCTGGGCATACCAAGGCGAGGAAGCGTATTTCTCAAATTTCCGAATTACTAGCTCAGTCCCGCTGCCCGTAAAGAATGGCTCGGACGCCAGCGGCACGTGGCAGGTGAAGTGTTCGAGCGATGGCGGCGCCTTTAACAGCACTCTGCAGCTCAAACGCGATGGCAGTAAAGTGACCGGAACCTGGTCTGGCGACCTGGGTAATGTTCGCCCCATTAGCGGAACCTGGCGGAACGGTTACGTCGAGCTCACCTTCAACGCGGAATGGCCAATCGACGACAAAGGTGCGGTGACCGCCGCCGTCGCGACCCTTGCCGGTTGGATTGATAGCGACTCGGCTGGCGGTCGCATGAAGGTAGACGGCCGAGCTGATGGCCGATGGACGGCAACGCGGAAACCGTAGCGACCGCGTTACAGATGCCGTTGCACTGCAATGCCGGTCCCTGTAAGCAGACACAAAATGTAGCAAGCAGCGCTCGTCGCTCTGCTTGCCTGCTATCGCCCGGCCCGCCGCCCCACACGCAACGACCTGATGGTGGTGTTGCGTTACGCACAGTCCGTGCCATTTTTCTTGGCCGAGTCTGCTTCTCATCCCGATCGCAACCGATTTCAGTAAGGAACCTTTTTCTGCCGCGCATTTTCTCGGGCACAAACGCGCATCTCGTCAGTGGTTGATTTCCTCATGAGATGGCGACTCGCAGGACTAATGCCGCCGTGGAAGCTAGACGGAATGCGGCTGTTCCGCGTGTAGGACGCTATAGTTCAGAAGAACGCATCCTTCGTTGAGCGGACGGCACTCCGCGAGCGTGAGTTTCAAGCGATGCCCGGGATCACGGAACGTCGGAACTCCTGAGCCGAGCAGAATCGGGTGAACGTTCAAGCCTGTCGCTGGCGAATTGTTATTTCGCCCATGATTCCCTGCCCTACTAGCATTCTGCGATGCGCCATCCGGCCCAACTTCCGAACGTGAATCACTTCCTCACAACGTTGCATGAAGGCACGGGCAGACACACCTATTCCCCAGTATTATTCAAATCGCATTTGTTTCATTTGAGCTCTGGAGCCGAGGGTGGGAGTCGAACCCACGACCTGCCAATTACGAAAAGACCCAACCTTGCGTATGTTGTTGTGAAGTAGAGGTGTGATGCATCCGTTTTGGTGCATTTCAGGGGGTTCAGGAAAGCGTCTGTGCAGCAGTTTGTGCAGCAACCCAGAGGTGACGTCTCACGTAATTACCTAGCATCGCTACGCAGGAGTAGGACGGCCTCTACGAGAATAAAAATGAGACGAGTACCTCGCTCTGCGTGTTCCGCGCTCCGAACTAGAACCTGCGGGTATCAATCCACCTCTGAAC
>Ga0137376_10003050_pt1 | contig 10312 bp, 17 predicted proteins | sample SagtaG_23_FD_104814 | JGI IMG/M metagenome (GOLD analysis project Ga0137376, IMG submission 104814) | Vadose zone soil microbial communities from Sagehorn Ranch, Mendocino, California, USA - Sage2_L_20_16 metaG | ecosystem: Environmental > Terrestrial > Soil > Vadose zone | place: USA... | reverse complement strand
TGTTCTGTCCTCAGTGTTGCTGATACCACCACTAAGTGTCTGCACAATGTCAATGTGTTCCTCGCCATCATCATCTTTGTAATGACGGATGTCGAGGGTGATGGTAGAATATGCGATCATCTTGCGTATGAACCATGAGACTCCTTGCAGGGTCAGTATCTCCTCGGTGTCGTCGCTCAAGGTTTTATTCTAAAATACGTGTAAGGCAGAATTAACTAACGGCAGATGTTGCAATTACTAGCTGAAATTTGCCCGTCAGGTTAAGAATGGTGAAATCCGGTGGAACAGCCATGGTGGAAGGAAGACAAATGCAATCACACGCGCCTTCCTGGGGTGAAAAGGGTCAGCACTTTCCATGTTGCATCCTTTCCCCTCTCCCAAGCCTGTGGACCCCTCGCTCCCTCTCCACCAAATTCAACCATGATGCCGTCGTTGGACCATTCGCACCATATCCCTATTGATCCCGACGATGGCCCTGCTCCACCGCCCTTCCGATCTGGCTCATGTAGAGTCCCAACAAAGTCTTTACCAGTCAATTCTGGCTTGACAATGAACATGGTTGGTCTTATAACCACGTTTCCATCCTTGTCCTTGGTTTCTGCCACGAGTGACAAACTTAGGGGTAATGAAGCGAATGTCGAAAATGCTAGTTCGGCTCGGCGCGACGCGGGAGGAACATTGTAAATGTCTATACTTTCAAGTACAAGATTATCTTGGTCGAGTTTGGAAATATCGGAGTTTGGCTTTGGTTTATAGCCGCTCTGAGGAGTGAAGAGTAGGCTCAGTCCGAGGGAAAAGTAGTTAAGATAGACGGCATCGGAAAAAGCTTTGACATTGGGTGTGATAGCATCGGAGGTGGGGACAAGGGACGCAATGTAATCTGAAAGAATTGACGAGGACAGGCGCAGACCCAGCAAGGATTGGATAGTTGTCATGACGCGTGACTGTGACACTGCTTCATGCCATCATGGCCGACGAGGAGCAGCTTGTTGGCGAGATAGACGACGCGACCCAACAATCGTCAACTGTTTACAATGCAATTCTCGCGTCGAGTTTCAATGCATTCAAAGCCTACGCGCCACAAATAGTTCCTCTCATCGTGTGCACTTTGCTTATTCCACTTGTTCTCGCCATATCTCTTCTGGCCGGCTGGCTCGTCTGGAAAAATGCCTGTGTCAGTTGGGAAGCACCTATTTACCTACAGTATGGGTACGCATCTTTCTCTTTTGTCGCGGATATCCTTCATCACTCCTTGCAAGTGATGGCTCACAGCCATATGCTCAAATCCCGCTGCCTACCCTGGTACCGCAACAGAGATACGATATCTCGGTACAGCTTGACATACCCCTCACGGAATCAAATCTTGCGCTCGGTAATTTCATGACCAGCCTGTCTCTCTCCACGCCTACGAACAAGACCCTTATATCTATGCGCCGGCCAGTGAGCATTGAAGTTGTAGCAGTATAGACCGGGTTCTACCTCAAAATACACTAGACATTCATACTTCCTCCGAAAAACTCTTTCTTCTCAACCAAATCCAATGTAATCAAACTTGACGTGCCTCTGTTGAAGGCTTATCTACCAGGAACATCCAAGCTAATAGCACTTGTTGAGCTTGGCAGGCAAGACGCGTGGAAAAGCCTCGGTGGAGGTGAAGGACGCGAAGTAAGCGTTCTGGCCGCGCATATACAAGGTGCAATTGTGTATCATGGCATAAGGTCACACATTTTATCTCAATTATTTATCGGTCAGCTATTTATCAGCTCTTCAGGGGATTAGTGTCGCGGTTCCCACTAATATCGGGGCTTCTATCAACTGCCGGCTTCCTCGTAATGTTGTTGATCATGCTAAGTGGGTGCATTCTGCCAAATGTACTTCATCGACACCATGAGTCGGAGCTGGATATTACCTCTCAAGCCGACGAACAGAATCAGGATGAGCAGTCCGATGAATCCGGGACAGATAGCGATGACAAGCCTTCTCTTAGGACTCGGAGAGTGCGAAGATCTCAACGTCCACAGACTTCGGGAGAGCACGCCGTACGTCTTGATAGCATTATTTAATCTGCCATGACAAGCCTGATACTTGTCTTAGGAGATTAAGATTGAGGAAGAAACAGATCCGATGTCGTCAGCGGACAACGAACCGAAACCATTGCGACGACGGCGTACGGGGAGACAATCAGACTCTGACTTGTGAACACATGTATCTTGCTACGGCATGGTCTCTTTTTCCCAGTTGTAACAAATCATTTTCTACTCTTGACCACCGTGCCTCAAAGGCATGGGCGGCACATGTTCAGCGTCGGCTATCTGATACTACTACTAAATTGGTCGTTAGTCACCATGATCTCCGCGGCAATATTTCAATTTTATTTTGAGAAGGTACGGATGCCCATGTTCGGCTGACATGAACAGCAGGGCGTCTGGCGCCAGCCGCCGTTTATCCTCGTCTCCGGACATAGTTGAAAACCTGTTTTCTTCCGAGGGATTGGTCGATTCCTGAAGTACTTTCACGAGCTTTCTGGTGTCTTGATTTATGGTGTGAGGACGCATCTTGTTATGTCGTCTTTTAGCCGAACGCCACTCCGATCAGACTCCGGTTTGAAGATCCTGGGCGGTGGTATCTTACATTTTCGAAGACTATCTCAACAAGTCAACTAGTCATTGCTGCACAAGCACTGCCACATCCGCTTTGGTGGGCATTACCATAAGGACCGTGGAAGTGCTTTTGAGGTTTCGGCAACGTCAACTGTTCCAATTTGTGTGCCCGATGTCTAGAGAAGCCTAATTGAAAGCCGCTCATTCATATAGATTGCTCTACTGAGTTCTCCTTTCGCTTACCTCGTCCTCAGTATGCTCCTCATCAATAAACTCTTCACCGTGAAGGATAAGGTGATCTTGGTGACCGGGGGGAGTCGAGGGGTTGGGAAAACGGCAAGAAACAATCTGCTTTGCGCATCTTAACCGTCTGAACGCCACTTTATTCAGATAGCGGCTGCGCTCATTCAGAATGGGGCTAAAGTACGTATCTGATATTTCTTTGAACCTCTCGCAGGAAAATCAATTTGTTAAAACAGGTGTATATTACCTCTCGAAAAGCACGAGATTTACAGTCCGCCGCTGATGAACTAAACGCTCTTGGTCCTGGTTTATGCATTCCGCTTCCTGCGAATTTGCAGGATTATGACGAGGTCGTAAGACTCTCCGAAGAACTGAAAGCAAGAGAAGTAATGTTACACGTGCTCGTCAATAATGCGGGAGCGGCGTGGAATGCGCCGTTGGACGAATTTCCTGTACGTACCCATACCTTATTTGACGCTGGGCGAATCGTGAGCTAATATTACTCTCGTCCACTCACTGGCAATCTGTCACACCTAAACTAGGATGCTGCATTTACCAAAGTTTTGACCCTAAATATCCAACGAGCGTTTACACTCACGCAATCGCTGCTTCCGCTATTACGTGCCGCAGCCGTGGCATCCCAGCAGGACCACGTGTACGGAGACCCTGCACGAATCATCAACGTGCGCTACTCTACCCGTCACTGGCGATTTAGCCGAGATGATTTACCAAGTACTCATCAACAAATTTATCAGATCGGCTCAGTTGAAGGGATAGGAGTTCCGTTTCACGAAACATATGCTTACTCGGCGTCAAAGGCTGCTTTGCACCATCTTAGTCGACACCTTGCGAGCCGCCTGGGTTGGGAAGGCATAACGGCGAATACGATCGCTTTTGGCTGGTTTGAGAGTAAAAGTGTGATACCATCCTGTTTCCTGGTGTATTACACTGACATTCGTTGACTAGTGACAGAACATTCATTGAATACGCCCGAGAAGAGGGAGGAGATAGCGGGTAAAGTTCCTTTACAAAGAATTGGCCAGCCAGAGGATATCGCAGGCGTAGTGCTGTTCTTAGCCAGCCCATCTGGTGCCTACGTCAATGGAGCCACATTAACCGTAGATGGCGGTTGGCTGGTTTCTGATCGTGATCTAAAGCTGAGAGCTATGGAACGAGGAATAAAATTATGAGCAGTATGAATTAGATAAGAATACGCATGTTCCGGACGCTCGATCTGTCAATTATGTCAATCTTTGCTATCAGCCGTCTTTTCTCCACCTATCTCTTGCGTAACTCCCTTCTCTTCGACTTCCTCCTTGGAAAAGCTTTCTCCAGCTAGGCCTTTGACCAAATCTCCTGCGTCATCGCCCACCAGACCAAGCTCTTTAACAAGATCCTCGAGTTCTTTCTTTGTGGCATGTACCCCCTGCAAACCATAACCTCGCAGCTCTGTTCCAACGTCGAATTCTCCTGTACGTTTATTGGCAGGCACCTGCTTTTTGTCCATACCACCCGTTGCTAACGACTTTTGTTGAGCTAGTATCTTGGTTCTAATGTGATCTGGCGTCATTTGCAGGGGCAGGGCGACGCCTGGAACGCCCACAGGTTTGACCTCAATGGCAGGGTAGTCCTGATCCCGGTCAGGATTCCATGATTCTTTCAGCCGTAGAAATGTATCCAGCTCATCGTGTTCGACGGCATCTTCGCTATATAAATCATTCAACAAACACTAATGGTGAACCAGACGTGTACCTACAACTCTGCAAAAGTCTAAGTAAAGGAAGTTATGAGTTCATTTGGTGTTGTAGCTGAAGATGCAAGCTTACACCTGGAAATCGGCCTCCGACGAGGATTCCAGGGAGTTGCTGTTTATCTAGATACATCATACCACCAGACTTGAACGATTATGCTTAAGATTATTCATTGCCACACATCGTACCCGAAGGAGCTTTCCTTTTCCAAAGCCTCTTCGCGTCTTCGTCGGATGCTAAATCATAAGAAGAGAAGGGGATCTTTTTCACTTGAAGGATCCGTAACAGGTACTCTGCAGTCTCGCGTCACTATAATCAATGCCGAATAGTTTGGTCATGCTACCTTGGCGTTGTCTTAAAGCCGGTTGGGAAGCGATGGTAGTCAGAAACACAGATACAGGTGGAGAAGGCATGTGTATAGTACTAATGGCGGATAGTTGATCCAATATCGATGAATTAGGAAATAACTGATCCTCACCTTTTTACCATGACCGATCCATCTCTTAAAGTCCTCATCGTCTGCCTGGGTACGTCTGCAATCTTCAAGGGATATCAGACTATTTCAATAGTTGGTTAGGGAACATCTGCCGGTCGCCCATGGGCGAAGCAGTGCTCAAGCACGTTGCGGCAAAGCGCGGAGTGGAGATAACGGTCGACAGCTGCGGGACATCGAATTACCACATAGGCGAAGACCCGGATGAACGGTGAGGTGGACCCTCTGCGGTGCTACGCCGTTGCACGGAGGCGAGATGTGAGGCATTGACACATTCTTCAGGACCGTGGAAGTTTGCGTGAAGGCAAGCGCCGCAGTCCCACCCCACCTTTAAGTTACGCTTGACAGTAGAGTGAACAGAATAACGTCCCAATCTCGCACCAGGCGCGCCAGATTTCGACATCTGATTTTACCGAGTTCTCGTACATCTTAGCGTCCGACGGGAGTAATCTGCGGAATTTGGAACGCATCATGCCCAATGATACTACTGCTCAAGTTCAATTATGGGGTTCTTATCTAGATGGAAAAGCTATACCAGATCCATACTACGGAGGAAAGGTACAAACGACCGTTAGTAACCTTGCTTGCTTTCTCATCATGTGCGCACAGGACAGTTTCCAAGAGGTGTACAAGCAATGTACAGCGCTTTCAAATGCATTCTTGGACCAGGTTACGGGTAGCGCTCGTCTCTAAAGAACTAAATACCAGTTGTCTATTGAATATTCAATAGGTACACGACAGTGTAACTTTAGTGGAATGTAGGCATCACAGCTGAAGATTGACTCGCAATGGCATCTTCCGCATTCCAGTGACTTGTAATCGTCTAAGAAGGACATAAATTGGGCGATCACGGCAATGGGGAACGGCCTGTTCGCACCTTGTTTTGAGTATAGAAGTTAACACCGCTAGTTGAGTATGTCAGTATCAGTGTATGAGCGAAGGCGTATATTACGTACCTCTTGCCGTAAAACCCTATGTCGCCCAGCACGCTTCCCTGTATAAAAGTATGATGACATACGGTAAGAGCGATGCAGTTCATGCTAACCTTGTTTCCACTCCACGAGAACATTGGCAATGGAACTGGAATAGCCACATTAACGCCCACTTGCCCAACATTTATCTCCGTTTCGAATTTGCGTGCAGTCGAACCGGACTGTGTATAAATCGCAGCTCCATTCCCGTATCGGTTGTTGTTGATGATGCCGATAGCCTCGTCGAGAGTATTGGCATGTAGTAAAACCAAGACTGGAGCGAAAATCTCCTCCCTATCACATTTAGTACAATATACATATACAGGGGCAGAACACCTACTTGTAGCACTGCATCGAAGTGTTTGCATCAATCACCGTGGGCCCAAGGAAATTACCGTCAGGATAATCGGACACCACGATGCGACGTCCATCCAGCAGAACATTACCACCTTCGCTTTCAGCGGAACTGATAAGTCTAATTGCCCGCTCTTTTGCTGCAGGAGAAATGAGCGGTCCCCTAACACGAGGTAAGTTGATGGTGAAAAATTACTATCGCCATAACGTACACGTCCGTTTTCTCCTCAAATCCACCACTGACTTTGAGTTTCTTAGCGCGTTCAAGCAACTCGGGTATCCAGTTTCTGGTCTCCCCTACAAGTATTGCTACAAAACATAACAACCACACATTTAGAGCAAAAAATTACGGTGTACTGCGGGGACTTACCGACTGATATCGCCATGCATCGCTGACCAGCCGCTGTCGAATTTGATTATGACAAGTGGTAGGAAGTCAAGTAGCCTTACCGCCGAATGCTGAACCGACTATTGCCTTCAATGCTTCGTTCTTGTTGGCTGTCTCAAAAATGAGGATGGGATCCCACGGCAAGAAATAATCAAACTAACCATCGGGCATTATAATGGCGTGATTTTTTGCACCCATATTTGACTAAAAACATTAGGACTGGAGAAGAGACCCCGACGGAAACATACCTGAACACGCTTCCCACTCAACGTTCCTCTATAATCAAAGGTAAGCGAGTTCAGCTACTTGACAATTCGTCTCACCGTTCGAAGATATGCTTCCCGGCACGGTCTCCACCTACAAAGCTAATGGCCTTGATTTCTGGGTGATCGCAGATGGCATTCACTGTTGGCACTCCGCCATGAACGACATTTATTACACCGGGCGGTAATCCTTGGATAAATTGAACGTCCATGACTTAGCAAATGGTAATGCAAACAAACCTGCTCGCTGACATAGCTCTGCGATTATCATCGCTGCGCCGGGATCGCGTTCTGACGGTTTAACAATCAATGTATTACCTGTGACAGTCGCCATGGGTATTGTCCAAAGTGGTATCATCCTGGATAGAGATAAGATAGGTACGTGACACTCCAGATGATAGATTTACGCAGGGAAATTGAAAGGTGCGATACTCGCGCAAACACCGAGAGGCACCTTTCTGACATAGGTATCCATATCCTTGCTCACTACCCTAATGAGCCTTAGAGTCAGAAAAAAGCTGAAGATCTACTACCTTCAATTTTATCACCCAATAGAGTCGTCGTAGCAGAAGCCGCAGTTTCGGCAACTTGAAGACCACGGTACAGATCACCATGGGCATCTACGTGAATGATTAGCTTCAGTAGATCTTTCGACCGTGTTCAGGAATTACCTGGAAGTGTTTTCCCTTGTTCCAGCACAATGCTACTCGCTATAGCTTCTGCATTTTCTCTGAGGAGCTGTTGAAGCCTGCACTACATATGTTGGTGGATGAAATTGTCCCAAACGTTGCATCTTACTTTAGTACAAAGCGTTGCCTTGAAATGACACTGGTCTTGCTCCAGGATTTATACGCTTCGGAGGCAGCGTCCACTGCTTGTTGGAACTCGCTCTCAGTGGATTGAGGCACACGAGTAACTAATGTTTGTGTAGACTGGTCTTATAAGTCATCATTCATATGATGAGGAGACGCTTCTTACCGGGTCAAGGACGTCAAACCACTGACTAGCCTTGCTCTCAGCGAATTCTCCTCCGATGAAGTTCTTGGTGGTACCTCCGGTCGCGTTGGTGCCCTTCCATTCAGCTGATATCTTCTCAGCAAGTGGTAATGCTTTCACATTTAAGGCCCTTGGATGGGAAGACGCGGAGAACGAACGTATGTGCAAGTGCCGCAAACGAGGAAATCGTTGGATAGGCATGACGTTGTGGATGGAGGGTAAATGCGGGGTAATATCTTTGGCACCGCGGCCGGAACCTGGGCCGGGGCCCGGAACGCGAAAGTATTGGTCACATTCCCTGGATGTGACTGTCACGGTGCAACGGTATTTTTGCGGCCCAGGCACTGAGGCAGGAAACGATACGCGACACGACTCGTAATGAACTCAAATGTGCTGAGGACACCGTCGGTCAACGGCTACCATCCCAGCAACGTCGCGTCATCGAGCTCAAGCCAATACCCTCCAACGTTTCAAAACCAGGCAGACTATCGTACCTATCCGACCAATGCGCCAGCACAACATCGTTCACATTTAATGCATCAACCGTCGGAATCTCAGTGGTCATCACAGGGTCATTCTAATCCAGCTGCTTACTCTCACAATACTCCTCATCAACAGTCTTGGGCTAATCAGATGCAACATAACCCATATCCGAATGCGATGCAGGGCATGAACCCCATGAACTTTCCGTTCATTCCTCAGCAGGTGATACACGATGCTCTAGCCATGTCAGCGCCAGTTGAAGCCGCCGACGAACCAACCTTAGTCCAAGCTATTCTCTCTAGTCGTAACAAAGGTGAAACGTACAAGGATGCGTTGAACAGTCTACATGGGGTGTGTAGTTCCCTCTCTGACGTGCACGTAACTGAATGTGATGGTAGAAAAATGGGCATTCAGCTAGCCTGTGGAAAGATTATTATCTTGAACACAAGGATCGTCTGGATGCCTGGATTGCAATGTGTATTGAAGCTGACGCGCAAAAGACTACGGCAACTACAAAAAAGCCCGTGGTGGTTAAGCCACCCGAGTCCTCGCCATTACTGGCTTTCAAGTCATCCCCGGCTCCACCTGCTACTAAACATAAGCAAAAAAATAGAGAATGTGACTCCAGGACGCCGCCTCATCCACCCAACTTTCCAAAGGGTGGTCGAAGAACACAAAATAGTCTTTCTGCACCTACAGCCATTTTTGACGACCGTTTACCGCCTCCGAATACAGAAGTACGTGTTCCACCTCCGCCCTCGCGATCACCCAGTCCTCCTCGGCACATCGTGCCACAAGGCAGAGGAAACAAATACACACCGGAGGATAGAGATTTTTTCATCAGGTTTATCTCCTGGCGCCTCAAATCTAACCCAAGCTTAACTCGGATGGACCTTTGCGACCAACTCGCAGAAAAGGTTAGTGCCCAAATTATAGGTTTTTTCTAGTAATGACTGTGTCAAGGCTCCACACCATACTTCACAATCATGGGCATCTTATTGGTCGAATCATCATGATCTTCCTGATAAAATATTAGCTGCGGCGCACGGCGAGGCATATGGTTCCGAAGATGAGGACGAAAGTGAATCATCATCAGCTGACGACAAGAATAAGTTTCCGCTTAAGCGTCGACCAAAATACTATGAATCCAGCATAAGTTCTGATGAGGATAGGCTGTCAACTAGTGTAGATGATGCAAGAGATAGCTCAGAAGACGATGGAGATGATGACGATGATGGGCCCGTCCGGGTATATGGCGAAAGTGACATGGGACCCAAAGGCTCACCTTTCACTGACGCCGATCTGTACATCACCGCCAAGTACGTGGCATCTTTCCCCGACTTTGAGAGAGTCACCGCACGGGAACGATGGGATCCATATCATGAACTAGTAAGTGAAGTTTTTTGGATTTACTTAAAAGCACCACTCAGACTTTACGAGCATCCGCAACGGTCCGCGAAGGCTTGGACCGAATATTATCGTAGATACGAGCACGGTAAGATTAGATATTACTGATTGTGGGCGACGGACTAATGCCGAACGACAGCCATCAAGCGGCTTGCAGCCAAAATTCGCCGCCAAGAGAAATCAAACGGGTCGATCGACAGCCGGCGGGCAAGGCCGTCGTGGGCTAGCAACTCGTCGCGTTGGAAACGAAAGCACGAAGAGATGGAGGAGAACGACGACGGCGGGAGTAAACGCAGTAGGGGAGGTTAAAAAATTAATTCTAAAATATCTTGGGATTGCCGTCGGTATTTGTACGGTTGTCTT
>Ga0137376_10003049_pt1 | contig 10314 bp, 10 predicted proteins | sample SagtaG_23_FD_104814 | JGI IMG/M metagenome (GOLD analysis project Ga0137376, IMG submission 104814) | Vadose zone soil microbial communities from Sagehorn Ranch, Mendocino, California, USA - Sage2_L_20_16 metaG | ecosystem: Environmental > Terrestrial > Soil > Vadose zone | place: USA... | reverse complement strand
CAGGTCAATATGTTCGTCGGCACCGCTGATGGTACATGGCTCGATACGACCAATAACCCGATCCTGAATCCTGTGCCGCCGCCATAAGCTTCACGAAACGGTCGATTCAAATTCTCCGTCGCTGAGCCGCGTGTGGATTCTCATTCGCGGCTCAACTGACGTAACGGTTCGGATAAGCTTGCCACGCTCATTTGTGGTGATGCTGTAGCCGCGGCGCAAAGTCGCGTCCGGCCCTAGCACGCGGAGGATTCCTTCGACGTGGCGAAAGCGGTCTCTGGCTCGCTCCATGACCTGCGAAGGCAAGCCCACGAACCGCCGTTGCAAGTCAGCAAAGCGATTGCGTCGCAGAGACAGCTCGCGCACGGGGCTGCGCGATTGCAGTGCACCGGCAATATGCAGTAAGCCTTTGCGGAAATAGTCGATCTGGTGGGCGACGTGCCGATGCAACGCTTCACGTGACAAGTCGATTTGTTGTTGCGCATCATGCATCCGCTTAAGCAGTTCGCGCGCAAGCGTGCGCTCAGACAAAAAGCGCAGCCGCGTTTTTTGGTGCTCTAAAAAACTGCGCAAACATTTTTGCAAGCAGCCGGCCAACTCATCAATCCGGCGACGAAGATCGATAATGTCTGGCACAATCAATTCCGCGGCCGCACTTGGCGTTGGCGCACGCAGGTCGGCGACAAAGTCGCAAATCGTAAAATCGATTTCGTGGCCAATTGCGGAAACGATTGGCACATCCACATCAGCAATAACACGGGCCACAATCTCTTCATTAAAAGCCCACAAATCTTCCATGCTACCTCCACCGCGCGCGACGATGATTAGGTCGACGGACGGCCAAAGGACGTTTAGCGTGGCCAGTTCGCGAATCGCCACAGCAATCTCGCTGGCTGCGCCGGCGCCCTGGACACGGACCGGGTTGATCAAAATCTCGAGCCAGGGCGCGCGCCGCTGCAGAACATTGAGCATGTCGCGAATGGCCGCGCCACTAGGAGACGTGACAATGCCGATGCGGCGCGGAAATTTTGGCAGCGGACGCTTTCGTTCCACCCCGAAAAGACCTTCAGCCTCAAGCTTACGTTTGAGCGCTTCGAACTTTGCCTGGAGTAGACCGAGCCCGCGCGGCTGAAGAATTTGCACACTCAGCTGGTATTGCCCGCGCGCTTCAAAGACAGAGACATTGCCGTAAACCTGGACTTGTGCTCCATCGGCGAGTGGCTGCCGAAGTGGCGCCATGGTGTTTCGAAAAATCACACAGGCAATCTGCGCGCGTTGATCTTTTAGAGTGAAATATTGGTGGCCGCTGGGATGGAGTTTGTAATTTGACACTTCGCCCTGGACCCAAACCGCCCCAAACTTGGTCTCGAGCGTGCCACGAATAGCACGAGTCAGTTCCGCGACCGTGAGGATTTTGGAAGTTTGCTGAAAGAAATCGCTTGTGAGTTGCATCAGTCGTTAGGGAACCGCGGATTACGCGGATATCACAGATATAAAAGAACTAAACATGTAGATCGGACAGAATTGGATTTGTTTTCGCTGATATAGTTTTTGGTCGAGGCGGGGTTTCAGCTCATTCAGAACATTCATTGCGATCCCGATGATGTCCTGCTGAGTTCTTCGTGAATCAATTTGCTCATCCGGTAAATCCGCGTAATCCGCGGTTGAATTTCACGAACGAGTGAACCGAATAAGGCATTGTTCAGAACCGCGGATTACGCGGATATCGCAGATATACAAAATCAAGCATGCAGATCGAAACGATCAGATTCATTACCCTGTTGCCGAACGACGTTTTCCATTCCTGTTCATCCGTTCGAATCCGCGTAATCCGCGGTTGAATTCGCATTCCTAACTGCCAAACAGCTCGTTTTGCGCCCCAGCTGGTGGTTTCAGCCCCAGCTTACGATAGGCATTCGGCGTCGCGACCCGGCCTTGGGGCGTTCGTTTGATGTAACCTTCCATGATTAGATAAGGCTCATTCACTTCCTCGAGTGTGCCGGCCTCCTCGCCGATCGCGACCGCCAGCGAGTTCAAACCAACCGGCCCCCCATTGAATTTGTGGATCAGCGTTTCAATGATCCGCTTGTCCCATTGATCAAAACCATCGCGATCGATCTCGAGCATGGTGAGCGCACGATCGGCCAGTTCGGCAGTGATTTTTCCGTCTGCTTTGACTTGGACGTAATCACGGACCCAACGGAGGAGATTGTTTGCCGTGCGCGGAGTGCCGCGAGCCCGTGTCGCAATCTCAGCGGCGCCCTTGGCGTCAGTTTCTACGCCGAGCAAGTAGGCGCTGCGCATAATGATTTTCTGCATCTCTTCGGCGTTATAATAATCAAGCCGGGCGCTCATCCCGAAGCGCGACCGGAGCGGCGCGCTTACCATCCCGGCGCGGGTAGTTGCTCCGATAAGAGTAAACTTCGGCAGGTTGAGCCGAAGACTGCGCGCCTGCGGGCCTTGATCGATAATGATGTCGAGCCGGTAATCTTCCATTGCCGGATAGAGATACTCTTCGATCGTCGGTTGCAGGCGGTGAATCTCGTCGATAAATAAGACGTCGCCTTTTTCCAAGCTGGTCAACAACCCGGCCAGCTCGGCGGCCTTTTCGATCACCGGCCCGCTCGTGTTCTTGATGTTTACGCCCATGGCATTGGCGATGATGTAGGCCAGAGTTGTTTTGCCAAGGCCGGACGGACCGCTCAGTAAAATGTGCTCGAGCACGTCACCACGTTTTTTGGCCGCTTCCACCATCAATTCCAAGCGCTCGCGCACCTTCACCTGGCCGGTGAACTCGCTGAACATCGGCGGTCGCAGCGAAATCTCGAAAGCGGCATCTGGCTCTGGCGGTTTCATCTGTGCTGACGCTTTCATAACACCGGGCTGCGGATTACGCACGATACGATTTGATTGGTTCTGGGGAGCGCACGCGCCCCCGCGTGCTGGCGATCGCGCCCTCGCGATCGCGAACTTTTCGGATCAACAATCCATTGGCGCAGCCGACTCGACCGCATTTCGGCGAGGGTGCCGAAACGTGCACGCGAGGCGCGTGCGCTCCCCGGAAGACGGTTCGCATCGCGTTGTTAGATTTCCAAATTTTTCGTCAGCACTAGTTCGGTGCCGCGAGGTTTTAAGATGTAATCGACCTGGTCGAACGCGTTGCGGATCAAATGCAAACCGAGTCCACCCGGTTTGATGATGTCATGGGAGCGGCCTTTCATGGCGTGTCCTGGCGTTTGCACGCCGTAGTCGCGCAAGCGCACCCTGATGCACTCACGCAAGCCTTCCATAGTTAGGATGATCAGTTGGTCATCGCGTAATTCATAGGCGTAACGAATGATGTTCGTGCAGGCTTCATCGATCCCAAGCACCATGAGCGTCTGTTCCTTTTGTGAGAATTGATACGTGTCTAGAAACCTTCTGACGTATTTGCGCATCAATGCAAGGTTGCCGCTGTGGCTACTGAATTCGAGCTTGCTTTTGTTCATCGGCAACGAAAAGGCTGGCTACAGAGCGGTGATCAATCAAGGAGGAACACAGACTTGCATTGCAGTCTGTGCGGCCAGCGGGGTTCGAGCCCGCTGAAATCAAACGGCAGACAAAATGTCCGCTGTCCGCACGGGCGGGCATGCCTGTGTTCCATTCGCGTGCAAAAGCAATGGACAGTAGACGGAAGCAGTTGTTCAGTTTCGCACATGTGGAAATCTTTTGCGGCCCTTTTGCTGATCGTCACACCTGCATTGGCCGAGGAATATCCCACCGCTTATGAAGCCTTGCGCGCCGTCGGTGCTAAATTCGATCGCGCCTCGATCAATCGTGTAATTTCAGTTACTGGAGTGGATGGCGCTCCGCAACCGGAAACCTGGAAAGTCCTGATCGAGGATCCCCGGGCCCGTGGCGGTGTGCGCGAAGTTGAAGTGACTAATGGCGAGGTTGTTTCTGAACGGACGCCGGCTCGTTCGGTGGTTGGTTCAACCGAAGGCGCAACGATAAAGACCACGCGCTTAAATCTTGATTCCAGCGGCGCTTACGCCGTGGCGAGCCACACTGCGGATAAGTCGAACACGCACTTTGCCACCGCCAGCTACATCTTGCGCACGGACGAGCACGGTGATCCGGTCTGGATTGTTACCCTCCAAAACAGGTCGTCGCGGCCCGTTGGTACGATTCATATCGGCGCGAATCGCGGCAATGTTACACGCACCGAGGGAATGTTTGCCGGTACCAACATGGAGGACGTGGAGACCGACCGCGATGCGGAGCGGGATACCGAAAACGAGGGCGGAATCATTGGCACAGCCAAAGCTCGAGTCCGAGAGACATTCCGTCGCGCTCAAGATGAAGCCCGCGACATGTTCGAGCGCGTCCGGCGTTCGTTTGTCGATTTCATTAATCGCGGTTAGCGCGGAGCAAGACTCGATTCTATTGAAATTGATCTGTTTAGCTAACAGATCGGTGAAGGTGACTTCGAGAAAGGTATAATGACGAGGTCACCTGTTACGGTAGCCCGTCGGCAAAATACGTGCCGGAATTGGTGGGTTGTAAAATCCTTGTGCTCTACGATGTCAACGCAGCGGGTGGCTGCGCTAATGACGGACCGAATGACGCGGGAATGAATCGCGCTTTCAGCGCTGGTTTTTCGTACTTATCGGTTCCTGGGGCGCTCCCCCAGGCTGCTACGATGCTGCGCCTTTGGCGCTAAACAGATAGCTCCCAAACGGGAGAGCTGGGAGAGGAAGGCCACTCCATACGAGAGCGCTCACACGTGCTACCTCGAAGAAGCAACATGCTCCGATTTCGAAGTTGAACGTTGAACGTTGAGCGTTGAACCTGTTTTATGGGAATTAACCAACGATTCAGTGGTCACTATTTGGAAACGTTAGAATGAGGGCGAGGCTATGGTTAAACTGACTGCCGAGACGAAAGACAAGTTTTGGCCGCCTTTGCCATTTGCAGAATGGGCGGAAACGGCGGACACCCTGCACATGTGGACACAGATCGTGGGCAAGATCCGTCTGGTCTTGACGCCATGGACGAACCATTCCTGGCACGTAACGCTTTATTTAACGTCTCGCGGACTGACGACGTCGCCAATCCCGCACGGCCTCCACACCTTCGAGATCAGGTTCGATTTCCTCAATCATGAACTGCGCATCGTTAAGAGTGATGGAGCGCTGAAGACCATGCCATTGCAGCCGCAGTCGGTCGCAGCGTTTTACCAGAATGTAATGAGCGCATTAACCGAAATGAATTTGCCGGTGAAGATCAATCTGGTGCCTAATGAGATTGAAAATGCAATCCCGTTTGATCGTGACGAGCAGCATCGATCTTACGATGCTGCGTATGCAAACCGGTTTTGGCGAGTGCTTGTCCAGGCGGATCGTGTTTTTAAGGAATTCCGGGCGCGCTTCTGTGGCAAATGCAGCCCGGTCCATTTTTTCTGGGGAAGTTTTGATCTGGCTGTGACCCGTTTCTCAGGACGGCCCGCCCCTCCGCATCCGGGCGGAGTACCGCACCTTCCGGACGCGGTTACGCGGGAAGCCTATTCGCAAGAGGTGAGTAGTCTTGGCTTTTGGCCGGGCAACGCCGCCATGCCAACGCCGCTATTCTATTCGTATGCCTACCCGGAGCCCGCTGGATTTGCGCAGGCAAAAGTCCAGCCAGAATCAGCCTCTTATAACGCGACGCTTCGCGAATTCACTTTACCCTACGACGCCGTTCGCGCGGCGAAGGCGCCTGACGAGGTTCTGCTTGAGTTTGCCCAAAGCACGTATGATGCGGCTTCGATACTGGGCAAATGGGATAGGAGTGCTCTTGAAGAAGTTAAACCGTCCTTGCTTTCCGGACATTAGCATTCGTAATTTAATTGAAATGATTCCAAAAAGAACGGCGTTGGCCGAACAGGAAGCCTGGCAGGATGTGCCGGATGGCTGGCAACCATTGTATGGTGATGTCGAGCAATATGGTGTGAGTGTGGAATGGCATGATTTCCGCACTGAACGTCCGCTGGATTGGGGACGAAGTTTTCATCCACGCAGCGTGGAGTTTTGCTTAAATGTAGCGGGCCACGGCGCGGTGGGTGCGAGTGAGCAGTCGAAGCGCAATTACTCGCCCGGCACGTCCGGTTATTATGCAGTTGCCGACGCGCCCTTGAGCGCATCGCGACAGGCCAACGAGCACCATCAATTCGTCACCCTCGAATTTTCGCGCCAACATCTGCAACAGCAACTGGAGCACTGCGAGCAAGACCTGGAAGGGCAGATGCGCGTCGCAGTTTTTTCTGACAAGTCAGAGACAATTGTTTCAACCCCGCAGCCGCTCACAGCCGAGCAGCGCAACGTTGTTGGAAGTCTGCTCAAACCGCCTGTGCCAAAGGCGGCGCAGGCGCTTTGGTATCAAAGCAAAGCGCTCGAGCTCATGGCGCACTTTCTTTTCACTCCGAAAGATCCGGAATTTTTTTGCATGCGCCAAAAACGAGTTGCCCGCGAGCGGGTGGAGCGCGCAAAGGAACTGCTGGCGCGGAATCTGGCCACACCGCCGAGCCTGGAGTCACTCGGACATGAGGTAGGGTGCAGCCCATTTTATCTTAGCCGGATCTTTTCGCGTGAAGTTGGTCTAACCATTCCTCAATACCTTCGTAACCTGAGAATGGAACGGGCGGCTGAGCTTTTGCGCACCGGCCGCTATAATGTGACGGAGGCGGCCACGGAGGTCGGCTACTCCAGCCTTAGCCATTTCAGCAAGGCATTTTGCGAAACGATCGGCTGCTGCCCGGTCCTCTATCCGGCGGCGAAAAATGTGATCGTTGATCGCTGACGCGATCGACAGACGTGAATCGTGAATCGTGAATCGTGAATCGATGTAACGATTTAACGAATTAACGAATTACGATTTAACGTTCTCATGAAAATCGCCCGCGCTCTCATCTCTGTGTCTGACAAGACGGGCGTCGCATCATTCGCGCGCGCGCTCGAGCGGCATGGCATTGACGTTATTTCCACCGGCGGCACGGCGAAATTGCTGCGTAAAGAGAAAATCCCGGTGCGGGAAATTTCGAGCTTCACTGCGTTCCCGGAGGTCCTCGAGGGCCGCGTTAAAACCTTACATCCACGTGTGCACGGCGGCCTTCTTTACAAGCGCGACAATCCGAAGCACGTCGCCCAGGCAAAGGAGTGCGGTTTCGAACCGATCGATCTTGTTGTAGTCAATCTTTACCCGTTCGAAGCAATCGTTGCCAAACCCGACGTCACGCTCGCTGAAGCGATTGAAAACATCGATATCGGTGGACCTTCGATGATCCGAAGCGCGGCCAAGAATTACGAATCGGTCACTGTGATCGTGGACCCAGCGGACTATGACTTGGTTCTTGAAAACATGCGGGATAACAATGGCGAGACGACACTGAAATTGCGGGAACGCCTGGCCATAAAGGCTTTTATCAAGACTTCCGCCTACGACCGCGCCATCGGAAATTTTCTTAACAAGGAGCAGACAACTGACGCTTCGTTTTCAATTTCACTCCCCCTCGTGATGCGCCTGCGTTATGGGGAGAATCCGCATCAAGCCGCCGCATTATACGGTGATTTCGATCAGCACTTCGAAAAACTTCACGGCAAAGATCTCTCCTTTAACAATATTTTGGATATTAGCGCGGCCACGAACCTGATGGCGGAATTTGCCGAACCAACCGTAGCGATTCTGAAGCATACGAATCCATCCGGGGTCGGTTCGGATGACGATCTACGCGAGGCGTGGGAGAAAGCTTTCGCCACCGACAAGCAGGCTCCCTTCGGCGGGATAATCGTTTCCAATCGATCGATTGATGAACGACTGGCGCGCCCCGTTAGCGAAATATTTTCTGAGGTGATCATTGCCCCAGATTTCGGTCCCGAAGCGCGCGCTGTTTTGCAAAAGAAAAAAAGCCTACGACTGATCCGCTTCTTAAGTTCAGCGACTGGAGTGGAGCCGGAGCGCGATATTCGTTCGGTTTTTGGCGGAATTTTAGTCCAGGACCCAGATACTGCTAATGGATCAGAGCGACGTGTCGTGACAAAGCGGCAGCCAACCAAGGCCGAGCTGAACGCCATGCTCTTTGCCTGGCGTGTGGTCAAACACGTGAAATCAAACGCGATCGTTTATGCGGGGCCCGATCGCACACTTGGCATCGGCGCCGGTCAAATGTCCCGAGTGGACGCATCGCGGCTAGCAATCTGGAAGGCAGAGGAGGCCGGGCTTACGCTCAAGGGCAGTGCGGTTGCGAGCGACGCGTTTTTCCCGTTCTCAGACGGGTTGATCGCCGCGGCTGACGCCGGTGCGACCTGTGTCATTCAACCCGGTGGTTCGGTGCGTGACGACGAAATCATCGCGGCCGCAAATGAGCGCGATATGGCGATGTTCTTTACTGGGATCCGCCACTTTCGACACTGACAACCAAATTCCAAAGCCTGCCCTGAGCGAAAGCCGAACGGGCTCCAACATCCAAAGAAATTCCAAACTTCCAATAACTAAACGGTTGCCGGGCAACGCAGTTTGGAGTTCGGCCGATTGATCCCGCCATTGCGGGACTGAACCTTGAATGTTGGAGCTTCGATTTTCGCTCCGACCCTATGGCTGAAACGTGATTGGCACGTTCGCAGTCCATTCCTGCCCGGGCTGGGCCTTCCATCGCCGCAGCGCGTCTACTGCCGCATTGTCGAGCACGGGGTTGCGAGTCGATTCTACGATGCCGACATCTTTGACTTCGCCGTTGCGGGCAAAGGTCACACGAAAACGGCCGCTGCCTTTGAGAGGGCGCGACGAGTGGCTGGCCGTCTTTGGATAACCCGGGATTGGGCTGTAAATCAGACGGGAATTTCCTCCCGGCTGTGGACCGGCCAAAGGAATTTTGCTTTTTCGGGCCAATGGTCCTTCGCTGGGTGGTGCCGTCGGTTCGCCAGAAAGTCCCGCCACCTGCCATCCGACTTTCGCTTCCGGACCGATTTGCGCGAGAAGCGAGTTCAAAACAGTTGCGGAGCGAAGAACGTTTCCCGCGGCCAGTCGCGTACCTTGAGTGATCACACCAATAACCTGGCCGCTTTCGTTCACGGCCGGAGATCCGATCTCATTCGGAACGGGTATGGACAGTTCAAAGAATTCCTCACCCTGATCTGATCGCTTTCTTGAGATTTTACCCTGGCCGAGCAGAGGATCGCGGCCCGTTAGTGGATTCCCGATCATCGCAACTGCAGCTTCCTGGTCAGCCCAATTTTTACTGAGCGGTAGGAAAGGAACAGGCTGTTTCGGTTCTGCTTTGAGAAGGACAAGATCGAGCGTTCCCCCGTTGGCCAAGACACCAGATACATTGTGAATTCGACCGTCGCTCGTCTTTGCGACAGCATGTGCGCCCCCTTCCACCACCGACCGGCTCGTGACCAGTCTTCCGTCTTCGGAAATAAAAAATCCGGTGCCGTTGCGCAACAGCTTTCCGGATGAATCGAAGATAGAAATTAGAATGACCGCGGGTGCAACCTGGGCGGCGACTTTGCGGAATTGCGCGGATTGATTTTGACTCAGTTGTGCCGGGGCGTTGGGCGCGCGGACAGATGCAGATGCGGCGCTCGGAGATGCCGCAGGACTGGCTGGAATTAACACCGAGGTTGGTGGCGGAGAAGACGCACTGTTCTGCGTGACGGCGGTTGATCTGGAGTTATACCTTGCGATTGCAACTACAATCACCAGCACGGCAAAGAAAAAGATGACCTGTGACCTGTTCATTTTGGCTACTCGCGCATAGAGAGTTTCCACATCCAAAGACTCAGCCCGGCGCCGACGATGAGCCCGAATAGGCTTACGCCCATCGGTATTTGATGAGTGCCGACAAGGACCGCGGTATGCGTCAGAAGACGAACAAGGTGACCGATTGCGAAGATTGCAAAAAGGATAGCCGCAATACGCAAACCTGTTCTGGGAGCGTTCATACTTATATTATGTCATATTATCGCAATCGGGGGTATAAATTCTCTAGGGCCTTGATCGCCTCAGGCGGCGCTCCAGGCCATCTCATTTCCGACGAGGCGGAGCTCGTCTCCGAAAGCGTATGAGTGCGTCTCTGTCAGACGCGCTGAGCACTAACCAGCTATCTCCCCACGGGTCCGTCGGAATGAACCTGCTTGCACCACCACGCCGACCAGCACGAGCACAATAAAGAGAATGCCAGTCCCTGTTGGCGGAAGAGCAATTGCGCTCTCAATCAGATACGCGCCCACCACTGCGGACAAAACAATTAGCGCCCAATCAAACAGCACCAGCAAAAGGACGGCTCCGATAATACCCCCGATT
>Ga0137376_10003039_pt1 | contig 10326 bp, 5 predicted proteins | sample SagtaG_23_FD_104814 | JGI IMG/M metagenome (GOLD analysis project Ga0137376, IMG submission 104814) | Vadose zone soil microbial communities from Sagehorn Ranch, Mendocino, California, USA - Sage2_L_20_16 metaG | ecosystem: Environmental > Terrestrial > Soil > Vadose zone | place: USA... | reverse complement strand
CACGATCTCGGCCGGCGGCGTGGGGTGGCGACGAGGAACGCCTCCACAAACCAGGCCTCGACGGCTGCCCCGTCGTAGACGATCTTCTTGTACCGCGCTGCCGGACTGGCGGCGGCCGGGGTGCCCTCGAGCCGGTTGAGGGTGCTCTTCCCCGCCAGCGCATGGCCCCGATCCCGTGCCCGCTTGCGGGTCGCGCCGGTCGCATCGCGCTTGCCGGCCGCCACCGCCAGCAGCGCATCGTCCCGCAGCACGTCGTGGTCGTTGAGATCCTCGTAGCCGCACGCCAGCGCCAGGACCCGCTGCGCCACGAGCTCCTCGACGGTGTGCTCGATCAGCGCGGCATCCCGGTGGTCCGTGAAGCAGTGCGCGAAGCGCCGCAGCAACCCCGTCCGCTCCGCCACCTCCCGCAGCAGCAAGATACCCGCGTCCGAGGTGATCCGACCCCCGTCGAAGCGGGCCACCACCTGCCGCCCGCCGACCCCTTGGAAAACGAGCTGCTCTTCCGTACAGTCTGTCCGCACCGCGCCGCCCCTCCTGCTGGAAGTTTTCTGTTCGCGCAGAACTGTTTAGCAGGTGCGGGCGGCCGGTGCGATTTTCTACGGTGAGAAATCCGGGCTAGCTCGCTAGTCCGACCGCGCCTCGGCGATCTCGACCACGTTCCCGTCAGGGTCGCGCACCCACAGCTGCGACCCCCCGAACTCGAGGAACGGGACGCCCTGCGCCTCGAGCTCGCGCCGCACTGCCTCGAGACTCTCCACCTCCAGCGCGAAGTGGGGGTCCGTCGGGTCGATGCCGTCCATCAGCTTCTCGTGCGCGATCAAATGCAACTGGCTCGCGCCGATCCCGTACCAGGCGCCCGGGAAACCGAGCTCCGGCCGCGGTACGGTCGGCAGTCCGAGCAGACGCTCGTAGAAATCGCGCGCGCGGTCGAGGTCGCGGCTCCGGATCGAGACGTGCTGTAATGCGCGGATCCGCATGGTCGCCTCCCGTCCTGATCCGCGGTATAGACCGGAAGCTCGCACCGAGCGCAAGGAGCCGCCGATGTCGATCGCCATGAAGCCGCCCCGCGCCGCCGTCGCCGGAGCGGCTGCCGCCCCGCACCCGCTCGGCGGCGCCGCCATGAACGGCGCCGACATGATCGTGCAGGTGCTGGCCGACGAGGGCGTCGACACGATCTTCGGCTACAGCGGCGGCGCCATCCTGCCCACCTACGACGCGGTCTTCCGCTACAACGAAGGGCGGGGCGGCAAGGACGAGATCCGGCTGATCGTCCCCGCCACGGAGCAGGGTGCGGGGTTCATGGCGGCCGGGTATGCGCGCTCGAGCGGACGCGTCGGCGTGTCGCTCGTCACCTCGGGGCCCGGCGCCACCAACTCCGTCACGCCCGTCCGCGACTGCCAGGCCGATTCCGTGCCGATCGTGCTCATCTGCGGCCAGGTGCCGCGCGTCGCGATGGGCACCGACGCGTTCCAGGAGGCGCCGGTCTTCAACATCATGGCCGCCTGCGCCAAGCACGTTTTCCTCGTCACCGACGAGACGAAGGTCGAGCAGACGCTCCGGACGGCGTTCCACATCGCGCGCAGCGGCCGTCCCGGGCCGGTCGTGGTCGACATCCCGCGCGACGTCCAGCTCGCCAAGGGCACGTACCGCGGCAGCGGGCTCCTCCGCATGCGCGGCTACGAGGACCGCCTGGAAGCGCTCGCGCGTGCCGTCGTCTCCGCCGCCGACGCCGAGGCCTTCTTCCGTCTGCTCGCAGCTGCGGACCGCCCCCTCATCTACTCCGGCGGCGGCGTCATCAACGGCGACGCGGCGTCCGAGCTGCGCGCCTTCGCCAAGCGCTTCGGCATTCCGGTCGTGACGACGCTCATGGGGATCGGCGCGGTCGACACCACGAACGAGCTCTCGCTCCACATGCTCGGCATGCACGGCACCGCGTACGCCAACTACGCGGTCGAGGACTGCGATTTCCTGTTCGCCGTCGGCTCGCGGTTCGACGATCGCGTCGCCGGCAAGGTGAAGGAGTTCGCGCCGCACGCCAAGGTCGCCCACCTCGACATCGACGCGTCGGAGATCGAGAAGGTGAAGCACGTCGACTGGGCGCACGTCTCCGACGCCCGGCGCGGCCTCCAGCAGCTCTTCGACGCGGGGAGCGGCTTCAAGAAGGACTTCAGCCGCTGGCGCGCGCACGTCGCCGAGCTGCGGCTCCGCCATCCGCTCAACTACAACCGCGGCTCGAACCTCATCCAAGTGGAGTACGTGCTCTCGACGCTCAACCAGATCACGCGCGGGAACGCCGTCGTCTCGACCGGCGTCGGCCAGCACCAGATGTGGGCGGCGCAGTACCTCGACTTCCACTCCGCGCGGAGCTTCCTCACCTCGGGCAGCATGGGCACGATGGGCTTCGGGCTGCCGGCTGCCATCGGCGCGCAGCTCGCCAACCCCGGCAAGCTCGTCATCGACATCGACGGCGACGGGTCGATCCGCATGAACCTCGGCGAGCTCGAGACCCTCACCAACTACGACATCCCCGTGAAGGTGCTGCTGCTGAACAACCTGGGCGACGGGATGGTCCGCCAGTGGCAGGACCTGTTCTACTCGAACCGCTACTCGGGCTCCGACAAGACGCTGCACAAGAAGGACTTCGTGAAGGCCGTCGAGGCCGACGGGTTCGGATTCGCCCGCAGGGTGGCGGCGATCCCCGACGTGCGGCCCGCACTCGAGGAGTTCGTCAGCTTCCGCGGCCCGGCGTTCCTCGAGGTGATGGTCGACCAGACCGCGCACGTCTACCCAATGGTGGCCCCTGGGATGGGCTACAAGGACATGATCACGGGCAAGTACATCCCGAGCCGGGGCGAAGCGCCGCGCGGCAAGGACGAGCCCGAAGGGTACTTCTAGGGCCGCCCAGTAGTAGGAGGAGCGGGCAGAGCTGCAGGGCGAGGCATTTCGGCAGCCTTGCAGCGCCACTGCTTGATTCCGTCGGCGTAGCCTGATCTTCGGCCATCCGCCCGCGCCCACCGCGGGGTTTCCGCGCTTGACATCGAAGCGCGACCCACGCATCGTCTGCCGCCCGAAAGCCAGCCGGGTGGAACGGCCGATGCTAGTAGCTCCGTTCGCTACACCTGGGAGGAGGTGCCGAGATGTGCGTCCAGGGCAAGAGGCTCCTGGTGTTTGGTCTGCTCGCCATCGCCGCCATCGCGGCGGCGCCGGCCGTGGTGCGCGCCGCGAACACCTGCAACGGGCTGATTACGATCGACTACGTCGGGGGCCCCGACTTCGCGCTCCCCGGCGATACCGTGCGCGTCAAGCTGACGCTCGGGACGGGCAGCATCACCGGCGGCAGCAAGCTCAACGTCAATCGGCTGCGGTTCGACCTCGACTGCGACAGCGGCATGACCCTCGGCATCCCGTGTACCGACGAAGGCATGAAGGTCGAGTACGAAGGGGACTCGACGATCACGAGCAACTGCGGTGTGACGTGGGCGACGGGGCACGCCACCAGCGCGTCCCCCAACGAGGTGGTGTTCACGCCGAACACCACCCTCATGATCCCGGCCAACCAGACGATCCCACCCGGCTTCTGCAACCTGCAGTTCGACGTCAAAGTTCTCGCCCGGAGCACGGACGCCACCCCGAACGAGATCGAGGAGGTCACCGGCTATCTCACGTCGCAGAACGACGCCGGCTGCGACAACGGGCTCACGTCGAGCGGCCAGCAGTCGAGCTCGATCCCGCTGTGTCCGAACTGCGACGACAACATCGAGTGCTCGCAGGACAGCTGCGATCAGACGATGGGCACCTGCGTGCACACGCCGCAGCCGACCAGCACGCCCTGCACGGACACCGATAACGACCTGTGCACGACGTCGGGGTGCAACGGCACGCTCGCCACCGGCGGCACCGTCGTCAACGGCTGCGACCAGAACCATATGGTCACCACCTGCGCCGACGACAACAACCCCTGCACCGGCCCGGGCGTCTGCAACCCGATGACCGGCATCTGCGCGTTCCCGAACCTTCCCGACAGCACGCCGTGCCCGGATACGGACAACGACCCCTGTACCACCGCCGGCTGCGACCCGAACGGCGTCTGCGACCAGGCGCACATCATGTGCACCACGACCACGACCACGACGATCGCCACGACCACCACCACGATCACCACCACCACGACGACGATCCTGACGACGACCACCACGGTGCCCTGCGTGCCGACCGGGCCCGAGGCCGGCAACTGCGGCGACATGACGGACAACGACTGCAACGGGCTGATCGACTGCGCCGATCCGGCATGCGGCCTCTCGACGTGCGTGGGCGGCACGAACAACCACCAGCCCTGCTCGACGCCGCAGGGGCAGGTGGCATGCGTCAACGGCGGCGGCCAGTGCCAGTGCCCGATCATCCTGAAGGACCCGACGGCCATCAAGTTCGGACCCCCGGGCGCCGGTCTCGACCAGCTCACGTCGCACGGCCGCATCATCATCACGGACCCGGTCGACGTCGCCGGATCCGAAATCGGCTGGCTCGTCAGCAACGCCCGCGGACCGATCTACGGCGCCTTGCTCCCGCCGTTCTCGATGCGGGTGTTCCAGACCCACAAGCTGTTCACGTACAAGAATCCGGACGCGCTCACCAAGGGCGGCGTCTACAAGGCGCAGATCCGGATCACGCGCTACGGCATCTCGTACGGCTACAAGGTCGAGGCGTACGGCGACATGTCGGCAGCGACCGACCCGCAGATGGCGCTCCAGTTCTACATCGGCAAGCGGCCGACGCCGGGGATCCACAACGGCGCCTGGACGCGGACGAAGTTCGGCTGGGTCGTCCGCGACCTCTACAAGTGAGGTGAGCGCGGGACAGGCCCGTAGTGGCGGGCGCGGCCCTCGCGCTCCTCGTTCTGCTGATCGCCCCGCGCGTCGTGGGCGCGGCGACGTACTACGTGCGGCAGACCGTCGGCGACGATACGCGCGACGGGTTGAGCCCTGCGAACGCGTGGCAGCACATCGCCAGGCTGTCATCGGCGATGCACGCGGGTGACGTCGCGTACGTCGGCCCGGGTCTCTACCGCGACACGATCGTCGTCGAGAACGACGGGGCGCCGAACGCGCGGATCGTGTTCGTCGCCGACACCACGGGACAGCACACCGGCGATCCCGCCGGCACGGTGATGGTCACCGGCGCCGATCCCGTCGACGCCACGATCTTCGCGCCGCACACGGCGCCGGGCGTCTACACCGCGCACATCCCCGCCGCCGTCTGGGGCGCCGTCGAGATGGACGGCCCGCAGTATCGCTACGGCAGCACCCAGGAGACCCACGAGCGGGTCGTCGAGAAGATGTCGCCGGTCGACGTCGTCGCGAAGCTCGCGTCGACCTACTACTACGACGAGGCGGAGAAGGTCCTCTACCTTCACACGAGCGACGGCCGCCCGCCGGCCACGCACGAGATGGAGCTGATCCACCGGGGAAACGGCATCCTCGTGCAGGGGAAGCACTACGTCACCGTCATGGGCTTCACGTTCCGCCACATGCAGGACTCGGGCGTGAGCTTCTTCAAGGGCGCCGGTGACGGGATCGCCGTCGACAACACGTCCTACGGCAGCCGGCAGGGGATCCGCGTCTACAGTGCGCCGAACGTGCTCGTCTACGGGAACGTCCTCTTCCGGAACGAGAACTGCGGCGTGTACTTCGCGGCAGCATCCACGAACGGCTGGGCGATCGGCAACACCTGCTACGAGAACATCAAGGGCGTGCGCTGGAGCAGCCAGTCCGTCGACGGCCTGTGTCTCGACAATACGCTGTTCGAGAACCACGAGCGCGGGATCGCGATCGAGAACGCCAACCGCGTGTTTCTCCGGCGGAACAAGGTCGTCGACAACACCGTGTCGCAGCTGCTGGTGATCCAGAGCGCCTACAACGCCGAGAGCAACTGCTACGACACGAGCCGGCCGCACGAGCTCGTCGCCGAGTTCTATCCATACTTCGACCGCGATCGGCACGCGACCCTCGCCGCGTATCAGCAGGCACGGCACGAGGACCTGAGCTCCAGGGCGGGCGGCTGTGGCGTCCTGCCGGAGAAGGTGGACGTGCATCGGCTGCACGCGGACACGACGGCGTATGCGGAGCGGGCACGGAAAGTCCTGAGGGGAGTACGAAAAACCGAGACGCGCGGCGGAATTCACGGATGGATCGACTGGCTACGCGGAAAATGAGCGAAAAATCTCCAAAAAGTGCTTGACGCAGCCGAGTGGTAGAAGTACACGCCGCCGGGAGCACGCGCAGCGGGTTGCGACTCGCTGCCCGAAGGAGAGGCTGAGATGCGCGGGATCGTGAAGCTCTTCGCCAGGACACTGTCGGCAGCCGCCGTGGTGGGCCTCGTCGCCGGTGCGCCGTCGCCCGGCCTGGCTGCCAGGACGTGCAACGGGCTCCTGACCATCGACTACGTGGGCGGTCCCAACTTCGCCAAGCCCGGCGACGTCGTGCGGGTCGAGCTGACCATCGGCACCGGCAGCATCCAGAACGGCAGCAGCTCGACGGGGACGTTCACGCTCAACCGCCTGCGATTCGACCTCGACTGCAACGCGGACTTCACGCTCGGCATTCCGTGCACGGACGAAGGCGCCATCGTCGAGTACGAAGGGGACTCGACGATCACGACGACGTGCGGTGTCACGTGGGCGACCAGCCACGCAGTCAGTGACTCACCGAACGAAGTGGTCTTCACACCGAACGTCCCGCTCGTGATCGCCGCCAACCGGCCAGCCTTCTGCGCCCTCCAGTTCGACGTGAAGGTGCTCGCGCCGAGCACCGACAGCACGCCGGGCCAGATCCAGGAGACGACGGGCTACGAGACGTCGCAGAACGACGCGAGCTGCGACAACGGGCTCACGTCGGGGGGCCAGCAGTCGAGCTCGATCCCGCTCTGCGACTGTCCGTCGACGGTGTGTGTGGACTCCGTGTGCAACCAGGACACCGGCGCCTGCAGCGACACGCCGAAGCCGAACAGCACCCCGTGTCCCGACACCGACAACGACCCCTGCACGACGGCCGGCTGCGACCCCAACGGGCAATGCGACCAGCGCCACATGGTCTGCGTGACGACGACCACGACCACGCCGACCACCACGACGACGACTACCACCGAGACGCCCACCACCACGACGACCACCACGTCGATCGTGCAGACGACGACCACGACGACGACGTCCACCACGACGACGACGAACTCCGTCGGCGGGTGTCGCGTGACGGGTGGCGGGCGCATCGCGGACACCAACCCGGACGTCGACTACGGGACGCATGGCGGTCAGGTCGGCGCGCCGGTCGGTTTCGTCACGGCCTTCAGCCCGTCCACGCCGTGCATCCACGGCAACTGGACGCACGTGCGACACACGCGGAGCGGGAATTTCCATTCGAAGAGCTTCGACAGCCTGATGTGCGGGTGCCTGCCGTGTGACGAGAACCCGACCTCCCCGGGGCAGGTGGGCAACCTCTGCAACCCCGGCGACCGCATCTGCGGCCCCGAGCCGCCGCGCGCGCCGGCGAACAAGATCTGCTTCACCGGCCTCGGCAAGTACACGATGACCAGCGGCCGGCGAGACCTCGACGTCGCGTTCCGCGTCGACGTGGAGGACCGCAGCGAGCCCGGGGGCACGAACGGCACGCCGCCGCCGGACCACTACCGGATGCGGATCTGGATCCTCGACAGCGCCGTGGACAGCCCGAGCAACCTGGATCTACGGCAGGCCATCAGCTGCGGCGCGAGCCTCGACGAGGACATCAACGCTCCGGTGCCGCCCGACGTCGACGACGGCGGCATTGCGACGCGGGGGAATCTCCAGATTCACCCGGAGATCAACAACAAGCCCTGTCCGTAGACGGCGGCCGCCGCGCCGTCGCCGCCTACGGCACGAGCGCGACGACGTCGACGGTCGCCGCGCCGTCGCCGACGTAGACGAGCCCGTTGGCGGTGGTCACCGTGTGGATGAGGCCGGGCACGATGACCTGGCGCACGAGCTGCGGCTGCGCCGCGTTCGAGACGTCGACGACGTAGAGCCCGGCCGCCGGGTCGTGGTTCGGCGCCGGCGTCGCCAGGAAGGCGAGCGTACCGGCCACGTCGATGCCCTGGGCCCCGAAGCCGCGCGTGGCGCTCAGGAGCGCCGGCGCCGTCGCGTTGCTCACGTCGACGATCTTCAGCTGCAGGCCGCCGTCGAGGACGTAGGCGCGGGTGCCGGCCACGGCGACGGCCGTGGAGCGCGTCGCGAGCGCCCCGACGATCACCGGCCGAGCCGGGTTCGCGACGTCGATCACCTGGAGCGCGGTGGTGTCGGCCACGTACGCGCGGCCGTTCCCCAGCGCGACGGCGGTTGCCGTCCCGGGCGTATCGACGGTGCCGACGATGGCGGGCAGGAACGGATTCCGCACGTCGACGATCTGCAGGCCGGCGCCCTCGGCGGCGACGTAGAGGAGCGTGCCCGACATGCGGAGGCTCAGGCCGCCGCCGAGCGTCGTCCGGCTCACGACGGTGGGCGTTGCCAGCACCCGCAGGTCGACGACGACCAGGTCCGTGTGACCGGGGTTCCCGGCGATCAGGTTCAGCGCGTACGCATACTGGCCCGCGATCGCCACGTCGCGGATGATGCCCGAGATGGCGCCCACCGTCCGCGGCGACGTGGGCGCGCTCACGTCGACGACCCGCATGCCGTAGGTGTTGCCCGCCGCGACGGCGAGCGAACCGGAGACCGACACGCCCCACGCGTCGAAGCCGCCCCAGCTGTTGGCGATGAGCCGGGGCGCGCTCGGCGTGGAGGCGTCGATCACGTAGAGCCCGGCCGTGTTCAGCCGGCTGTCGACCTGCGCGCTCGCGAGGAACACGATGCCGCCCGCCGCGTCGAGGGATTGCGCGCCGAGGGCGTTCGCGGTGCCGAGCAGCGCCGGCGCAAACGGCGAGCTCACGTCGACGACCGCGAGCTGCGGCCCGCCGTCGAGGACGTAGAGCCGCGTGCCGACGGCGGTCACGGCGCGCGCCCGGATCGCCAGCGAGCCGAGCATCACCGGGCTCCGCGGGTTCGTCACGTCCATGACTTCGATCGCCGTGTCGTCGGCGACGTAGGCGCGCCCGTTCGTGACGGCGACCCCGGTCGCCGTTCCCGGCGTATCGAGCGCGCCGATGATGGTCGGGGCGACGGGGTTGCTCACGTCGACCACCTGGAGCCCGGCGGTGCCCGCCGCGACGTAGGCGAGCGTCCCCGCGAGCCTGAGCGCGGCGCCGTCGATGCCGAGCGTGACGCGCCCGACGACGGCCGGCGCGGCAGGCGTCAGGAGATCGATGACGACGAGGTCCGTGTGCGACGGGTTGCCCGGCACGACGTTCAGCGCGTAGGCGAACCGCCCCGCGACCGCGGCCCCGCGCATCGTGCCGCTCAGCGAACCGATCGTTCGGGGCGCCGACGACACGCTCACGTCGACGATCTTCAAGCCGAAGCTGTTGCCGGTCACGACGGCGAGCGAGCCGCTCACCGCCACGTGGTCACCGTAGAAGGGCGGGCTTGCGGCGCCGAGCACGGCCGGCGCGGCCGCGTTCGCCACGTTGACGACGGTGAGGCCGAACTCCGAGGAGGCGACGTAGGCGAGGCCCGTCCCCGGATCCACGGTGACGTCGCGCGCCGTTCCGACGGCCGGCACGAATCCCTCGAGCACCGGGTTCAGCGCGCAGGCGAGCGTCGTGGCGCCGACCGCGGCGCTCGGCGCCGACTGGTTGCCGGCGTTGTCGACCGCCGTGACGGTATAGGAGTACGCCGTCGACGCGCTCCGCCCCTGGTCGGCGAGCGACGTCGCGGGCGCCAGCACCTGGGTGAGGAAGCCGCCGTTGCGGTAGACGTTGTATCCCCTGAGACCGGACCCGCCCGTGTCGCTCGACGCAGCCCAGCCGACGTTGACCTGGCTGCAGCCCGACGCCGTGGCGGAAAGGCCGATGGGCACCGACGGCGGAGTGGTGTCAGGACAGGCCGGCGTGTTCGTGGTCGCCGCGCTGCTGCGCAGCGACTCGTTGCCCGCGTTGTCGACCGCCGAGACCGTGTAGGAGTAGACGGTCGTGGCGGCCAATCCCGTGTCCGTCGTCGACGTTGCGGGCGCGACGATCTGCTTCACGAACGCCGAGCCGCGATAGAGGTTGTAGCCCCTCAGCCCGGAGCCGCCGGTGTCGGTGGCGGGGTTCCAGGCGAGGCTCACCTGATTGCAGCTGGTCGCCGAAGCCGAGAGCGCGGTCGGGATCGAGGGCGCCGTCGTGTCGCGGGGCAGCGTCGTCGACGACGTCGTCGTCGTGGTGGTG
>Ga0137376_10003038_pt1 | contig 10327 bp, 9 predicted proteins | sample SagtaG_23_FD_104814 | JGI IMG/M metagenome (GOLD analysis project Ga0137376, IMG submission 104814) | Vadose zone soil microbial communities from Sagehorn Ranch, Mendocino, California, USA - Sage2_L_20_16 metaG | ecosystem: Environmental > Terrestrial > Soil > Vadose zone | place: USA... | reverse complement strand
AGCGCCACGGCGCCAAGCGCGCCGAACAGAATGCCGATCATCCCCCCGACCAGGCACAACACGAGCGCTTCGACCAGGAACTGGAACAGGATATTGAATCGGGTGGCGCCGAGCGCCTTGCGCACGCCGATCTCACGCGTCCGCTCGGTTACCGACACCAGCATGATGTTCATGATGCCGATGCCGCCCACCAGCAGGCTCACGGCCGCGATGCCCGCGAGCAGGTACGTGAAGGTTTCGGTCGTCTGCTGGAATGTGGCGAGAATGTCTGACTGATTCCGAATCTGGAAATCGTTCTCGCCGCCGGGCCGGATCTTGTGCTCGCGGCGCAGCACGCGCTCGATCTCGATCATCGTGAGCGTCATCTGCTGCACGTTCGACGCGTCCACCGTGATGGTCCGCAGCCGATCGGTCCCCATGATGCGGTAGCGGGCCGTCTGCAGTGGGATCAGCACCTGCTCGTCCGGGTTACCGAACCCCATCGCCGAGCCTTTTGATGCGAGCACGCCGATGATCTCGAACGGAATGCCCCGGATCTGGATCTCCTGGCCGATCATCGCCACGGGGTTCGCGTTGAACATGTCGGGAATCGCCGAACCGAGGACGGCCAGCCGGCGGCGGCCCTCGTCTTCGCCGGCGGTGAACATCCGCCCCGCCGTGAACGTGTAATTCTTCACGACGGGATAGTTCGGCGTCGTCCCGACGATGTTCACGTTCGCATTCTGGCCGACGCGCTTGATCTGGAGATTTCGCGTGAGCTCGGGGACCACGCCCTTGATGTAGCGGGCATCCTGCGCCAGCGCATTCGCGTCATCGACGGTCAGGCTGACCCGTGATCCGAAATCGATCGCGATGCCGCCGCGGAACGCTTGGCCAGGGTACAGCGACAACAGCGTCGGGCCGAGCGCCGCGATGCGCGCCTGCACCGCTTTCTGCGCGCCGCTGCCGAGTGCGACCATGGTGATCACCGCGCCGACGCCGATGATGATGCCCAGCATCGTCAGGAACGACCGCAGCTTGTTGGCGCGGATCGCCTGGAGCGCGACCTGAAAGATTTCGTCGAGCAGCATGCTACGGCCTCGCCGGCGTCGCCTGCCGCGGCGGCGTGGCGGGCTGCTGTTGTTGCACGCCCGGCAAGCCACCAACGCTCCGCATCCGCTGCTGCATGTCGCGCTGCGAATTGATCAGCGACGCGCTGGGCAGCACCAGCACCGTGTCTTGCTCGGTCAACCCGCCAAGCACCTCGACGTAGTCGAGGTCGGTCAATCCGGTGCGGATCTGCACCGGCGTCGGCTTGCCGTTCTTCAACGTGAACACGATGTAACTGGACGGCTCGCCCTGGTTGCGCCGGAAGCCTTGCCCGCCGCCCCCACCGCCCATCCGTTGGAACGCGGCCCGCATCGCGGCCATGGCGTTTTGCTCGGCCGGCGTCAGCTCCTGGCCCGACATCCGCTTCTGGAATGCCGAGCGGACCTGCGCTTCGGTGACGCCCGGCGGCAGCTGGATCGTGCGGCCGTCCGGCGTCGTCATCGTGTTTCCGCCCCCCGCCCCCGCCCCCGCCGCGGCCGCCTTAGCGGCCGAGTCCCGGACCACGCCACCGCCGAGCGAAGCGCTGTCGCGGTTCGCGGGCGTCTGTTGCTGGCGCGCGGCCGCCAGCTGTTGCTCCACGGCGTTGGGATCGAGCCCGAGCACCTGCGCGGCCGACGCGACGTCGCGCTGCGTGCGCAGCGCGGCGTTCGGAATCGCGAGCGCGTTGTCGCGGCGGCCGACATGGATCTCGACTTCCGTGTTCATCCCGGGCTTGAGCAGGTGACCGGGGTTTGGAATCCGCACGAGCACGTTGAACATCGTCACGTTCTGCTGCACCGTGGCCTGCGGCTCGATCTTCAGCACGCTGCCTTCGAACGGCCGGTTGGGATAGGCATCGACGGTGATGGTCGACAGCATGCCCGGCTGCACCTTGCCGATGTCCGTCTCGTCGACCAGGGCGCGGATCTGCACGGTATCGAGGTTCGCCATCTTGAACAGGATCGTACCGCCGCCGACGTCCGTCGTGGGCGACGAAATCACCGTGCCGAGCTCGACGTTCTTCGTGATGATCGTGCCGGCGAGCGGGGCGCGCAACTTCGTGTCGTTCATGCGGTCTCGCGCGTTCTCGAGGTCGGACTCCGCGCGGATCACGGCGGCATTCGCGTTCGCGTAGTCCAGCTTGGCACCCTCGTATTCGGTCTGCGTGATCGCCTGCGCTTTGAACAGCGTGTCCGAGCGCGCGAGCTGCGCCTTGGCGTTGCTGAGCTGCGCCTGCGCCACCTGCAGGTTGGCCTGCGCCTGCGCGAGGTTGTTGCGCGGGATACGCGGGTCGATCGAGGCGAGCAGCTGATCTTCCTTCACGTCGTCGCCGGTCTGTACGTTCATGCCGATGATCTCACCCGACGCTTTCGATTTCACGTCGACCGTGAGCACCGGCTCGATCGCGCCCGACGCGGATGCCGACACGATCAAGTTGCGGCGCTGGACCGCCACCGCCTCGTACGCCTGCGGGGTCTGGGTCTGGTGACAGCCGGCGATGCCGAAGAGCGCGAGTGCCGCCGCGGCGCTGGCCGAAAAGTATTTGTTCACGTCCGTCCTTCCGTCCTCTCGTCCCGCGCAATTTTGCCGTCGAGCAGGTGAATCTGGCGGCGCGCGTTCGCCGCGATGTCGTGTTCGTGCGTCACCAGGACGATGGTCTGGCCCGTCCGGTGCAACTCCTGGAAAACCCCCATGATTTCGTTTCCCGTCGCCGAGTCGAGGTTGCCGGTCGGCTCGTCCGCGAGCAGGATGCTGGGCTGGTTCACCAGCGCGCGCGCGATGGCCACACGCTGGCGTTGTCCGCCCGAAAGCTCGTTGGGGCGGTGATCCATGCGGTCGGCCAGCTGCACCTGGCTCAGCGCGTGGGCCGCGCGCTCGCGCCGCTCCCGGGCGGCCATGCCGGCGTAGATGAGCGGCAGCTCGACGTTGTGCAGCGCGTCGGCGCGGGGCAGCAGGTTGAACGTCTGAAAGACGAACCCGATTTCCTTGTTGCGGATGCGGGCGAGCTCGTCGTCGGTTAAATCGCTCACCTTCTGCCCGTTCAGCCAGTACTCGCCGGCCGTCGGCGTGTCGAGGCAGCCGATCAGGTTCATCAGCGTCGACTTGCCGGATCCCGACGGGCCCATGATCGCGACGAACTCGTTCTTCTTGATCTGAATGTCCACGCCGCGCAGCGCATGCACGACCTCGGCGCCCATCTGATACTCGCGCGTGAGATTGTGCGTGAGGATCACGATGTCGGGCGTCGGGGTGTCGCCCGTGCGGAAGGTCATCGCCTGGGTTGCGGTCATAGGGTTCGTCCCACCACCGCCTCGACCTGCGCGCGGGCGATGAGGTAATTAAAGCGCGTCTGCACCACGTTGACCTCGGCTTGCGTCAGGGCGGCCTGGGAGGTGAGCAGGTCCAGAATCGTCGCCGCGCCCACGCGATAGCGCTCGTTCTGCACGCGCAGATCTTCTGTGGCGGCGGCGAGGTTGTCCTTCGCGATGTTGATCTGCTCGACCGCCGTCGAGAGTGCCGCGAGGTTTTGGGTGATGAGGGCGTTCACTTGGCGACGCGTATCTGCCGCCCGCGCATCGGCGACATCGCGGTTGACCGAGGCGCTGACCTGGCTCGCTTCACGCGAGAATCCATTGAACACCGTCCACGACACGCCAAACCGCCACGAGAATGTCTCGGGGTAACCGCTGAACAGCGGGAAGTTCGGCGAGCCGGTGCCTTGCCGGTTGTTGCTGTAGCTCACGATCAACGACGGCCAGTACTGCGCCCGGACGCTCCAGACCTGGGCCCGCGCCGCACTCGCCTGTGCCTGGGCCTGCTCGACGGCGGGGGAGCTTTCGAGCGCGGTGCGCCGCAAATCCGCGGTGTCGGGGACCGCGGGCAGCGTTGTGTCGGGGATGGCGCGCACCAACGCGTCGACGCCGATCTGCCGTCCCAGGTTCGCCTCCGCCGTGGCGAGATTCGCCTGCGCCTGTAGCAGCGCGATCCGCGCGTTGCCGTATTCCACCGTCGAGCGCAGGGAGTCGGAGCGCGTCGCCGAGCCCGCATGCAACTTGTCGATGGAGATCTGCAGCTGCTGCCGCGCGCGCCGGACCTGCGCGTCCGCCACACGGACGAGCTCTTCATTGGCGATGGCGTTGTAGAACGCCTGCTTCGTGGCGAGCGTGATCTGGAATCGCTGGTTCACGGCACCCGCGTCCGCCGCGTTGCTCGTGGCGGATGCGGCTTTGAGGTTGGCGAATCGTTGAAAGCCGTCGAACAGCTGGAGGCTGAGGTTGAGACTGCCCGTATAGGAATACTCAGGCGGCACTGGTCGTCCGGTGGTCGCGTCGATGCGCCCGACGTTGCTGCGCGCCGCGGATGCGCCAGTGGTGACGGACGGCAGGAACGCCCCGAACGCCGAGCGCGATGAAGCGCCGGCGTTGCGCTGGTCACCGCGCGCCTGCACCATGGCGGGCTGCACTCCCAGAGCGCGCCGGACCGCCTCCTGCAAGGTGACCTCGACCCGTTGTGCCGCTACGGGTGCGGCGAAAAGGATCGTCAATGCCCCCACGAGTAAGCCTCGGCCCATCAGTGTCCTCCCACCTTTGCTTTGGTCGAGTCTGCCCGCCCTTCCCGCTCTCTACGGAGATGCTCAGCCTGGTCGATCAGTTGCTGGTGACGGGTCCGTTGCTCGGGCGTGAGCTGGGCGTCGATCTCGGACCGCATGCGCGCTTTGATCGAGTCGAACTGGGGCCGGACGCGCGCCCAGAGCGCATCGGTCTCGGGGCGGTGGCGTGCGATGATCGCGCGCACGGACTCAGCCTGCGCGGCACTGAGGCTCAGCTCGCGGCTCAAGTAGGCGACGAGCGCGTCGGGACCGCGGCGGCTTCCCATCCCCCCCGGACCTCGCTCATCGCGTTCCGCGGCCTCGCGGCCGCCCCAGCCGGCCAGCCCACCGGCCACGAACACGGCGGCCAGTAGGCCCACGGCGGCGAGTTTCGATCTATTCAGCATGATTGCGTTTTCCTCTGTCTAACGTTGCTCGACCAGTGATGCAAACACGACACTGGCATCGGGCGGATCGGGCGCCGTAACGAGCGCCGCGAGACCTTGTCCTTCCATCGGCGCGAGCGCGGTATCGAACGAGGCCGGCGCCGGCGTCAGGATCGCGCGGCCCAAGAGGAAACCGGCGATGAGCGCGGCGGCAGCGGCGGCGATCCCGGGCCGGAACCACGACGCCAGCACATCCAGCGTCGGGACCGTCCCGCGATCGAGCGCATGGTCGTACTGCGCCATGACCCGGGCGACGAACGCCGCCTGATCACCCCTCGGTTCCAGCGCGCTCCGCAATGCGGCTGCGAGCTCGGGATCTCGGAAATCCGACGACATGTCTTTCATCGTACCTGCTCCTTCCAGTCCGCCAGCAGCGTGCGCAGACGGCGCCGCCCGTGAAACACTTCCGATCGCACCGTCCCTTCGGGGATTCCGAGGATCCGGGCGATCTCAGCATGGGAATAACCCTCGACATCGAACAAGACCACTGCGGTGCGGCGCCGCTCCGGCAGCTCCTGGAGCGCAGAGCGCAACCGCTCGCCCAGCTCGCTCTGGACCGCGACCGCATCGGGTCGTGGACCACCCCCGACCAGCGACGGATCCAGCGGCTCGGATCGCCGGACGTTGCGCCGCCGGCGTCGATCGGTGGCGGCGTTCGCGACGATCCGCATCAACCAGGGCCCAAACGGCCGGCGGGCATCGTACTGCCCGAGCTTCACCAGGGCGGAGAGAAACCCGTCCTGCGCCGCATCATCCGCATCGTCGGGATCGCCTAACACCGCCCGGGCGACGCGCCGCGCCTGTCCGGCATAGCGGTCGACGAGAACCCCAAACGCGGCGCTGTCGCCTGCGACCGTCCTGGCGACCAGCGCCGCGTCGTCTTCACTGCCCATACGCGCAGGGCTGGCAGGAGGTTGAACGGGGGGCTCCGGCGCCTCAGCGGACATCGCTCTCACGCCGGCGGCGCCGCCGGGCGACGGCGACGCCGGCGAGCCAGAGAGATGAGGCCAGCGCACCCACCGCCAGGGCGGTGCTGGCGACGACGGGGAACAGGATGAGCATGACGCCGGCGACGAGGAAAAACGCCGCCGCGATGCCCGCGAGCATGCGGCGCGCACCCCCGGCGACCCTCATGAGCGCGACAACGACCACAGCCCGGCGCTCGCGCAGGGATCGCTTGTGTCTTGGAAGGGGGGTGGGCCGGGGCAAGCGGGGGTGACGGGGCGGTTCCGAGGGCACCCCCGCCTGGACGGGTTGGGGCACGGCGACGGTATCAACCAGTCGGGGCGGGAGCGGCAGCCGGCGCCGCGCCATCAACACGATCTCGCGACTCTGCGCCATGTCGTGCAGAAATTGCGTGGCGAGAGTTGCCGTCAAGACGTCATGCTCGGCGACGAGGTCGATCTCGTAATTGCCGAACAGGCTGGAGACGTTGAGGTTGCTCGAGCCCACCCGCGCCCACTCGTGGTCGCCCACGAACGTCTTCGCATGCAGCATCGGGCCGCGATACTCGAAGATGCGCGCGCCGGCGTGGAGCAGCTCGCGATATCCCGCCCGCGTGAAACTGCGGACGACGGGAAGGTCGGACGTCCCGGGTAGCATGAGCCGTACATCCACGCCGCTGCGCGCCGCGTCGACGAATGCGGCATAGAGCGGCGGTGGCGCGACCATGTACGCGTCCGTGATCCAGAGCCGCTCCGTCACCGCCGCGGCGAGGAGCTGGACCGCGCGATAGATGCGCGATTGTCCTGGAAATCCCTCCACGACGCGCACCGCCGTCGGCCCGCATTCTTCCGGCGCCGGAGTCGTTTCGTTCTCGGGCAGGGGACGCCCGGCGCGCGCCCACATGCGGCTGAACCCCGCGTCGAGTGCCGCCACCGCGGGGCCGCACACCTTGACCATCGTATCGCGCCAGCTGGGTCTCCCGTCCGCCGGATCGCCCGCCCACTCGTTGCCGATGCACAGACCGCCCGCCATTGCCTGCTCGCCGTCGACGACGAGGAGCTTGCGGTGATCGCGGGAGAACGCTTCGGTCGGACGGCTGGTCCAGATCGGCCGGAAGGGACGGACATCCACGCCGTTGGTGCGCAGCTCCCGCCAATAGCGGCTGCCGGTGCCGAGGCACCCGAACGCATCGTACAGCACGCGCACGCGCACACCCGCGCGCGCGCGCAGCGCCCAAGCGGCAGCGAAGCGGCGGCCGGTGTCGTCGTCGTGGATGATGTAATTCTCGAAATGCACGGTGCGCTGGGCGCTCGCAATCATCTCGAGCATGGCGTCGAGCGCGTCGCTGCTGATCGCCATGTGCCGCACGAGGTTGCCCGGGATCGGCCGCGCGCCGGTCGCGCGATCGAGCGCCTGCGAAAACGGATTCACCCGCCGAGACCCAACGAGGGTTCCACGGGCCGCAGGGCCTGAATGCAGAACGCGATGTGGTCGTCGAGCGGCACGCCGAGCTCCTCGGCGCCCTGCCGTACCTCGTCGCGGTTCACGCCGCGCGCGAACGCCTTGTCCTTGAGCTTTTTCTTCACCGACGCGACCTCGAGGTCCTGGAAGCTCTTGGACGGGCGGACCAGCGCGCACGCGACGAGAAAACCGCACAGCTCGTCGACGGCAAAGAGGGTCTTGGCCATCTGCGAATCACGCGGGACGCCCGAATAGGTCGCATGCCCCAAGACGGCGCGCAGCAAGGGCTCGGCAACCCCTTTGGAGCGCAGGAGGTTCACGCCCCAGGCGGGATGCCCTTCCGTGGGCGAGTGCTCGGCGTTGGGGAGTTTTTCGTAATCAAAGTCGTGCAGCAGGCCCACGAGGCCCCACGGCTCGGGGTCTTCGCCGAACTCGGCGGCGTACGCGCGCATCGCCGCCTCGACCGCCAGCATGTGCTGGCGCAGCGAAGGCGATTGCGTGTGCTCCTGCATCAGGGCCAGGGCTTCGTCACGATTCATGACAGGTCGACTCCCCACCGCTCGCTCCAGAGCGCGAGCATCAGTTGCGGCCACAAGCGCCGCGCATGATTGCAGCGGCCCGTCCGGTGCTCGGCGAGGAGCGGCGTATCGAGCAACCGGTCGGCCAGGGGCGCGAGGCTGGTGTTGAGCCAGCGAGCCACGGGCACCGACAGGCCACGCTTGCGGCGGTTGATGACTTCCCTGGGGACGAGTCCGCGCGCTGCTTCCTTTAATATCGCTTTGGTGCTGAGGCCCCGCACCTTGGAACGCGCCGGTCCCGGCAGCACCAGCTCCATCACTTCGCGATCCAGATACGGCGCGCGCGCTTCGACGGACGCGAGCATCGTGGCGCGATCGACCTTGACAAGCAGATCATCGGGCAGATAGGTCAGAAAATCGAACCACATGACGCGATTCAATGGGTCGTCATGGGGAAAGTGATCGAGTTTGGCGGCCAGCTCTCTGATGACGCCGTCGTCGATCTTCATCGCCCCCAGCCAGGTGAGATGCCGCTCGAGCCACGGCAGCTCCGTCGCCGCCAGGAACTGCTTGAGCATGTACTCGACCGTCATCTTGCCGGTCGATGACGGCCACCGGTCCATGATCCAGCGCGCGCTGCCGCGCAGCGGTCGGGGCAGGCGGAGCCAACGCGCCGCGAATTTGTGACCAAGATAGGTGGGGTAGCCGCCGAACAGCTCATCGGCGCCCTCGCCGGAGAGAATCACCTTGACGCGCTCGCGCGCCGCTTCCGCCAGGAGCCACGTCGGGAGCACGGCGGGGTCGCCCAGCGGCTCCGCGAGCGAGCGCGATACCACCTCCAGTGCGCGGCCCAGCGACTCGTCGTCCGCGGTCACGACGTGATGGACACTGGCGATCTGGTGTGTGACGGCCTCGGCGTACGCGCTTTCATCGTAACCGGGCTCGGTGAAGCGGATGGCGTAGGTGTGGATCCGCTCGCCTCCGCCGGGGATCGCGCGCGCGGCCGCGGCCACGAGCAGCGACGAGTCGAGGCCACCGCTCGTGAACACGCCCAGGGGGACATCCGACATCAGCTCGCGCTCCACGGCCCGCAGCAGCGTCTCGCGCAGCTCGGCGGTGTGGTCGGACGACAGCGTCGCCGGCCGGCTGGCCGCCTCCGCCGCGCTCCAATAGCTGCGGATCTCGATGCGGTCGCCGGCCGCAATCAGCAGGGAAGCCGGCGGCAGTTTGTGAATGCCGTCGAACATCGTGTGCGGCGCGGGGACGTAGCCCAGGGCGTGGTAGAGCGACAGCGCCTTCCGGTTGAGCCGGCGGGCCTGGTCGGGGAACTCGAGCAGCGCCTGGATTTCCGAGGCGAAGCGTAGCTCGCCATCGACTTCGGTCCAGAACAGCGGCTTCTCTCCCGCCCGATCGCGCGCGAGCACCAGGCGCCGGCGCGCATCATCCCAGATGGCCAGTCCGAACATTCCCTCGAGTCGCGATACCGCGTCCGGCCCAAAACGCTCATAGAAGGGAACGATTGTCTCGATGTCACCGAGCGAGCGGAATGGATAGCGCCATGTGCCCGCTTCGTGGCGCAACGCGGGGGCGTTGTAGATCTCGCCATTGCAGACCATCCAGATCGTGCCGTCCGGACTCTGGAAGGGCTGATCGCCGGTCGTGAGATCCATGATCGCCAGCCGGCGCGCGCCCATTCGCGCGCGCTCGTGTCCGACGATGCATTCGCCGTCCGGACCGCGATGGCGCAGCGCCGCCGCCATCCGGGGGATCGCTTCGGGATGACGCAGCGGCGCGTCGTGGCGGGCTATCGCGCCGAAGATGCCGCACATGGTCCGTACGCCGCATAGTGGCCTTCGACGGCAAGCAATGGAAGCAACGGGTCCAACTCCGCGCGTATCCGGGCGTCCCCGGCGCGCGCAACGAATACCGTCGGGACCGGGCAGCGCGCGATCCGATCGTTCCAATAGTCCGCCGGCTTGAGCGGCGACGTCGAGTCCGTCCGGAAACGTTCCTGATTATCGGCGATGAAGGTACTCGTCAGCTCTCGGCCCGTCGCCGTCGCAATCGGAATGGTCCGCCGAAGATAAAAGGACAGGGAAGGTGGGAACGCCCCGACTCCGACAACCTCCACGGCCTCCACCCCCTCCACCCGCGGTCGCACATTCTGGATAACGCGTGCGAGCGCCGCCGCGGAACGATCCTCGCCAACGGCGTCGAGCAACCGGCCGGAGAAGATGGAAGTGGCGATCACGATCAAGGCGTAGCCCATCACCGCCAGCGCCGGACGCGGGTGCGCGGCT
>Ga0137376_10003036_pt1 | contig 10332 bp, 11 predicted proteins | sample SagtaG_23_FD_104814 | JGI IMG/M metagenome (GOLD analysis project Ga0137376, IMG submission 104814) | Vadose zone soil microbial communities from Sagehorn Ranch, Mendocino, California, USA - Sage2_L_20_16 metaG | ecosystem: Environmental > Terrestrial > Soil > Vadose zone | place: USA... | reverse complement strand
CCTCATCTCTACGGTCGACCAGGCATCCCACATCGAGGGGGTAACCATTGCCAAATCAGAAATGCACACCATTTTCTGCATGCTCCGCCAGTACCTGTCAGCTTGGCGTGCCTTGCACCTCGTGGTCCGCGATAATGTCTGTAAAGCCGTCGCCCGCGATCATTTGGGGAACTGCGGCCCTGGTCCCTCACTCGAAACTCTCCAGCTGTACCATTTTGAAAACTTCAGGGCCGCTGAGGATTTACACCTCGCGACTTACAGACCCCCAGTTGTGGTGTTTGCAAATGCACTGCCCAAACTTAAAAATGTCAGTTTGATTGGGGTCAACCTACCGTGGGAGAAGAGCCCATACCTTTACGACGGCAGAGTGAAAAAACTCGAGTTGGCCCTGCATGCGGACAGAGTACGGCCCCCCTATGACTGGTGGGAGAGAATGTTGCGAGGCTGCGGATCCAAAGTACTAGACGCCTCAAGTGGAAAAATCGTGGATCAGACGCAGGAAGAGACTTGCACGCTCGAGGACCTCGCGCTCCACTATTCGGGTCCCAAAGTAGGGGAAGGGGAACAAAGGTTCCTGTGGAAAAGTGTCAATGATGAGCGCCTATCAACCAGGAACCATTGGAAAAGAAAGATTTGGATGCCTCGTTTAGAGAGGCTCAGTCTGACGGATCTAGACCCTGACTACTTGTGCAGAATCCTTGAGACTCTTGTCCTTCCCGCCGTCAAACGGTTGGAATTTGACTTACCTGAACAAGACTTTACGGCGTTTGTCAACATGCTTGGGGAAAAGGAAGAAGCAGCCCCGGAAATGCATGCGAAAGAGGATTCAGTACCTCCGCCCGGTTCGCCCGCCTCCGATTCCGCCTTATCAGGTCACGAATCTTTGGCTTCTTCAACGGCAGCCGCCGAATCACCGATATCGTTCAAGGCAGTATCAGCGACTCCCGAAGCTGACCTCATCGCATCTGATCCCAAGGCACTGCCGGATACGCCTCTGTCCACGATGCCTGGCAATCAATGTTCACGAACGAACAACGCACAGTCAAATACAAACACCAACAACCATGTGAATGGGCTTGTCGTGAAGAGATTGAACGCCGACATGCGCACGTTCCCGGCTTTGCCCCTTTTGGAACATTTGACTATCAGGGCGCTCGAGTGCAGCGAGAAGAGCTGGCGTGGGTTTTTAAGCGCGCTTAAAGGCCTTAAAGTCCTTGAAGTTGATTTCGAAAGAGTCAACGACGGGCTTTGGAACGTCTTAATGGAGCGCCCTGGTGCCGTTCCCGCCGGCAAGGCAGTGGCGCTAACGAGCCCGACATTGTTGCCTCGCCTGGAGACGTTCCGGATAAGCGGCCTAGAGGGCGAAAAAGTAGCCGAGATGGTCCGCTGGAGATCCAAGCCACTTGCGTGCGGAAAGTGGGCTGTGAAAAATTGGCTTGTGCTTTGGACCGAAAGAATGAGGGGCAGAGACAAGGTGCTCGATGAGATCGTGGATAAAGGCGTTCCTATCACCATCCAGGGCAGGATGGCAACAGCCAAGATCACGGATTATGGCGGAGAATATTTCGGAGAATATGATGACGAATATGATGATTATGACGAGGATGAAGAGGTCGATGACATTGACGAAGGTGAGATGGATGAACTGGACGAAGAAGAGGAGGAAGACGACGAGGAAGACGAGTGAGTTTCGAGGCGCTGGCGTGGGGGTAAGTGGTCGCAACGTTTCACCGTCAACCTGGTTTCATATTTATTTCCCTCGTGCCACATCAGGGGCTGCAGCGATGACCGACGAACAAGAATACCTATATGAATATTTATGAGTATGAACGGAAGACTAGAGAAAAAACGCACGGAATGCGTGTTAGCGAGGTAGGGAAGGGGATCAAGGACAAAAGCTGTGACATTCGGCAACTTATGTGAAGCTATTTCGGGGTTTTCGGTTTATTCAATAACCCGGCCGGCGGCATCAGTACGCCGAAGTAGCCGGATCTTTCCATCACTTCCTTGTAATATTTTCGCCTTTTGCTTCATGTCTTATACCCTAGTTTCTTGGATACGCTTTATTTGTACAATCTCTTCCCTTGTCCTGCTTTGAATACAGTACGGGACAAGGAATTGTTATACCTAGTTTATGGACAACGTAGATCGGTATCCTATCCTATTGGTTGCCGGATGCCGGGTAAAATCACCGGAGGTCTAACACGACATTGCGACGTGTACACGTCCAGTTTAACCACATCAGGCATAACCAGCTGATAGATTATGGAGCAAGTGCCTGATCGGTGTTGGTCCTGAGTAACATGTGGTTCCACGAGTCCGTGTGAAAGACTTCCACGACTCTCACAACAAGCAGTTTTACAAAACTAGCGCGACAAACAAGCGCCTATATTGATAGTTATCGAGATCCTGCTATGGTCATGCTAGCGCGCTGGGCAACATACCCGTCACAAATCCAGAGTGTCCAATAACTTTTTCACATCTTCCTGAATCATTCCCCCTCCATCTGGGTCCACAGCCTCGATACACCGCGCTATGGCCACTATCTGTCTTGCCTCTTTTGCATTCACCCATATTCGGCCATTCATACCCACCGCGGTCTCCACGGCAAACCGCGCTCCCAGCATGGGTAGCAAAAAGTATTTTGGATCCAACAAGCTGTGAGGAGTGAGAAATGATTGACAGCAAGTAATCCGTGAGATGTACTCACTTGCGACACATCTTGAGGCTGCATCTGACTACGAAACCTCCTTTGAGTTCTCCGAATCCTTCAGCTTTGCGTGTCTGTGCATCGAAACATTCAAGTTCCGGATCCATGTCTTTGTGCGCGAGGGAAACTCGCGCGTATATTAAGCTCCCAATCTGTCCAAATAGATAAGTACCTGGGTCTCGGCAGATATGGGTAGAGTACGCACGCACCTTGAGATTAGGCTTGCTCCTCTTCGTTGCGCCTTCGAATGCTAGCGCATCTAACGTAGCATAATGTGCGGAACCGATATCGACTCGATAGCTTTCACCGAGTCTCTGAGTAACGGCGCCCACGACCGATTCTTGGGGCGCTGGTACGTACTAACGAACCCAGTTAGCAGCGACCCTCAGAACACGCCGAGGTAGTAGTAGTAAGACTCACGCGCCTCGAATTACTCTCCACCCACCACTTGCTCCCGTTCGCCGATTGCTTCAGCTCCCCGGCTTTCGTTCCAATGATGTAGGGTTTATCCTTTCCACTCTTATCGAGTGGGGTTGAGTTCGACTTGGTGATTTGGGAGAGACCCGGTCCTAGTTTAAGGTTGACATGGGCGGCGGGGACGCGCTCCCCTGGAAGGATCGTGGTCATAATTTGACTCGGACACCCGGCTTATTCAGCTACCGCCAACTCAACAGGGGGTGACAATGGCCACAAAACTCCTCCAGGAATACCCAGAGCTCTTTGCATATTCGTAAGAGCAGCTTCGATGCGTTCAGTGCGATAGACTCATATAGATCGGATCATCAGACGCCAGGATCTCGAGGAAATGCTACTCGATCCAAACTACTTCCTAGCTTTTCTCCACTCGTTGGAAAAGGTGAAAGTGATGTATCAATCACAAACAGAGCTCAGCATGGCAAACGAGGCTATCGCTAGTATGTCCCGTTCACAGTCCTTTCGTGTTCGTACGGTAATCCTGATAGTCGACGTGTGAGAACACAATCTGGAGCTTCAGGAGGGCTTGTATCAATTGCGATCAGAAACGAAAGAGGCATTCGATGAAGCTAAAGGATTGGAAGCGCGATGGAAAGAATTGGAGAAGGAGCAGAAAGAAGTGCATCAGGTTGGTGGCGTTTCTAACATAAAAAATTCACGAATTGACCGACGGTGATGTATCAGAGATTCTCTCCGCAATTCTTGCATTTGCGATTGCGTCATGCTATAATTGCTCAAGATGACAAGTCTGAAGCGCTGGCCTCTGAGTTTGTACAGGCGCAACACGGATTAGAAATCGAGGAATTCGTAAAGGAGTATAAAGAGCTAAGAAAGGTGTATCACAAGCGTGCGATTTGGAACGAGAGGTGGTCGAACGGTCAGGTTGAATGGGGTGATGACGCATGATGACAGGACGGATCCTTTTCATGATGATATCCAATTATACAATCCATGAACTTAATACACAGCTGAAAGCTAACTATGACGTCCTGAATTCATGCTTTCCACCAAGTCAAGCCAGATCCTATCTGAGATTATATTGAAGCGTCGTAATATCCATCGAAATCACGTACAAGATGGCGTTAGACAGCATTCAAGGCCAAAGTAACTGATTGAGTGTAGAAAAATTTACTTGCCTGCACTTGGTCAGATATGTTACGGTGGGCACGAGACAAGAGCTTACCCCTACTATGACGTTGTCAACAAGATTGAGCTGCGCGGGTCCGGTCGGAAAGTTAGCAGGGATCGGAAAGGCAAAAGTTTGAGAAGGTGGCGTCGTCGAATTACGAGCAACCGGGTTAAAAGCTCCATTGTATAGTAAAGTTCCCATATTCGTGGTGGGAGCCAGGCATCCTGACGTTCCGCATGATGCAATTCCGATACTAATACTGTCATCGAACGTTTTGGGACTACCCTTGAGAATGGAGGCGTCAATACTGGATATCGGAAGTAAGTCGTAATAGACTTACGACTTTGTCAATTCGAATGGTCAAAGGTTTCCCAACCTGGAAATTTGACCCCGGTGCGGGGTATCCTATTACGAGGTTCTGGGCCAGCGTTAATGTAGCGAGGACAACTGAAGAGATGACGCTGAGCAACATGTTGTCGAGCCTTGCTTGCTCGTCCGACTGTCTCTTTATATAGCTGCTTGGTGGTTAGAACCGGAGCATTTCAGCTGAAGCGGCGTATTATCTCCTCCAGAAGGCTCGGTGCATCCAAGTAAACCGTCCCAGTTTCCAAAGTTTCCTCTGCCGGTTTCTCCTTCATTTACCCCCAGGTTCTGCCAGTACCACAGACTAGGTAGCGAAGTTAAAAGACCCTGCACGAATTGTAAAAATGAGAGCAAAGGCAATGATCCGTCGCCAGTCCGGGTTGTGAGACCGAAATAATATCTCGGAACCAACGACCGAACTTCACGCTGCCTAAGATGGGCGTGTCGCCGGAAACTAACCAGGGGTCAAGAGTTATAATCGTCGACGAAGACGGCTCCTCTAACGCGCATATGTTGGAAAGCCCAGGAACCGGAGCATTCAACCAGAGCGGCGTATTTTCTCCTTCGGAAAGGCCAGATTGCACCCTCCCAAGGTTTCATGGACCGAACAGCGAGATTAGAGCCTGGGGATCCGTGATGGAACGTGAGATCTTGACTCAACGTGTCTCCTAGCTGACCGTCAGGACGGTTATGTCTTCGTTGGATATCGGGGCTTACAAGGCCAAGCGTGAAGCGCTCATCAATGAAGATCGTTCTTTCCGACGTGAAAACTCCTGGAAGTCACAGCGCTCTGCAGCCGAGATCAAAGCCGATGAATGTATACGAAACCTTCGCGCCTACGAAGCCTCCACTATATGGAAGGTAGAATCAGACTCCATCCCTCATCCATTCCCTGGAATGGAGTTCCTAAACGGTTCGGCGTTTCCAATCCATGATATATGCCCTCACAGCGCTGATCAACGCACAGGAAGGAACATCATAGTCAAAACCAAGATATACCAGATACTATCCAAGGCTGGTTCTGCATGCCATCGGCTATGACGAAGTAATTACACGTATCCTAGATGCCAAAAGGTGCTCTGTTGCATGCCCACCTCGACGCGACAGTGGACCCAGAAACACTGCTCAGTCTCGCTCTAAAGCACCCTGCCATTCACATACGCGTCCCGGAGTTCATTACGGCTGATAACATAAAAACCATTTGTCCAACATTCAAAGCTTTACCACACGCCGAATACGCAGATGGGCCTGGAGTGACAGACCAGGCTTATACCCCCAATACCTTCGTCACGATTCAGAAAGCTAGAGGTACCTTTTATTCCAGCTTAGGCGGGTCTAAAGGATTCGACAATTGGATCTGCTCAACCATGACAATCAACCCGGCAGAAGCATACGGAACGCATAATACCATAGCAAAGGTATTTCCAATACTATAGCTCCTTTGTGCGAACATCAACCACATGTATGGTAGATTTGGCAAAAGTTCGGCAGCACCTTTATGGTATCAGGTGTACGCTGCCTCTACTTTTGTCTTGTTACAATAATTAACCTTTTTGCGTAGGGAATGATCCATTATGTCCCTGTCTACGCTGAATATATCCGAGAATTCTTCAAATCGTCTATAGAAGACGGGATATCCTATGTAGAGCCAAGAATCAACTTCATGAATAGGTAATTATCGCCGAAAAACAACACCATAAAATGAAAACGTGTGCCTAGATGTATGGTTGATGCAGATGGTCTGGAAAACGTTCCTCATAGGGAATGGTTACGGATCTTTGAACGTGTCTTGAACGGGGTGAAAATGGAAATGAAAGAGCAAGGGCGAGAAGACGATTTCGTCGGTGCCAAGGTAGTACTCTTCCTCGATGGATATCGATCAGCCAGACCTACACCTCCACAGGTCATTTACAGTACTCTGCGATTTTGTACAGCAGAAGAGCTGGAATGGTACACCGAAGATTGCATTGCACTCAAGAAAGAGTTCCCGCATCTTATAGCTGGTATTTACCATGTTCTAACTCGTCCTTGTTCTCGACTGGATAGATTGCTGTCAGGTTTCGACCTCGTTGGAGACGAAAATGTCTATAAGCCTTTGATTGATTATCTGGAACCGTTACAGCGCTTCCGTCGCAGACAACAAGAAGAAGGTGTAGAGATTCCTTTCCTTTTCCACGCAGGGGAAACTCTAGGAGATGGAACAGCGGCGGACGAAAATTTGTACGATGCCATACTCCTCGGAACGAAGCGCATAGGGCACGGGTAAGTAACGTTGCAATGCTTTCGTATGGGCACAATAACCTACCCAATGGCCAGGTTCTCTATTGTGAAGCATCCAAAGATAATGGAAATCTGCAGGGAAAAGGGAATAGCCATCGAAGTCTGCCCAATCTCGTGAGCAAAGCACTGTTTTCCCTCTAGACATCCCCTGAACGGTGAACCCTAGAAACGAGATTCTGGCATAGTATCTCCTTGCTATGCGTCGTAGACCAAAACTAACCAGGATAAAAGCGTCTCACATCGTCAATGCCTATGCACCCGCTTCCAATCATGCTCAACAATGGGATCCCAGTAGCCTTGTGCTCTGATGATCCTGGTACTTTCGGGCATATGGGCCTAACATTTGATTATTACCAGGTAAATTTCCTTTTCTTGGAGTGTGTATGTAACGCAGTTATGACGTTGAACGGTTCAGGTGCTGGTCAGCAGCGAAATCACAGGATTAAGCACGCTTGGCGCACTCGCTCGCGACAGCATACAGGCAAGCACAATGTTATATAACAGCATTAGAGGTTCTAATCGACAATACAGTTCTCTATGATGGATGACGATGAAAAGAGGAACGCATTCAGAAACTGGGAGAAGAGGTGGAAAGAGTTCGTGGATGACATATTGACCTCTTGTTGACTACCCATTCTATGACTGTATCAATTCTTGAGAGTACCCTCGGGTACTGAAGGCTTCGTCGGTGCCCCGTCTACAAATATCGTGGGTCCTTTGGGCATTTCTCCAAGCGCCTTCTGCGCGTCTTCGTCCAAGGAAGGCGCATCTTCGTATTTCCAGTCCAACTCGCCGCCATATATTTTCGGGAGGTCCTTGGCGTCTATAATTTCTTGTAACTTGGATCCCATGTCCTTCCCAAGTACAAATATCTTGTTTCTCGTCCTCTCGTCAAACCAGCCCTATCGCCAAATTGATAAGCATTTCAATGGGGTCTAGCGTGAGTTTGATTACCTTTATCCATCCCCAGATGGTCGGGAAAAAAGATGGTGAGTTGACTACGGCAATGGTGTACAAAGTTTCTGGATAATTTTGACCGGCAAGCAGAGAAGCTTCTTGAAGGTGGTTTCTGAGTTTCCATAGGGAAGTAAGGGAGGCGCTTTCCAGATCTATGATAGTAGTTGTGGAAGATATAGGAGTAGGCGAGGAAGGGTGCGGTAAATATGAGCAGAGGGGGAAGGAGAAGCGGACCATTAGCTCGTACAGAGCGACACTGAATGGGAGGACGTCAGGGCAGAAAAAGCAAGGAACGAACAACGTACATTCGCTGGAACCGTCTTTCTGGTGGTACAGCTTCTATCTCGATCTGGATGGGTACAACGGATTGGATTCGATAAACATACAACGGCAATCCATTCTAATGATATCAATTAGCAAAAGTAAGCGTGCTACGCGAGTGGCGAGGCACACCTTATCCCTGCGACCGGTCCATCTAGGGTAGAACCTCTTCGAAAACTCAAACTCGTCTGCGTCAAACATGGCATATAGCCGATCGACTTCATGAGCCTTTCGCCATGCTTCTGAGGCTGCAAATTGTTTCTGAGCTAGGGGTAGTTGGAAGTTACGTGCTCGAAGGAAGCGGCTGTGAACAAGTTCTGACGCAATTAGCAATTCGGGTAATCACAAAAAGACAGAACTGCAGAAAGCCTTGTTCCCGCGTGGTACAAGAAGAGGAGATAAACGTACAGTAGGGTCGAATCGTCATGCGACGCGGGTGAAGCCGCAGTTGCTGGTGTAAAGAGGTTCTCTGATGTCAATCTCTCTTTAAATCTGTTGAATGATCCTTCCTGCTCTTTTGTCAGTTGCCCTAAATGACCAGCGAAAACGCTGGTCTGGGAGGCTGCAGAATCCGAGGCATGGTCAGACATGACAATGAGTCGAGTCAAGGCGGTCAGCGCCGGTATAGCTATTGATAATCAGACCCGGGCTTCTCACAAACGGCGCCCGTCAGAGATCTGAGCGATGATACCGGAGAATTTGAACAAATTCATCTTTGAGCGGGTCATCGGCGAAGACGTCTTTACGCGCAGCCTGATTCTGCTCGGATCACTCCCCTCGCCAGACGATCATCAAACCAGAGCTCAAGCCATCATAAGAATCGAAAGGACCGCACTTGACGCCAGCAACGCACCTTCATTTTTCTCATCCGACACGAACAACCCTGGTCTGATCCAACGCACTCAGCTTGACGGAAATACCGACATCGTATGTGTTCTCCGCATCCTGAACATTTATACCTTCAACTCTCTTTTCGCAGTACGCATGGTATTTTGGATGGTTCAGAGAGAATAGAGAGAAAGATGTCAAGATAGATGTCATTTGTCCAGCAACAGAAGTACATATTCGCAAGGTACGCAATATATCCTACCTATAGCTTCGCAAGGCTTCTAAACGTCCTTTTGATAGTACTCGACGCAGGAAAGGATCATGGTGCGCGAGACGCCCGAGCTTTACGAGCAAGTCGTGAAACCGTATATTGCAGGTTTCCCCCCTTCTCGCACTCAATGGTAATCATCTTCCCGTATTTGCTATCCTGATAGCTCATATCGCAGGGTCGAGGACATTCTCAACGGAATATCAGAACAAGAAAAAGTTCTGTATTCTTCATCCGAATTTATGATCTTACCTGATATGAAGTGGGACTTGACGACGATATCCTCGTTATACCTTGTCGCCATTGCCCAAGATCATACGATCAAGAGTCTGAGAGATCTTAGAAAACGACACGTTCCTTTGCTTCAGGGAATCAGAAATGAAGCAAATCGGATTGGCCAAGAAAAATATGGATTGAGAAGAGGTTCGCTGAGAATGTTTATTCATTACCAACCGAGTTACTGTATGTCGTCATTTTATTGTTCAATAAGATGCCTTATACCGTCTCCAGATCACTTTCATGTCCATATCGTCAATGCAAACAACATTGGATCGATGGGCATGGCGGTTGGTCAGGCTCATTTGTTAGACGATGTTATTTCGTTGGTAAGTCTGTTGACCTGATGGTTGGGCTGAGATTGATTTCTTCATCCCAGCTCGGGCTGGAACCGGACCAGGAACCAGGGATTTACGAGCGCATGACACTGACATATGCGCTCGGCGACCAACACGGCCTATATGAATCTATGGTGACGGCAAATACCGCGAGAAATTGATATGTAGACAGCAAGGAACTGAATTCATGTAGTATTAGTAGGCAAAACAGTAGTCAATCACAGATTGGGAAGTCTGCTGTGGCACGAATCCTTCTCCAATGACTAATTTCCATCTCTGCCAATTCAATGCAAGAAGAAACCGACATTGCTCGCTAGGGCGACGCCTGAATGTCACGTCATGCTATACACGAAACTAAATCTTTCACTTGGTAACGGTCTAACTTACT
>Ga0137376_10003033_pt1 | contig 10335 bp, 10 predicted proteins | sample SagtaG_23_FD_104814 | JGI IMG/M metagenome (GOLD analysis project Ga0137376, IMG submission 104814) | Vadose zone soil microbial communities from Sagehorn Ranch, Mendocino, California, USA - Sage2_L_20_16 metaG | ecosystem: Environmental > Terrestrial > Soil > Vadose zone | place: USA... | reverse complement strand
TCCTGGTAGAACCGGACCGTCTCGTCGAGCTTCCGGGTCCGGATGTTGAAATGATCGAGCACGCCTACGCTCATGCCCATGCGATACACTCCCTTTTTTGTGAAGTTGGTTGAGGTGCCCATTCTAGCACAAAACCCGCCCCCGTCGCCAAACGAAGCCGTTGCCCTTCATGGCACAGCGTTTATGGTGCCGCTTCCCCGCCCAAAACTGCCGTCCGGCCTGTCCAATGTCGCCGGCGAAACCCCCAAGGCCTCTCAATCGGGTCTCTAAAGTAAGGTAGCACACATGGCTAAAGTCGCTTTTGTCGGTCTCGGCGTGATGGGTTTTCCCATGGCAGGACACCTGGCGAAAAAAGGTGGCCACGAGATGACGGTGTACAACCGCACGCCCGCGAAGGCGCAACAATGGGTCGAGAAGTTCGGCGGCAAAGCCGCGGCCACGCCGAAAGCCGCCGCCGAAGGCCAGGATTTCGTGATGTGCTGCGTCGGCAACGACAACGATCTGCGCGCCGTGACGCTCGGCGCTGATGGCGCGTTTGCCGGCATGAAGAAGGGCGCAACCTTCGTCGATCACACCACGGCGTCCGCCGAAATCGCGCGCGAACTCGACGCCGCGGCCGCCAAGGCCGGCTTCAAATTCGTCGACGCCCCCGTCTCCGGCGGCCAGGCCGGCGCCGAAAACGGCGCGCTCACGGTCATGTGCGGCGGCGCCGAGGACGCCTATGCGGCCGCCGAACCCGTGATCGCGGCCTATGCGCGGATGTGCAAGCGCTTAGGGCCTGCCGGCTCGGGCCAGCTCACCAAAATGGTCAACCAGATCTGCATTGCGGGCCTGGTCCAGGGGCTTTCGGAAGGCATCCATTTCGCCAAGAAATCCGGCCTCGACGTGGCCGCCGTGATCGACACCATCTCCAAGGGCGCCGCCCAGTCCTGGCAGATGGAGAACCGCTACAAGACCATGAACGAGGGCAAGTACGATTTCGGCTTCGCGGTCGAGTGGATGCGCAAGGACCTCTCGATCTGCATCGCCGAATCCCGCCGCAATGGCGCGAGCCTGCCGGTCACGGCGCTGGTCGACGCCTTCTACGCCGAAGTGGAGAAGCTGGGCGGCAAGCGCTGGGATACGTCGAGCCTTCTGGCGCGGCTGGAACGCTGAAGCTCATGAGGGCTGCCAGAAGTTAATTTAATCTCGGGTTAACGAGATTCTTTAGCTATTTAAGGCAGCTCTTAACGATTTGGCGACACAGATAAGCGATGCAAAAAGGCCCGCACGTCGCGGGCGGGGTTTGTGTTGCTCGATGAGTAAACCCGCCGATAAGCCCGAGGTCGTCCAGCTTCCGGCCGAGCCACCGGCTGTACCGTCTGCGAGTAGTCGTCGGGCTGCCGCACAGCGGGTCCGCGAGGCACGGGACCGGTTAACGTCAACCAGCGGAACCCGTCCCGCCTTCGACCGCGAATTGCTTCGGCAATACGCCCAAACGCGGATCTCGGCATCCTACGTCGTGATGCTGCTTGTAGTTGCGAGCGGGGTCTTGTTCGGCTTCTGGATGCAGCCGATCTCGGCGGCGATCTGGACCTGCGCCGTGCTCTGCATTCATGCAGCGATCGTGCGCGCCTGCTTCCGCTTCCTGGCGGACCAGCCCTCGCTCGCCGCGACCCACAAATGGCGCACGCGGTTCGTCCTGCTCGACCTGCTCTATGGCCTCGCTTGGATGGCGATCCTGGTCCATCCGGCGCTGGATGCGGTCTCCGATACGCTGATGATGTTCTTGATGCTGCTGGTGATCGCGGTGTCGAGCATGCTGGCCGCCAATCTGCCGATCGCAGCGCTTGCGGCCACCGTCCCGGTGACGGCTGCGATCTCGCTCAACTACGCGCTGAGCGGCAAGTTCGACAATTACGTGCTCGCTGCATTCGCGGTCGCAGCCGAAGGCTATTTTGCCCTGCTCGCCCATCGTCTGCATTCGACGACGCTCGCGACGCTGGAAGCGCGCGCGGAAAAGGATGCGCTGATCGGCGAACTCGAGCAGGCCAAATCGATCTCGGATGAGGCGCGTCATCGCGCGGAATCGGCGAATGTCGCGAAGTCGCGGTTTCTGGCGCAGATGAGCCACGAACTGCGAACGCCGCTGAACGCGATCCTCGGCTTCTCCGAGGTCATGAAGAGCGAGATATTCGGCGCCCATGCCGTGCCGGTGTACAAGGAATATTCCGCCGACATTCATAACTCGGGCGTACATCTTCTCAATCTGATCAACGAGATTCTCGACCTGTCGCGAATCGAAGCCGGCCGGTACGAGCTCAACGAGGAAGCGGTCTCGCTGGTCAGCGTGGTTGCTGACTGCCATCATTTGATGAAATTGCGCGCAACCAGCCGCGGCATCACCATTCACGAAGTGTTCGAGCAGGGCATGCCGCGCATCTGGGGCGACGAGCGCGCCACCCGCCAGATCGTGCTCAATTTGTTGTCCAACTCGATCAAGTTCACGCCCCAGGGCGGCGAGATCTGGCTGAAGGTCGGCTGGACCGCGTCCGGCGGGCAATATCTCAGCGTCAAGGACACCGGCTCCGGTATTCCCGAGGACGAGATCCCGATCGTGCTGGCCTCGTTCGGCCAGGGCTCCAATTCGATCAAGTCCGCCGAACAGGGCGCGGGCCTCGGCCTGCCGATCGCGAAAAGTCTGATCGACATGCATGGCGGCACGTTCACGCTGAAATCGAAGCTGCGCATCGGCACCGAGGTGATCGTCACCTTCCCGCCGGAGCGTGTGATGTCGGCATTGGCGCCAGTGTCTGACGACGTCGCCCCGCCGCTGCAGCCGGACACCTCCCACACCGCCGTCACCGATGAGAAGCATCGCGTGCGCCACAAACCGATCATGAGCGCCGGCACAGGATGATCGACGAGGCGCTTGCGCCGACTTCAAAATGTCCCTCACTATCACGCAATGAGCAAAGACACGCCGTGTATCGCAGTCTGTATGATCGATCCCAGAACCAGCCTTTGTTTCGGGTGCGGACGTACGCTTCCCGAGATCGCGCGCTGGCATCGCATGGAAAGCGCCGAGCGGCACGCGGTGATGGCGCTGCTGCCGCGACGGATGGCGGACGCGGGGCTGGCCCAACCGGCTGGCCCCGAACAGGATTAACCGCCGGCCGCGCTCATATGGGAGGTGACCGATGACCCGCCTGATGCTCGTGCGGTTGCTGTTTGCGGCCACCGCTGCCGGGGCTATCACCTACAAAGACCCCGAGGCGGTTGCTCGCGCCAGCGATAAAGTCGCGGCCTTGTTCCGCGAGCGCCCTTCTTCGCCGGCGCGTGCGGTGCAGATCCCGCGCGGGCAAGGCGGCGAGTTCGCGCTGCCCGCCAAGATCAACGGCGTCGCTGCCCCGATGGTCATCGATACCGGCGCGACCTCGGTGGTCCTGACCTACGAGACCGCGAAGGCCGCAGGCTTGCCGCTGGAACTGCTCGACTATGATGTCGATGTCGAAACCGCCGGCGGACACACCCGAGCCGCGCGACTGACGCTCGATCGGCTCGCCGTCGGCACGCTGGTCGAACGCTCCGTGCCGGCACTCGTCGTGCCCCACGGACAGATGAAGACCAACCTGCTCGGCATGAGCTTCCTCGACCGGCTGGAAAGCTTCGAGGTGCGCGCCGACCGCCTGGTGCTGCACGGCTATCCTGAACCCTCGGAGAGACTGCCGATCCCATCGCTGATGATGACGGGCAGATCAGGCAGCGCCGCCTTCAGGCGATAGAGTGTTTTCCAGCGAAGTGGGTACCGGTTCACGCAAAGAAAGCGCGTCAAAACAAAAAGCTAGAGCTTCCGTTCCGATTCAATCGGAACGAAAGCTCTAGCCGCGATCATAATCGAGCGGCGAGATGTCGCGATTTTCCTTGGCGACAATCCCTCAAGAGCACATCGGCGCCCGCGACGACGGCATCACGCGCGAGCAGAGCGACTTCCGGATCCTGGTCGTTTGTTCAAGAGATGATTTCGGAAACGTTGATCCTTTCGCTATTTCGACTTCAGAGTGGCGAGAGGCAACCACTTCTCGTCAGCGCCCGATTGCAGAAGTGACCTGCAGCGGTCGAGCATTAACGCCGTTGGCCCATCGTCTGGTCGCTCGCGCAGCACCGCCTCGAAACAGGGAATGGCGGCCGAGAAGTCACGATTGCGATAATGGGCCAGCCCTTCTTCGTAACTCGCGATCCAGCGGGCGCGCAGGCATTCGCCGCCCGCCCCCTCCGCCAAACCGATCAGTTCGTGAACCGCCAAGCCCTCCATCCTGCCGTAGACGGCGATGCTGTCGACCTCGCGTGCGATGATTGCGCCTTGGACAAGGCGCTTCGTCTCCGCGCCGATCAAGATCTGGGTTCCGTAGTGCTTGTTGGCACCTTCCAGGCGGCTCGCGACGTTAACCGCATCTCCAATGACAGTATAGTTCAACCGCCGTTCGGAGCCGATGTTGCCGACCAGCATGCGGCCGGAATTGATTCCGATCCGGATCTGAAGCGGGTGACCATGATCATCGGCTAGTTCGGATTTCTCGATCGCCCGACGGCAGGAAAGTGCCGCTCGGCAGCAAAGCAGTGCGTGCTCTTGCTGCGCCGTCGGAGCACCCCAAAAGGCCATGACGGCGTCGCCAATGTACTTGTCGATCGTGCCTTCATTCGCGGCGATGGCCTCCGATGCGAGGTCAAGATAATCGGACAACAGCGGCACGACGCGATCGCCCATGCGCTCGGAGAGCCCGGTAAATCCGGCGATGTCGATAAACATCACCGTGAGCTCCTGAACGGCGCCGCCAGGCTTCGCTTCGACACCTTGTCGCAGCAACGATCGGACGAGATCGGCAGGGATGAATTTGCGGAAGGCGGACAGGCCCGCGGCCATGTCTGCGATAGCCGCGGAAAGGCCCGCGATCTCGGCCAGTCGAGACGGATGACGGCGTACCTGATCCAACGCGAAGGTCTCCACATGTCGGATTTCCCCGACCACGCGCGTGAGTGGTCCGGCGATCACCGAACGCGCCAGTAGCGCCGACAGCGATGCAGCGAGGAGCGCCCCCACGCCGAGACCGACGACAAGTCGTCGCAACGTGGTTTCGACCGGCGCAAGAAACTCGGCCTCGGGAATGACGGTGGCGAGCGACCAGCCCGGAAACGGCAATGGCGTAAGCGCCACCTCATAGGCCGCGCCGCTCAATGTAAGCCGTCGCCGCCAAGCTTCTTCCCGGCCATCGTCGCGCACCTGCGCCAGAGCCATTTGCGCCACCGGCAGGAGCGCCTCCTGGCTGTGCACGGAATGCAATTCGTCGGCGTCCTTGTCCGGAGCAGCAATGAGCCCTCCGTCGCGGTCGAATATGAAGGCAGTTCCCGTGCGTCCCACTTCCAGCTGTGCAAGGAAATGAGCCAGGCGAGTGTATTCGATGATCACCGCAAGGACACCTTGGCGCTCCTGGTAAACGTCGATCGGTCCCGCAAACGCGATCGAGGGACGTTCACCGATCGGATGCTTCGAAACCTTGAACCATTGGGGCCCCCCGGAGCTCATGCCGGACTTGAACCACGCCTGGTCGCCCACGCGAAAATCCGTTGGCTCGAACCGGCGCCGCTCGAATTCGATATCGCCGGGCACCACTTCATATTCATCAACGCGCCGCTGGCCGGGATGATCGGTCGGCGAGATTTCCATCATCTCCAGGTGACGATCGCCAAGCTTGTGGGCAGCAAAAAATGCGCCATCGGGCCAGCCAAAAGCGACCCAGGATATTGTCGTCTGCGATTGCAATTGCGACAGAAAAACGAACTCGCGCTTGTCGGCCTCGCGGGTGTCGAGCACGTTCTGCAGGAACAGGGTGCGAATGGCCGTGTGAGCTGCGCGCGCCTGCGCCACGATCGCCGATACCTCCTTGCGAACAGCGGCCACAATTTGCTCGTTGATCGTGCTGGCGAGTTGCTGACTCGTCGCCTCCGCCGTCCGCCACCACAAGAAGCTTGATGCGGTCGCGGTGATGAGGATTGCCGCCAATACGAGCACCGACACCGCGAGACCGATGCCGATCGTCAGCGTTCTGACTCGAGTGATGAGGTGGTGCAGCGCGGCGCTCCGCGAACAAGGCGCCAGCGCCGATATCGTTCTCGGCGCAGATCTCCAAGAATCCTTTCCAGAAGCCTTCCGCCAGAACAGCCGCCTGATGCTCATGCTCAAAACCGGCTGCGGCAGGGCGCGAAAACGGGCAACTCGGCAACACAGAAGCAACGTTCAGGAGGCGTGACCCAGTTAGGCGTAACGGCGTTCATCCCTGTCTCCACTCTCCAACAAAGCCGCGCCGACGGTAGGGGGGTCAGCGCGCAGCGCTTTGCTGGCTTGGCATGTCTTATGGAAATGCTCTCTCGCTTCCGCAACAATAGGTCAACGCTGTAGACCTGCCCGATCGGTGTGGCCGCGTAGGTTGGCCGCCGAATCCAGAGAGACGCGTTATCCGGCAATGCGTCAAGGCGTGGTATTTCCTCGCGTCGCTCTCGCGCAATTCGACGCTGCCCGCGGCCTCACGGATTCGTGAGCGTCCGAAAAGGTAATAAGCGCCGAGAAAAACCGAATGAAGTAATGCGCCTCCACCGCGGAGGCGACACAAATCTCATCCTGGAGAGAACCATGTCTGTGAAACACGTTGTCAGTTCGTTCGTCCTCGCCGGTGCTGTCACGACCGCGCTCGCAACCATTGCGGCTGCCGCACCGCTGACGAAAGCCGAGGGGGACGCGGCCGTCGCCGCCCACAAAGAGAAGTGCTTCGGCGTTGCCCTGAAGGGCCAGAACGATTGCGCGGCAGGCCCGGGCACGACCTGCCAAGGCACCTCGACCACCGACTTCCAGGGCAACGCGTGGAAGTTCGTCCAGGGCGGCACCTGCACCAGCATTCAGCTGCCGAACGGTGGACACGGCTCGCTGAAGCCCATCTGATCTGACAGCTCACCACGATTGCGGGAAGGCGGAGGAGCGACATGGATGCAGCGATCAAGCCTACGGCGACCTCTGCGGCAATTCCTCTCCGCTTTCCGGCACACCCGATCAGTGGGCTTGCGGGAACAAGCTTCAAGCACGAGCATCTCGCTGCCATTCTCGCCGAAGGAAAACCGAATGGCTTCTTCGAGGTTCATGCCGAGAACTACATGGGCGCGGGCGGACCACCCCATCGCGCCCTTGAAGCCATCCGTCGCGACAACCCCGTGTCACTCCACGGCGTGTGCATGTCGATCGGCGGTCCGCAGCCACTCGACAGAACTCATCTGAAGCGTTTCCGGAGCCTCGTCGAACGCCACGAGCCGGCGCTGGTCTCCGAGCATCTTGCCTGGTCGACGCACGAGACTACTTATTTCAACGACCTCCTTCCGCTGCCCTACACCGAGGCGACCCTCGACACGGTCTGCGATCACATCGATCAGGTCCAGGAGGCGATCCGCCGTCCCATGCTGCTCGAAAACCCGTCGACCTACGTCACGTTTCGCGAATCGACAATGAGTGAAACGGACTTCGTCGGCGCAGTCGCCCACCGCACCGGATGCGGCCTGTTGCTCGACGTTAACAACGTCTTCGTGTCCGCCACCAATCACGGCTTCTCAGCCCTTCAGTATTTGTCGGACTTCCCGCTCTCGCGAGTCGGTGAGATTCATCTCGCCGGGCATGCCGAACAGGCCGACGACGAGGGAGACCTGCTACTGATCGACAGTCACGACGGACCGGTCGCGGACGCAGTGTGGAAACTGTTCGAGATCGTGATCGAACGATGCGGACCCGTTCCGACGCTGATCGAGTGGGACAGCAGGATCCCCGACTGGCCGATCTTGAAAGCCGAGGCCATCGCCGCGCAGACAGTCCTCAACCGTTACCAAGCTATCGCCGTGCCGGATGATCGTCATGCAGCCGCTTGACTCCGTACAACGGTCTTCATACGCGACGGCGTTCGCCTCTGCGCTGATTGATCCCGACCGCGCAACGCCCTCGATCGTCGCCGGCCCGGGCGACAAATCAGCGGTCAAGCGGTACAACGTGTACCGCAACAACGTCACGGTCAGCCTGATCGACGCTCTCGCCGCGATCTACCCTGCCGTCCAGCGCATCACGGGCGTCGACTTCTTTCGCGCCATGGCGCGCTGCCATGTCCGCGCCACGCCGCCGGCTTCGCCGCTGCTGTTCGAATATGGACGCGATTTCCCGGCGTTCATTGAGCGATACGAGTATGCCCGCTCGATGCCGTGGCTTGCCGACACGGCGCGGATCGAGCGGGCGTGGCTCGACGCCTATCATTCGGCCGACGCCGAGCCGTTGTCCCCGGCGGCGCTTGCTTCGGTCCCGCCCGAACGGCTGGCTGATCTCGTTTTCACGGCGCATCCGGCGACGAGGATCGTCTGTTCACGATTCTCCGCGGTGACGGTATTCGCCGCCAACCGCGGCCACGATCCCGTGGGCCCGATCGACGCGGCCACACCGGAAGACGCCTTGATCACGAGGCCCGATCTCGACGTCATCGTCCGGCACCTTCCACCTGGCGGGGCCGTATTCCTCACGCGTCTGAGTTCAGGCCGATCGTTCGGCGAGGCCGCGGCGGCGGCGCTGGAGGCGCAGCCCTCCTTCGACATCGCCTCTGGTATCGCCGGCATGATCGAGGCGGGCGCATTCACCGCCGTCACTGTTGGAGACGCGTGATGGTTATCGATCAACAAGTCACGGCGGGCGAACGCCTCCGGCCGATCGGCCTGCTGGTTGACGAGGCCAGCCGCCTGGTGCAAGCGGTCGCGCGACCTTCCCTTGTTCAGCTCGTGATGCGAGTGGCGCTGGCAGTGCCGTTCTGGCGTTCCGGCATCCTTAAATGGAATGGGTTTCTCACGCTGAGCGACACCGCGGTTACTCTATTTACCGACGAATTCATGCTGCACCTGCCCGGTGGTCCCTACCATTTTCCAGCTCCGGCCGTGACGGCATTCCTCTCCGGCTCGGGGGAGATCCTGTTTCCGGTTCTGCTGGTCCTTGGCTTCGCCACCCGTTTTGCCGCGCTCGGATTGCTGTTCATGACAGCGATCGTCGAACTCACCGTGCCCGATGGCTGGCCAATCCATATTACCTGGGCGGCGATAGCACTCGGGATCATGGCTTATGGACCCGGCCGAATCTCAATCGATCATCTGGCGCGCCATTTCCTTCGGCTGCCAGAGACTATTCGATAGAGCTTCCAGCGAAGCCGAAAAGCAAGGCCGCGAGATCGAACAGATCGGCCGACGGCAATCCACCAGCAAACGCGATCATGCCGGGACGGGTCGATACCTCACGCATCCGGCGGATGGCCGATGGCTTGGCACCCGCCATCCGAGCAGCAAGACTTGCCGACTGATTATATTATATATTATAATATATTTCAAGGTTAGATATCGGATGACCGGCCATGAAGCTCAAATCAAACGCCCTAAGGGCGATCATAGAACGACACAAGCGCTTGAAATTAGGTCATTTTCCCACACCCATCGAACCTCTAAAGCGGTTGAGTCTGAGACTCGGAAGCGCCTCCCTCTTTGTGAAGCGCGACGACGCTAGCGGTATGGGCCAAGGCGGCAACAAGGTCCGCGCCCTCGAATTTATCGTGCCGGCCGCGCAGGCCGCTGGCGCCGACATTCTTCTCACAGCCGGAGTAATCCAATCCAACTCAGTCCGTCAGGTTGCCGCTGCAGCGGCAAAAGTCGGCCTAGATTGCCACTTCGCCATGATCACAGACCGGGTCAGCAAGACCGACGCCGACTATGCACTGACGGGCAACATTTTCCTGGACTATCTCTATGGCGCGACCCACGAAATCATCAGCGTGAACGACGATAGAACCGAGGTCTTTGAGCGGATTGCGGGTCGGTTGCGAGCTGAGGGCCGCCGTCCGTACATCGTGCCGTACGGTTGCGCCAACCGCTTGGGCGCCATCGGATACCTGAACGCGGCGTTAGAGATATCCGACCAGGCGGCCGCGCAGGGACTAACGATCACGCACCTCGTCCACGCAACAGGCACCGGCGGCACGCAGGCTGGTCTCATCGCCGGCTTTGCCGCTCTTGGTCAATCAATTGAGGTCGTCGGCATCGACATCGACGCGGATCCGACAGGGGTGAGAAACAGGGTGACCACGATCCTGCGCGAACTGGCCGACGAAGTCGGTCTCGAATCGGGTCCATTAGAAGAAAAGATAATCATTGATTCCAGATTTTCTGCCGGGGCCTATGGACTGGCCGACGCATCGACGGTCGAAGCCATTTCCACAGCGGCGCGCCTCGAGGCGCTGGCCTTCG
>Ga0137376_10003031_pt1 | contig 10337 bp, 8 predicted proteins | sample SagtaG_23_FD_104814 | JGI IMG/M metagenome (GOLD analysis project Ga0137376, IMG submission 104814) | Vadose zone soil microbial communities from Sagehorn Ranch, Mendocino, California, USA - Sage2_L_20_16 metaG | ecosystem: Environmental > Terrestrial > Soil > Vadose zone | place: USA... | reverse complement strand
GCGAGCTATACGTGGGGCGCCACGTATGCGGTCGTGCCGTCGCTCACCGGCCGCAAGCTCGACCAGCCCGCCACCGTCACCCAGCTGCTCGCCGCGCTGGATGCCCGCACCAGCGGTGCGGGCTCATCGGCCGATCTGAAGCTCTCGGTCGCGGTTACGCAGCCGCACTTCACCACCGCTGCGGCCCAGGCCTCGGTGGGCAACATCGTGCGCATCGGCACCTGGACGACCTACTACTTCCCGGGCATCTCGAACGGGTTCGGCGCCAACATCACTATCCCGGCGCAGGCGGTCGATGGCAAGGTGATTGCCCCCGGTGCGACCTTCGACTTCTGGCGAGACATCGGTCCGGTCACCGTTGAGCGGGGCTATCGGTACGGCGGCGCCATCATCAACGGCAAGAGCGAGCCGACCGGGGCGTTCGCGGGCGGCATCTGCTCCGCCTCGACCACCATGTTCAATGCCGCGCTGCGCGCGGGGCTGCAGATGGGCGAGCGCTGGAACCACTACTACTACATCAGCCGCTATCCGGTCGGTCTGGATGCCACCGTCTTCGCCGATGCGGGGCGCGTCTGGAGCATGTCGTACACCAACGACACGCCCTATCCGATCATCATCCGCAGCTTCACCGGCTACGGGATCGTGACGTTCAGCCTGTACAGCGTCCCCAACGGGCGGACCGTCTCCTTCTCGACGCCGATCATCACCAACCAGATCGCGGCCCACGACGTGGTCCAGTACACGACCTCGCTACCGGCGGGCGCGCAGCAGCGGGTCGAGGGCGTGTACAACGGCTTCGATGCGCAGGTCACGCGCTATGTGCGCGACGCATCCGGTGCGCTGATCCACGTCGACACCTTCTACAGCCACTACCACCCGGTCAACGGGCTGCTGCTGATTGGCAAGCCGGCCTAGCCGGCCTGAGCCGCCTCTACGCGGGGGCGTTGTTGAGGAGCTCGGTCAGCCAGGCAGGCACGGCAGAGTGCCACTCGGTCAGCTCGATATCGGTGGCATGCCGCATGCCCAGCGTCCAGATGAGTGCCCGCGCCAGCATCCCGGTCCAGCTGGCAATTCGGGCCAGACGTACGAGCTCCGCGCGTGGTAGGCAATCGGACCAGGGCTCGAGGTAGGCATCACGCAGGCGCTCGAGCTCCGGGACGGCCGGTCCGAACGGGGTCCAGTCGCCCAGCTCGAATGCATTCCCCACGCTGCGCAGGGTGACGAGCAGCGTGGCAAACGGGTGCGCCACTCCGGAATCGCCCCAATCGATGACCCGATATCCGCCGTCGGCGGCCAGGATGTTGCCGTCGTGCAGGTCGTCGTGCTGGATGGATGAGCCGATGGCGGCGGCCTCGAGCTCCGCGCAGGCCTCGGCGTAGCGCGGGCTGAGCGCTCGAAGCGCGGAGATCTGATCATCGGTCAGCCCATCCGGCTCGCCGAGCATCAGCCACTCACCGTCGTCCAGGACCTGATCGAACAGCTCCGGCATTCGCTGCGGCCTGCGGTCGAGCGCGCCAGCCGCCAGGAGCTGCGACTCTTGTCCCTCCCAGCGGCGTTGTAGCTGCGCATACGCGGGCAGGATCCGCTCCCAGTGGCCGATGTCTGCGGTCTCCGCGAGTACGTCACGCAGCCGAGGCCCACCACTTGGAAGGAGCATCCAGCGCCGGTCGAGGTCGACCGCGATGGGGGTGAGCACCAGGTCCGATGCCTCGCCGGCGAGGAGGTCGGTGAGGGCGGCGTCGTTGGCCATCTCCGGCGCTGTCGTCTTGAAGTAGCAGGCTCCCGTCGAGGCGGGCACGGTCAGCACGATCGACCACGGGCGAGGACGAGGCTCCATCGGTCCGGTCCGCCGGGCGCCAAGTCGCTCGACCTGACCATCAACCCATGCCTCAACGGCCTCGTTCCAGCCAGATGCTTCCCACGGCGGGGGCTCTCGGAGCCCCGGGGCTTGACGCATCGGCGGATGGTAACCGCGGATGGTGGCTCGGCTAGACTTCCCGGCCGATGATCCCCCCGGAGCGCGTCCGCAACTTCAGCATCGTGGCGCACATCGACCACGGCAAGTCAACGCTCGCGGACCGCCTGCTCGAGGCCACCCACACCATCGACCCGCGCCAGATGACCAGCCAGGTGCTCGACTCGATGGAGCTCGAGCGCGAAAAGGGAATCACCATCAAGGCGCGAGCGGTTCGCCTGCACTACGAGGCGCGAGACGGCCAGACCTATGCCCTGAACCTGATCGACACCCCGGGGCACGTCGACTTCAGCTACGAGGTCAGCCGTTCGCTACAGGCCTGTGAGGGCGCGATCCTGGTGGTCGATGCCAGCCAGGGCATCGAAGCCCAGACGCTGGCCAACGCCCACCTGGCGCTGGCACAGAACCTCGTGATCATCCCGGTGATCAACAAGATCGATCTACCCAGCGCGGATCCGGACATGGTCCTGGGCGAGCTCGAGGAGACCCTCACCATCCCCCGCGAGGAGGCCATCCTGGCATCGGCCAAGGAGGGGATCGGTGTCGACGAGATCCTCGAAGCGATCGTGGCTCGCGTGCCCCCGCCCGGCGGCGATGCATCGGTACCGCTCCAGGCGCTCGTATTCGACAGCCACTATGACCCCTACAAGGGCGTTGTCGCGTACGTCCGGGTCGCCAACGGAACCCTCCACGACCACGAGCGCATCCGATTCATGGCCACCGAGGCAGAGAGCGAGATCCTGGAGCTGGGCTACTTCCGGCCGCAGCCGGTCCCGACACGCACGCTCGTGGCAGGCGAGGTGGGATACGTCGCGACCGGATTGAAGAGCATCCGTGAGGCGCGCGTCGGCGACACGCTGACCAGTGCCGGGCGCCAGGCCGCGCAGCCGCTGCCGGGCTACAAGCGGGCGTTGCCGCTCGTCTTCGCGGGCATCTACCCGCTGCGTGGCGACGATTACCCACTCCTGCGCGACGCGCTCGACAAGCTGCATCTCAACGACGCGAGCTTCGTGTACGAGCCCGAGTCGAGCGTGGCGCTGGGGTTTGGCTTTCGCTGCGGCTTCCTGGGGCTGCTGCACATGGAGATCGTCCAGGAACGACTCGAGCGCGAGTTCGACCTGGAGCTGATCGCCTCGGCGCCGAGCGTCGAATACCGGGTGAGGACCGTGAACGGGACCGATGCGCTGATCATCGACAACCCGGCCCAGATGCCGAACGCCGGCGACATCGAGACCATCAGCGAGCCCTGGGTCGAGGCGCAGGTGCTGACGCCCACCGAGCACATCGGTCCGATCATGGAGCTCGCCACCAGCCGGCGCGGAGAATTCAAGAGCATGGAGTACCTGGACCCGACGCGGGTCGACCTCCATTTCGAGATGCCGCTGGCCGAGCTGATCATCGACTTCTACGACCTGCTCAAGAGCCGATCGAGCGGGTACGCGAGCCTGGACTACAGGTACATCGGCTATCGGCCAGGCGATCTCGTCAAGCTCGATGTGCTGGTGAACGCGGAGCCGGTCGACGCCCTGAGCCTCATCGTCCACCGCTCGAACGCATACGCCGCTGGCAAGACCCTCGTCGAGCGATTGAAGGCGCTGATCCCGCGACAGCTGTTCGAAGTACCCGTTCAGGCGGCAGTCGGCTCGCATATCATCAGCCGCGAGACGATCCGGGCCATGCGCAAGAACGTGCTCGCCAAGTGCTACGGCGGGGACGTGACGCGCAAGCGAAAGCTCCTCGAAAAGCAGAAGGAGGGGAAGCAGCGCATGAAGCGAATCGGATCCGTCGAGATTCCGCAGGAGGCCTTCCTGGCGGTGCTGCGCATCAACGAGTCGGGCGGGTAGGCTGCCGAGCCGATGGGCTTCTTCGAGTCCCTTCGCCTTGCGATCGCCCTGGGGCTCACCATCTTCATGGTCCTCCTCCGCTTTGATGCGGAGCGAATCATGCGATCGGACTACTTCAAGTACCGAACCGCGTGGTTCGCGCCCCTCAGCTACTACCTGCTCGTCCTCCTCTTCGCGGTGGGCATCGCCTTCATCCTGCCGAGCGGGCGCGCGCGGCTCTTCCTGACCGGTGGGCCGCCGGAGAGCGTGCTGCCGGTCATGCTCGCCTTCGCGGCAGTCGCCATCGTCAACGCGGCGGCGCTGGCCTATCTGCGTTTCGGCGGGATCGTGCCGCTGCCAACCGAGCTCCTCGCGTCGCGGATCCTGGGAGCCGCTGCGAACGCCATTGCGGAGGAGATCCAGTTCCGCTCGATCGTGCTGGGCATGCTTGTCTTCGCGTTGCCTGCCTACGGCCCGGCCGCCAACCTCATCCAGGCGGTGCTGTACGGGATCGTCCATCGGCGCCTCTGGCGCGAGCGTGACTGGTACTTCCTGGCGGGCTCCGTGATCCTGGGCTACGCGGCCGGCGCCGCAACGCTCGCCACCGGCTCGGTGATCCCGGCCATCGTCGGCCACTTCGCGGTGACGGTCAGCATCTTTGCCTTCGCCGGGGGCCGCCTCCGCCAGCGACCCATCTGAATCGCGGCGCCGCTCTCGGTCGAGCACGCCCTTCAACAGGGCGCCAACGGTATTACCTGGAGCGCTACAAGACGACGGAATCGCGGCCCAAATCGTCGCTGGTAACGCTCTGTGTAATGCCGATTACGCGTCGGGCCCGAACTCAGCCGGTTGTAGCACTCGGGCTAATAAAGCTTCCGGGCGCGCGGCTGACGTCGCGTAGGCTTCTCGCGTGGAGACATCCGCCCCCGCGATCCTCGAGCTTGCCCTTCTGCTGCTGGCGGCAGCCGCTGCGGGTTGGGTGGCGCGCAGGGCAGGCCTGCCCGCAGTCGTCGGCTACCTGGCGGTCGGAGCCTTCGTGTCGCCGTTCACACCCGGCTTCGTGGCGCATCGCGAGCAGCTGGAGCTGCTCGCGGACATCGGGGTCATCCTGCTGCTCTTTGAGGTCGGGATCGAGATCGACATCCTTCGGCTCCGCCGCGAGCAGCGCGCTCTCGTCTGGGTCGCCCCGGCCCAAGTGCTGCTGACGACCCTCATCGGTTTCGTCGTCGGAATAGGCGCAGGCCTATCGGCCGTGGCAGCTGGGCTCATCGGACTGGCGGTCGCGCTCTCCTCGAGCGTGGTGATCGTCAACATCACGCGCAGCCGCCGACGAACCACGGACCGACCAACCGAACAGGCGCTCCTGGGCTGGAGCGTGGTGCAGGACGTGACCGGCGTGGTACTGGCCGCCGTGCTGATTGCCGCCATGGGGAGCGGCGGTACGCAACCGCTCACCATCGTGGCGGGGTTGGTGCTGTTTCTGGTCCTGGCTCTGGTGGTCGCCTGGCTCCTGCCGCGCATCCTCCAGGCGCTGCACGGCGAGCACGACATGTTCCTGATCGTGTCCGTGGCCAGCGGATTGGCGATCGCGGGAGTCGGTGCCCTCGTCTTCCATGTGCCGATGGCGCTGGCGGCCTTCATCGCCGGCCTGACGATCAGCGAGAGCCACCACGCTCAAGAGGCTCGTCGCCGGCTGTTGCCCTTCCGCGACCTGTTCGCCGTTCTCTTCTTCGTGGCGATCGGCACCCTGATCGATCCCGGACAGCTGGCGGTTGGTTGGGGCTGGCTGCTCGCGCTGCTGGCCATGGTGCTGGTGGGCAAGGTCGGCGTTTCATACATGCTCGCGCGGCTCGCAAGGGTGGCGGCCAGGCCGCTGCAGCTGGCGGTCGGCCTGGGGCAGGTCGGGGAGTTTAGCTTCGTTCTCGCCTCCCTGGGCCTGGCGACGGGGGAGCTGGATCGGCCCCTCTACAGCGCAATGCTGGCCGCGGTCGCTCTGTCGATCGCTGCCTCCTCTGTTGCGGTGCGCTTGGTAGGTCCGGCGAAGGAGCCCAAGGCCGCCGCCACGCCAGCGGCGGGGTAACTACGTGGACTGGGTGAGGAAGGCAACCGGTTCCGCCGTTGTCATCACTGACCCAGCCGGGCGCGTCCTCCTCCTGCGTCGCGCCTATCCGCCGTTCGACTGGGTGCTCCCTGGCGGCAATGCTGAAGCCGGCGAGTCACCGGTCGAGACGGCACTCCGCGAAGTCAGGGAGGAAACGGGCCTGCCCATAGAGCTTGACCGCATGACCGGCGTCTACTACCAGGCCGACCATCGCGCGGGCGAGTTCATCCACTTCGTTTTCGCGTGCGCGCTGGGAGAAGAGCTGCCAATCCAGGCTGAACCCGGCGAGGTTGCCGATTTCGGTTTCTTCCCGCCGAACGCCCTGCCCGAGCCGATGAGCACCTCGACTCGCCAGCGCCTGCTGGATGCCTTCGCGCCGGAGCCGCTGCTTCTGCCGGTCACGCTGCCTCCTCGGGCCGAAGCGTGAGCAGCCATCACCTCTACGTCCACGTCCCGTTCTGTCGGCTGGTGTGCGCCTATTGCGACTTCGTGACGGTGGGTGGGCGGCGTGGGGAGCTGCCCAGATACGTCGACGCACTGCTGACCGAGATGGCGATGCGCCCGGCGAACGGCGAGCTGACGACCGTCTACTTCGGCGGAGGGACGCCATCCCTGCTGCCGGCGCCGGCGGTCGAGCACGTGCTGCGAACGGCAATGGACCGATGGAGCAGCCGACCGCTCGAGGTCACCCTGGAGGCCAATCCCTCCGAGCGGGAGGCGCCAGACTGGGCCGGTCTTCGGCTGGCCGGGGTCAATCGCATCTCGCTGGGTCTGCAGTCGCTTCGCGATGCCGACCTTCGAACCCTGGCGCGCGGGCACACCGCGGTCGAGTCGCGGAGGGCGTATGCCGCGGCCCGATCCGCAGGATTCGGGAACGTCAGCATCGACCTGATCTATGGGATTCCCGGGCTGTCGCTCGCTGGTTGGCGAGAAGGGCTCAGCGAGGCGGTCGCCCTCGAGCCGGACCACCTCTCGTTGTACGCCCTGCAACTCGCTCTCGCGCCAGACGAGTGGGCTGCCGCGCCCCGGCCAGGCGCGCTGCGCTGGCGGCGACGGCTGGCGAGCAGACAGGACGACGATCTGGCCGCCGACCAGTATCGGCTGGCCGAGGAGCTTCTGGATGCTGCTGGATACCGCCACTACGAGCTGAGCTCCTGGTCGCGACCCGGCCGCGAGTCGCGACACAACGCGGCGTATTGGGATCGGCGTGCCTACACGGGCATCGGGGCCGGCGCACATTCCTACGACGGGCTCGCCGTGCGCTCGTGGAACACTCGCGACCTGGATCGTTACTTGGCGCACGTGGAAGCGGGGGAGCGGCCGGCGGCGGGAATGGAGCATCTGTCAGAGTCCAGCCGCGCCTTTGAGGCCATCGCGCTTGGTTTGCGGCGCGTGGACGGCTTCAGCCGGAGCGCCTTCGCCGCCGAGTTCGCCGAGGATCGCTCGGATCGTTTCGGAAAAGCCGTCGAGCGAGGAACCGCGAACGGCCTCCTCGAGATCCACGACGACCTAATCCGCCTCTCCCCGGCAGGCCGCCTGCTCGCCAATGAGGTGCTCGTGGCCTTCCTTCCGGAGGCCGGCACGAACCACGACGGCGCGCCGCTCCGAGAGCTCGCCACCGCGCGTTGACATCGGTCCAATCGCCTCGCTACCATAGGTGCCAACCGGTTAGCACTCTCCGCTGACGAGTGCTAACGACCACCAGGAGGACCGAAATCATCGAGCGCCTGCCCTCGACCGAGCGTCTTGAATCGCAGCGGCCGGTCAGCGAGCTGACCGAGCGGCAGCGGACGGTGCTGCGCGCCGTGGTCGAGGATTACGTCCTGAACGCGGCACCGGTGGGATCCAAGAATCTCGTCGCACGCTGGGGAATGAGCGTCAGCTCGGCGACCATCCGTTCGGCGATGGCCGAGCTCGAGGCGATGGGCCTCCTGCAGCATCCGCACACCAGCGCCGGGCGAGTGCCGTCGGACCTCGGATATCGGATCTACGTCGAGACCCTGATGCGCGAGACGGAGCTCGACCGCGCCGATCGGCTCATGATCCGCCACCAGTTCAGCCAGGTGCAGCTGACGAGCAACGAGTGGCTAAGGCTCGCCGCATCGATCCTGGCGACCAGCACGCGGAGCGCATCGGTCGTCACCCCCGCCAAGGCGCGACGTGCCCGATTCGGGCACCTGCAGCTGGCCGAGCTCGGCGATGGCTCGCGGCTGGCGGTGCTGGTCCTGGCCGATGGGCGCGTGGTGCAGCGGCGCCTGAAGCGCTCGACCATCGACCAGCTCGCGCCGGACGGCACCATCGGTCAGGCAGAGCTCGACACCGCCGCAGCCACGCTCAACGCGGAGCTAGCCGGCCTATCCGGGCCGCAGGCGCGCCGGCGCGGCTTGCGTCTTACGCCCCTGGCTGGCCATGTGGCCGGCGTCATAGCCGAGCTGCTCGAGGAGTCGGACGCGGTGGTGGTGGAGGACGTCTTCACCGATGGCATCGTCAACGTCTTGGAGCAGCCAGAGTTTGCCGAGGGATCCAAGGTCCGCGCCATCCTCGAGGTCCTGCGCCGGACCGATTTCCTGGAGCAGCTGGTCCCGGTCGTGACGCGCCACGGCGGCGTCCACGTGATCATCGGCCATGAAAACCCGAACGACGCGATGCAGGAAGTGAGCCTCGTCTTCGCGCCGTACGGCGACCAGGACAGCGCGCTCGGACTGCTGGGCGTCCTGGGACCGACTCGGATGCCGTATCCGCGCGCGATTCCCGCCGTGCGCTACCTCGCCACCTTGATGAACGAGCTGATCAGCTCCCAGTACGGGGAGAGCCATGACTGACAACCCTACTAACGGGCGCCCAAGAGGCCATCGTCCGCTCACGCGGGCAGAGGAACGGGCGCAATCGATTCCCACTCCGAGTCGCAATGAGCTCGCAGAGCGCATCACCGAGCTCGAGCGCGAGCTCGAGACGGCGCGCAAGCAGGCGGACGACAACACCCGCTCCTGGCAGCGCACCGCCGCCGACTTCGCCAACTACCGCCGTCGGACCGAGGAGGAGCGCGGCGTGATGACGCAGCTGTCAAACGCGATCCTCATCAGCAAGATGCTCTCGATCCTCGACGACTTCGACCGTGCCCTGGCCAACGTCCCGGAGGACGCCCACGAAGGCTGGGTCGAAGGCATCCAGCTGGTGGAGCGAAAGCTGCGCACGGTCCTCGAGAGCGAGGGCGTGACCCCCATCGAGGCGGTCGGCCAGCCGTTCGATCCCAACCTGCACGAGGCTGTCGTCCACGAGGAGACGCGCGAGTACCCCGACAACGTGGTGATCGACGAGGTGCAGCGCGGCTACCGACTCGGGGAGCGAGTCCTGCGACCTGCCCTCGTACGCGTGGCCAACAACCCGACCGACTCAGCCATGAACCAGGACGTCACGAACCCGAACACAGCGAATCCAAAGGAGAACTGACCCGATGGGCAAGATCATCGGCATCGACCTGGGAACCACGAACTCCGTGGTGGCGGCCATGGAGGCCGGCGAGCCACAGGTCATCACCAACTCGGAGGGCGGCCGGATCACCCCATCGGTCGTTGCCTTCGCCAAGACAGGCGAGCGCCTGGTCGGCCAGGTGGCCAAGCGCCAGGCGATCACCAACCCGGAGAACACGATCTTCTCCATCAAGCGCTTTATGGGTCGCCGATGGGATGACCCGGAGGTGCAGCGCAGCAAGGGGCTGGTGCCCTACCAGGTGGAGAAGGATCCCAAGTCCGACGGCGTCGCCGTCAAGCTGGGGAATGGCAAGACATTCACGCCTCCCGAGATCAGCGCGATGATCCTGCAAAAGCTGCGCGCGGACGCCGAGGCTTACCTGGGCGAGAAGATCACCGAGGCGGTGATCACCGTGCCGGCCTACTTCGACGACACCCAGCGACAGGCGACCAAGGATGCCGGCCGGATCGCCGGTCTGGACGTCAAGCGCATCGTCAACGAGCCGACCGCATCGGCGCTGGCCTACGGCCTGGACAAGCAGAAGGAAGAGAAGATCGCCGTCTACGACCTGGGCGGCGGAACCTTCGACATCTCGATCCTGGAGCTGTCCGAGGGCGTCTTCGAGGTCCGCTCCACCAACGGGGACACGCACCTGGGTGGCGACGACTTCGACCAGCGCGTCATCGAATGGCTGAGCGAAGAGTTCAAGAAGGACCAGGGCGTCGACCTCTCGAAGGATCGCATCGCCCTGCAGCGCCTCAAGGAGGCCGCCGAGAAGGCGAAGATCGAGCTGTCGAGCACGACCACCACCGAGGTCAACCTGCCCTTCATCTCCGCCGACGCTTCGGGTCCCAAGCACCTGGTGATGACGCTGACGCGCGCCAAGCTCGAGGACCTGGTCGCCGACCTCATCAGGCGCACGGAGGAGCCGGTTCGCATGGCGCTCGCTGACGCGAACCTCAAGCCG
>Ga0137376_10003025_pt1 | contig 10342 bp, 6 predicted proteins | sample SagtaG_23_FD_104814 | JGI IMG/M metagenome (GOLD analysis project Ga0137376, IMG submission 104814) | Vadose zone soil microbial communities from Sagehorn Ranch, Mendocino, California, USA - Sage2_L_20_16 metaG | ecosystem: Environmental > Terrestrial > Soil > Vadose zone | place: USA... | reverse complement strand
TGACCGCCGCCTGCTCCGATTCTGGCAGTGGTGATAATGTCTTGAATAATCGACTGATTGCGCTGGAATTGCCCCTTGCCCGCTCCGACAAACAGGCCGACCACGCCATTAGGAGTAGGAACGAACCACCCTACCCAGTCCGAAGTAGAACCATTTCGATATATCGTATGCCCGGTATAGACGATTGAGTTTCCCTTGTATTCGTGAGTGGCCACCTTTATCCGGGCGCCTGCCCCGTGTGACACACCCTGCTGTGCCAACTCCATGGCCTGGGCTGGATTTGAAACTCCGGGAAATGAAAAGACAGTCGCCCCAACCGAAGTCTGAGCATCCTCCGCCACGAAAATGATTCCTGGAATCGCAGTATTCTCCGTTCGCGCCCACGTTTCGGGGACATCAATCGAAACCATGTTATTCACGCCCGTCCATCGATAGTATCCCGGCCGCACCTGAGCATTCGCGGCCTGTCCGCGGGTGCCCTCCCCAGCATTCTGCGCGTAAGTAGCTGCCGTGTGCGCTGTGTGCGCTGTGCGTTCGGCAAGAATGTTTTTGATTTTGTCGATCTCTATACTCGGCAGCTCCGGCGCACGAAAGCCGGCCTGTTGCCAGGAGTACACATTGACTATTTCGTGCGGCTCGTTTTCCAATTGCGATAACTCGTGATTGCCGAACGCGACTGCCTTGTCGAATGGAACCACTGCCACATCTTCGCTTAAGCCCAGGGGTTTAAGTGCGCTTTTAATCGCCTTGGGCGTGATAGCTGTACACTCAATCGCCATTGTTTGCCCCGCTACAGACACTCGTACATAACAGTGCCCCGGAATAAAAACGAGCGAAGAGTCCAACCCTACATATTGCAAAATCGACGACCACAAGATTGCCAACTCAACGCACAAACCCTGGTTGGTGAGGATCACATCGCGCGGCATTCGGACCGTCTGAATGAGGGTGCGAACATCGCCGTTCGCGGACGGCACGCCTTCATTACTGGTGTAGCGCATCCCCGTCTCGCACATGTAATCGTAGGTCGCCTTCATGAACTGCCACGCTTCCTTGAACTGCTCGCTCGGGTCCCGGGTCTCGATGCCGGCCAGCGTGCCGCCTGTGCGTTTTGTCACCTCGGCAACAAATTCCTTCACCACCGGGTCGTTTGGTGTGACCATTGCCACCTCGACCTCCGTCTGGGCAGTCCGATCATAATAAGTTTCCAGCTCGCTTTCCGGCAAGTCTGTGTATTCGAATTGATTGACGCCACGCAGAATCAAAGGATCCCGCAGAACTTCGTCCTTCGACTCTCCCTTCTCATTGGAGTAGTGAATCTTCGTTTCCAGAGCGGTGGTGGTGTCGGTCGTTAATTGCGTGACCTTGGAAGGCAGCTGCGGGTAAAAGAGCCTAACCAGCGTCTGCCCGGCGGGTAATTCAGACTGCGTCTCCGGCGTCGTCCAGGGGACATAATCGGGTATCTGATAGCTGACAGACAGGTCATGCACCGTCCCGGTGCCTTCATTGTGAAACACAATCTTACTTAAAAAAAATCGCCCGTTCTCCACCGACGGATCGCCGTAAATCTTGTAAGCAAACGTCATCAGCGATTTTCGGACAGTGCGATCGTCGTACGTCAACTTGCCGTTCCCGCCGCCTCTAAGGAAATAAAGCGCGCAACACAACAAACCCGCTGCCCCGAGCAGCGCCGCACCAATCTGAAGTATCCTTTTCATAAGTGAAGCTGAACCTTCCGTTACCGCCGCGGCCCTTTCGTTAGGCCACAGATCGCCTGTGTAGCAGAAATTTCGCCCCAAACGTAGCCGTCACACCGAGGGGTTTTTCCCTGCGCGACCCAAAACGCGACTTCGGCTTGACGGCGGGTGAGGCCCAGAGCCTCAAGGCTCTTGATGTTTTCAAGCAGCGGCTCTTGTTCGAAAGCCGACACGTTATTCGCCGTATTCACACGGAAATTCACTGAAGGTGGTCAAACGCCGCAGCTCGAGTGACAGGAGTGTTGTCTCGGATGTTCGCGCGTGCGCGTCAGCGCGGTAATCATTCTTTATTTTCATTAAGTCCTCCACCGACTAATCGCGCGATCTGGCGGTGAAAACGGACTCTTATTTTTCTCGCACTGTCCTTGTGCCGGTGCTGCCGACAATTAGCGCCCATGATTCTCCCGCGCGATGAAGTGATTTTTCGGGCAGCCGAAATGATTTCCGGGCGCTGGAATGCTCTTTGAGCATGAGACGATCTTTCAGATGGTTCTGCCGGCTTGCCAATCAGTGGATTGTTTTATAACTGAAAGAGAGCGTGCCGAAATCTCTAGAATTTGTATATGGGCAGCGTTGCCTACGCGACTCACTTGGGAGTCGCCAAGTTTCCGATGCGATTTTTCATCCTTTCGGTGAAGGCACTTGAATCACGACTGCGGGTTATCGGGAATCAGCGTTGCACGTAGTCGGGTTTGGAAGTTTGGAAGCTGCAATCCGGACAATTAGGTCGCGCACGGACAATTGACGGTGAGGATTCATTTCTCCGCCGCCGAAAACGCATCATCACAGCGAGCATTGCCACCCCGAGGCCCATCATCGCCCATGTCGCGGGCTCGGGAACCAGGATCAGCCGACTGTCGTAGATATTCGTAATCTCAGTCGAGCTTAGATCGCGGTTGTAAATGGCAATTTCGTCCAGCTGGCCGTCGAAAAAGCGTCCGCCAAATACGTCGCTTGCTCCCATGTTGAAGGCAGATGTGTTCAAGTTGTGACCGCCGGGCACGGAGGTAGCAACCAGCGTCCCATCCAGATAGATATTGCGGTCGTTACTCGCTGTGAACGTCGCGGCAAAAAAATGCCAGGTATTGAGGTCTGCAGCAGTGAACGCAACGGGATCGGCCGTGTGGCCGCCACTCTCAGTGTAAAACTTGAGCATGTTATCGGTCTCGATCTGCACATCGAAGTCGTTGCCGACCTGGGACTCCCCGGCGATGTAGAAAATATGGCCGTCCGTCGAAGGCAACGCGCTTAGGTTGAACCAGCCGATGATGCTGCCCTGGCTGCCGATCTGTCCAGTGAGAGTGGTGCTCACGAAACCGGAGGTGCCATTGAGGAGCACCGCCGAGTTGGATGGATCATCGGCAAGCGTGGGTCCGGAGTTGGCCGGGCCGACGGCGGCGCCGCCATTGAACGTGCCGGTGTAACCGTTGACTTCGCTGTTCGCTTGCGAGGCAGGGGAGAAGCGCCAGTATCCGAGTAGATTCGGCGTGCTCTCGACTCTCGTGATGTAATCAGACGCCGCGCGTGCAGGGGCAATCCCAACGAGGATACAGCTCAATGACGTAATGAGGAGCTTTGTTTTCAATGTCGAAACTCACATGTCGCCTGTCACGATCCTTCCGTAGCCCAGAAGGCCGAGGAGGCCGGTGGCGAGGAGAAAGAGGGTGGAGGCGGATTCGGGAACTCCGGTCGACTGCCCTAAGGTCAGGGAGACGTTATCGAGCCCGTTGTTGTTGTCACCCGAAGGATCTTGGTTAATAAACGTAATGCTGGTCGTGGCCGCGGTTGCCGTAAATGGCAGCGTGAACTGTTGCCAAACGAGGCTGGTAGAGCCGACGCCGCCAGAGTTGGTAAACGGGGCAACGGGACCGCCGTCGATCTGGACACCAATGGTACTGGTCGTGCCGAACAGGCCGCCCGGGTTGGAGATATTGCCCACAAAGAACGACAGATCGTAGAGCGCACCGGGCGTGGTGGCGACGGTTTGTTGCACGCCCGCCGTCGTGTTCGATCCGACTCCTGTCAGGTCGAGCCACTGGACACCGTTCTGTGCCGGAAATGTGAAGCCGAACTGGGTGAATGTCCCGCTGACGATCGCGACACTGCTGCCGGACGGACCAACCACCGTCCAATCGGTGATGGCGTTGCTCCCACTCGCGAAGCTCGTGAAGCCTCCGACCGGAACCGTGGGTGTTTCGAAACTCCCGTTTAGTATTGGGGCGGCATCAGCCGCGGCACTGAGGAGCAGCAAAGCGCTGGCGCACACAAAGGTCGCGCAAACAGCGAAAATCTTAAATGGCGTTTTCATAATTAGGAGCACGGTTTTTGGGTTGATCGTTTTATAACTGAAAGAGAGCGTGCCGAAATCTCTAGAATTTGTATATAGGCAGCGTTGCCTACGCCTTCGCCTTATGGGCCAAGTGTCAGGTGATGGGCGTCACTTCGAGCGTTCGTAAGTTGTATTATCCAGTGATGACTCGAGCGCGTCTGACTTCGCTGCAAAGACCGATAACGACAGCACTTGCGGTTTTTGCAGCGGAAGCTGACGCGCGGTTGGCGACGCTGACTTACGCAAGGCAAACCGGACGCCCATCACCTGACACTTGGCCCCTTATGAGTGACACCCTTCATAGGGGTTAGGCGCGTTTTTGGCCTCGGCGATAAACCATCGAAAGAACGAAGCCTGTCGCGAGCAATCCAATCGTTGATGGCTCTGGCACGTCTGCATGGGGCTGTATGCAGTCGTTAAACTAGGAGCGCGAAAGTATCCCAGGGGTCAATTCCCCTTGGCTAGTTGTTAGTGGCGCTACTTAATTGCTCTGCCCCGATCTTAACCCTTATCGCGAACAACAAGGGCCAATCTTCACCGTTCCGCTCGCGCTCCCGGTATAGTTCGAGCCACCGCCACCGGTAGCTCCTCCCGTGACGCTTGACTTGAAGTTCTCCGGCGTGCCGGCGTGGTCGGAGTTTTTGTAAGCGCTTGCTTTATTGTCATCGACCGGTTTCACCCCGTCAGAGTTATAATCAGGACCAAAGCTGGTGTAAACGGCTGCACCCCATTGCCATTGCAAGCTCGCGGTGGGCGTATCGGAAGTGATCGTGCCACTCCAGGTGACGTTCTTGACGCCTCCCGGAATATTCGCCGGGACTTGGAAACTCACACCGGAAAAGAAGGTGTTACCGGCCAGGCCTTTTGACGGCACGCGTGTAACCCACATTCCACCGGTGAATGTCGTCGTAGCAGAAGTAGCTGCCGGATCGAAGGTCACCTGCGCGTCCGGCACTGCTACGGTAAAGCTTGAACTGCTAATGGTCTGGTTCGTGAAACTGAATGTCACTGGCGCAGCACCAAGACCGCTCGGGCTCAGCACACTGTTAAACCAAATCGTCGAGCCGCTTTTGATTGCCGTGCCATTGAAGTTCGACGCGATCGAACTTGTAAACTGACAAGGCGGCGGCGGAAAGGCGAGAAATTCGGGCCCGCCATTGCCTTGAGGGCGACCAACCGGTGCGGCAAAGACAGTTTCTACGCCACCGGGCGTAAATTTCAAAATATCGCCAGAGCGGCCGCTGCCTGGTTCAGCAACAAAGAGATTGCCAGCGCTGTCAAAGGCGAGCCCTCGTGGATTATTTGTAAGGCCCGTCGCGAAAATCGTCTCCGCTCCATTCGGAGCAAACTCCAAAATCTGGCCGTTACTGGTATCCGAAGTCGACACGAAGAGATTACCGGCACTATTAAAAGCCAGGCCGATGGGCCCCTGATTTGGCAAAAAGGCGGATGGACCGGCGAAGACGCTCCGCATGCCTGCGGGAGTGAACTTGAAGATCGTTTCGTCGCTTGCATCCGCCGCGAAAAGATTGCCCATGCTGTCAAAGGCGAGGCCGAAACCCTGGCCGGGCAGTGTACCAAATATACTTACTCCGCCGCCAGGAGAGACTTTGAAGATGGTGCTGGCAACGTTGGGATCACTCTCATTATCAGCCATGACAAAGAGATTGCCCATGCTATCGAACTTGATGTCCTCGAGGAGGTAGTTGTTGGGGAAGCCGTTAGTAAAGGTGCTTACCACACCGCCCGGCGTAACTTTCAGAATACTTCCGACCGAATTACCGTTGTTATCGAAACCGGTGCTTGCTACGAAAAGATTGCCAACGCAATCAAACGCAAGTCCACGCGGCTGGACGACGCTGGCAACGAAGGTGCCCTGAACTCCAGCCGGCGTATATTGATTAATGGCACCCGGTCCGGTCGGATTCGGGTGGTTAACGGAAGCGAACAGGTCCGCGGTTTGGGCGTGAGCTTTACCAGCAGCCAGGATCGACAAACATGAACCGAGCAGCAGGGCGAGAATCTTAACCGGGTCGGGAAGTAGTTTCGAGATTTTCATTGTTTTGAGGTAGTTGTGGAACTTGATTGACTTATATAAAGCCTCCACCGCTTAACCGCGCGATTTGGAGGCCAAAACGGACATAGGATTTATCGCTGTAGGGAGGATTGCTTGTTGTTGTTGCTAATATTGTGTGGTTTTTCCGCAAGATTCTCGCATTGTGAGGGCACTCTGAAATTTGTATATAGGCAGCGTTGCCTACGCCTTCGCCTTAGGACTGGCCAAGTCTTCCGATGCGACGTTTTCATCGTTTCAGCCTGATGGTAGTGCGTCCGTTCCGTCGCTTCGCCGGCCAGCGCAGCCAGCCCAGAGTTTCGAGAACGCATAGCATAATCTCGGCACGGGTCGCGAGCTGCAGCCGCCCCAGAATTGCCTCCACATGATGAGGGATTGTGTGATGGCTAGTGTTGAGAATAATTGCTAGATCATCGTTCGTTTTTCCCTGCCCGATCCAAAACGCGACTTCGGCTTGACGGCGGGTGAGGCCCAGAGCTTTAAGCTTTTCGATGCGTTCATGGAGTGGTTCTTCTTCAGGAGCCGAAGCCGACGCGTTATTTGCTGCATTCACGCCAATTCGTCGAAGGTGGTTGAACGGAGCGTGCATGACGGAGGGGACGTTGACCTGATGCTCGCTGGGTGAGGTGTCAGCGCGACTGACTCCGTAATTATTCGTCGGCATCATAAAGTCTCCACTGTCTAATCGCGCGATTCGGGGCTGAAAACGGACAGGCCTTCTGAAAAATACTTCCGTTTCTTGCTGCAAATGGGTAAGATCGACCCCCGAAGTGAGCATGGCCCCCACCGAAGAAGCGACGCGGATTCTCCAGGAATGGAATCACGGGGACGCGAACGCCGCCGCGCGACTCATGCCGCTTGTTTATGAAGAGCTGCGCCGGCGCGCGGCCGAATATCTACGGCATGAACGCCCAGACCACACGTTGCAAGCCACAGCTCTCGTCCACGAAGCTTACTTGAAACTTGTCGATCAAAACCGGGCGACCTGGAAGGACCGAATGCACTTTGGCAGCGTCGCCGCCAGCCTGATGCGGCGTATTCTGGTGCAGCACGCTCGCACTCACAATGCGGGGAAACGCGGCGGAAAATTGGAAAAACTTTATCTCGACGAAACGCGGGAACTAGCGTGCGAGCGCCCGCTTGAACTCGTCGCCCTAGACGACGCACTGCAAAGTTTCACCAGCACCTACCCCCGTGAAGGCAACGTTGTGGAGCTGAAGTTTTTCGGCGGCCTCGAAGCCAATGAAATCGCAGAAGTGCTGAACGTTTCGGCGAAGACCGTTTTGCGCGATTGGAACTTTGCCAAGCTCTGGCTTCGTCGTGAGCTCACGCCAAGCGCAGCGCATGCCTGATCAACGCGCCCAGAGGTTAGCCGAGCTCGTTAAGTCTGCCGTCGAATGCGAACCGGAAGCGCGCCCTGCGTTTCTCGATGACGAATGCCGATCCGATCCGGCGATGCGCGCGGAAATTGAATCGCTTCTCCAGCAACAAGAGGGCGCCAGCCGATTCATCGAAATTCCCGCCCTGCATCTCGCGGCGAAATCGTTCATGCGCGAAGGCGCATTTCGTGCCGGGCAAACAATTGGCGACTACGAAATTATCTCTCTCATCGGCAGCGGCGGCATGGGGGAAGTTTATCTGGCGGAAGATGGACAATTGCATCGCAAAGTCGCGCTCAAACTTGTTCGCCACGGCATGGATTCGGACGACATCATCCGTCACTTCAAGCGCGAAGAACATCTGCTCGCCAGTCTAAATCATCCAAACATCGCGCAGCTTTACGGCAGTGGCGTAAGCGTTGATGGGATTCCATTTTTCGCGATGGAATACGTCGAGGGCCAGCGGCTGGATGAGTATTGCGACGAACGCGGGCTGGGAACGAAAGAGCGCCTCCAGCTTTTCCGCAAGGTCTGCTCAGCTGTCACTTACGCGCACCAGCGTCTAGTCATTCATCGCGACCTCAAGCCGGCGAACATCCGTGTGACCGCCGCAGGCGAGCCAAAACTGCTCGATTTTGGAATCGCAAAATTGCTCGACTCGGAGAACGCGCCAAGCAGAGGGCAAACTCTTACCCTTCAAGGTGTGATGACGCCCGAATATGCCAGCCCTGAACAGGTCCGAGGCGAAAGCATGACAACAGCGAGCGACGTCTACAGTCTCGGCGTCGTCCTTTACAAGTTGCTGACTGGGCAAAGTCCGTATCGGACGAAAACAAATCGGCCAGACGAAATCGTGCGCGCCATTACCGAACAGGAACCGGAACGTCCGAGCACCGTGGTTTTGAGAGTGGGATCAGAGTCCAATCACGAATCACCGATCACTAATCACGATTCACGATCGCTCCGCGGCGATCTCGACAACATCGTTCTCATGGCGATGCGGAAAGAACCGTCGCGACGTTACTCGTCCGTCGGACAATTTTCTGCGGACATCCAGCGACATCTCGATGGATTGCCGGTCATCGCACGCAAAGACACTTTCACTTATCGCGCTTCCAAGTTCATCAGGCGGCACCGTATCGCTGTCGCCGCGGCATTTTTGATTCTGCTCAGTCTGGTCGGCGGGATAATCGCGACTACCTGGCAGGCGCAGGCAGCGCGCCACGAAAAAGCCAAAGCCGAAGATGTTAAGAATGCTCTCGTGCGCATGCTTAACTACTCAAACCCAGTCGTGTTTTCGCCTCAGAACAACGGTCAAAAAACTGTGAAAGAGATCTTGGATGAGACCGCCAAACAGCTTGAGAACGGTGAGTTCTCAAATCAACCGGAGATCAAGGTCGAGTTAGAGCAAATTATCGCGGAATGCTACTTCGGAGAGGGTAACTACGCGCTGGGCAGTAAGCACACGGAAGAGTATCTCGATCTCCATCGCAAACTCTACGGGGAAGATGATGCCAAAACGCTGGTCGCATCGGAAAAGCGGGCATTCATGCTTTTCGGTGAGGGAAAGCTCACGGAGTCCGAAAAACATTATCGTAAGATTTTGCCGTTGATGCGGAACGAAAGACGGAAAGGAAACATCAAGGCGGAAAACCTGGCGAGCGCGCTTGACAATTTCGGTTATTTGCGGCGAACACAGGGCGATTCCAAAGAAGCCGAATTGTCGTTCCGCGAAAGCCTGGCATTGAGTTCACAGATGCCGAAAGAGTCACTCTATATCATCGGGCCGACACGAAGCACTCTTGCATCCACGCTGGCCGATCAGGGAAGGTTTGAAGAAGCGCTGCAAACAGCCCGCCAAGCCGTTGCGGAATATCGCCAGCGCGAGGAAACCGACACGCCAAATTTCGGGTTCACTTTGACGGTGCTGGGAGGATTCCTCACCGAAAAAGGTGATTACGCCGAAGCCGACGCAAACTTACATGAAGCGGAAGCGATCTTCCGCAAACTCCTGGTGCCATCCCATCTGTGGTTAGGCGACAACCTTCGCAATCAAGCGATCTCATATTACCAGCAAGGAAGATACGCTGAGTCGCTCAGCAAGATAACGGAGACTCTAAAAATCTACCGCGACAGTTTCGGACCTTATTACGACAACTATCCGACCGCTCTGATAATCAATGGCTTGATCCTGGCTAAAACGGGTCAACCGCAGGAAGGCGAAACAATCCTGCGTGAAGCCGGTAAGATTCGCACGGAGTCACTACCGAAAGAACATTACTGGGTCGCGCAAGCTAATAGCGCGCTGGGCGAATGCTTCACGATAGAGAAACGTTACAACGAAGCCGAGCCGCTCTTGCTCGAGAGCTATGAGACTTTGAAAAGCTCGCAGGGCGCGAGCAATCCCCGAACTCAGATCGCACTTCGACGGGTAGTCGCGCTCTACGAAAATTGGGGAAAGTTGGAAACCGCAACCAAATATCGCAGCCGACTGACCAGCGGAAAATTCTAAAGTTGTAGGAATCGACAACTCCATTCAAAGGCACACACGCCGCATTACTATGACGCTCGGTAGGACGAACCGTTAAGGACAGCGCCTGGAACGAAGTCTTCGCCATCATTCTGCTCGGCGTGGGAACGCCGCTCTTTCTCGCGCTGGTTTCCTACAATCCGAAGGATCTGCTATCCTGGGTCTGGTTTGGCAAAGTCTCTTCGCCAAACGTATCATGAAATCAAGCAAAGCTTTGGCAAACAAAGTGCGCGCTTCATTATGCTTTCGCTTAAAGGGCGCACGGCAGATTTC
>Ga0137376_10003024_pt1 | contig 10342 bp, 10 predicted proteins | sample SagtaG_23_FD_104814 | JGI IMG/M metagenome (GOLD analysis project Ga0137376, IMG submission 104814) | Vadose zone soil microbial communities from Sagehorn Ranch, Mendocino, California, USA - Sage2_L_20_16 metaG | ecosystem: Environmental > Terrestrial > Soil > Vadose zone | place: USA... | reverse complement strand
TTGAGTTGGGTGGATAACTTGCCGGATTGGTTGGAGGTTGATATCTCTGGGGAGGATGCAGAGGAATTCGAAGAGCTATGGAATCAGAGACCTGCCTATCTAAGGGAGACTGTATGTATGGTTTACAAGGCAGCATGATTACTCAGCGCAGCCGTGATTAATGATCATTGATTAATTGATTGTTTAACGTTTATGGATGTGAACCTCTGTATATACTTGTTATGACATTTACTAGTTTCCACAAAACCTTTTTTTTTTTTTCCGAATAGAAGTGCCCAAAAAACCTTATGGCACGCCAGAAGGTCTACGAGGAAATAGCCGCTCTCTTCGATTATAACCCTCCTACGACTACACTTTCAGAGGAACCAGGTATCGCCTTCTCATATCCAAACGTATTCTATGGCCGGCACCTGGATTCCCGCCTTTGCCTGAGACATATCAAAGCAGCTCCATCCTTGTCTCTCGAACTTTCCAAACTTGTCGAGGACGAACTGATAACTCTTAAGAGCAGGAGTCAACCCCTTCCCTTTCTCAGAAATGAAGGCTGTTGTTTCGTCACGGAGAATAACAGAAGAACTTATCCGCCGCGCACGACGATCTGGGATGCTGAATCCGTTGCTCAATTCTATTCTCGCACTTCTTACAAGAATTGCGCTCCTGTTGCTTCAACTATCGCATTATATCCTTTTGGAGAAGCATGGTACAAAATTCTAGATTTTTGCGAAGGTTCCGAACTCGAACGTGGTCAACGTCCCGCGATGATCGACAATTATATTTTACAGGTCTTCCATCATCATGAAACGGGAGAGTTGATGATCTCTAAGGCAATCTCGTCGTGCCTCAAGGACGATCTTTGCCAAGACATTCGTGCAATATCGGACAGATTTAGAACATTGGCCGCCTTCCAGTTTCATGTTCCGTCGATAAAGGTGGAAGATTTATTCAGAGATATGGGTGTGCTTGCAAAACGGAGCAGGTTACCTTTGCTACAATGCCCCACCGTTGGTTTTGTCGCGTCACAGAATGTCCTGCCATACCCACTGCCCGACTCATTAGCAACTATCAAATCACTTCCTTGTATCATGGCACGTTGTACCCCGATGCACACGACTCGTCGCAGTGCTCGTCTCAGCCCTCGAAGGGAAGGGCGGTCGGAATCCGTTTCAAGCACGCGACTGAGAGGCCAGACGGGTCGAACAAAGGTCAAGGCATGGCCTACGTTGAATGTGAAGCCTACCAAAGTCTCGCACCCCAATTCTCTTCTATTTATTCAACACGTAGGTGCTGAAATTATGAGGATTACACCTTCTCATGGTTAACTGCAGGCCTGGACTCGCGCTGTACAATACGATGCTACGTTGATTGTCTTCAATTGCGGCAATTACGAACGCATCGGATTTCGACATCGCGATAGTCAGACACTGTTTCTTTCAGATTTGATAGACATTTCTGAATGTTTTGATCCTGGTTATGGTCAGATACAAATTGGTTTATACATGGCAATCTTACGAGATGCACTTGATCGGATACGTCCCAGAGTTGAACTCAAGGCCGAGAGCACAACTAAGACTAAAAGGAAGCGATCAAATGACACGGAATACGCAAATGCGAACCGCGATTCCAAGAGGCCTAGGACTAGGCTTACGACCTCCGGAGAGCAAACGTGCCAAGAGTCTGCTGAAGATATGGAATCGGTGGCGAATATATTCTATGTCTTTTTTAGTAAACCTCTAATCTCTGTATTAGATAGTACTCCGCGAAACGGATTACAGGGATGTGGTACTCCTCTGGTTCAGATATGGAGTGTTCAACTCTCCAGCGCCCGCTGTCCTACATCGCGTCGGCCGTTTATCAGATGGCCAGCCACGTTTTACTAATAGAAAGGAGCGAAAGTACCGTCCCGAGGACTACTTCCGTTTGACGCTAACGTCAGAAGTAGCAGAAGGAGCTACAGGAAAGGTCCACGATGCCAAGATTGAGGTTCAGGCAAGCGATTGTCGGGTTTATAGTTGTGAAGCAGTCGTCAAAATCGCACTTGGGAATAAAGAACGAGAGAAGCTACGTCATGAATACGCTGTATATCGATACATGATGGTCAACAAGGTCAATCACGTCGCCTCTGTATATGGCCTTTTTGAAGATGCAGCGAATGAAGCTACCGTTCTCGCCATGAGCCATGCAGGGACGAGTTTGGCCGAGCAACCGCACTACACAGAACATGGCCAGGTCAGCTTGACAGAAGAACAAAAGTGGGCATAGAACGTACTCTTGCATCCTTTTCACGCTCACAATTTGTCAGGGAAGCGTTCATAACAGCGATGAGGGAAATACACCAAGCCGGTGTTCGCCATTACGATGTTCGTCCCAACAATTTGATGATGGATGACCAAGGTCGAGCAACCATAATCGACTTTGACATGGCGAAAGTCAAGGCCGGTAAACGATCTCGTCAGCGAGAGTTCGAGCATCTCGGCTATCTTCTTGACGGAAGTTATGACCCGCCGAATCAATGGGAAAGCCCCCCAACTTCCCCATCCGCTAGATTTCCACCAGCGGATGACGACATCATTCATGGACGCATTTACTAATTCAAGTTCATATTCTATTGTCACTTTATCACAAGATACCATGTCGTATATACCTACGTTGCATGTATGTTAATATACCTTAGTAACGTACCATATCCAGGGGTTCAAAAGTCTGAACCTGGTATGGTCTTCAAACCTGAAAGGTTGGCCTGAATTTGGCTTAGCACGCCCAGGGCCACCAAACAATCTTGCTCCAGCCTCTAGCGCCACGCACGTGTTCACTTCACCTTTCCAGCGCGCATGGTATCTGTATAACTCCCAGCAATACGACAGTCAAGGTGGGCCCCATTTTCGCCTTCTGACCTGATCATGACGACGGGTGGCGGTCCTGGTCGCGTTCCTCACGCGCAGCTTCCACGACCGCGTAGATGTGATGACGACGTCGACACCGGGTCTGTTGCTTCTGGCGGCAGAACTGGTTTAAGTGCAGACGCCGACATTCAAACCCCAACTGCCCAGCACCCCACTCTGGCCCGTAAATGGCAAATGCTGCCTCCACAAGCGGCACCAACAGTATGCATGAGCGGCATGTAAGGAAAACGGATGCGAGAGCGGAATGTCATGATTCAGAAAATCTACGGCCTCTTCCAAAGGACGGAAAATGACAACCAAAATCTATCCTGCTTTTTGAATATGGCGGAAAGCCAGTGGCGTGCATCCGAAGCACTCATACACCATATCAAAAGTACGCTACTTTTAACTATTGCTCTTACCCTCTACTAAAATGGAAATAAATATCATTAAGGAGACACTCCAGGCTATCCACGATAAATAGTTCACGGGGATCTCTCTCGTCGCAAGATTGTTATGAAGGAAATCCAGAAAGGTCGAAAGTAACCCGAAAGAGGAGCTTCTTCCCTTCATTACGGATCTCGGGTAAGCTCGGAAGGAAAAAAAGTGGCGTAATCGAGGATGCCCAGCGCAAGGAGCTACAGAGGCTTCGAAGATGGTTCACAGATGGCGAGAGCGTGGCCCCATCTCCTTCATGGCCCATGAAAATCGGGCCATTGCCCTCCGAGCTTGGCGAAGATGCCAAGAAAGCATTTGGCGCATTAACCCATTGGATGCCTCAAGAACCGTGGCTTCAAACGGCGCGCCGCAAAATAAAAGAGCAAGGAGAGGACGACTGGACATCTGATACTTGGCTCGTGGTCAAGTTTTACAGCGGGGAACACGTTATTCAATTTCAAGAACAATGGATCAATAGGCCGTCTCATCTGGACGAGGTCAGATGCGAAGATGCGTCTTTCGACCAGAACTCGCGGAGAGCTCGCAAGCGTATTCTCCGGCATATTCGGGTCCAGACAGCATGGAGGGTTCACAGGTTGGTTCTGCCGTGGTAGTCGATTGATGCATGATGATCGAGATGTGTCACATAGATTCGGCTCGTGATATTAACTTGACGAACCGTTTTATTACAAATATATGAGGCGTACAGTCCTTTGTGATAGTTACGACTTGACGCGCGGTAGATTCTGACAGCGTACAATAAGGCCCACTCACATTCTAAAGATACTCTCCCATCGCCTATAAGACCTCCGTCGCCCTTACGTAGTTTTCCTTTACCGATGTCATGTAGCATGCGAAAGAGGCAACAGCCGGAGTGGCACAAGGACCGCCGTCCAGCATTGTTCTCTCAGTGACAGCTCCCCTTTCTGACTTCAAAGGCAGACGGACACATGGACGTTTGTAGGTCCATGGGTATTTTGTTGACCTAGTTGTTTGCCCAAGTATAGCCAAGTATTGTTCTCAGAAGTTGAACTTGGGCTGGTGATGTTTTGATGCCCGCTGATGCGTCATCAATAACTATGGCAACACTGCCAGTGATAAATCGGGCAAGTGCTGTGAATCTGAAATCTGAAATTTCCATTGACCCTAGTTCAGGAGGCAGACTCGTTTTGGAGCGATTCAAGGTTTCCTCATTATTGTTTTTATGGCTGTGCGTTCAATAACACATGTCCAAATGCCGTTTCGCGGCCTGGTTGAGATGATAGAGCTGTTGTCACAAGGGAATGCTTGGTCGCAACCAAACAAACGCGTCGGGCCTTGAAACAAAACATCTCTGTCGAGCATCTTATACGTCCCCAACCAATCCATTTTACAAAACTAAAATATGCGTGGCTGTGAATCTAGGAACACTCAGTTCCCACTCCTACCCCACCTTCCTCACTTTTTTATGTTGCAATCGCACAACAGAGATCGTGCCGCGCGCTCTTGCGTTGAGACGGACATTGATATCAAATCCGTGATGCATGCAGGTTCAAACTTTTTTTTGCGTTGGGAAAGTCAAGGAACCTTCTGAGTGTACTTGATCCATTTGTCGAACAGACTAGAACTTCACTTCCTGATCCCCGCCGGCACCTCTACAACTCCGGGATCCCCACTGCGACTCTCAGCCCACAATGCCGCTTATCACACACCCCTCGCTTGTAGCTCATCTCATATCCCGTTCTGCATTCCTAGAGCATGCTGCATCCGTCGGAACCCCCTTTGATAAATTGGTTGTTGGTGTCGCCATTATCCACCCTTTGGTTTCCGCCGTCAAGCCTTTGCAAATCCTCGTCGTGCAGCGTGCTGCCCATGAAAAGGTTTATCCCGGCTTCTATGAGCTTCCTGGCGGGTCAGCTCTGAGTATCGCCTCCATCTTTGTGTGCCCTGATGTATTGCTTTAGCAATGTTGAGGATTCTGATATAACGATCCTGGACGCTGCGGTTAGGGAAGTTGCGGAGGAGACGGGCCTGACCGTGAGCAATATTGTTGGAGAAATTTCGCCTTTCGAGTACTCCATCGAAAAAATCCTTGCCGCGGGAGAGGGTGCTATCCCAACAGCAACCGCAAGGACGACCATCGAGCTTAATTTCGTGGCGCAAGTAGCACCCTTCGGCTGTACCGATGTAATTGAGGTCACACTCAATCCGGAAGAGCATCAAAACTACGCGTGGGTTTCGAAGGAGGACTTGGGGGAATACAACATGACACAAATAATGAAAGGAGTCGTGACAAATGCGCTGGCGTGGGCAGAACAGAATGTTGGAAAGTTTGATAGCGATGTAGTTATCAGCAAAGAAGTTGAGTAGCTCGTCGTACAAATGTAATACGTCCTCTTCATGTATACTGGAGTGAGCTGAGTGGATTGCCTTAAAGTTTAACGTTCATGCTGGGACACGGTTATTCCAGACTTCTGCCCAGGGCGCTTGACGATGAAAATTTTTAGGATGGCGCGGTGGCGGCGGCGGTCCTCTATAAGTTACTCCGGGCCGTAGCAGAAGTTCTCATCGATAAATATAATCAATGGCGTTCGGCTTGAAGTGGGTCAGACGGTGGTCTGCACAACGTAACCAGCTTCGATGGGTCCGGAGAGCAAGGCGAATTCAGAATTTTGCACGTATTCGGTTTCCTGGGTGGGAGATTTCGGTGCTATGTACTTCTTTGTACTTCGCATCGGCGATTAGTCAAGAGTTGAGCTTGTTCATAGCGCTGATTAGATCACGCCAACCAAATGAGCACGAACGAGCCCTCGAGTCATAATGTAAACACTCACCCAATACGCCACCCCCCGTTGAACCCGCAAGCTTGATTCGATGCAAAAACCCATACCAGGTCATTATAAGCAGTCTGAACAACACATCTTTCGTCCAAGTTAGCGCGTTAGCGCGACGAAGGTAATCAATCTCATTGAACTCTACCCACCTCCGTAAAACATCAATCTAGCCGTTCTCGCAAATTTCTACGGAGTCGTCGTCAGTCGAGAGCTGGCCAGTAGGGTAACTTCAGAATATACATCGTGCCCACAGAAGCCTCCTTTTTCTCAATGACCCGCTGTGCGACGACATCTCCAGCTCTGAACAAGAGCTGCAGAAAGATAGTTTGTGAGTAGCGGGCAGCCATGCTGGTTTGATTGGAGTCAGAATTTGGTGGGAAACGCGGAGGAGAGCGGCACTCAACTTGTACGCCCAGAAGATCCCTTTATCCCCCTATGACTCAAAGGGCGCACATGAAGGAAGCAAAAGCAGAGAGAGGGCGAGAACAGTGAGTGACCCCTTCAAGCTGCGATGCGGCAGCGGCACCCGCACTACCCGTACCCGCGGGAGAACACTGCTAGCGGGATGAAGTGTCGCTGGAATCAGGAGTCTGACATACCGTGACATTTCCCGTAAAGGGATCCGGCCGTTCTCCTATTGTTGCGGCGGTTGGACTCGTGCCCGTTGATGCATTGATGGGTCATCAATAACTACTGATTAAAGTTGAAGCTATTTGCATACCTATAGAAGCAAGAGAGGCAGTATCGAGGTCTAATACAGAAAGTTTGCCTTATCGTTCTCATCGCTACTCATGCTTGCCCTGCTCGACACGTCCGACTCGGAGCTGCTCCCTAACTTCATTCTCGCCTCCAGTCTATCCCTAGGTATCTTTCCCCTCTTCAGCGATGATTGGTGGCGGAAAGATAACACCTTGCCAAGCGCGCCGGTTCCCTTCAGCGACTTCGATAGCGACCTACCCTGTCCCAAATGCGCGGACGTCTCATTGCCCATATGGGCATGAGCCTGAGACGCGGAGAACGAGCCCATACTTTGCCTCCCGGCATAGCCTGCCCCAGGCCCAGAGGCAGAAGACGAAATCAAGCTTTCAATGACAGCTTTCATTCTCGGTCGTTTCCATGGTTCCCTCGCCCAGCACCCCTGAATCACCTCCCATGCCCTATCACTCAAAGGTGGTTCATCTAGTCGATCCGGACGTTTATCTCGAATGACAAGGGTTATGATCTGTCCTTCTGTCCTACCAGCAAAAGGTATATTATCATAATAGATCTGGCCAAATCAGCAAGGGTTTCAGTATGTTTTTATGACTTGCCTCATAATAAAGACATCCAAATGCGTACACATCTGACATTTGCGTTCTGGCTGGCACAACGGCTGAGGGGTCGTCGGCATCATCAAATCCGAATAGCTCCGGGGCTGAAAAGTTGAGATGTTTTGCTCCCGATTGGGTATTCGTAGCGTCCAAGAGTCGGGTTAATCCGAAATCTGCAATTTGAACATGAAGATTGGCATCCAAGAGGACATTATCCTGAGGAAAGGGTGTCAACATTTCAAAATATATGCTTCAGTTGGAATACCCCTCGTAGGTCGCCGTGAACAACGCCTTCTGAGTGAATGTATTCCATGCCTTGGGCCACTTCTAGTATCTTCGTCGGGGGTGAGTATCAACAAAGAGCAGAAAAACAAAAAGCCATACACGTTCCCTTGTCTCGTTAACAGATGGATTTGCATTCTTCCGCCATTGGGCCAGCGTGCCATTCTCCATATAAGGCGAAATAAAGAACATTTCCTCTTGTTGTTTATAAATTCCAAGGAATGATAGTACGAACTCGTGCTTGAGCGTTGCCCACATCAATGCCTCTCGACAGAACGCCTATTGGTACAAACGTCAACGATAAAACTGGGCAAGGGCGGGAGGGACTTACAACATTGTCACCGGTTCTGTATAATACTTTCAGCGCAACGATCTCCCCGCGTAATCCGCCCTTGCAAACGCCGCCGTATGCACCACCACCAATGTAATCGCGCTTGGCCGGTACTGTAACTTCAGTCACAATCAAGGATCGTGGTATCACAGGGTTCATAGATATGATTTTGAACATCAGCCGTCTTGCCCTTCGGTTGAAGTCGGTAGTTGCATCCAGATTTGTTAAGCGACCATCGCGAAGCAGAGGAAGAATAAAATCCAACACATTCAGGACGTCTGAGATCTCGCTAAGCCGTGTGGCAACGCTGACGTAGTCTTCAGGGTATAATAGATTGCACAGAAGATCGATAGTTGTTGCGTCTACGACAGACGCGATAGAAGATCCTGGGCCAGGCTATGGCCTTCGTTAGAGTGCGTTCCGCACTTTGCAATAATGCGCACCTCCCTGTCATTGAGCATAGAAAGTAGTAATGAGAGAGTGTCGTTGCCGCTGGCGCCGGGACCACGGTCCATGGTGGATGCGGTTCTCCGTGTTATGGCGCGAAGGAAGTCTTCAACGCTCGAGTCGGCCTTGCCTTCCCGTTTCTCTGTCTCGTCGCTCTTCTCTTTCTCCTTTGGTCTCTCTCTTTCCCTCTCCTTCCCTTTCTCTTGTGGTTTGTCTGCTTTTCCCGGGGACTTCTCCATCGTTCTCTCTACGACTATCGGCTTCTCCTTCTCCTTGCCCTTTGCACTGTGTGCATCTGGCCTCTGTTCTTCCGTGCCATTCTCCTGCACGCGCGCGCCTTCTGAAACCCCCCTTTTGACCTCAGATTGCTTTGCTTCTTGTTCCGAATCACTGTCTATCCAGTCCTCACTGTCTTCTTCGGCTGTGACTTTGCTCGTAGTCCTCCATTTCCCGCTGTACCATGCGAATGAACATGACTGCTTGTCACGACGGCACCTCTTGCATTTCAAATCAAAAGGATCGTCTGACCGTTCGCAGACGGGGTTATTACGAAATGACGCGCATCGCAAGCACTGAATGGTGCATAAGTCAACAGAATAAACTCGGGCAGGGTATGCCTACCTTTCCATTAATTTGCCCGGGATAGCCATGTGGATTGAGCTTTTCATCTTTTTCCAGTTCATCCAACTCTTCTTCAAAGTCAGATATCTCAGACTCGGAAGCATTGACGTCAGCTGCCCAAGAACAGGCTCGACGATCCTGGTAGCACTTTGCGCACTTTTTGCTACCAGAGATAGGCTCGCACACAATAATTGACCTCATTCTACCGCATCGCGCACACTATGAGAAATACGAACATGTCAGGGTTATATAACAATGTAAAATGATTAACAAACCTTTGGGCGCGCTTTGGATGTCGGAACATCGATAACTGTTAGGGAATCTATTGAGGATGCTAATTGTCCAGCTACCATTTCTTCCACCTCTTCCACGCCGCGAGCATTGCTCGTCGACGGTGAATATATCCAGACCTCGTCCAACCCGGGTGCGGAACCATGATGGCTCACTTCCCGTTCGTTCCGTTTTCCGAACTCGGTCACAACTAGCGGTGTCTTATTTTTATAATCAGATTCGTCGTCACGACTCGGGGGAGGGATACCAATGACCTACTCCGCGTTGAATCGTCGAGCTGTGTTCAGTAGACTCGGAATCGTAAACAACCCTCGCCCTGGGCTCTGGCGGCTTGCCTAGTCCATTGACGGACAGTTGATGTCAGCGGACCGTACGATCTCGTCGAGGGGACCCACCTCCAGTCGATTTCCGTGCTGTTTGCTAGCAAAGCAGTAAACTATGAGCTTCGAGCTTGCGGGAAGCGAAAAAATGAGCGTGCCTTAACGCGGTTCCCTCCAGTCGATTTCCGTGCTGTTTGCTAGCAAAGCAGTAAACTATGAGCTTTGAGCTTGCGGGAAGCGAAAAAATGAGCGTGCCTTTACGCGGTTCGGCAACATGTGCGCTGAACACGTTGTTAGATAGACGCCCAAGGCCCCTGGGACCGGACATTGCGCAAAGGAGAGCCAAATGCGGTTGGGGAATGTTTGGTCGCACCAAACAAACGCGTCGCCCTTCTTGAAAACATCTCCGAGTCCATCGAACTTGTACAAGTACGTACGTCTCCAACCAATCCATTTTACAATACTAAAAGATATGCGGCCGCGAATCTAGGAATACCGTGACTCAGTTCCCACTCCTACACCGGGTCTACTCGACGTTCCTTACTTTTCTATGTTGCAATACGGCAATCGCACGATAGAGATCGTGCCGCGCGCTCTTGCGTTGAAATGG
>Ga0137376_10003022_pt1 | contig 10344 bp, 9 predicted proteins | sample SagtaG_23_FD_104814 | JGI IMG/M metagenome (GOLD analysis project Ga0137376, IMG submission 104814) | Vadose zone soil microbial communities from Sagehorn Ranch, Mendocino, California, USA - Sage2_L_20_16 metaG | ecosystem: Environmental > Terrestrial > Soil > Vadose zone | place: USA... | reverse complement strand
ATATGTCAACTGCCTGTAGCCCTCCACTACCGCGACTGCCTGCGGAGTCGTAATTGCGTGGTTTTTGATTAAATCATTGACACATGCCGTTGTAGGATGTTCCTGCGATTTCATAGCCCCTCCTGATTCTCGCACGCGTGAAAGCAAGGCTTTCTGACGAACGAATTCTGTTAGCCAGATTAACAACATCCAGAACCGGATCATTGCAATGTGCGTGATAGAGGTAACGGTCTCCCGAACTGATGTAAGCGACGAACCTCTTTAACTGCGCTACCGCCTCCGGATGCAGGAATGATATTGAAAGCGAGATGTGTGCTGTTGTCCCTTCCGTGTCGATTGGAATACCAAATCCTAAGTCCACCTAAGTAGACATGATGTGACCCTGCCATATCGCACCCTGGTGCATGGCTTCGAAGAGCGGAGGATGATGTTCATGATCAGAAAGTCTGGAGGAAAGTTATATATCGCTTCAGCCCGATCCCCGTGCTTTGTGGAGTTGCGCCAGCCAATGCTGCCAGGTCAACGCGCGCGACCCAGTTTGCGTTTTTATCCACTACGAACGCAAAATGATTACCATTTACGACGCTGGTGAATACGGCAAGGGCGTGTGGATCGAGCCCGAATTGCCAGCCATGGCCATCGGGCGTGGGAGGCATGTGTCCCCAGATAAAGGTGTCTGGAACTCCGGGGGCACTGTCTGGCGCTGGTTCTGCCGTTGGCAACAGCTCGAGCGCGAAACAGTCCCCGTCTTGTTCCGCAGTTACTGCCGCCGCATGAATCGAGCTGTCCACTGCGACCATTGTTAATTCGGCGCAGGTCGTCTGTTGATCAAAAGTACTCCACTGTGGTGTGTTACCGGACGACGACCGCATATTAACTAATAGCTCGGTTTTACTGGCCTCATCTGTAATCACCCCCACATGGGTCAGGGTGTCGACTGCAGCGGCATCTGGCAAGGATACGCCGGTATTGCTTACCGTCAGCGTGGAGTTGTCCGCCAGACTGACTATCTGGAATCCAGCAGGCCCACTGTTATAGATCGGGTTCAGTACGAGCTTAAGACTGGGATCATATCCAAAATTCTCCCCCGGTAATGAATTTTGGATAGGGCTTGAAAATGTTCGTGTCACAGGGTCAAATACCATCACTCCTTGCGCTGTATCCAGAATGGCTTTGTTCGTATTCGGATCAATAAGCACGCCACAAATAATGCAACTAGCACCGCTGAACAGAAAACTATTCGTCACCGGAGCATCGGCGGAAGCGACTACTCGGTTTGTGGTGCCATCGATAATGAGCACTGTAGGGGAGGTGCAACTTATCACCACAACCTGATTCGTTACAGGGTTTGCAGCCGTAGCGGTCGGAATGTAATTAGCCGGCATAGCGATATGGGCCAGGACAGCAGTGGTGGAGGACTGCGCATCCAGGTCGATTAGAGCCACGGTATCAGGATCGACCGGCGAAAGGACGTCCCCCTCGCAATTCTTACTTGGCGCAGGTACAAAAGCCTTATCCTTCAGTGCGGAAGACGACCCGGAGCCTCCGCCGCCAGGCGGAGCTGGGGCTGCAACGGTAATCGAGGCCGTCCCGCTGACTCCAGAGGCGGATGCCATTGTTTTGGTGGTCCCAGCCGAAACACCTGTTGCCACTCCGCTCGGGCTAATCATTGCTATGGCTGGGTTTACAGTTGCCCAAGACACGTTTGTAAGATTGTCGGGACTGCCGTCACTAAACTTCCCGGATGCCGTGAATTGTTTGGTATCGCCCACCTTGACCAAGGCACTAGCGGGAGTGACACTGATTGATTGCAGCGTCACCGTCACCGCCTGCTGCTGCGATGAGCCACCGCAACCGCTTGTGATAATGATCGCAAGCGTAGCAGCGGCCAAACGTCCAATCCTGCTGAAGGCAAGATGCTGACTATCGTGGGACAAAAACATGACATACCTCCCCGGGTATACCCGGACACAAAAAACGACCGTAAGGTCGTCTGGGGAGGCCGATCGGGCGGCACAACATATCCCAAGACCGAGCAATCATGGTTCCGAACCGCATTTTAAATAACCTCAATGGATGCAACGTTTTGCGAGCTTCGGCAAGCAGTTAAATGTGAGTCCCCACTGTTGGCGAAGGCAATTGTTTCGCTATTCTCGGTGGAGTCTTTCCCTGCATTTGTGCGCGTCCAGTGGAAGGTTTGCAAACCTTCGCTTCTTGAATGCCCCAACACTGGCAAGGCTGTGTCATTCCACTTGCGCAGCCACCTTGTTCCTGCAGATGCATTGCTCTTGAAGCCTGCACTTTCGTCCAGTCAACCAGTGTCCTTCCGAGACCTATTCAGATCGAGCTTCGCAAAGCAAAATGAATTTACTGCAACCCCAAGATTCACGGGATCCAGTGGAAACATTCGATCTCGCAGGATATTAGGTACCTGTGGCCATTCCAAGTCTTCATTCCGGCGAAGCCGTCGGCGGCAGCACTCTGACGCTAGCGGCGCGAGCGCGCTACTTCCAGCGTCAACAAACTCCAACGAGGTACAGGCGGTGATTCTATGATTGGTGATTCCGTGATTAAAGGCAGAATTTTTTGGTGCTTATTGGTCTTGTTTATGGCGATCGGAAACGCCGGCGCCCAGCTAGCCACGGATTGTACGCTTTACGTGTCCCCGTCGGGTGGGGGCAACGGCGCTAGCCCTTCCGCGCCCACAACCTTAGGTGGAGCTCAGAACGCGTCCGGGCCTGGCGATGTCATCTGTATTATGGGTGGAACCTACAGTCTTGGTTCTACCTTTAATGTAACAAATAGCGGCACTTCCTCAGCTTGGATCGTCTACAAGGCATATGGGAATAGTGCGGTTAATGTCAATTGGACCGGACCGTCGGGGCCGGGCAATACGATGTTCCGCATAGGGCAGCAGGGGACCTTTCCCAACGGTCCACATTATCTTGAGTTTAATGGCTTGAACCTCGATGGCAAGAATCTAGCGACAAACGGTTTTTCCTGTGGCGGCGCGCATCATCTCCGGTTCCTGAACAACACCGTAAAGAATACGGGTGGCGCTGGGATTGCGACCATAGAATGCGATTACCTCACGAGCGACCACAATATTATTTTCCATAATGGCTATGCTCCCTGTTGTGGGTGGACCAGCGCCATCTCATACAATAGCAACCAGTTTCTTAACACGAACGCCGGGTTGCACAGTATCATCTCCAATAATATTCTGGCTGGCGAGTTTGACAGCTCTACGAACCACACCGACGGCAATGGAATCATTCTCGATCTTAGCTGCCGATCAGGTTGCGGGACCCTGGCTACCGCACATACGCCTCCGGTGCTGATCATGAATAATGTGGTGTATGAAAGCGGGGGCCGCTGCATTTCGGCTAACGCCGTCAGTGACTTCTACGTTATCAATAACACCTGCTACAAAAACGGTGAAGACCTCACCATGAACAACCCTCCTGGGTCGTTCGTTACGCATGAATCCAAAACTGGCTATTTTGTCAACAACATCTCCTATGACTGGCGCAACACTACTTCCAGCTGGGGCGGACACTCTGTTCCCTCCTATTCACAACAGGGGTCCAATAGCGCCATCTCTTATTACAAAAACATGTGGTTTATTGGTGGCCTGAACTTTACTCCATCGGACCCATCACAATTTTTCAATCAAGACCCTCTGTTCGTTGGCGCGCCGTCGGTAGACCCCAATCTCGGAGACATGGAGGCTAAGGCGCTTAGCCCTTCAGTGCTCGGGCTCGGCCTGACGCTGCAACCAACCAGCCCGGCCATTCACAAAGGTATTGACCCCAGCACCATAGCCGGACTGGACTCAGCCATCGCCAGCGATCTTAAGCGCTACGTTTACTCTGATATCCACGGCAATTCGCGGGCAGCAGGTAGTTGGGACTTGGGAGCCTATCAATTATCCGCATCGGCAACAGCACCCAATCCTCCAAGCGGTTTAACGGCGACTACGAACTGACATCTATTAAACGGTCGGTGAATTTAGTGCGGACTGTTGTGCTGCCAGAGTGCTGGGGGCGTGTTGCCCACCCCCGCCGCAGCGTCTAAGGGCTTCGCAGGAAGCCGTGCTCGGTGCCGTCGATGTAGGATCCCGCAATCGCTCCCGCCGGATTGATGCTGTATGTGGATCAATTTCCGGGAGCAGCTCCAACGGGCATGAGCCGTTCAGGTGCGGCGCGTTGATTTGCCGCATTCAATATTTCTTCACTCTCTTTCAACCACGCGGTACATGGGCCACCCAACAGAGCATTCAATTTCTGAAGTTCTGGGTAATACTTATTTGCCAGGTAGAGCTGTATCTCTTTGGGCATGTCCTGCACTCGTGAGACGTTTACTCTCCGGTTCACAACCCGGTCGTTCGGAAACACTGAAACACCGAGGAATTGACAAATATTACCCAATACCACCTGTGGCCTTTCAACAATGTCATCATAGAAACCGATGAAGAGTTGCTCTTTGGGAAAGCACGAACTCCAAATGTCGAGCGTACGAACGTAATCGCCGCGTAGAGCCTGGTTGGGATCGTCAATAAACTTCCTGATCTTATCCAATTGCCCAGGGCCATCCAAGACGAGATGTCCCCAGTCGAAACGAACATGTGACCATGTCCGCTCAATTGGATTTCTCAAGATCAAGATAACTTTCAATTCTGGAAACATCTCTCTTACGTGCTTGACATCTTCCAAGCCAAGTATGGAATAGGACGGAGTAATTTCCCCCGTTACTTTACCTTTGTCACACTTAAACAATGATCGATACCACTCATCATTGTACGTACCGAGAAAGTAGCGAAGGGTCCAATCAATGTTATTCCAATCCTTTTCTATAATGCCGCGCGATAACCCTCTAACGAATCGGTTTACAAAGCCCTTATTGTGAGGCTCTCTTCCAAACAGGCGATCCATCAAATGTTCAGAGGCCAGATCACTGGACGACGGGTATGCAGGTGAGCGATCAAAGTAGTGCAGCTCTTTTCGCGGAGGCATCCAAATATCCGGGTGCCGCCGCAGGTTTTGATATAACCACGAGGTGGCTGCTTTTTGCGCGCCTATCCCTAAGAAATCTACCTTCTGGTTCATAATCGGCCTCTCTTCACGAAGCTCCTGATGGTGTTCATTCAGCGCTGACAACGACCTCCCTTTGGTATCCCGCTAAGCACTCTCAGCGGCGAAGTCTTGCGGCGAGGCGGAATCATCCGGAGAAAAAGCCCTCAGCAAAAAAGCGAACCCGACGTACGCAGCGGTGGCAAGAGGGACCAGGCTCCAAAGTGTCAGGTGGCGACTCAGCGGCAGAATCAATACCCCCATCGCGAGCGAAGCTACCGCGAAGCGCCAGCCAAGAGCCGTGATCCGAAGCCGGGCGCCATCCCTCCTGGCGTAGAAGGCAAGCACAATTACGTAGGACACGAAAATCAAGGGAGAAATGATTGAGGCGCCGAGCGATGCCCATCTGGAAATCAGGAAATAATCACCCACGAGCTCGGCCAAAGTGTTCGCCGCCAATGCGCGCAGAACGAGAGCCTGCCGGCCGCGGGCGACCAGCACACGCCACAAAACCGCAGACAGTGCCTGGAGGGGTATGTTGACGGCCAGCAGCCTTAACGGAATCATCGACGCCTGAAAACCAGGTCCGTACAGCGCTCGTAGGATAGGGTCAGCAGCAACAACGACCCCAACCATCACCGGCAAGGAAAGTGCGAGGAGATATTTTATAGACCTATTCGTGATCCGGCCTGCTTCTGCGTCGCCTGCGACGTAGGTCTGAGAAAGAACGGGAAATACGTTCATCATATAAATTTGAGGGAATAGCTGCCAGATGTTCACGACCCTGAGAGCGGCGCTATAGAAACCGACTTGTGCGGCCGTGCTTACTAGCGACAGAACGACAATCTCGGGCCGTGAAAACAGGCCGGCGAAAATTGCCAATCCCGCGAACGTCCTTACCTCGCGAGCTAATTGGATCAGAAATGCGAAATTGACTTTCCATTCCAGTGCCGCAATGTATTTATTAATGAAGTAAACATATAAGGCCATCATGATGTACTGCACAATGACAAAGACAGCGATCAGGCTGGTCACGCCATAACCGCGGGATAGCAAGAACAAACTTAAACCAGTGTTTGCTATCGCAGCTACGAGCGTCGTATAGATGGCGAATTCCAGCCGCTGATGCGCAACGAAAACACCCTCTTGAATCGTCTTTAATACTCCCGGTATGACCGCCAGGGCGATTACACGAAGGCTGCCTGCCATTTCAGTGTTAAAGCGCAGCAGCGGCAAAATGCCCAGAAATGAAGCCGCCAGTGCAGCAGATACCACAAGCGCGATTAGGCAAAGATGAGTGACATAGCTATTGGTCTTTGACCTGTCTTTCCCGATTTCACGTACGAGTAGGGTTGTCGAGCCTGTTTCGGCCGCGATGACAATCAATTCGTAATAGACGACGGCTGCCGTATAAAGGCCGAGGCCAGTCGCGTGTAACACGCGGGCCACAAAAAATGCCAATAGCATGCGGCTTACTCGATCGATTATCCTCGCAGCCGCGAGCAATGTAGTGTTGGTTAGAATTTGTCGATTGTGATCCATGTTAGAAGCTTGTTCTGCGGTTGTGCTCTTCCTAATGTTCTGATGACAAAAATATTGGCGGGATGGATGACTGGGATCGCCCACGAAGAGAGGAGCCTAGCGTTCTGTTCTTTCTACCGCGACCCTAACATCATCGATATAAATTGTCGCGGGATTCGGCGTGAGACCGTCTGAGTAATTGTTCACCGCCCATTGATTGTCGCCGGATTGGTATTTGGTTTTTACGTTCTTTTGATCAAACAACAGAACTCCGTCTTGCCAGACCCTAACTTCCCCATTGAAGTCAGAAGCTTGTTTCAGGTATGCTTCGATGTGAGTCCACCGCCCCACCGGGATGTCCGCGAGGTCCTGGGTGTAGCGATGCCCCCCGGACTCTCCGGCGTGGGGCCCATCCATGGCAACCCGTTCCCACCAATGAAGTGTCAGGTACATTGCGCCGCCACGCCTTCGATTTGCAACATCCAGAAACCATACCGGATCGTTCCTGCTGGATGTTTTCGTCTTGAATTGGAAGATATTCCAGAATTGGCCCCGGTGTGGGTCTGCCGTGAGCGTATACAACTTCGGGAAAAGGAACCATGCACTGTAATAAAGACCAGAGGCAAAATAACGTGCATCCTGGGATTCTCGCCAGCGGAATATACGTGTGCCACTCGTGGGTTTGTGGGGAGTTGTGATCGTCGCCTTCACGGACCATCTTCCACCATGCGCGAAGTCCTGCGACGCAACTGACTCCGCAATCCCGCTGTTGAAGATTCCCCCGCTAGCCGGCTTCGGCTTTGACCAGTCTGAGAAGTCGCCCGTTTCAAAATCGGATGACCAGAGGACGCTCGTCGACATTGGTGACCGTGCCGCTGTCCTTTCCTCGTTTGCAGCCGGGTGACTCGCCGTGGCTGCCTGTTCGGCGGCAACGAGCATTGCAAATCCCAGTATGCAGAGCACGGAGCTGAATGCAACAGAAAGGGGGTACCTCAGCACGTAAGTGCCACCACAGCGGAACTTCTGAAAAATATTTGTGAGGGGATTATGATTGGACGCATGTCTAGCCTGCGACCGCGTCTACGAGGCTAAGCACACCATCTTGTCTTGCAAAACGGCGAGTACACGTTCCACATGTCGCCACGTCGTCTTGAAATCTTAACCGCTGTCCACATCGGCAGACCCACCCTCGCGGACGGGCAGGACTGCCAATAACAAGCGAATATGGAGCGACATCTCTTGTGACGATCGAGCCGGCTCCCACCGTGGAGAACTCTCCGACGTTTGTGCCCGCGAGCAGTACAGCACCCGCTCCCAACGAGGCGCCTCTATTCACAGTCGTCGGCACTAACCATTTGCGGTCAGTGTATCTCGTGCCGGCTTCAGCCAATCGGGGCGACCTGGGGTACAGATCATTTGTAAAAGTAACATGGGGACCGACAAATACCCCGTCCATTATTCTCACGCCGTCCCATATCTGGTTCCCATTCTTGATCGTTACATCATCGCCGATCGTGACGCCTGACTCGATGAAGCAATGATCTCCGATATTGCAGTTCATTCCGATCGCAACACCGTCCATCACATGGCTGAACGCCCAAATGCGGGTACCCTTGCCAATTTGTTTTGTTTCGACAAGTGCTGTCGCGTGTATATAGGATGCGTCCATACTTCTGTAGTTCTCCTCGCTATTAATTCGTAAAACGGCAGGTGCAAGATCACGATGCGAGCTGTCAGAGACCTTCTTCGCTTGCCTGAGCCGGCTTGATCGTCGACCATAATCTGGACAGTAACCGCCGCGTTGTGTCCAGTTTGTTGGAGCTGAACTCCATCTCGCGGCGGGCCTTTTGCCACAGGTGCACTGTCTTCTCTATTGGCAGGACATCCAGCGTCAGGTTCCGCGTGGCCCACAGCCAGCGCTTGCCACGGCTAGGCTCCATTTCGTAGCCAAACAAAGAAAGATACTTGCCGGCAATCCAATTGAAGCGCTGATGTTCAGCATGGTTCCAGTTACGCCAACGCTCCAAGGGCTTGAAGTCCGAAGCCTTCGGCACCGGGTTCCAATGAATGCCCGGCGCGATAAAAGACTGCCTCCACTCCGCCGCTTCCTGGCGAAGGCTGGAAGAACCTCTCACCGGCAGGTTGACAGCAGCCTCAAAGTCGTAGAGTGCTGGATCCATATCCAGGAATGACATGATCCGGCGAAGCTCGTCGTTGGTGTTTGTGTAAAGGTCCTCATACCTGACGATCAGGTACTTACGTCCGCTACTTGAATCGCTTTCGGCAAACCGCCGGATAGCCGAGGCGCGCGTGGCCCATTTCTGCGCCTCGTCTGCAAAGTTGCGATAGAAGGTCCTTACGGCGGATTCCACGACTGCTCGGCCGTCACGCACTAGAATCAGCAAATATGCACTCGGAAAGAATCTAAAAAATAAATCCAGGTTGGTTACATCAGGAGTTTTCGTCACTAGCACCTTTAGAGGCTTGTCTGCGGGAGCTTTGCCCGTGAGCACTCGCCTGTTTCTCACTTGGAGATGCAGGTAGGAGACAAGCCCGTCACCAATGCACTGGCACAACTGAGTACGTTCTTTTTGAAGCTGTTCCTGACCCCACCATGCTTTCCATTGCTTCGATGCGAGGTTGACGTATTTCATCAGCAAGTCGGAATATGCCACGAAATGATCTTCTTCCAATTCCAAGCCATCCACATCACAATCTGGATGGAGCCGCAGCAGGTCTTGCAGGTAGTTTGTTCCGCTGCGTTCAGCAATACCCAAGATGAATACAGGTCTAGCGCAAAGCGGCTCCGCTCTGTCCACACGTCGTTCGAGGATTGAGTCAGGAATTGTCATGGTCCGGAAAAATATGTCTTAAGCCATCGGGTTTGATGAATCGCCCTCAAGCAATGGAATTACGTTCGGTGAGCAAAGGATTCGAAGATCTGCGCCGCACGACCTAGTAGCGCATTTCCGGAGAATCCACGCCTGTTGGAGCGATTGTCGCTGCCAATACGCGCGTCGAGAACTGGATCTGGATCGAAGATCTGCCCCGCTGCCTGTCCGCAAACCAGCGCATGTTTGCGCTAAGTTGGGACGGACGATGCGGAACTTTGCGCTGCGCTCCTTGCCCCCACATTCTGGTCGATGAACATCCTGTGCCAGAGTTCCACTTGAACCAAAGCCCATAGCAATCCTGCATAATCACCGCGACCGCTATCGTGGTCGTCAAGTAACTTGTTAACGTACTTCGGACTAAAAAGGCCACGCCGCACGACGGCTGAATGTGACAGGTTGTCACGCAAGAACGACCGAGCTTCTTTTCGAAACCACGTATTCAAGGGAGTTGGAAAGCCTTCCTTTTTGCGGTCAATCACGTCGGCAGGAAGCAATCTCCGTGCCACCTTCTTTAGCAAATACTTACGCGTGAGCCCCTTCAGCTTTAACCCCGAGGGCAGCGAGGCTGCGAACTCCACCAGCTTGTGATCCAGTAGCGGAACCCGCGCTTCGAGAGAGACTGCCATACTAGCCTTGTCACCGCGAGCCAATAGCGCGTCCGGGAGGAATAGCTTTGTGTCAACGTACAACATCCGGCTCAACACATCCGCGCCGTCAGCGCGCGCCAACTGCTGAGCGAAAACCTGTTCCGGCGAAGCGTCGTTCAGATTTCGCTTCAATTCCTCCGACATTAGCTGGGATTTCATTTCCGAGTTGAGCAGCGGGAACCATTTGGTCAAACGGCTTACTTCCTCGGT
>Ga0137376_10003021_pt1 | contig 10350 bp, 10 predicted proteins | sample SagtaG_23_FD_104814 | JGI IMG/M metagenome (GOLD analysis project Ga0137376, IMG submission 104814) | Vadose zone soil microbial communities from Sagehorn Ranch, Mendocino, California, USA - Sage2_L_20_16 metaG | ecosystem: Environmental > Terrestrial > Soil > Vadose zone | place: USA... | reverse complement strand
GTCAGGCTTTTCACGTACCACCTCGTGCGCGAGGATCAGCAGGCGCTGTTCGGCTTCCGGTCGGCGGAGGATCTGGGCTTCTTCACGCTCCTGCTGACAGTGACCGGCGTCGGGCCGAAGGTCGCCCTCGCCATCGTCGGGTCACGGCCGACACCCGACCTCCAGCTCGCGATCATGGCCCAGGACCAGGCCGTCCTCGTGTCGATACCGGGGATCGGCAAGAAGCTCGCCGAGCGGATCATCTTCGAGCTGAAGGAGAAGGTCGCGGCTGCCGGCATTGCCTTCGCGACGGCGAGCGGCTCGGTCGCGGGCGGCGGCGCGACCGAGGGCGAGGTCGTGGCCGCCCTCCAGGCGCTGGGTTACTCGCTCAGCGAGGCCCGCGAGGCGTCGCACGCGGCGCTCGTCAACGCGACGATCGGCGGCACGCTCGAGGACCGAGTCAAAGCCGCACTGCGGAGCCTGCTCCGCGACTGACCGCCGTCGTCGCGCCGATACCCGTCGTCGCCGCCCCGGCCCCGGGTCGTCGTCGCGCCGATCCTCGCCCCCGCCGCGCCGGCCCCGATTCTCGCCCCACGTTCCTATCCGACAGATTCGGCCGCCACCTCATCGGAAATCGGGCCAGATCTGTCGATCTGGAACGCGGCACGAGAATCCGGGACGAAACGGGGGCGCCGACATGTCGAAGATGTCGCATGTGCACGCCGCACGAGAATCCAAGCAGGAGAGGCTCGCGGAGGCGCCGGGAGGATCTCGTTACGGGCGGCGGAACCCGTTGGCGGAACCGGTTGGCGGAACCGGTCGGCGTCAGGGCCTGCGACCAGCGAGTGCATCGGCGTGTATGTGGCGTGGGTCGATCGAGGCGCGGCCCTCGCGGGCGGCCATCTCGGCAAGTGACTCGTTGTCGAGGATCCCGAGGGTCGCGTCGCGGACGTCGAGCATGATGTCGCGCAACGCACAGGTCGACTCGTCCGGGCACGAGCACGGTGCGTAATAGCGAAGGCTGACGCAGGGCAGGGGAGCGAGCGCCCCGTCGAGCAGCCGGATGACGCGGCCGATCGAGACCGTCGCTGGATCGTCGGCCAGGGCATAGCCGCCATGGGCGCCGAGCGTCGTCCGGACGATCCCGCCGCGCTTGAGGGTCGCCATGATCTGCTCGAGGAACTTCGGTGGCAGGCGGTTGCGCTGGGCAAGCGTTGCCAGTGGGACGGTCACGTCGGAACCGGAGCGGACCAGGTCGGTCAGGGCGCGAAGGCCGTATTCGGAGCGTCGGGAGAGGCGCATGCTGGCATTCTGACAGGAACTCCTAGCTCCGGGTGGGGATTGCTCCAGGGGGCAACGTGCGTCGAACAGGCGTGCTAATTGGCCCCGGCCGTGATAGACTCGCGCCCGATGGCGGACGACCTTTCCCGGATCCTGGCACCGGACCTCGTCGACGAGAGCGACCGGATCGTCGAGGGCGCCCTGCGACCGCGAACGCTCGACGAATACATCGGTCAGCGCGAGGTGAAGGCGAACCTGTCGGTGCTGCTGACCGCGGCGAAGGGGAGGGGAGAGGCCGCCGACCACGTCCTCCTTTACGGCCCTCCCGGCCTCGGCAAGACGACACTGGCAACGATCATCGCGCGGGAGCTCGGTGTCAACGTCCGCTACACGTCGGGGCCGGCGATCGAGCGCGCGGGCGACCTCGCCGCGATCCTGACGGCACTCGACGAGCGCGACGTCCTGTTCATCGACGAGATCCATCGCCTCAATCGGGCGGTCGAGGAGATCCTCTATCCCGCGATGGAGGACTACGCCCTCGACGTGATGATCGGCAAGGGCCCGTCGGCACGCAGCCTGCGGCTCAGCCTCAAGCCGTTCACCGTCGTGGGGGCGACGACCCGGGCGGGGAGAATCAGCTCCCCGCTCCGTGATCGCTTCGGGGCGACGTACCGGCTCGACTTCTACGAGGAGGACGACCTGACGGCGATCGTCGATCGATCCGCCCGGATTCTCGACGTCGCGATCGAGCCGGCGGCGGCCCGGGCGATCGCGGCTCGTGGACGGGGAACGCCGCGGATCGTCAACCGGCTCCTCAAGCGGACTCGCGACCATGCGCAGGTCCACGGCGACGGAAGGGTCGACGAGGCAACCGCGACCGCGGCGATGCGCCAGATGGAGATCGACGACGAGGGACTCGACTCCACGGACCGCAAGCTCCTCGCGGCGATCATCCAGAAGTTCGCTTCGGGACCCGTCGGGGTCCAGGCGCTCGCCGCGGTCCTGTCGGAAGAGGTCGAGACGATCGAGGACGTCTACGAGCCGTTCATGCTCAGGCTCGGGTTCCTCGATCGGACGCCACAGGGTCGGATCGCGACCGAGTCGGCGCGGGCTCACCTCGCCAAGCTCGGCTATGAGATCCCGCCGCCGCGGCGCTCCGAGCCCGAGATGCCGGGCTTCTGGGACGACGGCGCCATCGTCGAGGGGGAAGGCTAGATGTCCAGCGTCGATCCGCTCGGCCGGCTCCTGATCATCGCCGGCATCGTCCTCGCCGGTGCGGGCTTGCTGATCGTCTTCGCGCCGAATATCCCGGGATTGGGCAGGCTCCCGGGCGACATCCACATCGACCGGGGGAACGTCCAGATCTTCATCCCGTTCGGATCGATGATCGTGATCAGCGTCGTCCTCACGATCCTGTTCAACGTGTTCGGCTTGTTCGGCCGCGACCGGTGACGGACGGACCGATCGAACAATCGGCATCGGTAACACCGGCCGCCGAACTCGTGTCGCCAACCTCCTTCCAGGGCCCGGCCTCCCGTTACGACGTCCTCGTTCCGCCGCCTGCAGACGGGTCGACCCGCGCCCGCCTCGGTCGTCTCACGTTGGCGCATGGCGTCGTCGAGACGCCGCAGTTCATGCCGGTCGGCACGAACGCGACCGTCAAGGCGCTCGACCCGGACGACATCGCGGCTACTGGCGCGACGATCATCCTGTCGAACACGTACCACCTCTACCTCCGTCCCGGCCACGAGCGGATCGCCCGGCTCGGTGGCCTCCACACGTTCATGGCCTGGGACCGGCCGATCCTGACCGACTCCGGCGGCTTCCAGGTCGTCTCGCTCGGCGACCTGCGGGTCGTCGACGACGACGGGGTGACGTTCCGCAGCCACCTCGACGGGACGCTCCACCGGTTCACGCCCGAGGTCGCGATCGGCGTCCAGGAGGCGCTCGGCGCGGACATCGCCGTGGCCTTCGATCAGCCGGTCACACCGTCGTCGCCGCGGGCTCTCGTCACCGATGCGACGGAGCGCACCCATCGCTGGGCCGAGCGGTCCCTCGCCGCCCACACGCGCACTGACCAGGCCCTGTTCGGGATCGTCCAGGGGGGCATCGAGCCCGACCTTCGAGCGGCCAGCACGGAGTTCATCACCGGTCTGCCGTTCGACGGCATCTGCCTCGGCGGGCTGGCGGGCGACGAGACGCCCGCGCAGCGAGACGCGACGCTCGACATCGCCGTCCAGCTTCTCGCCGCGGATCCGCGGCCGCGCTATCTGATGGGTCTCGGGTCACCGGCGGACCTGCTCGAGGCGGTTCACCGGGGACTGGACCTGTTCGATTCTGTCCTGCCCGCGCGCGTCGCCCGGAACGGCCAGCTGTGGGTACCGGGCGGCCGGCTCAATCTCCGCAACCAGCGATTCCTCGACGATCCCGGACCCGTCCAGGAGGATTGCCCGTGCCCCCTCTGCCGGCGATTCTCTCGCGCGTACATCGCCCATCTGTTCCGGGCGAAGGAGCTCCTCGCCTACCGCCTCGCGACTTGTCACAACCTGACCTTCACCCTAGACTTCATGGACAGGATCCGGATGTCGATCCGGTCCGGCACCTTCCCAGCCGACATGCCGGAACTTCGACTGCGCGCGGGCCGAGAGATCGGCAGCGAAGGCGCGGAGAAGTCCGCGTGAAGGGTCGATCGGTAACGTTGCTGGCAGCGCGGAGGAGCATCGATGGGCTCACGAGATCGTCCCCACCGCGAAGCGAAGAAGAAGCCGAAGGACAAGGCCGGCCTGCCCAAGCTGACGTCGCTCTCGGAGCCGCCGCCCACCCAGGCGGAGCTGATCCGGAAGCCGCGCAAGCCGAAGCCGGTCGACGAAGAGACCGACGAGGGCTGAAGCACCGGGTGACACGCCCGGCACGCGGCCTGTCGGCGTATGGACGGATCGACAGGAGCGTGACGAGATGGCGATGACGGGTCAGCGAAGCGTGGACGAGCGAAACGGGGATCGCGCGGGGGACCGAGCGCAAGCGGAGCGCGGCAAGGCCGTCGACGCGGCGCTTCTCGCGATCGAGAAGCAATTCGGCGTCGGCTCGATCATGAAGCTCGGCGCCGTCTCCCGGCAGCAGGTCGACTTCATCCCGACCGGCTCGATCGCCCTCGACCTCGCCCTGGGTGTCGGTGGCATCCCACGAGGCCGGATCACCGAGATCTTCGGTCCGGAGTCGTCGGGCAAGACGACCGTCTGCCAGCACGTCATCGCCGAGGCCCAGAAGCGCGGCGGTGTGGCCGCCTTCATCGACGTGGAGCATGCCCTCGATCCGGGCTACGCCCGTGCCTGCGGCGTCAACGTCGACGAGCTCCTCGTCAGCCAACCGGATACCGGCGAGCAGGCCCTCGAGATCACCGAGACGCTGATCCGCTCTGCCGGCATCGACGTCGTCGTCGTGGACTCGGTCGCCGCCCTCGTGCCGCGGGCCGAGATCGAGGGCGAGATGGGCGACTCGTTCGTGGGCATCCAGGCCCGCTTGATGAGCCAGGCCCTGCGTAAGCTGACCGGCGCCGTCAGCCGCTCCAACACCTCGCTCATCTTCACGAACCAGCTCCGCGAGAAGATCGGGGTCATGTTCGGCAATCCGGAGACCACGCCGGGCGGTCGAGCCCTCAAGTTCTACGCCAGCGTTCGGCTCGACATCCGCCGGATCGAGACGATCAAGACGGGTACGGAATCGGTCGGTAACCGGGTCCGGGTCAAGGTCGTCAAGAACAAGGTCGCGCCGCCGTTCCGGGTAGCCGAGTTCGACGTCATGTACGGCGAGGGCGTCTCCAAGGAAGGTGGCCTGCTCGACGTCGGGGTGGCGATGGACGTCGTCTCCAAGACCGGGGCGTGGTTCACGTTCGGCGAGACGCGGCTCGGCCAGGGCCGCGAGGCGTCTAAGGACTTCCTCCGCGCCAACCCGGACATCGGGGCGGAGATCGAGCGGCAGATCCGCGGCAAGATCAACGAGGTCGCCGTCCCGGTCGAGGGGATCGCAGAGGCCGAGTAGCAGTGAGTGGCCGGCGGCGCGAGTCGCTTGCCGAAAAGCGCGAGAGACGGGCAGCGGTCGACGATCCGGCGGTCGTCCTGGAGGCCGGAGCGCGTTTCCTCGAGGCGCGGGCCCGATCGATCGGGGAGGTCCGGCGGCGCCTGACGTCGGCGGGCTACCGGGCCGATCTCGTTGAGGGCGCGATCACGCGTCTCGGCGAGCTCGGCATGCTCGATGACGAGTCGTTCGCGCGGGCCTGGGTCGAATCGCGGGACCGGGCCCGACCACGCGGCGAACGCGCCCTCGCCGATGAGCTGCGGCTACGTGGTGTGGATCGGACGGTGATCGCAGCCGCTCTCGATGAGCGGCGGGAGGCGTCGGCCGATGCCGCATCGGACGGCGATGAAATCGCGCCGTCAGCCGACGAGGCGGCCGCGATTCGGCTGCTGGAGCGGAACTCGAGGCTGCTCGCTCGCGTCGTCGATCCGCGGGCTCGTCGCCAGCGCGCGTACGCTCTTCTCGCCCGAAACGGCTTCGACCCGGGCGTCTGCGCTGCCCTGGCGGCGCGCGTCGTGGAGGCACCCGAAGCGGAGGCCGATTGACAACGGGCACGGCCCGGCCGAAAGGGACAACGGGAGCATGGACCGACACCGCCGAATCGGAGCCGTCGCGATGGTGCTCATCGTGGGCGCCGTGGCGGGCTGCGGATCGCTCGACGAGTTCGCGGGGCGAGCGAACGAGACGGCACGTCTCCACGAGCAGGCCGACGCGGCGCTCGCCCGGTGGGCCGCGGCTGTCGAAGCCGCCGGGGGTCGGCAGGACTTCGTCCCTACCGAGGGCATGACCGGCCAGGTCGGCGACTGGGAGGCCGAGGTCGGTGACAACAAGGCGGCGTTAATGGCGGGGCTGGTCGACGCGGCGACCCGGCTGCCCGATGAGGTGCCTCCTGCAGGCGAGATCCGCTGGAACGACGGGACGACGAAGACGGTGCCGACGATCTCGGCGGCTCAGGCACTCCGCGACCTCCGGGACGACGCGGAAGGCTCCTGTCCCGACTGTCACCCGCTCAGGGTGACCGGCGCCGGGCTGTCGACGGCGACGGTCCAGACGAGCCGAGGTCCCGCAACGGCGCCAGCCTGGGAATTCAGCCTGGAGGGGACCCAGGTGAAAGTGACCAGAATTGCCATCGCGGCCGGTGACGGCCCCGCGGTCCAACCGCCGCCGTGGGACGCAAACAATCCGCCGTGGGGCCTGCGGATCGACTCCGCCAGTGGGCCGATCGGTGGACTGCAGTTGACCGTCTCGTTCACAGGTGCGCCGGACGGCGCGGACAAGCCATGCGGCGAGGACTACACGGCCGAAGCGGTCGAATCGGACCTTGCGGTCGTGATCATCGTGACCCGTCACTCGAACCCTTCTCCAGGCGGGTGCACGCTCGTCGGCGCGGTCAGAACCGCGACCGCGGCCCTGGCCAGGCCCCTCGACGATCGCACCGTCCTGGACGTCATGGAGGGCCGACCCGTCTCGGTTCAGCTCTCACCCTGACGTCGGTATCCACGGACCGGGCTCCGGCGCGAGACAGCAACCAAACGGGCTCGGTGTATTCCTGTCGGGTCACCCCGCGACAATCGGCCCTGTCGTCCGGCCAGGGTCCGTGCGCGTCGCGTCAGCTCGAAGAGGAGGATCGACGTGCGCTTCATCCAGGAGTTCGGATACACCGTGAAGGTCGGCCAGGAGGAAGCCCACCAGCAGTGGTTGCTGGAGAACGAGGAGAAGCTCGCCAAAGCCCATCCTGACGGAACGCGCTACATCGGCACGTTCGCAACGGTGTTCGCGACCGATAAGCAGGCGGGCAACTACCGGACCTTCGTCGAGCTGGACAGCTACGGCGCGATGGACCGGATCGCAGCGGCCTCGAAGGACGCGTCGAGCGAGTTCGGCAGGCTGAACCGCGAATGGTCCGGCTTCGGCGACTACGACCTCAACGCCCCGTGGAGCAATGGCCTCTACAAGGCCGTCGTGGACGCCACCCTCTGGGATCCGCCCACCGGGTGACTCGCGACGCGCCCAGAGCAGGGTCCGGCATGGTACGTCTGCGGCTCCGGCCCTGACTTCTGCACGGTGCACCGGGACGACGGCCGGGTCTACCGTCCAAGCGTGCCCGACCACGTCCCGCTCAGCTCGACCGTATCGGTTGACCTGGCTCCTCGCCCCACCGTCGCGGTCCCGCATCGTCGACCGTCAAGCACCGCCCGCTCGCGCCGGTTGGTTCGCGGTCTCTCGGACGACGTCCACGTCATTCTGGCCCTCGCCCTCGTGGCTCCGGTCCTCGTCGCCGAGACGCTGATCGGCGACGCCCGCCTCCGTGAGCTCGCCGTCGTTGGCGCTGCCTTCATCGCGGTCCAGTCAGCGCTGGCGATGGTGGGGAGGCGGCTGTCTCATCCACGGTGGCGTTCGGCCTGGCCGTCGGTGCGGCTCGTTCTCGCGATCGCCTTCGTGGGTATCGCCAACTGGCTCGTGGGAGACGGCGCGTTTCGACCCGCGTCCGCCCTCTTCATCCTCGTCATCGCAACGGCGTCGGCGATCGGCCGCAATGAGGGCATCCTGATCGGCGCGATGAGCGGGGTTGCATATCTCGCGGTCCTGATGGCGGATGTGAGCCACATCGCGACCTCGCTGCCTCGCGGTGCGATTCTCGGCAGCACGGCAATCGTCCTGGGGATCGGTACGAGACGGACGATGGCGTCCCTGGAGTCGGCCTACACGAGGCTGAGAGCTTCGATCGCAGGCGAGCGCCGCCGGGCTCGTCAGATCGCCAGTGTCGAAGCGGTTGGTCGTCTCCTCGCCACTGACGGGCCGACCTCGGCCGTTCTCGAGTCCCTCATGGACATGCTCGTCCAGCGTTTCGGCTACACGTACGTGTCGGTCTACGTGGCGGACGGTCCACGCCTCAGGCTCGGCGCCCAGCGCGGATACGCCGATCCGATCGTCGAATTCGACGGCAGTATCGGCGTCATGGGACGGGTCATGCGCTCACGGCAGTCAGCCCTCATTCCAGACGCCCGGAAGGACCCCGACTTTCGCGCTGCGGAGCCAGGCCTGTGCGGCGAGATCTGCACGCCGCTGATCGCTGGCGGCGACCTCCTGGGTGTCATCAACGTCGAGACGATGCAGCCCGGCGAGCTCGATGAACGCGATCTCGAGACGATCGAGCTCATAGCCGCAAGGATCGCGTCGGCCATGGCACTCGCCCGGCAGCGCGACGAGGTGGCGACCCGCGCCGAGCTGTTCACGCGTCTGGCGAGCTTCTCCGCCGTCGTCAACGCCACTCTCGACGGGGCCGCTCTTCACGGCTCCCTCGTTCGTTCTGCCGCCACGGTGATTCCGAGTGATTCGGTCATCCTGATCGTCCTCGAACGAGCGACCGGCGATTATCGGATCACCGCGGTCGAGGGGGGAGTCACGAGCGTCATCGGGGCCCAGATCAAGCCCGGCGAAGGAATGTCGGGACGGGCGATCCGTGACCGGGTCGTCGTCGCCCAGGATCATTACGAGCGGTCCATGCTCCCGCCATCGATATCCGGCGCCGAGATCGCGGACGCAATGTCAGTAGCGGCCGTGCCGCTCATTCGGGACAGCGTCGTGGTGGGCGCCCTGACCTTCTCCAGAAACGGTAGCGCCCGGCCCTTCACGGGCCCCGAGCTGGAGGTCCTCGCCATCCTCGGACACCAGGCTGCGCTGGCAGTCAGCAACGCCTTCCTCCACGCCGACGTGACCGAGGCCTCGCTGCGCGACCCACTCACGGGGCTCTTCAACCGGCGCTTCCTCGACGCGACATTCGAGCGGCTCTCCGCGGAGCGGTCGCGGGCCGTTGTCTCCTCGCGGCCGCAGGTGGCGGCGATCCTCTTCGACCTTGACGAGTTCGGAGCCTTCAACAAGGAACATGGCCACCGAATCGGCGACAGCGTGTTGCAGTCGTTCGCGGCCGTGCTCCGGCGCCGGATGCGCAAGGGCGATCTCGTTGCACGATACGGAGGCGAGGAATTCCTCGTCATTCTGCAGGGAACCGGCCGTGAGACGGCGAGCCGTATCGCGGACGAGATCCGTGTCGAGTTCCGGGCTCTGACGATCGCCGGCAGCGGTGGCGGCGCCCTGGGTGCGACGGTGTCGGCCGGCTGCACCGAGCTCGGTCCGACCGAGTGGAACTTCGAGACCCTGGTCGAGATGGCCGACGTGGGTCTGGCGATGGCCAAGCTCGGCGGGCGGGATCAGGTCGTGGCCGCCTGACCCTCGCCGGTGTCTCGGGCCATCGAGCCGGCCGCGCGTGGGCGCAATTTGACCCTGACCGCGCTCGGCCGTAGGCTACGCGCAGATCATCCGATCGCCGCGTATTCGCGGCGACACCCTAGCGAACGGCACGTTCCGAGCCCAGAGCGGTGCACCCATTCTGGGTGGACCGCGTCCCGTCGTACGACCCGACCCGTGCCGTCCTGACGCACAGATCCTCCGGTCGCTCGCCGGCCGGACGGGAGGACGAAGATGGAATTACCGGTCGTCATCGCGGTGACCGTCGTTGCCGCTGTCGGCGGAGCCGCGCTCGGCATGGTCGCGCGCGGCGTGTGGGCCTCGCAGTCGATGAAAGCGGCCCATTCCGAAGCTCGTCGCATCGAGGCCGAAGCACGCGCCCGCCAGAAGGAGCTGATCCTCGAGGCGAAGGACGAGAAACTCCGGATGCAGCGCGAAGCCGAGGATGAGGCGCGCAGCCGCCGCACGGAGCTGAGCGCGCTCGAACGCCGCCTGCTCCAGCGCGACGAGCAGCTCGACCAGCGGACGGACATGCTCGAGCAGCGGGATCGGAAGCTGCTCGATCGCGAGCGCGAGCTGGAGCGAGCCCGTGAGGATGTCGCGAAGGCCCACCAGGAGCAGGTCGCCGCCCTCGAGGCGGTCAGCCAGGTCTCTGCCGAGGACGCCAAGGCGCTGCTCCTCGAGGCCGTCCGCGAGGAGGCCGAGCACGACGCCGTCAAGCTGGCTCGAGCCATCGAGCGCAAGGCGCGCGACGAGGCCGACGAGAAG
>Ga0137376_10003020_pt1 | contig 10353 bp, 9 predicted proteins | sample SagtaG_23_FD_104814 | JGI IMG/M metagenome (GOLD analysis project Ga0137376, IMG submission 104814) | Vadose zone soil microbial communities from Sagehorn Ranch, Mendocino, California, USA - Sage2_L_20_16 metaG | ecosystem: Environmental > Terrestrial > Soil > Vadose zone | place: USA... | reverse complement strand
AATTCGCGTGACCATCAACGGACGACCTTTCGAAGAAGACGTCGAGCCCCGTTTGCTTTTGTCGCATTTCCTGCGGGAGAATATCGGTCTTACCGGCACCCACGTCGGCTGCGTCGTCGGCGAGTGCGGCGCCTGCTCCGTGCTGCTCGACGGCAAGGTCGTCAAATCCTGTCTCCACTTTGCCGTGCAAGCGGATGGCCGCGAAGTCACAACCGTCGAAGGTCTGGCAAAAGACGATGAGTTAAGCCCGATACAAGAAGCGTTCGTCAAGCACTACGCTTTTCAATGCGGTTACTGCACGCCGGGAATGGTCATAACAAGCCACGCGTTGCTGCAAAGCAATCCCGACCCGTCTGAAGAGCAAATTCGCAAAGCATTGGCCGGCAATCTTTGTATGTGCACCGGCTATGTGCAGATTGTCGACGCGGTAAAAGACGCGGCAAAAGGAATGAAGAATGACTAAGTTCGTCGGCAGTCGTACCCGCAGCAAAGAAGGTCCCCGTCACGTCACGGGCCGAGGTCTCTATACGGATGACTTCCGATTGCCCGGCATGCTCCAGGCGATGATTTTGCGCAGCCCGCACGCGCACGCAAAGATCAATTCCGTCGATACGTCCGAAGCCCTCAAAAACCCAAGCGTGATGGCGGTGATTACGCCGGAGGATGTGAAGCAACTTACCAAACCTTTCAAGCCGGGAAGATATGCCGCCGGTCTTAAACGGCCCGTCGATGAATACGCCGGCGCCGTCGAAAAAGTCCGTTACGTCGGCGAGCCCATCGGCGCAGTAGCAGCGCGTGACCGCGGCACGGCGGAAGACGCGCTGGAGTTGATACAAGTCGACTACGAGCCACTCCGAGCCGTAGTCGACGTGCGCGAAGCGATTAAGCCGTCGTCGGCAACATTATTTGATGAATTGGGTACCAACCTCGCCTGGCAAGGGTCACTCCAATACGGCGACATCGATGCGGCTTTTAAGTCCGCCGACCGTGTCGTCAAGGAAAACTTGAAGATTCATCGCTACAGCTCGACGCCGCTGGAACCTTTCGTCGTCATCGCCTCCTACGACGCTGCAAGCAAACGGTTGACCGTTTGGGTGACGGCGCAAGTGCCGGAAGTGATCTACGACGGCTTGCGCGAAGCGTTGGGACTGCAAGATATCCGCGTGATCATTCCCGATGTCGGTGGCGGTTTCGGTCAAAAGATTCATCTGATTCGCAAGTACGTAGTTCTAGTTTCACTCTTAGCGATGAAAACGGGACGTCCGGTCAAATGGATCGAAGACCGCAGCGAGCATATGATGGCCGGTGGCCATGCCTGCGCTCAAGAGTTCGAAGCTGAGGCTGCAGTCAAAAACGATGGCACCGTCCTTGGTCTTCGCTTTAAGGAATACGACGATGTCGGCGGCTCCATCAGCACCTTGACGATTCACTTCACCAACAAGCTCAACAACCTTTCCAATACCTACCGGACACCGGCTATTCACATGGAAGGCTATGCGGTAGTGACTAATAAATGTCCGGTCGTTCCCAACCGCGGCATCGGCAAACCAGGTATGTGTTACATCTGGGAACGCATGATGGACCGGGTGGCTCAAGCGCTGGATCTGAGCCCCATCGAGGTACGGCGAAAAAATTTAATCCAGCCCAATGAAATGCCCTACCGGACCATCAGCGGCAACGTGTACGACAGCGGCGACTATCCCGGATTGCTTTCCACCTTGCTGGAAAAAATCGACTACGACAAGCTGCGCGAGGAGCAAAAGACGGCGCGCGAACAGGGCAAGCTTATGGGCATAGGCATCGTCATCGGTGTGGAGCCCGGCGGCAGAAACGCCGCCCGCGACATGGCGATATTCCCGGAGATGAAAGAGCCGCCTGGTTCCGGCGGCATTAACGGCGCGACGATTAAACTGGAAAAGAACGGCACCTTGACGCTCCATCTCGGCTCGCCCAATTGCGGCCAAGCTCATGAAACCACCACGGCGCAAGTCGCCGCCGAGATTCTCGGCACGACTCCCGACCAGATCAGTACGAGTATTCCTTTCGACAGCGATCTGTCACCCTGGGGCGTCGCCGCGGCGAACAGCGGCAATAATTTTCATCTGTATGATATTGGCGCGATCCACGGTGCGGCGATCAAGCTCAGAGAAAAGGTCTTGCAGCTCTCCGGCCATGTTTTGAACACCGACCCAAAGGAATTGACGATAGAAAACGGCGTGGTTCAGGTGCCGGGCTCTGCGACGAAGAAAGTGACCTTCGCCGAGCTCGGCCGCATCGCCTACAATAATCAGCATTTGATTCCGGACGGTATCGAAGCCGGACTGCAGGCCACGTTCTATTACACGTTTCCCCATGCCAAGCCGAATATCATCCCCGACGCCGATCGCCGGGTGCGGGCGCAGTTTACATTCTCAGCCGGCGCCCACGCCGCTGTCGTCGAAGTCGACAAAGCCACGGGCAAAGTCGAAGTCCTGCGCTATTTGATCGTTGGCGACAATGGCACGGTGATCAACCCGGATGTGGTCAACGGCCAAGTCTACGGGTCCGCCGCCCATGGTATCGCCGTCGCTCTCGGCGAAGGATTTATATACAGCGCCGAGGGACAGCCCTTGACGATAACCTATCTCGATTACGGCAAGTGCTCCACGGCGGAAACCCCGCGGGTCGAAGTCATTCACCGTCCTTCCCCTTCGCCGTTCACCTCCTTGGGGCAAAAAGCCGCCGGCGAAGGCGCCGCGATCCCCTCACCCGCGGCCATCGCCAGCGCGGTGGAGGACGCGCTCAAACCATTCGGCGTAAAGGTCTGCGACCTCCCCCTTACTCCCGAATTAGTGTGGCGCCTGGCGAATCACAATCTGGAAACAGAGCGGAGGTCCTTCTAGGTATGATCCCCGGTTCCTTTGAGTATTACGCTCCGCGCTCGCTGAGCGACGCGGTGAAATATCTGACCGAACACAAAGACGACGTAAAAATTCTTTCCGGTGGCCAGAGCTTGCTGCCGTTGATGAAGATGAGGCTATCAAAACCCGGATACATCCTCGACATCGGCCGCATTCCTGGTCTCGATTCGATTACCGAAGAAGGTAATAACCTGATCATTGGCGCCCTCGTCACCCATACTCAGATCGAAGATTCCGAGCTGCTGAAAAAGCAATGTCCGCTGCTGCCGCAAACGGCAACCACGATCGCCGACGTGCAGGTGCGCAACCGCGGCACCATCGGCGGTAGTATCGCTCACGCCGACCCGGCCGGAGATTGGCCCCCTGCCGTTATGGCACTGGATGCGGAGATTAAAGTTGTGGGTCCCAACGGCGAACGTTGGGTCAAGTGCGACGATTTTTTTCTGGGACTGCTGATGAGCGTTCTGGAACCGGACGAAGTTGTGACCGCGCTTAAAGTACCCGTCACGGGCAATGATAAGACCGCCTATTTAAAAGCAGCGCCGAGATCATCGGGTTTTGCTGTGGTCGGCGTCGCTGTGCGCATGGCGATGGACGCGTCGGGAGAGTGCAGCCGAATCGCCTTGGGAATCACGGGCGTAACCGATAAGGCTTACCGAGCGGATCGGGTCGAGCAAATGCTCACCGGGAAGAAGCTTGATTCAAAACTGATCGAGGATGCCGCCGAGGAATCGACGCGCAACGTGGATGTCATCGAGGACATTAACGGGTCCAGCGAATACCGCGCTCATCTGACCCATGTCTATGTGGCGCGGGCCATTCAAGCAGCGATCCAGAGCTGATCTTTGCAATCAGCTACCACCTCCGGCCTAAATTAACATTCGACTCGACAAAAATCGGGTATTAATATATTTTTTCTTTCCCTAAATGCAGCAAGGCCCCCAACGAAATGGAGGCCTTGCGTTTCAGTTTGCTAATCTTTCCGGTTTCCAGATCTAGACTTCCTTAGATTTTATCGTGTAACTGAAATTTTTCGGATCGAGACTGTCCTTCCGCCCGTTGGCGGTCTCCGTCTGGGGATACATAAGAAACGCGATCTCTGGCCCATTCGACTGAGGCAACTTGACGTCGTGAGAGTAATTGTAGGGTAGCCAATTCATTTCCCAAGCACCGAACAGCTTAGCTCGCGCTTTTTTCACTTTGGGGTCGTCCAGTGGCAGCAACTCGGGTTGGTTCTCCTCTAACACAACCTTTCTTACGTCCGCCGGATCTACAGGCACCCAACCATAGCCAGTAAGATAAACATCGGCGCGGCAATGCTGCGCGCCGGTGATATCGTCGGCTCTGCCGAGGCTCTTGAACTCACTCGAGTTCGCCACCCGAATACCGTAAACGTCCCGGGCAGGAAGTCCCGCCGCACGCGCCAAGCCGACATAGAGTGCATTCAAGTCAGCGCACTTGCCCCCGAGATAACCGGTTTGGAGCATGGTGGAAATATCACCGATGCCACAGCCTTTCACTTTCGGATCACGGAAAGTGTTTTCCACGATCCACTCGTAAATCGCCCGGGCCTTGTCCACATCGTTCTTATATCCCGTCGTAATCTGGCGGGAGGTTTCCGACACGATGCCATCAGTCCGGATGAGTTTGGACGGCTTGCGGAAATAATCCAAGACGGCCTTATCTTCTCGAGTCGACGCGTCCGCTTTCTTGGCCAAGTCGACTTGCCGGTCACGGGTCACGAAACGGCTCGTCACCTCCAGAACCGGAGCCTTCTCTCCCGCTGACCATTCAGCGAAAACGAGCCCCGTACCGTACTTATCGTATTGCACCGCACGGACTGCTTTGTAGTTTCCGGTCCACGTATCGCCCTGGCGCTTAAAATAGTCGGTGCTGTTCAGTAGCGGCACCGGCACCCAGGCCCGCACAGCGCCCACTGGGTCGTTAACTTCGATCCTGGTGATCACTTCGAACGCACGCCACTTTGGGACTTCTTGAGCCCCTGCAAAGCGGGCCAGCTTCGGAATTCCAGCAAGAGCAAGTCCGGCCGACACCATAATACCCTGCTTTAAGAAATCTCTTCGTTCCATAGCCCCTCCCTCTTTGGCTAATAGGGTTTCTCAATGAGGCTTATAACAACTCAAGGTGCGAGTCAATTTCATGTCCATGAAAGACAGCCCAACCGGCCGCTCCCTCTCTCGGGCGTTGACGTGAAACCGCTACTCTGCTTTGGCCTTTAGGAAGCTCAAGACCTCTTCGGGATGGGCTTCAGCTTTCTTGATCGTCGGCCAGTGTTTAATGACCTCACCCTTGGGGCCGATGACGATGGTGGAACGTATGGTACCTTCCACGGTCTTGCCGTACATCAACTTCTTTCCAAATGCTCCATACTTCTTCATTACTGCCGTTTTCGGATCGGACAAGAGAGTAAATGGCAGTTTGTATTTGTCGGCAAACTTATTGTGGGAATCAATGCTGTCCTTACTGACGCCCAGTACCACTGCACCCGATTTTTTCAACGAAGAGCCTAGGTCCCTAAAGCCGCACGCTTCCTTCGTACAGCCCGGCGTATCGTCCTTTGGATAAAAATAGAGAACCACGGTCTTACCACGATAGTCCTCAAGTGAATGCTTTTTGCCATCATTACCTTCAAGACTGAATGCGGGTGCCTTTTGACCTTCCAGATTCTTCATCACTGTCCCCTTTCAAAAAATTAACAGTGTCCTGCCACAGACAAAGCGATTAATCAAGTCACAAAGCTTCAAGCGTAACTTGCTCCGCTGCTCTGGCCATGATCCGGATCGGATCGTAATCGGTATCGCTTGCAGAGACAAACCGGGCCATTTGCCCGCCACTCAAAAAGGAGCGACCCATCGGGTCTTCATCCATCTGGAGAAACAGTTTTCGGAGCCTCTTACGGTCAGTCTCCGGTACTCGGCTGGAGATCACCCAGGGAGGAATCGGACTTGGCCCGAACGTCTCAATTACCCGAATCCGCTGGCTGAAATCAGTGTGGTGGGACAAGACCCATTCCAACACCGTGCTATCGATGGCGGCACCGTCGACACGTCCATCCAGGATCATTTGCAATGACGTCGTATGCGCACCCGACTCGATGGCTTTGCCAAAAAAACCGCTCCTTTCGAATAAGCTTGATAGGTGGGCCCGGACCACGTTGTAGCCCGAGTGTGACCGTGGCTCGTTGTAGGCCCACACCGATCCGCGTAGATCTGCGAACCTTTGAAAAGGGCTTCCCTTTTTTACAATAACATCGGAAAAATAAATCGCCCGGCCGTCATACCGAGCGCCCGCAGGAACGGGAACAGCGACCAGCTCCATGTCGTTCTCGCGCAGATTGGCTTTGCGAATGTATGGAAGTCCGCAGAGCCAAAGGATTTGAATCTTGCCTTCGTCGAAAAGCCGTTCGCGCTCTTGCCAAGGAATATCGTTAACGAAGCCGGTTTCGATTTCCAGCCGGCGTGAATGTAGGCGGCGACGTTTTGGCGAAAAGGCTCGCCGTTTTCCGTCATGCAGGAGGCGAGCTGCAACACCGGCATATGGGTTTGTCAACGAGCTATTGGGAGACTTTCACGCCGCGCCAGAAGGCGACATGATCTTTGATCGATTTCGCCGCTTCTTTCGGCTCGGGGTAGTACCAGGCGGCATCCTGATTGGATCTATCGCCGACTCGAACATGGTAGTAGCTTGCGATACCCTTCCAAGGACAAGTGGTGTGGGTGTTGCTCGGAGACAAATATTCTCGCTTGATCGAATCCAGCGGAAAATAGTGATTGCCCTCTACGACAACGGTCTTATCGGATTCGGCGATGATAGTATCTTCCCAGCTCGCTTTCATCAGATCCTCTCTTTCGATTATGAGCGCCTAACTCGATACGCAGCGAAATTTCCCGAACACGTAGGAATAATGAACCTGATACCAATTGCGAAAGCTCGGACGAATTAGTTCCGCGGCCGTAGCCCACGAAGCGCCTTTGACGACAAAATGTTTGCCGTCGAAAAAATCCTGGGAGTAATCGGGATAGCTGCTTATGTAAGCAGCGAAGCCCGGGAAAGGTGCAAATGGGGTATCCGTCAGCTCCCAGCCATTTCCGACGAGTTCCGCCACCCCCCAACGGCTGGCTCCTGCCGGATGCGATCCCACCGGCGTCGGAGACCAGGAAGCAAAATCGAAATTGCCATGGCGCGACGTCGGAGCTGATTCGCCCCAAGGATAAATGCTCTCTCTTGCATCAGGTCCGGCATAAGCGGCGCGGTGAAACTCGGCTTCTGACGGTAATCTTTTGCCGCGCCAACGCGCGAAGGCACGCGCTTCAGCGAGGCTGACGTACACCGGCCAGTTCATCACTTGCGCCAGCGGCAAATGATCGAACATCGCCCGGTAAAACCACTCCTCGTCCTGTTTCAGCCAACAATTCGGCTGTCGCTTGTTTTCAAGTTGCTTCCACTTCCAATCAGCGGGTAGCCAGAAGCGCTCTTCATCGTAACTGCCGGACTCGACGAACTCAAAGAATTCGCCATTTGTCACCGGCAATGAGTCGATGTTAAAGGCCGGCACATCAACGGTGGTTGCCGAGAATTCGTTGTCCCATCCGAAATCGAGTTCGTGGAATCGCGCGCCCAAGTAGGCTTTCCCTGACGGTATATGAATAGAACGCGGAACCGGCGCGCCATGAAAAGCATAACGCGGTGGCCGGGAGGGGCGATTCTTCTTCTCGATGGGCAATTCCTGCATCATGTAGAGCAGCGTCTCCTGGTGCATGTATTCGTGCTCCAGGACCATGTCGAACACGCGTCCGCCTTGCGCCATGACATCTTTGGAAAAGCTGCGCGATACCGCATCAAGGGATTCCAGAATCGCGCCGCGCACTCGGTCGCGATACTCCTCCGTTTGTTTCAGGATCGGCCACTCCTCGGGAACCTCCGGGTGCCAATGACACTCACCGGTATCCACGTCCGGATCAATGCCTCGGCAAAAAAGCTCGTCGAAATGTGGATTAAACGATTGCCATTTCAGGATACTGCCGCAAATCTGATTCCAAGAAAACGCCGGCAGGTGACCCACGTAGAAAAGAAACGGATGCCGCCAAACTATCGGCTTGGCCAGCAGCCGGTCATCTCGAATCAGACCGAACAACTGATCGCTCCTGGCCCAAGCCGATAGAAAACGCGCTTCGTATTGTGCCCTGATCTCGTTGACTTCTCGTGATGCCGCGCTCTTCATAGATATCCCCCGCAGTTATTTTTTCAATGATTCCAAAACTTCCGCAGGATGAGCTTCAGCGTTGGCCACCGGAATCCAATGGCGCTTAACCATGCCATCGGGTCCAATGAGGACCGTGGAGCGAATCGGGCCCTCGACGCTTTCGCCCTGGGCATTTTGCCGCGGTCCCCAGGCGCCGTAGGCTTTCATGACCTCAACCTGGGGATCGGACAAAAGCGTAAATGGCAAGTTGAACTTAGAAATGAACTGATTGTGCGAATCGATATTATCCCTGCTGACCCCCAAAACCACGGTATTGGCCTTGGTTACCACTTCCATGGAATCACGAAATCCACAGGCTTCTTTTGTGCAGCCGGGGGTATCGTCCTTGGGATAAAAATAGAGCACGACGTTTTTACCCGCATAATCGGCCAGCGAATGTTTTTTGCCGTCGCTACCTTCCAAATCAAAACCCGGAGCTTTTTGACCTTCGAGATTAATCACAAATCACCTCCCTGAATTTATTAACTTCCTTTCTTTTTTTAACATCCTGGCAGAATCGATCAATAGGGTTTGGCTAATATTTCTATTGCCTATATATAAAATAGTTATTTTCTATGAAAAGGGAAGCAGGGCCGAAAGAAAAAGCTATTTGTTTTTCAGGAAATTGCGGAAAGCTTGCGAAACTGGGGATAAAGGCCGCTGCTTGTAATACACCTCGTAGAAGTCACGTTTCATCTTTAATCCACGAATTGGAACATCAACGAGTATGCCATCGGCCAATTCACGGCGAATCGAGGTACGGGACATAATCGAAACGCCGCAGTCTGAGATCAGCGCTTCTTTGACGGCAGCCGTACTGCCAAGCTCCATGGCGACATGAATTAGATCCTCTGCGGATCGCCGTTTCCTGGTCATCAGCTGACGAAACGAATCCAGAGTACCCGAACCCCGTTCGCGGGAGATAAAGTTTTGCGAGCGCAAATCGACCAACTGGACAAACTTGCGGCGACTCCAGGGGTGGTTCTTGGAAACCGTGAGCACCATTTCGTCTTGCCAAATCTTGTCGAAAGAGAGTCTGGAGTCTGCATTCTTGAAACCGACAAATCCGATCTCGACCTTGCCATCAAGCACCTCTTCAACGATGCCTGCCGAATCGCCGATCCGAAGTATCGGCTTTACCCGGGGATACCTCTTAATAAATTGTCCGAGCTTTTGCGGCAAAAGATATTCTCCCGGGATATTGCTCCCCCCGATCCAGAGTTCCCCGCTGAGTGTGCCGTGAAATTGCTCAATCGCGGCGACCGTTTCCCGTTTAAAGGCCAACAGGTCTCTTGCTTTCTCGACCAGAAGGAGCCCTAAGGGTGTCAAGCTGACTTTTCCGGGAATCCGATAAAATAGTTTACCGGCAAGCGTTTTTTCTAGTTCCTGAATGTGAGCACTCACCGTCGGCTGTTTCAATGCCAGTCGATCCGCCGCTTCGGAGAAGCTTTTTAATTCGGCAACCCAATAAAACACTTCGAGCTTGTGCAAATCCAAATCGCCTTTTAGTTTGCCCATAATAGCCCCGAAAGCGAGCGTATAGTGGAGCCATTTAAGGCGATGACGGATGACATTGTCAACTGCGCCAGTTGACGCTATATTTCTTACGGATGGCGAAACAACTACCTTTAAGTGATTTCCATAGGTCTAGCGGCGCGGATTTCGTAGAACGGTATGGTTGGCTTCTGCCCGCTCACTTTGGCAATGCTGCCGCAGAATATGCAGCGGTACGCTCCACCGCCGGCTTCATCGATCTTTCGAACCGCGCGTTGCTTCAGTTAACGGGCCCCGACCGCCTTTCATACCTGCAGGGCTTAGTCTCCAACGATCTCCGACCCTTAAAGCCGGGCGACGGCCAGTACGCGACCTTTTTAACCCAGCAGGGAAAAGTCCTTGGCGATGTGCGTATCCTCTCCTCGGAGAACTCCTTTTACTTGGATCTTTGGGAATTCATAAAAGATAAAATCGGCGCGCATCTGAATCGCTATCTCGTGGCTGACGAAGTCGAGATTACCGATCGCTCCAATGAATATGCCACGCTTTCCATCCAGGGTCCCCATTCCGAGGCGCTGCTAAGCAAACTTGTAGGGCAAGCCGAATTACCTGAGCATTCTCTGCAGCATGCCATGGTCAACGTCGATGCGACGGATATTTGTACTGTCTACTCGAGCCACACGGGTGAGAAAGGTT
>Ga0137376_10003014_pt1 | contig 10362 bp, 8 predicted proteins | sample SagtaG_23_FD_104814 | JGI IMG/M metagenome (GOLD analysis project Ga0137376, IMG submission 104814) | Vadose zone soil microbial communities from Sagehorn Ranch, Mendocino, California, USA - Sage2_L_20_16 metaG | ecosystem: Environmental > Terrestrial > Soil > Vadose zone | place: USA... | reverse complement strand
TCCGCCGGAATATGCGAGAACGACGAGCGGCCCCATGACGCGGTCCCGTACCTTTATGCAAGAGGATGCATAAACATACATAAGCCGGAACCCCTGTCAACAGGGGTGGGCGCTTCAGCGCGAGAGGCCGGCGAGCTCCTCGAGGCGGGTCTGGACGGCGCGGCGGGCGCGCTCGCTGCGCGTGATGACGAGCACGGCGTCGTCCCCGGAAATCGTGCCGATCACCTCGCTCCACCCCGCCCCGTCCAGCGCGACGCCGAGCGCCTGGGCCGCGCCCGCCGGCGTCTTGAGCACCAGCAGCGGGCCGACGCCGTCCACCGCCACCAACATGGCGGGCAGCAGCTGCTCGAGGTGCGGGCGGATACTGGGGGGGCCCTCGAGCGGCGCCGAGTAGTGCGAGCCGCCGTCCGGGGTTCCGACCTTGGCGAGCCCGAGCTCGCGAATGTCGCGCGACAACGTCGCCTGTGTCACGTCGAACCCCTCGCCGACCAACAGCTCGCGAAGCCGCTCCTGGCTCGCCACCTGGTGATGGCGGATGAGCTTCAGGATGGCAGCGTGTCGCTGGGTCTTCATGGGGCCCCAATGTAGCCGTGGACGGGGCGGCCGGCGACGAGGGTGAGTAGGGCGGTCAGGGGCGGTCGGGGACGGTGGGGGGCGGTCGCGGGAAACACGGCGAGGTCCGCTTCCTTCCCGACTTCGATCGAGCCGATCGTGGACTCGAGTCCGAGTGCACCCGCGCCCTCGAGGGTAAGCATGCGGAGCGCGGCTTCGCCCTCGAGGCCCGCGGCGACGGCCTCACTCCACAAACTCACGTCGCCGGTGCTGACGACGGAGTCCGTGCCGAGGCCCACCGTGATCCCCGCAGCGCGGAACGCGGCGACCGGAGCGATGCCGTGACCGTGGGCCCGGTTCGAGCGCGGGCAATGGGCGATGGCGGCGCCCGCGGCCTTCAGGAGGTCCACGTCCTCGTGGTCCACCTGGACGCAGTGGATGCAGAGACAGTTGCCGGACGCTAGGACGCCAAGTTGCACGAGGTACTGGACGGGCGACATGCGGCGCGGCTCCACGGCAATCCCGCGCGCGCGGAGCGCGTCAGCGAAGCTGCCTGTCCCATCGCGCACCAGCTCGCTCTCGGCCTGGGACTCCGCCAGGTGGACGGCGAGCGGCAGATCGTGGCGGCGGGCGAACGCCGCCACCGCCCGGTACAGCGGCGCGCTTACGGTATACGGAGCGTGCGGTGACACTCCGATTCGCAGTCGGTCGGTGACGAGGGCCGTGACACGCTCGACCGAGGCCGCGAGCTCGGCGAGACTCGCCTCGCACACCCGCGGGTCGGGACCGAAGACCTCTTGATAGACGATGCCACGCCCGCCCAGGGCGTGCAGGGCCGCCGCGGCGGCACCCGTGCTCCCGGTGTCCGCCACACAGGTGACGCCCGCCGCCCAGCACGCTCGCACGCCGTCCTCTGCCGCACGACGGAACTCGGGCGCCGCCGTGGCGTCCTTGAGCTCGCGGACGCGGCGAATCCACGCGGGGAACTCCCGCTCCGTGACCCGCCCCGCGAGATGCGTGAGCTCGAGATGTGTGTGGCAGTTCACGAGCCCTGGAACGAGGATACCCTGCGGGAATTCGCACGTCTCCGCCTCTCGCGGCGCGGGGACACGGGAATGCGGGCCGACGGCGGCGATGCGGCCGCCCCCATCAACGAGAACGGCGCCGTCCGAGATCGGCGGCGCCGTGACCGGATGCACTGAGCCGGCCCGAATGCGAAGCATTCCCTAGGGGGTGACGCCGAGGCCGAACGGCGTGTGCACCGGGCACAGCTGCGTGGGCTCCGTGCCCGGGTAGAACCAGTCCGCGCGCCGGACGTCGAGCGGGCAATAGGGGGACGCGAGGTATCCGTTGGATTGATCGACCTCGCGCAGGACGAGCGAGTCGGGGCGCACCCAATCGGCGGGCGCCGGCCGCCGGTCATATACGTCGCGCATGAAGGCCGTCCAGGCGGGGGCGGCGATGCGGCCGCCGCCGGCGTTGTGCTCGAGGATGCGCTGCTGCAGGTCGTACCCGAGCCAGACGCCGGCGACGATCTCGGGTGTGTAGCCGATGAACCAGGCGTCGGTGTAGTCGTCGGTCGTCCCTGTCTTGCCCGCCGCGTAGAGGTTGAACCCCGCCTTCCACACGGCGCTGTACGCCGTGCCATGCCTGATCACGTCCTTCATCATGTCCACGAGCAGCCAGGTGTGCGCCGCATCCATTACGTCTTCGCGGTGCACCGCCGGCTGCCACAGGATGTTGCCGCGGCTGTCCTCCACGCGCAGCACGCCCAGCGGGTACGCGCGCGTGCCCAGCGTGGCGAACGCCGTGTAGGCTGAGATCATTTCGAGCGGGATGACGCCGTTGGCGCCGATATGGATCGAGGGATAGGGGCGCAGCGGCGTGGTGATGCCGTAGCGCCGGGCCTCACCGATGACCGTCTGCTCGCCCAGCTGCATCCCCAGCTTGATGGTGGCGAGGTTGCGCGACATGTACAGCGCCTGCCGCATCGGGATCCGCCCGAGCGTGGTGTCGTCGTCGTCCTTGGGCTGCCACAGCGTGCTGTCCAGCTGGATCACCGGGGGATTGAGCGGTGAGTCATCGAGGATCTCGGTCACCGGATGGCCCGCACGCACCGCGGCGGAGTACACAAACGGTTTGAAGGTCGAGCCCGGCTGACGGACCGCCTGGGTCGCGCGGTTGAACTTGGAGTCGTCGAAGTCCCGACCGCCGACCATGACGCGGATGTAGCCGGTGTTCGCCTCCAGCGCGACGAACGCGCCCTGCAGGTAGCGCGTGAACGGCCCCTGATCCTCACCCGAGGCCTTGGCCGACTCGAGGTAATCATGGTAGCTGACCCGGCCGGCCGGCTTGCCCCCCGAGTACACTCCCGCCTCGATGGCGTCGAGCTGCGCCTGGAGCGACCGCTCCGCGGCCTCCTGCATGTCGAGGTCGAGCGTGGTGTAGATGCGCAGGCCCCCTTCGTACAGGTCGCGACCGAAGCGCGCGTCGAGCTGCTGGCGCAGCCACTCGACGAAGTAGGGGGCGACGTCCCCGTAATTCGTCCGGTTGCTGGTGAGGACCAGAGGATAGGCCTTCCACAGCTCGGCCTCCTCGGGCGTGATGTATCCCTGATCCTGCATCAAGCCCAGCACCGCGTTGCGGCGCCGCACGGCGCGGTCGGGGTGGGTGCGCGGGTTGTAGAAGGCCGGGAGCTTGGGGAGCGCCGCGAGCGTGGCTGCCTCGGCCACATTCAACTGGCGTGCCGACTTGCCGAAGTAGACCTGCGACGCCTCCTCCACCCCGTGCGCACCAGCACCGAGATTGATCTGGTTCAGGTACAGCTGGAGGATCGAGTCCTTGGGAAAGTTGTGCTCGATCTCGACCGCCACGCGCGCTTCCTTCAGCTTGCGCGTGAGCTGCTTCTGCCGGGAGATCTCCTCGGGGAAGATGTTCCGGGCGAGCTGCATGGTGATGGTCGAGAACCCCTGGGCCCAGCTGAGCGACAGCACGTCCGCCTTGACGGCGCCGAAGATGCGCACGTAGTCGATGCCGTGGTGCGAATAGAATCGTTTGTCCTCGGTCGCGATGAACGCCTCGCGCACCGACGCCGGGATCTCGGACAGGGGCAGCACGGTGCGCCGCTCGAGACCGAGCACGGTGATGAGCCGGCCGTCGGCAGCGTACACCTTGGATGTCTGCTGGGGCCCCGGGCCGCTGACGAGGCGGGAGATCGACGGGCAACGCTCGGCGGCGCAGACACGGGTCCACGACCCGTACCCCAGGCCGACGACATAGGCGGCCAGGAGGCCGGCGGCCGCGAGCAACCGGGCTCGCATCTTGGGATCCTGCCACCACGCCTGCGGAGAGAAGCGCGGCGCGAGCGGCGCCGGGATGGAAGCCATCGCGCTACAACCTAGTCGCGGCGAGGCCCGCTTGCCAGCGGTTGGGGCGACCCGTACGATTCCGCGCCATGGCCGATGTATTTGCCGAACTCGAGTGGCGCGGCTTCGTGCAGCAGGCCACGCCGGAGCTGCGCGCACACCTCGCGACCGGCAGCCGCACCGTGTACTGCGGGTTCGACCCGACGGCGCCCAGTTTCCAGGTCGGGAACCTGATGCCGCTCATGCTGCTGCGGCACTTTCAGATCGCCGGTCACAGGCCGATCGTGCTGATGGGCGGGGGCACCGGTCTGATCGGAGATCCGAGCGGCAAGCAAACCGAACGGCCGCTCCTGTCCAAGGAGCAGATCCGGGAGAACGTACGCCGGCAGCGCGACCAGCTCGCGCGGCTGTTCGACTTCGACGCGAAGGACACACGCGCCCTCGTCTTGAATAACGCCGACTGGCTCGTGGAGCAGCGGCTCGTGGACTTCTTGCGCGACGTCGGCAAGCACTTCAGCGTCAATGTGATGATGCAGAAGGAGTCCGTGCAGGCCCGACTCGACGCGGGACTCTCCTACACCGAATTCAGCTACATGTTGCTCCAGGCCTACGACTACCTGCACCTGCACCGGAAGGAGCGATGCACGATCCAAGTGGGGGGCAGCGACCAATGGGGGAATATCACGGCTGGAATCGATCTGATCCGCCGCGTGGAGGGCGGCGAAGGCCACGGGCTCGTCGCGCCCCTCTTCATGACCGCGTCGGGCGCCAAGTTCGGTAAGACCGAGGGGGCCACGATCTGGCTGGACCCGTCGCTCACCTCGCCGTACACCTTCTACCAGTTCTGGATCAACACGGACGATCGCGACGTGGAGAAATACCTGAAACTGTTCACCCTCCTCGGGCAAGAGGACATTGCGGTGCTCATGCAATCCCATCGGAAGGAACCGAGCCACCGCGGGGCGCAGAAGAAGCTCGCGATCGAAATCACGCAGCTGGTCCATGGGCGGGGCGCCTGCGACGCCGCCGTCGCCGCGAGCGCCATCCTGTTCGATGCGTTCGACCCGCATCAAGTCGAGCCGGGCGCCTTCGAGGTCCTGGCGCAGGAGATCCCGACCGTCGTGGTCGCGCCGGGCGAGGGCCTGACGCTCGTGGACGCGGTCGTCCGGGCCGGGCTTGCCAAGTCGAAGAGCGAGGCGCGCCGCGCGATCGAGCAGGGCGGCATCTACTTGAATCAGGAGCGCATCAAGGACGTCGAGCGGAGCATCGAGCCTGGCGACTGGCTCGCTCACCGCAGCCTACTGCTCCGCAAAGGCAAGAAGGATTACGCGCTGCTCCGCGTGGGCCCCTGAGCGAGGGCGTAGAACGCTCGCCTTGCGTCACTCCAGCTGATCCAGCACATCCAGCACCCGCCCCATCTCCTCCACCGTGTTGTAGCAGTGCGGCGAGAGGCGGATCGCGCCCTCGCGCAGCGAGCAGACAATGCGCGCCCGCTTGACGGCGTGGAACGCCTCGGCTGGCCGCTCGGGCGCGAGGCAGACGATGGCGGAGCGGTGTGCCTCGTCCCGCGCCGAGGCGACGCGCACGCCCTTGGCATCGGCCCACTGCCACACGGCCTCGTGCAGGGCGCGTGTGTGCTCGGCGATATCGCGCACCCCCAGGTCACACAGCATGCCGACTGAGGTCGTCATGCCGTAGAAGTCCTGGTAGGGGAGCGTGACCATTTCGAAGCGGCGGGCGTCGGCGCGGAAGGTGGGGTTGTACTCGGTAAGGCGGGAGAAATCATCCGTGCCCTCGAACGCCATCCACCCCGCCATCGCAGGCTCGAGCACCCGGACCAGCTCGCGCCGCACGTAGAGAAAGCCCGATCCCCACGGCGAGAGCAGCCACTTCTGGCCGCCGCAGGCCAGGATATCCACGGGCGTCTCCCGCACGTCGAGCACGGAATTGCCCACGCCCTGGATGCCGTCCACGACGAGGAACGTGCCGTTGGCGCGGCACGCGGCACCCAACCGGCCCAGGTCGGCGCGATAGCCGTTCGAGAATTGGACGAATGAGACGGCGAGCACGCGGACGCGCGGATCATGGAGGCGCTCGACCAGATAGTCCTCGTCCGGCCACCCCTCGGGCCCGCAGGGCGCCAGCTCCACTTCGATCCCCTGCTTCTTGAGCAGCAGCCAGGGATACACGTTGGCGGGGAACTCGCGGTCCGACACCACCACGATGTCGCCCTGCCGGAGGGGGAGCGCGCGCGCCGCCACGTTCAGCCCGAAGCTGGTGTTGGTGGTGAGAGCGATCTCACCGGGTTCGGCATTGATGAGACGCGCAATCGCGTGTCGCGCCGCCTCGAGCCCGCCCTGCAGCTCACGGTCGGGGAGCAGATGGGGAGCGGTTCGCTTGGCGGTGAACGCGTCCAGGGCGCGGCGCGTGCGCTCCGGGATCGGCCCGATGGACGCATTGTTCAGGTAGACGGTGTCGGCGGTCCAGGGGAATTCCGCGGCTCGCAGAGCGCGGAAGCTGTCGCGCAGCGCGCGGAGCCGGGTCGGGTGGTACGCGATATCGGTCACGAGTGGCGCAGGGACGGGGGCCACGACTACGTTACTCGAAGGCTCACCTTCCAGGCAAGCGGTCCAACGACGTGAACAGCGACACACGCTTCAGTCTCGTGCTGGGTGGCGGTGGCATGAAGGGCCTGGCGCACATCGGCGTGCTCCAGGCCCTCAACGAGCGCGGGCTCACGCCTACCTGCGTGGTGGGATCGAGCGTGGGAGCGCTGGTCGGCGCGGCCTGGTCGGCGGGGCACAGCCCGGTGGCGCTGCGCGAGATCGCCATTACGCTCAAGCGCCGAGACGTCTTCGTCGTGGCGCACGCCGACATGGCGTTCAAGCGCATGCGCTCGCCCGCCCTCTTCCGCCGCGAGCCGCTCGACGCCCTGCTCCACCGCCTGGTCGGGGACGTCACCTTCGAGGAATTGCAGCGGCCGCTGATCGTCAACACGGTGGACATCAACTCCGGCATGCAGGTGTTCTGGGGGCAGGAAGGGCTGGAGGACGTCCGCGTGGCCGACGCCGTGTTCGCGTCGTGCGCCCTGCCCGGTTACCTCCCGCCGCGCGAGATCCGCGGGCGCTACTACGTGGACGGGGCCACTGTGGACAACCTGCCGGCGGCTACCGCCCGAACGCTCGACGTGGACGTGGTCGTGGCGGTGGACGTCTCGGCCTCGAGCGCGTTCCGGGAGGACACCCAGGACGAAGGCTTTGCGGCGGTGTTCTCACGCGCCACGGAGATCGCCATGCAAGCGTCGCTCGAGCTGCGCCTCGAGCGCTGGACGACGCCGCCGATCTACTTCATGCACCCCCGCGTGGAGCACATCTCGCCGTTCTCGTTCGAGCACCTGCGCGAGCTGGTGGAGGAAGGGTACCGCGAAGCGGTGGCGGCGCTCGATCACCCGCAGGATTGGCCCGGGCGCGGCGCGGAGGGTGTCTATCCGAAGCGGCGGGTGCTGGTGCGCGTCGAGCGCGACCGCTGCATCGGGTGCGGCGCGTGTCTCGTGCACGCGCCACCGGGGATGTTCGTGCTCGACGCTCAGGGGAAGGCGGTCGTGACGCAGGCCGACCAGGTGTGGTCACCGAGCGATGGGGGCTTCATTCGCCACTGCCCGACCTATGCCATCAGCGCGCGGCCAGCGCCCTTGTCCCAGGCCGCGGGCGCGGCGGGATGACCCCTGAAGGGCCGGGGCATCACAGCAGGCGGCCCAGCCGGTCGAGGAAACGCCGCGCGGCCGCGGCGGTGGTCAGATCCTGCAGCACGTCGCGCCGCGGCGGCGCGGAAACGCGAGCGCGCTCAATCGCGGCCACCAGCGCGGCATCGTCATGCGGGGAGAAGTACGGGGGCACGTCACCCAGGAATTCCCGGTGGGCCGGAATGTCCGATGCGACGAGCGGCGTGCCGCAGGCGATGCTCTCGAGCGGCGTGAGGCCGAAGCCTTCGAACATGCTGGGGCACACCACAACGCCCGCCGACCAGTAGGCCTCCACCACCGCGCGATCGTCCAGCCCGCCCTCCACGACGCAGGCGACGCCGCGCGCGACGGCGAGGCGCTCCAAAGCCTCACGCTCCGGACCGGAGCCGACGATCCGGACGGTAAGCGGCGGGTCGAAGCGCGCCGCCGCCCGGATGACCGCCGCGTGATTCTTCTGAGGAACGAGCCGGGACACGCTGAGCAGCGACGCGGGACAAGGGTCCGGCCTCGAGGCCGGCACAAACCGCTCCGAATCGTAGCAGTACGGGACTTGGTAACAGGGCACCCCGAAGCGCTCGCGCACGTCGCGAGCCGTGGCGGCGCTCGGCACCCACACTTCGCGCGCGTGCGCCGCGACGTAGCGCAGGCGGCTGTAATAGCCGCGCCGCTCGCGATAGCCGCCGACCGGTCGGGGGAGGCGCACGTAGCAGCCCCGGACCAGCCACACCCAATCGGGACGGCCGTCACCCAGCCGCCAGGGTGGGAGGTCCCAGATGTAGTGGATCAGCGGGCAGTGGTGCCGCACGGCGTACCGGTATGCAGCCGCCGCCACCTGCGCATCCATCGCCACGGCCAGACGCGCCGGACGGTCCCCCTCGAGGGCGATCGCGAGGCCCAACTCCCGCAAGCGAGGCACCACGAGCGCGCAAAACCGGTTCGGCGCGAACCAGCGGACGTCATCCATCACGGGGACGGGACCGCCTCAGCACACCTCAGCTTCGATGGCGCGCAGGTCGCGGACCACGCGGTCCCAGTTGTAGTGCCGCTCCACTGCCTGACGCCCCGCGGCGCCGATCCGCCGCGCCAGGGCTGAATCACCCAGCAGCCGGCCCACCGACGCGGACACGGCCGCCGCATCCTCCGGCGGGACCAGGAATCCCGTTTCCCCATCCCGCACCGCGTCCGGCATGCCGCCTGAGTTCCCGGCCACCACCGGCAGCCCGCACGCCGACGCTTCAACCAGGGAAATCCCGAAACCCTCGACCCCAATGCGCTCCCCGCGTCGCGAGGCGCCCACATAGACCGACGCAACGTTGTAGAGCGCCGGCAGATCGGCCTCGGCGACCTCACCCAGGAACCGCACGCGATCGGCGACGCCGACCTTGTGGGCGAGCTTCTCCAGGCGCTCGCGCTCGGGCCCGCTCCCCGCGACGGCGTAACGGACGTCGGGCGCCTGTACCGCGATCGCGGGGAGCGCCGCGATAACGGTGTCCACTCCCTTGTGCGGCTCGAGACGCGCCACGGTGAGCAACCAGCGCCCCCCGCCATCCGGGAGGGCGAATCGCTCGCGCAGCGCGGCGGAGTCGAGCCCGGGGCGGAAGCGGTCCGGATCGGTGCCGAGGTGCACGATGCGCACGCGCTGCCCGTGACCGTCGAGTCCCAGCTCCCCCAGGACGGTGAGCGCGAGGTCGCGCGTCCAGGTGCTGATCGCGATCAGCGCCGCTGCGCCCCCAAAAATCGCACGGCTGGAGCGTCGCTTGAACGCCGAGTGATGATATTTGTGCTGCTCGCTCAGCAAGTCGGCCCCATACAGGAAGACGCAGTACGGGATGCGGGCCCGCTCGTAGACCCAGCGGGCGGGGTAGCCCGCCGGCTTCACGTTGCCGCAGTACAAGAACCGCACGCGGTGCTGGCGGGCGAGGGCGGCGGCGCGGCGCGACCAGAAGAGCAGGCCGGGGAGGGTCTTCGAGCCGTGGCGTCCGAACGGGAGTCGGTCCACCGTACTCTGGAACCGGACGTCGACGTCCGCTGCGTCGGGATCCTGCGGCGTCGAGACGATCAGCTCGCCCGGCGGGTAGCGTTGCGCGAGATCGCCGTGCAGCCGCGCGATCCCGCCGCCCATCGGCGGGAAGTCGTGTGCGAGCAAGATCGCGGTCATTTGGTATAATCAGGGGACACGGCGCCACCTTTGGCAAGTCTCACGCACCCGAGGACGTCATGGCTCCCCCTCCCAAGCTGCCGCTCACGGTCGTGATCCCCACTCTCAATGAAGCCTGGCAGATCGCGGAAGCGGTGGACGCGCTGAGCTGGGCGGACGAGGTGATCGTCGCGGACGGCGGCTCCAGCGACGACACCGTGGCGATCGCCCGGGAGCGCGGCGCTGCGGTGCTCGAGGTCCCAGGGAGGACCATCGCCGGCCAGAGGAACGCCGCGATCGCGGCGGCGCGGAACGAATGGGTCCTCGCGCTCGACGCGGACGAGCGCGTATCCGACGCGCTGCGCGAGGAGCTGGCCGCCGTGCTCGCCGCGCCTTCCCCACGCCGGGTCGCCTACCGGATCCGCTGCCAGAACATCTACCTCGGGCGTGAACGGCGCCGCGGCAAGTGGGGCCGGGACTGGCACGTGCGGCTGTTCCGGCGCGCGCAGCGCTTCGTCGAAGACCGGGTGCACGAGCGGCTCGAGCCGGTGCCCGACCCCGGCACG
>Ga0137376_10003013_pt1 | contig 10363 bp, 11 predicted proteins | sample SagtaG_23_FD_104814 | JGI IMG/M metagenome (GOLD analysis project Ga0137376, IMG submission 104814) | Vadose zone soil microbial communities from Sagehorn Ranch, Mendocino, California, USA - Sage2_L_20_16 metaG | ecosystem: Environmental > Terrestrial > Soil > Vadose zone | place: USA... | reverse complement strand
GCCAAGGGGACGGGGCCCGCCGGGGCCGCCTCGGCGCCCGTCACACCCCTGGCCGTGACTCCCCCGGACGTGACACCCCCGGACGTGACACCCCCGGACGTGACACCCCCGGACGTGAGGCCGGACCCGGTCCCCATCGAGATCGAGGTGGCCGGCGCGGTGCAGTCGTCCGGCTACTGGCTGCTCGGCCAGGACGGGAAGGTCTACCCCTTCGGTGGCGCCAACCTGTACGGGGCGCCCGCCGCCGGTTCGCTGTCGGGCGGGGCCGCCGACCTGGAGAAGACCCCGTCGGGCAAGGGGTACTGGATCGTCGATCATGCCGGGCAGGTGCAGGCCTACGGCGACGCCGGCTGGCTGGGCAACGCCGACCGGAGCGTCATGACCGTCGGCGAGCAGGTCACCAGCCTGGCGGCCACACCGTCCGGCCAGGGCTACTGGCTGTTCACCTCCCGGGGCCGCGTCTTCGCCCGGGGCGACGCCCACCACCTCGGCGACATGTCCGCCGTCTCCCTGGACGGGCCGGTCCTCGACTCCATCGCCACACCGTCGGGCAACGGCTACTACATGGTGGCCGGCGACGGCGGGATCTTCACCTTCGGCGACGCCCGCTTCGCCGGCTCGATGGGCGGCCATCGGCTCACCTCGCCCGTCCGCTCGGCGGTGGCGGACCCCGACGGCGACGGCTACTGGCTGGTCGCCGGCGACGGCGGCGTGTTCGCCTTCGCTGCTCCGTTCCGGGGTTCGACCGGGGGTATGGGGCTCAACTCCCCGATCACCGGGATGGTCAGCTACGGCAACGGCTACCTGCTCGTCGGTACGGACGGCGGGGTCTTCGACTTCTCGGACCGGGCCTTCGGCGGTTCGTTGGGGAGCGCCCCACCGTCCCGACCGATCGTGTCGGTGGCCGCGCTCGCCTGAAATCTGGCCTGGCCGGGCTCACGCCCGGCCAGGCCAGGCGGGGTTGTCGTCCCGCCCGCAGGCCTCAGCCCAGCGACGGATCCTTCAGGTCGAGGTACTCGTCGACGGTGATCGCCGACATCAGGTCGTTGAACAGCGCGCCGACGTCGGCGGGCATCTCCGTGGCCTCGCCCCGGCGGGCCGCCTGCTCGGATTCGAAGTACACGGTGTCGGTGTAGGTGCCGTCGGCGTGGATGGCGATGACGTCACCGAGAACGTCGGGGCGGTGGCGGCGCAGCGCCGCTTCCATCTCGCCCATGCGGTCGCGGACCCCGCTCATCTTGCCGGGGTCGGTGATCCGGCCCCGCATCACCTGGACGAACCCGGCCTTGTCGACGGCGCCGCCCAACATCGTGACGACGTCGACGCTCTCGGCGAACGCCACCCGTTCGAGGCACTTCTCGACCTCCGCCCACCAGGCACCCTGCTCGGCGCGCTCGCTGTTGCGGCGGGCGGCGGCTTCCGACTCGAAGCGAACCACGGCGATGAACCGCCCGTCGTCGGTCACGCCGACCGCCTTCCCGAGGTACCCGGTGGCTCCCGGACGGACTTCGTCGGTCCACCGATCGCCGAGGCGCCGGAGGCCCTCCCGGTCGATCGCCTGGCCTGTGATCACCTGGATGAACATCGTTGTCTCCTTCTCCCGATCGTGGCCGCACCCTACCGACCGAGCGCGACCGCTTCCTGGGGGCCGGGGAGCTTTGCCCGAACGGTGGTCCTTGTCCCCCGATCCCGGCCGAGGTTCTTCAGGGGCAACGCAGCAGACGGCCGTCGGAGAGTTCGGCGGCGAGGCCGAGGACCTCGTCGCGCCAGTCCACGTAGCTGAGCTGGGGCGAGACGGCGGCGTAGCCGGCCAGCCCGACGGCGGGCGATCCGCCGTTGGCCGGGCGACGGGCGATGGCGGCGATGTCCGCGGGGGAGACGTTGTCGCCGATGACCGTGGTGTGGACGTTGTCCGGTCCCCGGCGGGCCAGGACGGCCTCGGCCAGCGCCAGCGAGATGTGGGGGAGCCCAAGCTCGGAGTCGCCGGTCGCTCCGGCCCGGTCGCCGGCCACGATCACCAACCGGGCGCCGGGGGCGAGGCGGGGGGCGACCACGGCCAGGGCGTCGAAGCGGGCCAGCAGAGCGTTGGCCACGAGGGCCCGCAATCCGGCCAGCGAAGCCGTGCCGTCCTGGTCGAGGTCGGTTGTGGGGAGTTGCACGTAGCATTGCAGCGACCGGCTGCGGAGTCCGGAGTGGTGGAGCTCCTCCGAGAGGTGCGCCGCGTCCGGCGGGGCGCTGTAGGTCGAGAACCCTTCCTTTTCCATGGCGAGGCTGACGTCGGTCACCCGGGCCGCGGACCCGGTGACGAGAGCCGTGTCGAACGTCATCACTCCGAACCTCCGTGGGCGCGCACAGGGAAGATCGCGACGCCGGGGTCTGGAGCGACGCTTGTCGGCCACCGACTCGGTGTGGTCGTGCCGGAACAAGACTTCCGCGCACCCTAACGCACCATCGCCGGCCGGAACAGGGTCCCCCTGGGAGGTTTACGGAGCGTTCACGCCGGGCCGCGGCAGGGAGAGGACGAACGTCGTCCCCTCCTCCTCGCTGCCGGCGGCCACGAGCCGGCCGCCCTGCGACTCGGCCAGTCGCCGGGCCAGCGGCAGGCCGAGCCCGGGCGGGCCCAGCATCGCCGCGAAGGGCTCGAACACCGACTCCAGCGCGCCGCCCGGCGCCCCCGTCGTCGTGTGGATCGACAGGTCCAGCCGGTCGGGGCCGCCTCCGGACCCGATCCGGATCCCGCCGTCGGCGAGCGTGGCGGCGACCACGTGGGAGACGAGACAGCGGAGGAGCCGTTCCAATCCGGTCCGGTCGGCCAGCGCGACCAGGCGCCCGTCGCCCGGCGCCTCGACGGACAGAGTGGTCGGTACGTCGTCGAGGATCGAGCACAGCACGGGGGCTACGTCGAGCGGCTCCGGCGAGAGGACCCACTGGCCGGTCTCGAGACGGAGCAGGTTGACCAGATCATCGACGAGCGCCACGGCCTCCCGGGCGCTCACCACGATGCCCCCGGCGATTTGTCGCACGTCGTCCTCGGGGAGGCCGTGGCCCCGGAGGATGTCGGCGGACAGCACGATCGCGCTGAGCGGTCGTTTGAGCCCGTGGGCGAGGTGGGGGAGGATGACCGCCAGCCGCTCGGGGGCCATCCCCGGATCGGTCATCGGCCTCCCCGTCGCGGCGTCACCGGCTCCGACCCTATCGGATGGTCTCCCGGGTAACGTGCGGCTTTTTTGCAGCATGACCCGTTGGAACCATTTCGAGAATGATCATTGCCCGGTGATCGTCGCTGGCGGACCATTGCCGGCATGGCCCCGCCCCTGTCGTCCGACGCGACCGCTGTCACTCGGCAGCCGGGTCCGATCCTCGACCTCGAGCGCCTCACGTTCCTGACCGAGATCTGCGCCGCCCCGGGCAGCCCCGCCGCGATCGGCGCCCTCGTCGACGCCTTCGTGGAGGACGGGCGTCTCCGGGTGGTGGAGATGGAAGGCTCCCTCCGGGCCGGCGATCTGGGCACGCTCGCCCACCTTGCCAACGAGTTGAAGGGCAGCAGCGGCACGATCGGCGCAGTGGGACTCGCCGACGCCGCCACCCGGCTGCTACGGCAGGCCCGTGTCGCCCTCCGCGGTCAGGCGGTCGAGCCGTCCGAATCCGCCGACTACGACGTCGGGCAGTTGCTCAGTCTGGTGGCAACCGAATTCCAACGGGCGGAGACCGCCCTCCGAGCCGCCGTCCCGGGCCGCCTGTGAGGATCCTGGTCGTCGACGACGACCGTGTCGCCCGGCTGGTGGCGGGCGCCACAGTGACCAGCCTCGGCCACGAAGCCGTCCTCGCCGCCAGCGGCGAGGAAGCGTGGGCGGCCTACGGAGAGGGCGGCGCCGACGTCGTGCTCACCGACTGGATCATGCCCGGGGTGGACGGGCGGGAGCTGTGCCGGCGGATCCGGGCGGAGCCCGACGGGTCCTACACCTACATCGCCGTCGTCAGTTCGGTCTCCGACCGGGGCGACGCCATGGCGGCCATGGAAGCGGGCGCCGACGACTACATCGCCAAGCCCCTCGACCCGGCCGACCTGGCGGTGCGCCTCGTCGTGGCCAGCCGGGTCACCGTGCTGCACCGCCGGCTGGCCCATCACCGTCACGAACTGCGGCGCCTCCACCGGGAGGAGGCCGTCAACGCCCGCACCGACAGCCTCACCGGCCTCGGGAACCGGAGGTCGATGGACGAGGAGCTCGTCAGGCTGGCGGCCCGCGACCGCCGCTACGGGCACCACTACTGGCTCATGCTGTGCGACCTCGACCGGTTCAAGGGTTACAACGACCACTACGGTCACCCCGCCGGCGACGCCGTGCTGGCCGCGGTCGCCGACGCGCTGCGCAACGGCCTGCGGGATGCCGACTCCCTGTTCCGCTACGGCGGCGAAGAGTTCCTGGCCGTCCTGACGGAGGCCTCCCTGGAGTCGGCGCTGGAGACCGCCGAGCGGCTCCGGCGCCAGGTCGAGGGCCTCCAGATCCTCCACCAACGCAACGCGCCGTGGGGAATGGTCACGATGTCAGTGGGGCTCACGGCCCTGGCGGGTTCGGTGGACATGGCGGTGGAGCGGGCCGACACCGCCCTGTATGTCGCCAAGGCCGGGCGCAACCGGGTCGCCTGGCGCCTGGAGACCGACCTCGTCTCCATCCCGGCCGCCGCCGATCCCGGCGCCGGTGACGGCGAGGACGCCGTGCGCCAGGAAGCCACCGGCTGACCGACGTCGGAGCGAGTACCATCGGTGTCGAACGGCTCGGCCGAGGATCGCCGAGCTCGGGTGCGCGTGTGGACCCAGACCTTGTCGGGCGCCCCCTCCCCTCCAGGACGGCGAGGCGCAGAATGGTCGTTGGCGACATGTGCGGGAGGCGTTGAGCCGTGCCCCGCGACCGGCTCGTGCGCATCCTGGCCAAGCTGTCGCCCGGCGGCCCGGACGAACCGGACGCCGCCCGACTGTGCGAGGTCTGCGCCGACGTCGCCGGTATGAGCGGCGCGGGAATCATGCTCATGACGGAGCGGACCCCGCAGGGTTCGGTGTGCTCCAGCAACCCGGTCAGCGCGCTCATCGAGGAGCTGCAGTACACGCTGGGGGAGGGGCCGTGCGTGGACGCCTACCGCCTGGACCGGCCGGTGATCGAGCCCGACCTCGGCGTTCCCGGAACGCCCCGCTGGTTCGCCTTCACGCCGCCCGCGGTGGCCGCCGGGGCCCGGGCCGTCTTCGGCTTTCCCCTCCAGGTCGGCGCCGTACGGCTGGGTGCCCTCAACTTCTACCGCGACCGGAGGGGGCCGCTCAGCGACGACCAGTACGCCAATTGCCTGGTGCTGGCCGGTGTGGCCGCCCAGTCCGTCCTCAACATGCAGGCCCAGGCGCCGCCCGGCGCCCTCGGAGTGGAGTTGGAGAAGGGAGCCAGCGGCCACTTCGTCGTCCACCAGGCGGCGGGCATGGTGGCCGTCCAGTGCGGCATCAGCGTGGCCCACGCCATGGTGCGCCTGAGGGCCCACGCCTTCAGCCATGACCTGCTGCTCACCGAGGTGGCCCGCGACGTGGTGGGTCGAATCCTGCGCTTCGATTCCGGGTAACCTGGATCCATGAGTAGGGAGGCCGTCCTGGCCCGGACGATGGTGGAGCTGGCCGACACCCTGGTCGACGACTTCGACGTCGTGGAGCTGCTGACGCTGCTGACCGACCGCTGCGTGGAGGTCCTCGACGTCACCGCCGCCGGCCTCATGCTGGCCGCCCCCGAAGGCGACCTCCGGGCGGTGGCCTCCTCCAGCGAGGAGATGCGCCTCGTCGAGCTGTTCGAGATCCAGTCCAAGGAGGGGCCCTGCCCCGACTGCTACGCCAGCGGCGAACCCTCGGTGAACGGGGACCTGGCCCTGGACGCTTCGCACTGGCCCCATTTCGCCCCGGTGGCGCTCGAGGCCGGCTTCCGGTCGGTGCACGCCGTGCCGATGCGGCTGCGGGGCCTGACCATCGGCGCCCTCAACCTGTTCCGGGTCGAGGAGGGCCGGCTCGACGACGACGACGCCGCCGCCGCCCAGGCGCTGGCCGACGTGGCCACGATCGCCGTCCTCCAGCACCGCGTCGTCCTCCAGGCACACGTCGTGATCGAGCAGCTCAACCACGCGCTCAACTCCCGCGTCCTGATCGAACAGGCCAAGGGCATGATCGCCGAACGGGCCAAGGTCACCATGGACGGCGCCTTCACCTGGCTGCGCCACTACGCCCGCAGCCACAACCTCCTCCTCGTCGACGTCGCCCAGGGCGTCATCGACGGAACGGTCACGCCCGACCTGCCATAGGCCGTCGAGCCCGCTCCTTCAGGTCGCCCATCGGGAAGGACCGGGCGCGCTTCAGGATCCCGCCGGATGCTGGGAGGTATCGGGGCGGAAGGGTCCGCCCCTCGACGGGAGGACCACGATGGCGCCTGACGCCGGCGACGCCGAGACGCCGTTTCCCGCGATGTACGACGGACCCGTGTTCCTGATCGGGACCATCGACGGCGCCGGCGACCGGCTGGCCGATCTGCTCGGCCGTGACCCGCGCCTGTGCCGGGTGCCCCGCAGCCGCCTGCTCGTCGATCTGTCCGTCGCCATCGAGCGGAACCAACCGGCCCTGGCGGTCTACGGGCTGTCGGAGCGGTACTGGCGGCGGGCCGTCGGCTCGTTCTTCGACGGTCTCCAGCGGCAGTATGCCGCCCGGGCCGACAAGGACCGTTGGGTGGCCTACGTGTCCTCTTCCAGCCTGACCATCGAGGAGCTGTCGCACCTGTTCCCGACGGCCCAGTTCGTCCACGTGATCACCCCGCCCCGGGGAGGCGCGGGTCGCATCGTGGCGGCCAACCGCCGAACCGGCGCCCGCCTGGCCCCCGGGACGTACCTCGAGGTCGCCGAAGGCGACATGCTCACCGACTCCGAAGCCTGCCTCGCCCGGGTTCTCCGCTTCCTCACCGAGGAGGCACCGGTGACGGCGGATCGGGAGGTCGTGGTCGACCTCGTCGACGTGGGGCTGCCCGACACCGAGCGGCGCTGACGAACGGGATCTACGGCCTCGGGGCGGCGATGAGGCTCAGGTTGACGACGAAGACGAGGGCGCCGGCGACGATGCCGATGCTGTGCCAGAACTCGTGGTAGCCGAACCAGCCCGGATGCAGGACGGGGCGCTTCAGGCCGAAGAGGATGGCTCCGCCGGTGTAGAGGAGGCCCGCGGTGGCGACGAGGGCCACCCGCGCCGGGTGGTGGGCCAGGGCCGGGATGGCGGTCACGCCGGCCCAGCCGAGGATCTGGTACAGGGCCACGCCGAAATGGGGCAGGCGAGGTTGCGCCGGGGCCGAGAGGCCGACGCCGACGAGGGCGCCGAGCCAGACGAGCCCGATGAGCGGCCAGCGCCACCACCCCCTCATGGCCAGGAGGCAGACGGGCGTGAACGAGCCGGCGATGAGGACGTAGATCATGGAATGGTCGGCCCGCCGGAGGAGCGCCCGGGCCCGCTCGGTCCGGGCGACCGCGTGGTACAGGGAGCTGGTGAGGTAGCAGAGGACGGAACTGACGCCGTAGATCCAGGCCGCCACGGTTGCTTCCAGCGAGGCGGCGGAGCGCACCAGCCAGGCCAGGGCGGCGATCGCCAGCGCGGTGGCGATCGCATGCGGCCGGCCCCGCAGCCGGGGGCGGATCTGGTCTGGAGAGCGCCAACCCTGTGCTCGCAACGTGGGAACCCCCGGGCCCGTCCCGAACGTGACCGTTTGCCGCGTCCGGGGTCTGGAGCTGCGCCGGTTCGAACCCTATCCCGGGTTGATCAACGGCGCGGCAGCTTGGGGATGTAGCGGTTGGGGTCCGGAGGGTAGAAGCGGACCAGCATGGCCTGGGCCACGAACAGGGCCCTGGTCACCGGCTTCGTCACGCAGTCGCCGTCGTAGGGCGGCATGACCTGGAACGTCCCCCGCAGGCTGGGGGTGTTGAACGTGCCCACCCCGGCCAGCGTGTAGGCGTGCGGTTCGATGAGGCGGACGTCGTAGGCCGTGGTCAGCACGGTGTAGTCGACCGTTCCGGTCCCGATGTTGTGCAGGCAGGAACCGCTGCCGGGCGGAAAGGCGGTGTAGACACCCGAACCCCTGAAGGACCCCGGGCCGAGGATGCGTTCGTAGCCGTTGTACAGGCCCTGGCAGCTGATGACCGCCGGGTCGATGTGCCACGCCCCCTCGGCGGCGTCGGGGGAGGCGGGCGAGAAGCTGATCGTGCCGCTGATCGTGCAGGCCCCGGCGCCGGTGGCGTCGGCGTCGGGCACGGACCCGACGAACGGCAACATCACCAGACCCAACATCAACAGGACGGATCGCTTCACGCCATCTCACTCATATGGGGGTGCGGATCCGCCCAAGCTTGCCCGACGGCCGCCGAACGTGCCAAGTCAGGGCGGATCGCCCGGGGTGTTGAGCATCTGCTCGGAGGCGCTGACGAAGTACCGCAGCAGGGCGTCGCGGATCTCGCCCTCCGGGGCGTTGGACTCGACGGCGCGGGTCATGTGGAGCAGCCAGCGTTCGCGCTGCCGGGGCCCGATCGGGAACGGGAAGTGCCGCATCCGCAACCGGGGGTGGCCCCGCTGCCGGCTGTAGGTCCCCGGCCCGCCCCAGTACTGGGCGAGGAACAGGGTGAGGCGGCGCTGGGCGCCGCTGAAGTCGGGGGCCTCGGGATACAGCGGAGCGAGAACGTCGTCGCTCCCGACGCCGGCGTAGAAGTCGCCGACGAGGCGCTGGAAGAACTCCATCCCCCCGGCCGCCTCGTAGACGGTGGGTCCGCCCTCGGTCATCGGGTCACCTCCACCGGCGCTGGACCGCCCTTTAACAATTTCTTGAACCTGACTACATTTATGGCCGACCCAGCCATCAACAGCACCGATTCGAAGCATCGGCACACCAGATTCGCACTCAGGCAGGGGGGTCGCATGTCACGAGGTAGTCACCTAGCGCGCTTCAGTCTCTTCACCTCGGTCGCTCTCGTGGCCGCCTTGCTGGCCACCGGGGGAGCATCGGCCAGCACGAAATCGCTGAGCCCCGAGGGTGGCGGAGTCCCCACCACCAGGACGGATCCGTCCAAGTTCAAGAGCTGCCAGGAGCCCCCGGCCGACACGCTGTGGCAGACAGCCAAGGCCGACGAGGTCGGACTCGACGACGCCACGCTGCAGAAGGCGGCCGACTACTACCGGGACCAGCTCCAGGCCACGATGCGGGTCTACCGCTTCAACTGCCTGGTGAAGACGGGCACCTTCGATCCGATCGAGGAGCGCCGGCTGGCCCACATGTTCTCGACCACCAAGCCGACGATGACGCTGGTGGCCGGGCGGGCGATCCAGCTCGGGCTTCTGAGCGTCGACGACACCGTCGGCAAGTACTTCCCCGACCGGGGTGACGAGGCGCACCGGGCGATCACCGTCAAGCAGCTCCTGCAGCACACCTCGGGCGTCTACAAGAACTGGACCCAGGAGCTCAACGACAACGTCCCTGACCAGGTCCAGTACTTCATGGACCTCAAGATCGTGCACCCGCCGGGGACCTTCTACGAGTACTCCCAGGTGAGCTGCAACCTGATGTCGGCGATCATCGAGAAGGCCGTTCACATGAAGTTCCAGGAGTTCGCCCAGAAGGAGGTGTTCGACAAGATCGGCATCCTGCCGGGCACGTACTTCTGGCAGCGGGACCGGCAGGGCTGGACCTACGGCTACTCGGAGCTGTACCTCCGCCCCATCGACATGATCCGCATCGGCACCCTCGAGCTGCAGAACGGCGTCTACCGGGGCGAGCGCATCGTCCCTGAGCAGTTCATCAAGGACATGGCCACCGGCAGCGCCGAGAACCCCGGCTTCGGCTACAACACCTGGGTCAACGCCGCTCCCCACTACGTCACGGTCGCCATCAACCAGCGGCAGGTTGAGAACCGGCCGATCATCGCCAGCGCGCCCCACGACATGTACTTCAGCTGGGGCTGGCGGGGCCGGCACATCTTCGTCATGCCGAACCTGGGCATGGTGGTCACGGTCACGCCGTTCGCGGGCCAGGTGCCGACGCCGGGACGGGCCACCACGTTCCTGAACGGCTACCCCGGCCAGGGCCCCGGCTCGGGCCCCGGCGCCCAGATGGACGGCCACCAGATCTCCCAGGCCGAGCTCAACAAGGGCTACCACGACTTCTTCCGCATCCTGATGGCCGCCGTGGCGGACCAGAAGGTCGGCGATCCGGGAGAGTGGGACCAGCCCGACGACAACGCCTTCGACCCCGACCTGTTCTTCGGCGACCCTCTCGTGACCATGGCCGCGACCCCCACCGAGAACACCACCGACAACAGCTCG
>Ga0137376_10003012_pt1 | contig 10363 bp, 8 predicted proteins | sample SagtaG_23_FD_104814 | JGI IMG/M metagenome (GOLD analysis project Ga0137376, IMG submission 104814) | Vadose zone soil microbial communities from Sagehorn Ranch, Mendocino, California, USA - Sage2_L_20_16 metaG | ecosystem: Environmental > Terrestrial > Soil > Vadose zone | place: USA... | reverse complement strand
CGTCTGCACCCCGATGTACGAGCGCACCGACCGCCAGATCGCCAAGCCGTCGCCCGGCGGCACCGGCGCGCCCTCGGTCATCACCATCCAGATCGAGCGCACCGTGCACGGGCCGGTGGTGGGGCGCACGATGGCGATCGATCCGGCGTCGGGACAGCAGATCCCGGTCGCCGTCTCCCTCGAGCGCTCGACCTGGTTCGACGAACTCGGCTCGTCGCCCGCCTTCCTCGAGTGGAACGATCCCGACTTCATCCACGGCGCCCCGGACTTCCTGCGCGCGGCGGCCAAGGAGACCGGCACGTTCAACTGGTTCTACGTCGATGCCCGGGACATCGCTTACTACCAGTCGGGGAAGCTCCCGGTGCGGGCCGCCGGCGTCGATCCCAACTTCCCGAGCTGGGGGACCGGCGAGTGGGAATGGCAGGGCTTCCTCCGCGCCGACGGCTCGTCGTCCGACCCGCACCCCCACGCCGTCAACCCGCCGCGCGGCTGGATGACGAACTGGAACAACAAGCCCGCGCCCGGGTTCTCGGCGGCCGACAACAACTACGCCTACGGCCCGGTCTACCGCGTGCAGTCGTTGAACGACCGGCTGACGGCGGTGCTCGCCGTCCGCCCGGCCGCCCCGGTCGACGTCGCCAACGCCATGGAGGACGCCGGCTCGGTCGACCTCGACGGCTCGCAGCTCGTGGCGCAGCTCGGCGCGCTGCTCGCCGGCGCATCGCTCACGCCGGCCCAGAGCCAGGTGCTGCAGATCCTCCAGAACTGGGCGGCCAACGGCGCACACCGCCGGGCGCTCGTCGACCCGAACCGCTACGACGAGGGCACGGCCGTCGCGATCATGGACGCGCTCTACCCGCGCCTCGCGCACGCCGTCTTCGACCCGTGGCTCGACGCGAGCGAGTTCGGGCTGCTCGCGGGCCTGAACGCGCTCAACAACCCCCCCGGCCCGCTCGGGTCGGCCTACGACGGCGGCTGGGAGGGCTACCTGCAGCGGTCGCTCCGGCAGGCGGTGAACCCCGCCATCGCGAACGGCTACTCGCAGGTCTACTGCGGGGGCGCCGGGCAGGGCGGCAACGGCAGCCTGAGCGCCTGCCAGACCGCGGTCCAGGGCGCCCTGCAGGGCGCCATCGATGCGCTGGCAGCGGCGTACGGCTCGGCGGACCCGACGGCGTGGAGCTGCGCGCGCGCGAACCAGGGCGCCGGCCAGTGCAATCCGGCCGACGACGACATCGTCTTCTCGGCGGTCGGCGTGGTGAGCGTGCCGGACATCCCGTGGATCAACCGGCCCACCTTCCAGCAGGTGGTCCAGTACCCGGCCCACCGGTAGGCGGCGGCGAGGAGGGGAGGACCGGCTACGGGCGCAAGTTCCGAACCGGACAAGCAAACGCAGAGGCTGAAAGCAGGATAATTGTAGGTCGCCGAAAGAGGAGAGCCGAGTCAGGGGGTCCGGAGTCGGCGTAGGAGGTAGACGGTTCCGGCTGCTCGAGGCAGATACTTCAGGGAGACTGAGCTTCCGGCGGCTGATCGGATGCCTCGCCCGCGCTGGCGCCGGGAGCGGCGGGGGCGGTCTCGAGCTGAGGAGCCGGCGGGGAGGCCGACGGAGACGGCGGCTCCGGGGGATGCTGCGCGGCGGCGACCTCCACGCGGAGCCGGTTCACGTCCGCGGTGAGGCCGCTGACGATCTTCGAGAGATCGCCGACGGTCCGGTCGAGGGCGCCGACCGCCTCGCGGAGCTGGAACAGATCCTGGCTCGGGCGGGGCGGCGGGGGCGCGGGCTCGAGGCGATGGACGATCACCGGCGTCGCCGCGCCGAGCACGAAGGCCACGACCGTGAATCCCAGGATCAGGGGAAGGTCGTCCATTGATGAGCTCGCCATCGACCTCCGTTCCTCCGTGAGCCCGCCTACACCTCGGGCTCGGTGGCGTCGAGCGCCGGTCGGCGTAGGCGCCACCTCCTCGAACGAGCGCTCGGGCATATCGTCGCTCATGCCCGCTCCGTTCCTTCGTTGAGAATCGTGAGGTACCGGTCGTACACGAAGAGCCGGTTCCGACGCTTGCCCGTCAGCTCGCGTGCGATCTCGAGGTCGACCAGGAGGTCCATCGCCGATGAGACGGCGGGGAACGAGAGGCCGGTCGTGTCGCAGACGCTCGACATCGACTGAATTGGCCGCGCCTTGAGCGCGTCATGGTTTCGCGAGCGGGAAGCCCCCGCGCAGCCGGGCCAGGCCATGGTCGAGGGCCGCGACGTAGTTGGACACCTCGACGACATCGGCGAGTGGCACGCCGGGCGCTTCATTGAGCTCGTAGAGAAAGAGATCGGACAGCGAGGACTGCGTCCCTTCGATCTGCGACGAGAGCACGGCCTCCTTGCGAACGTAGGTGTAGAGAAACAGCGCCTTGTCCGGCAGTAGCGTCGAGACGCCATCGAGCCGGCCGAGCGCGAGCACTGCGGCTTCCAAGAGGGCCTGCAGGCCCCCGTCCATGGCCGGTGGCGGGACGGGCGGCAGCGGGCTGGGGATGAAGGCGCGGACCTGCTCGCCGCCGACGGTCGTCAGCTCGTACCGGCCGGTTTCGCCGCGCCGCACTTCCGGGGCCTCCTTGCTCAGCGAATCTGAATAGCCGCCGTGGCTATTCAGACTTTGGCCGCGAAGTCTAAACAAGCCTCGGGAAGGGAGCAAGAAACCCTTGGGTCTGCCGGGCCCGGGCGCCGTTGCGAGCCGCGTGGACCATCGGCTCCCATCGGACGGGCGGAGGTACGACCCGCATGTCTACGGCTTCCCCGACGGCGCTTCGGCCGGCGCGCTCGGCGGATTCCCGTAGCGCACGTTGACCGGCCCCGCGGGCGCGCTCCGGTAGTGGTCCAGCGTCACCGCCGTGACGCGATAGCGGTAGCGCTCGCCCGGGCGCACGTCCTTGTCGACCCACTCGAGGCGGCGCTCCTTGCGGAAGCGTTGCTGGTCCTCGAGCGTGACGGTGCCGATCTTCGCGAACGCGGGCGCCGCACCCTCGCCCGGCGCGCGCTCGATCTCGAAGCTGCCCAGGTCGTTCATGCGGCCCCCGCCCGTGTAGCGCGTCGGCCGGAGCCAGGAGAGGCGCACGCCGTCGGGGGTCGCGATCGCCGCCAGGTTCTCGACCGTCTCGGGCTCGACCAGCTCGGGCGCGACCGGGCGCGACTTGCTGCCGCAGGCGGGCAGCGCGCACGCGAGCGCCAGCAGCACGGCCGCGGCGTGCCTCACGGGGCGACCTCCCGCTCCACGCGCGCGAGCTGGCGCGCGACCTCGCGTGGCGCCGTGCCGCCGATCACGCGCCGGCGCGCCACGGAGCGTGCGGGCGTGAGGCGGCGGACGAGCTCCGGGGTGAGATGCGGCGAGTGCGTGCGCAGGACGGCGGCGTCGAGCTCGCGCAGCGAGGTGCCGGTCGCGAGACAGTGCCGCACGAGCCCGCCCACGATCTCGTGCGCGCGCCGGAAGGGGACGCCGCGCTCGACCAGCAGGTCGGCCAGGTCGGTGGCGAGGAGGAGCCCGTCGGCGGCCGCCGCCATCCGGGCGGTGTCGAAGCGCAGGTGCGGCAGCATCCGCGCCGTGATGTCGAGCGAGTGCCGGAGCGTGTCGGCCGCATCGAAGAGCGGCGGCTTGTCCTCCTGGAGGTCGCGGTTGTAGGCGAGCGGCAGGCCCTTCAGCATGGTGAGCAGCGCCACCAGCGCGCCCGTCACGCGCCCGGTCTTGCCGCGCACCAGCTCCGCCACGTCCGGGTTCTTCTTCTGCGGCATCATCGAGCTGCCGGTCGCGAAGGCGTCGGGCAGCTCGACGAAGCCGAACTCCTCGGTCGCCCACAGCACGAGCTCCTCGGCAAGGCGGGAGAGATGCACGGCCGAGATCGCCGCGGCGGCCAGGAACTCGACCGCCGCGTCGCGGTCCGCGACCGCGTCCACGCTGTTGGCCGTGACGCGCGCGAAGCCGAGCTGGCGCGCGACGAAGCGCCGATCGAGGGGGAAGCCTGCGCCCGCCAGCGCGCCGGCGCCGAGCGGCAGCTCGTCGGCGCGCGCGCGGCAGTCGCGGAAGCGCGTCCGGTCGCGCGCCAGCATCTCGTGATAGGCGAGCAGGTGGTGCGCGAGGAGGATCGGCTGCGCGCGCTGGAGGTGCGTGTAGCCGGGGAGGAGCGCGTCGCGATGGCGGCGGGCGAGCGCGGCGAGCGCGCGCTGCACGCGGGCCAGGGCGGCGTCGACGGCGTGGCCCTCGGCGCGCAGCCAGAGGCGCAGGTCGAGCGCCACCTGATCGTTCCGGCTCCGGCCGGTGTGGAGCTTCCCGCCGACCGGGCCGACGAGCTGGGTGAGGCGCCGCTCGATCGCCATGTGGATGTCCTCGTCGGAGGGCAGGAAGCGGAAGCGGCCGGCGTCGAGCTCGCGGCGCACGCGCGCGAGCCCGCGCTCGAGGCGCGCGCCCTCGCGCCGGGTGAGGAGCCGCGCGCGCACCAGCGCGCGCACGTGCGCCACGCTGCCGGCGACGTCGTGCGGGTAGAGGCGGCGGTCGAAGGGCAGGGAGGCCGTGAAGGCCTCGGCCGCGGGGGCGGGCGGCGCGGCGAAGCGTCCGGCCCACGCCTTTGGCGCCCGCGCCCGGGCGCGGCGGCGATTCATGGCTTGTTGCGCTCGACCAGCGCCTTGATGCGCAGCCGCAGGCCCGAGAGCCGGATGAACCCGCCCGCGTCCGCCTGGCGGTAGCCGCCCGCCTCGTCGAAGCTCGCGAGCTTCGGGTCGTAGAGCGAGCGCGGCGCCTTCCGCCCGACGACCCGCACGCCGCCGCGGTAGAGGCGGAGGCGCGCCGTGCCGGTCACCGCGCGCGCCGCCTCGTCGATCGCGGCCTGGAGCATGACGCGCTCGGGCGCGAACCAGTAGCCGTAGTAGACCATCTCGGCGTAGCGCGGCACGAGCGCGTCGCGGAGGTGCATGACCTCGCGGTCGAGGGTCAATGATTCGACCGCCTGGAAGGCCGCGCGCAGGACCGTGCCGCCCGGCGTCTCGTACACGCCGCGCGACTTGAGCCCGACGTAGCGGTTCTCGACCACGTCGGCCCGCCCGACGCCGTGCGCGCCGGCGAGCGCGTTCAAGCGCGCGAGGAGCGCCGCCGGCGCGAGGCGCTCACCGTTCACCGCCACCGGCACGCCCGCCGCGAGCTCGACCTCGATCTCCTCGGCCCGGTCCGGGGCGCGCTCGGGCGCGACCGTGAGCTGGAACATGTCCTCGTAGGGCGCCCGCCACGGGTCCTCGAGGACGCCGCCCTCGTAGCTCACGTGCAGGAGGTTCCGGTCGCTCGAGTAGGGCTTCTCGGCCGTCGCGGTGATCGGGATGCGGTGCTGCTCGGCATAGGCGATCAGGTCCGCGCGCCCCTTCATGTCCCACTCGCGCCAGGGCGCGATCACGGTGAGCTCGGGGTCGAGCGCGGCGTAGGTCAGCTCGAAGCGCACCTGGTCGTTGCCCTTCCCGGTGGCGCCGTGCGCGACCGCGTCGGCGCGCTCCTGGCGGGCGATCTCGACCTGCCGCTTGGCGATCAGCGGGCGCGCGATCGAGGTGCCGAGGAGGTACTGGTTCTCGTAGATCGCGCCGGCGCGGAACATCGGGAACACGAAGTCGCGCACGAACTCCTCGCGCAGGTTCTCGACGATCGTCTTGGTGGCGCCGGTCAGGCGCGCCTTCTCCTCCAGGCCGGCCAGCTCCTCGGCCTGGCCCAGGTCGGCGCAGAAGGCCACCACCTCCGCCCGGTAGCGCTCGACGAGCCAGCGCAGGATGACCGAGGTGTCGAGCCCGCCCGAGTACGCGAGGACGATGCGGCGCACCGGGGCGGCCATGGCCGCATGACCTAGCACACGGCCGCGCGGGGGACCAAGGCGGGGATTCGAGGAGCGTGGAGGGTCAGTAGTCGTAGATGTGGTCGATCTTCACCCGCTCGGCCTCCAGGCCGGGGATCACCTCGTGGAGACGATCGACGGCGACCGAGATGGCCACGCGCTTCTGACCGGGCCGGGTGAGGATGTCCCACTCGACGAGTCGCTCCCCTCGGCCCCGGGTGTCCTTCCAGTCCCGCGCTGCGATGACGGTCATCAGGATGCGCCGGTTGCCCGCGATCTCGACGAACCGGACGCCCCGCCGCGCGAGCTTCGTCACCGCGGCCGTGAAGGGCTCGTAGCGGGGGAGCGCGAGCAGCTCGGAGTGCGCGTCGGGTGGGTCCAGGACCCGAGCCGGCGGGTCGACCTGGAGCGGGCCGCCGTCGGGCTTCCTCGTCCAGACCAGGATCTCGGACTGCTCGGGATCGTAGGCGGACTGGGTCGCCTTCTTCATGAGCCAGCCCCACGCCGACTTGAACGCGAGCTCGTCCGTGAAGCTGAGCCGTCGCTCCCACCGCCGCACGCTGCTCGCTCCCGGGACCTCCGGGATCGCCCACAGCTGGCGCAGCTTCGCCGCGAAGGGAAACTCGTACCAGGGGGTGGCGTGGATGAAGGCGGCGTATTCCGTTGCCACCCCGCGGATGAAGCGGTCTTCCGCCGTCTCGGGCGCTCCCGATTCCGGGCGCGAGAACCACTCCGTGAGCCGGCCCACGCTGCCCTCGTAGAGCCCGCTGACGGCGTAGCCGGTGGAGTAGCTGGTCCCGATCACGCCGATCATCGCGTGGTAGCCCCAGTTGAATCGGTAGGCGCTCCACGTCTCGGCGAGGACCGCGCGGTACGCGTTCCAGAACTGGCCGATGCTCCGAAAGAAGGGGAACTCGCTCGGCCGGTGACCGTCGAGGAAGGCGGCGTACTCGTCCGCGCTGTAGACGATGTACCACTCGGGCAGGGTGAGGTACGTCTGGTCCTCGCTCCGGGCGTAGTTCTTCAGCGAGCGGAGCTTCCACTCAGCGGATCGCCCGGCGGCCGTCGCCGGCTTCGGCGGCGGGTCGTACCGGTCCCACAGCTTGTTCCGAAAGCGGTAGTCCGGATCCACGCGGCTCTTCAAGGCGAAGAACTCCGCGGCGCGCGGGTAGGCGCGGCCGAACTGCGCCTCGGTCGCGTGGATCTGGTAGGGCAGGTAGTAGGATCCGCCGAGCGCCAGCGCCGCGTCGATCAGCTCGCGGGTCCAGACGCCGACTTCCTTGCGTTCCGGCTCGGTCACGCCCTGCTTGTAGTACACGACGAACGCGAACGACTCCTCCTTCGCCCACGCCAGCAGGGAGCCGGGGTCCTGCTTGGCGTGACGGATCGAGACGTTGAGCACGTTGACGCGATGGCTCCGGAAGATGCTCGCCATACGCGGGACGAACTCGTCGAAGCGCGCGACCGGGACGAAGTACTCCTGGAGCACGTAGGTGGAGCGGGCGCGTGACCGAGGCTCCAGCTGACGGACATCGTAGCTGGCCTCGTAGTTTCGCCAGACGACCGGGTGGTCCCGCAGCGTCAGGGGATCGAGGACCCGCGCGCGGAGCTCCTTGCCGAAGGGCATCTCGGAGACCCCGAAGAGCTCGAGCCGGTCGGCCCAGTTGGGGTCCCGGACGGGCATCAGGCGGTCCGCCACCGTCACGGGACGGTCGGTTGCGGACCAGGTGATCGCCGTCACGGTGTCGTACGCCGGGGGATAGAGGTCGCCGTTGTGAAAGACGGCCGTGAGAGAATCACGGACCTCCGTGAAGAAGAAGTCCCTGTACTCCTTCACCGCGAGCTTCCGCACCTCGCGCGCGACCGGCTGGTTCTCCGTGAGCTCCAGGGTCGCCTGCACGATGACTCCCAGACCCCCGTAGCCGCCGATCGAGCCGTAGAAGAGCTCGGCGTTCTCGCTCGGGCTCGCCTGGACGAGCTGCCCGTCCGCCAGCACGACCTCGATCGATCGGACCGAGCCGATGAGCGGGCCTTGCCCGACGTATCGTCCGTGGACGTTGACGCTCAAGGAGCCGCCCACCGTGAAGCTGGCGTAGGATTGCATGATCTTCACGGACAAGCCGTGCGGATCGATCAGTTCCTGGATCGCTCTCCAGGTGATCCCCGGCTCGACACTGATGGTCCGATTCTCCGGCGAGAAGGCCACGACGCGCTTCATCCCCCGCATGTCGAGGAAGAGGCTGCCCTCGGTCGCGATCTGCCCGCCCATGCTGAAGCGTCCGCCGCCGATCGAGATCGGCCCAGAGTGGCTGCGCACCAGCTCGCGGACCTCGTCGACCGTCCGGGGGGTGACCACCCGCGCGACGGCGATGGGATTCAGCTGGGTGATGTCGTTCACGATCACCGGGTCGGCCGACACGGCGATCGGCCACGCCAGGCGAAGAACGAACGGGAGCGCGACGATCGGGGAGAGCCGCCGGCGGCTCATGCGCGCTTGGTGAACACCATCAACGTGTTCTTGGTCGGGTCGCCGGCCTGGAGCCGCATTCCGTGGCCTCGCTCGAAACCCATCTTCGCCAGGTATGGCACCTGCTGTTTGACCGAGGTGAAGTTCCGGATATGCAGGTGGTTGCTGGTCCACGGGAGCTTCACGCCCACGTTGAAGACGTCGTGGGCCAGCGCGACCAGGGCGTTCATCTCGGGGCCGTCGACATCGTGATCCCGCAGGACGAGGCGTCCGCCGGGCCTGAGCGCCCGCCGGATGGAAGCCACGAACGGGTCCAGTCGGTCCAGCGGGGCGTGATGGAAGCCGATGAAGTTCGTGATCAGATCCACGCTGGCGTCGGGAATCCCCGCGGCGTCGAGCGCGTCGTAGTTTCCCAGGGGCACGTACTGTCCGCTCCGCCGCACCTGCCCCCGCTCGACGATGTCTTCCAGCGTGAGGCCCGGGGCTCGGTCGTTCAGCAGGAAGACCGCTCCCTCGATCCTGAACCGCCTCCTCAGCCCATTGACGTACCGCCCGGGCGTCCCGATCTCGACATATCCCTTGATGGTGCGCGGCGGGCCGAGCAGGTCGGCCGTCTGCCTTGCCATCTCCTCCTTCTGCTTGGCGAGTGCAGGCAAGGCATAGGTGACCTGCGAGAAGAGCGGCTTGATCTCCGGGAGCCTCTCCTGAAGCTTCTCGTAGATCTCCCGGTCGGAGTCGTATCGCGAAGCGACCTCACCGATCAGCTGGTGGAAGCGGTCCTCGGGATAGAGATGGAAGACGTTCTGCAGGAACAGGTAGAACCGCCTGCGGAGCTTCGGGTCCGAGTACACGGTCCTGAAGTTGGATGCGGCGCTTGCCGCGGCGGGGTTCGGGATGCTCCCGGTGTCGGCCACGGACGCGAGGGAGAGCCCCTGGCGTCGGTCGAACCGGCAGGCAAACAAGGCGAGGAGCACCTTCAAGGTCGTTCTTCGGTCGACGGCACGCATCGCAACCTCCTCTCGTCCTCTTCCTCGCAGCGCGCGAGCCTGCCCCGCCGCCGCCGAAATACTACTGCGCCGGCCCTGCCGAGCGCCACTTCCGGCGCGGCTCCGCTCGATTCAAGGATCCGGCGCCACCGGCCGAGATTCCCGGGGAGATGGTTGTCGCCCCGCCCGCGCCCGTGGAGCGTCCCCTCTGGCTGACGGTCCCCGGCGCCTCGGCGGCGGTCCTGCTCGCATGGGTCGGGTGGCTCGTCCTGGCCGCGCTCGCGCCGGCCCTGGTCGCGGCGTCCCTCGGGCCCGCGGGCGCCATGCTCGCGGTCGTCACCCTCGGCTGGTGGCTCGCACGCCGCGCACCCGAGCCGGGCGAGGCGCTGCGCCGCTATCACCTCGACGAGGCGGAGGTGATCGCCATGGGACCCGGCAGGGCCGTCCGACGGCTCCCGTGGTCCGAGGTCGTGACGCTCACCGAGACGCGCCACGCCCTCGTGCTCGAGGGCCGCGGCACACGCCTCCGCCTGCCGCTCGCCGCTGCGGTGCGCAGCGCGCTGCTCGACCGGGTGGCGGCCGGCCTCGCCGCCGAGCTTTGGGCGCTGCTCGACGAGGGCGAGACGGTGCGCCTCGGCCCGGCGACCGATCCCCTGCCGCGCGCGCTCGCGTGGTGGGTCTACGTGCCGGCGCTGGCCGCCGGGCTCGCCGGCGCGGGAACCGCCGGCCTCGCCGTGGCTCTCGTCGTGGTGCTCATGGAGCGGGCGGTGGCCGGCTTCAGGCGCCGCGCGAGCTCCGTCACCCTCGACCGCGGCGGCGTGCGTGTGGGCCGCGTCGTCGTGCCCTGGTCGGACGCCGAGGTGCGGCAAGCCGAGGGCGGGCTCCAGGTCGAAGCGCGCGGCGGCGCATGCGTGCTCGTGGCGACCCGCATCGCCAACTTCTGGGCGGCGGTGCCGGTGATCGAGACCAAGGCGCAGCTCGGTCCCTACTCCGCGACCGTGCGCTTCCGGATGCGGCAGGGCGATCGCGGGCTCGCGCTGGTGGGCGAGGTCGAGCCGGCGGCGTG
>Ga0137376_10003011_pt1 | contig 10363 bp, 9 predicted proteins | sample SagtaG_23_FD_104814 | JGI IMG/M metagenome (GOLD analysis project Ga0137376, IMG submission 104814) | Vadose zone soil microbial communities from Sagehorn Ranch, Mendocino, California, USA - Sage2_L_20_16 metaG | ecosystem: Environmental > Terrestrial > Soil > Vadose zone | place: USA... | reverse complement strand
GGTACCGCGCTCCTCCCACGCGCGCACCATCGCGGGCTCGCGCTGGGCGAGGTCCGCTTTCATCGGGAAGTCGGTCTGCGGCAGGTTGAGGGTGTGTTTGTAGTCCGCCATGTCCATTCATTCAAACATCGCCCGAATCACCGGGCCGCTCAGGCATTGAGGACGCGGCGCGCATCCGCAGCGTCGCGCTGCATCTGCGCGGTCAGCGCCTCGAGCGTCGCGAAACGCGCTTCGTCGCGCAACTTCGCCGCGAACTCGACTTCAATCTCGCGACCGTACAGCTCGCCGCAAAAATCGAACAGGTGCACTTCCAGCAGCGCCTCGACTCCACCGATCGTGGGGCGCGTACCGAGGCTGGCGACGCCCGGCAGCGCCGCGCTGGCCACCCCGTGCACGCGCACCGCAAAAATCCCGGCGACCGGTGCGCGCCGGCGCTCGAGCGGCAGATTGGCGGTCGGAAACCCCAGATCCCGTCCCAGGCGCTTGCCCTGCATCACCCGCCCGCGCATCGACCAGGGCCGACCGAGCCAGCGCCGCGCACGCTCGAAGTCCCCGCACGCGAGCGCCGCGCGCACTCCGCTGCTGCTGATGCGCTCGCCGTCGAGCGTCACGGGGGCGAGCACGTCCACTTCGAACCCCAGACGCGTCCCGGCCGCGCTCAGCACGGCCGCGGTCGCCTCACCATGGCGTCCGAAGCGAAAGTCGTGACCGATTACCACGACCCTGGGGCGCAGCTCGCGCGCCAGGAGCTGCGCAAAGTCTTCACCCGGAAGGTTACGCAAAGCCTCGCCGAAGCGCAGCAGCCACAGGTAATCCAGGCCGGCGCCCGAGAGGATCCGCCAGCGCTCGCGCAGGGAAGTGAGCCGCGGGGGCGGATCATTCGGGGCCAGGTACTCGCGCGGCGTGGGCTCGAACGTCAACAGAACGGCGGCCGCGCCGCGCCGCGCCGCGTGCTCGTGCAGGCGTGCCAGCAGCGCCTGATGGCCGAGGTGGATGCCATCGTAGGTGCCGATGGTCAGTACGCAGCCCTCACCGCGCCGACCTGAGCCACTGAGTCCTCGAACGAGCTCCATGATTCGCTTAAGCCATTGATGTCAAAAGACTAAGTTAACTTCGTTGCGCTGCCTTCGCGCTCGCCAGCGGCCCTTCGCGCTCGCCAGCGGCCAGTTTATTGTGAAGCGGCCGGCGTGGGCCGTCGCCGCTCGCCGCCGCGTTGACAAGCGCCGGCGCGATGCGCAGACTACCGGCCCTCGCTCGCTTGCGACCCGGCCGTGGATACGGAGATTTCGTGGCCAATACCAGGTCCGCCGAAAAAGCTGCCCGTCAGGCAGAGAAGCACCGCGCCCGCAATGTGGCGCTGCGCTCGCGCATGCGCACCGCGGTGCGCAACGTGACGACCGCCGTCGTCGGCGGCAACAAAGAGGCGGCCCGAACCAGCTACAGCCAGGCCGTCCCGATCATCGACTCGCTCGTGAGCAAGCAGATCATCCACCGCAACAAGGCCGCACGGCACAAGAGTCGCCTGGCGGCCCGTATCCGCGCAATGCAGTGAGGCAACGATGAGCGCAGCGAACTCCAAGGCCAGCATCCCGGTCCCCGTCATTCCGACCCCTCTCAAGTTGCGACCGGCGGCGCGACGGCAGCATCTGCTGGAGATGATGCGCGCTCGCGTGCCGCTCGATCGGTCTCCTCCAAAAACGTCATAGCCGCTTCGCACAGCGCCTTCGTTCCCTCGCCGGCCGCCCCTGAGATCAGGAACTGCGGCCCGCGATGGCGCAGGGCGCGCACGATGGCGCGCGCGTGCCGCTCGGCCTCGGCCGCCGGCAGCAGATCGCGCTTGTTCAGCACCAGCCAGCGCGGCTTCAGCGCCAGGTCGCGGCTGAACTTCTTCAGCTCCTGAACGATGGCGCGTGCATCGCGTACCGGGTCGGCCTGCGGATCGAGCGGCGCGATGTCCACCAGGTGCAGCAGCAGTCGCGTGCGCTGCAGGTGCTTCAGGAATCGGATCCCGAGGCCCGCCCCTTGCGCGGCCCCCTCGATGAGACCGGGGATGTCGGCCATGACGAAGCTGCGGTGCTGCCCCACGTCCACCACCCCCAGGTTCGGGTGCAGGGTCGTGAACGGGTAGTCCGCGACCTTGGGCCGCGCCGCCGAGACCGCACGGATGAGCGTGGATTTCCCGGCATTCGGCAGCCCCAGCAGGCCCACGTCGGCGATGACCTTGAGCTCGAATTCCAGCGAGCGCTTCTCCCCGGGAAGTCCCGGACCGAACTGCCGCGGTGAGCGGTTGGTACTTGATTTGAAGCGCTGGTTTCCCCAGCCGCCCTTGCCGCCCCGCGCGACCAGCAGCTCCTCGCCGTCACGCGTGAGGTCTCCCAGCTGCTCGTGCGTGTCGGCGTCGCGCACCACGGTGCCGATCGGCACCGGCACGTACAGATCCGCGCCGCCGCGGCCGCTGCAGTCATTGGCGCCGCCGGGCTCCCCGTGGGCCGCCCTGAAGGTCCGCTCGATGCGGAAATCCGCCAGCGTATTGATGCCCGACGCGGCACGCAGGTAGACGCTGCCGCCGTGGCCGCCGTCGCCGCCGTCCGGGCCGCCGAAGGGCACGAACTTCTCGCGGCGGAAACTGGTGCTGCCGCGCCCGCCGTTGCCGGCCTGCACCCGCGCTCGCGCCTCATCGACGAATTTCATCCGGTAACTCTAGCATCCGCCGCGGGCGAGCCCGCACCGGGCCGATGCGCCCAGGCGCACCCCCGGGGCGCGCGGTGAGCGGGTTGACGCTCGTGCCGACTGGCCCTACAGTGGCCACTGTCGCGATAACAAACTATCGATAATCGATGCAACAGCCGGCCGAGCCCCTGGGTCGCGCCGGCGCGTGACGGTTCATGGCCATCCGTCGCAAGGGGGATACAGCAATGCCTTGGCGGACTGAGCGGAGCAGCTGCTCCCGTCTGAGAGAGCTTTCCTGGTTACTGGCCGGTGGTGCCGCCCTCTTCGGCGCGTGGCCACAGGGCGTGCGCGCAGACGCGGCACTCGAGGAGGTCGTCGTCACCGCCGAGCGGCGCACCGAGAAGGCCCAGGACGTCCCGGTTGCGATCACCGCGGTATCGGCCGCGGACCTCGAGAGCCGCGGCGTTCGACAGGCGGGCGACATCACCGCCTCCGTCCCGAACCTGCTGCTCAATTCCCCGTACGGGCCAGAGGCCCAGCCCACCTTCACGCTGCGCGGAGTGACGACTCAGGACTTCAGCGAGAACCAGAGCAGCCCGGTCGCCATGTACGTCGACGAAGTCTACAAGAGCGTCGGCGCCGTCCAGGCACTGCAGACCTACGACCTCGATCGCGTCGAGGTGCTGCGTGGTCCGCAGGGGACCTTGTACGGCAAGAACGCGACCGGGGGTGCGATCAGCTTCTACACCAAGAATCCGAGCCTGACCGCCTACGACGGTTACATCACCGCCGGGGCGGGCAACTACAGTGCCTATTCGGTGCAGGGCGCCGTGGGCGGTCCGGTGATCGACAATGAAATCGGCTGGCGCGCCGCGGTGATGTACGAGAAACGCGACGGCTGGGTGAGGAGCGTGGTGCCGGGCGTTGAGCCTCTAAATGGCGTGGATGCCGTCGCGGGTCGCTTGACGCTGCTGGCGAAGCCCAACGACAGTCTCACCGCCCAACTCAAGCTCTCGGCAAGCCGCTCAGGCGGCACGCCCTACGGCGCGCACGCAATCAACAACGACCCGAGCCTGACGGGCAGCAGTGACCCCAATTCCTCTCTCTTCACGGGCAACATCGGCTGGTTCGACAACGGCGCCAAGTTCGCAGTCCACAAGGAGATCCGCAGCGACAACGCGACACTCAAACTCGACTGGCAGCTGAGCCCGCACGCGACGCTCACTTCAGTCACCGGCTACGACTACGGGTGGTGGTACGAGAAGAGCGACGACGGCGGGTTGCCGATTTTCTTCCGTCTCGATGACCCGAACACCTACTTCTCGAGCGTAAATGCGTTCTCGCAGGAGATCCGTATCGCTTCCCACGACACGGGGGCTTTCGGCTGGCTCGGCGGACTCTACTACGGACGCGAGAGCACGCACGCGACCGTGCAGTTTCATTTTTTCGACGGCTACAACCTCAACTTCTGGGCTCCCACGAACGCCGCGCCGACGCCGCTGTACGGCTTCGACGAGTACAACAATTTCGACCAGCTCAAGGACAGCCGGGCCGTGTTCTTCAACGCGACCTATACCGTGGCCCCGGCAGTCACACTGCGTGCGGGGCTGCGTTACACCAAGGATAAGGTGACGATCAGCAACTTCTATGCGCTCGAGGGCGGGCTTGCGAGCCCGGGGGCGACCGGTGCGGCCACCGGAACCGATCCCAACATCGACGCGACGACCTGGTGGACACAGACGATCGGCAATCCCGCGCTATACCCGCCGCCACCTCCCAATACGCCACCTACGGCACCGCGCCTTTACTTCCAGCAGGGACTCGCCGTGCAGGGACTTGGATTCGTACCCACATTCGAGAACGACACCAATAACGTAAGCGGCAAGGTTGGCGTCGACTGGAAAGCCAGCGACGGTGTGCTCGCGTACGCGAGCATTAGTCAGGGTTACCGCGGAGTCGCCTTTAACGGGCAGGCTTATAACGACAACAGCGAGCTCACGTTCGCGGATCCCGAGAAGCTCACCTCCTACGAGCTCGGCCTCAAGACGGAGCTGTGGGAGCGGCGGGCGGTGTTCAATGCCGCCGCGTTCCACTACGACTACAAGAATCAGCAGTTTCTCGATGCCTTCACGCTGCCGGGCGGCCTCGGCACCGGGTTTCGCACCACCAATGCCCCGAAATCACGGGTCGACGGTGCAGAGTTCGAGTTCCGAGTGAAAGCGACGCCGGATCTGGAGATCGGCTCCACACTGGGGCTCATGAGCAGCAAGTACGTGGAACTGACGCTGCACGCCCTCTCGCGCGTCTGCTGCGTGGGCAATCACCTGATCCAGGCGCCGGACTACAGCGCGAGCGTCGATGTCGACTGGCGCTTCGCCCACCTGGCGGCGGGTGACTTGCGGCTGTTCGTCGACGGCAACTATTACGGCAAGCAGTACTTCGATGCCTTCAATACCGAGCGGGACGCGCAGGGCGCTTACGGCGTCGCCAATGCCCGAGTGTCGTTCGAGAGCACGGGCACGAGCAGGCCCGGGTTCGGCATCGGCGTGTGGGTGAAGAACCTCGCGAACCGCCAGTATCTCGCCTACGCCCTCAATCAGAAGGATGTGGATACGGGAGCGCTGGGCTTCGACTACGCACTGGTCGGGGAGCCGCGCACTTACGGAGTCGATGTGACGCTGCGCTTCTGAAGCGCAGCAGCGCCCAACGGGCAACGGGCAAAACGGGCACCGATTGTGGATGAGCACGGCCGCCGCGGGCCGTGCGCGGCGTTCAGGCCTTCTCCGGCAGCACGCTCACATACAGGCGCTGCTCGGCGCCTTTCCTCTGGAACTGCACCTTGCCGGTCACCTTGGCGAACAGCGTATGGTCGCTGCCGACACCGACGTTCGAGCCGGGACGGACCGGCGTCCCGCGTTGACGCACGAGAATGTTCCCGGCGAGCACCTGCTCGCCGCCGAAGCGCTTCACGCCCAGGCGCTTGGAGTGTGAATCGCGGCCGTTCTTGGTACTGCCGCCTGCCTTTTTGTGTGCCATGACTAAGAGGTGTCCTGTGAAACAGCGCTCAGCCGGCGCTGATGTCGGTGACCTTCACCTCGGTGAACAGCTGTCGGTGATTCTTCTGCCGCAGGTAATGCGCGCGACGCTTGAACTTGACGACCGACACCTTGGCGCTTTTGCCGTGTCGCACCACCGTGGCGATTACCTTGCCCCCCTTGAGGGTAGGCTTGCCGAGCTTGACGTCCGCGCCCTCACCGACCAGCAGCACTTCGCCGAACTCGACGGTGGCGCCCGGCTCGGCGTCGAGCTTCTCGATGCGCAGCACGGCGTCCTTCGTCACCCGATATTGCTTGCCGCCCGTGGCGATGACCGCGTACATGGTATTTGAGGAGGAGTGCGCCTTGAGCCGAAAGGCCGCGCATTCTACTGGCCGACCCCCTCGGGGTCAAACGGCCGTTTCCTCAAGCACGACGGGGACTTAGTCCTCAAACCGCGCGCGTTGCGAACCGCCCGAGCTATTTCTCCAAAGCCGCTCCAGTCGGCTACGATGCGTGGCCGCCTCAAGGCGCCCACCCGTCCAAGAAACACGCCGCCCCGCCTGCGGATGACCCTGGAAGACAGTAATGACCCTGGAAGAGATTCGCGCGCTGGTACAAGCCGACCTGCACTCGGTGGACGGGGTCATTCGGGCCCGCCTGAAGAGTGCCGTGCCGCTGGTGGACCAGGTCGCCGAACACATCATCTCCGGTGGCGGCAAGCGTCTGCGGCCGCTGCTGGTGGTGCTCACGGCGCGCGCCTGCGGGCATCAGGGCGCCTCCCATATCGAGGCTGCTGCGTTCATCGAGTTCATCCATACGGCAACGTTATTGCACGACGACGTGGTCGACGGCTCCTTGCTACGCCGGGGGCGCCATACCGCGAACGAGGTGTACGGCAACCAGGCAAGCGTGCTGGTGGGCGACTTCGTCTATTCGCGCGCCTTCCAGATGATGGCCGGCCTCGCCTGCCAGCCGGTCATGGAGATCATGGCGGAGGCGACCAACGTCATCGCCGAGGGTGAAGTGCTGCAGCTGATGAACGCCCACAATCCGGACACGACCGAGCAGCGCTACCTCGACGTCATCTACCGCAAGACGGCCAAGCTCTTTGAGGCCGGCGCGGAAGTGGCCGCGGTGCTCGCACAGGCCCAGCCTGCGGTGCGCCGGGCGCTCGCCGCGTTTGGCCGCCACCTCGGCATCGCGTACCAACTGGTCGATGACGTGCTCGACTACCGCTCCAACCCCCAGGAGCGCGGCAAGAACCTCGGTGACGACCTGGCCGAAGGCAAACCGACCCTGCCGCTGATCCACGCGCTCAAGAGCGGCAGCGAAACACAACGCTCGGCCATCCGCCGCGCGATCCAACAGGGCGGGCTCGAGCAGCTCGAACCGGTGGTGGCGGCGATCGAAGCGACCGGCGCCCTCGACTACACCGCGCGCCTCGCGCAGTCGGAGCTGGAGCAGGCGCTGAGCTCGCTCGGGGCGCTGCCGGACTCCTCTTATAGGGATGGGCTCGCCGCGCTGGCGCGCTTTGCGGTCGCACACACGACCTGAAAGGTTACAGGCCTAACAGGTTGCCATACCAGGGTCGACGCGACTCATAGCGCGCGAGCCGCTCGTTGAGCGGCGCGAGATCCCATTTCAATCTGGTGGCCATTGCGATCGCGCGACGCTCGCTGCTCACCGCATCCTGGAACTCTCCCGATGCCGCCCGCGCAGCGGCGCGGATCTCAAACATCGTCGGGTCGCCGCTCAAGTCAGCACTTACTTTCTCGAGCAGGCTCAGTGCGCGCTTCGGATCGCGCATTACCTCGACGGGCGATGCCGCCAGCAGCGCCGCCAGATAGTACATGCCGTCGTGATCGCCGCTCGCCGCGGCCCGTTCGAGCCATACACCGGCAAGCTTCGTGTTCGCAGCATCCGGAGTGCCACGCAGTGCGTAGGCGGCGAGGGTTACCTGTGCGTTGGACTGGTCCGCCTCAGCCGCCCTGCGCAACCACAACTCCGCCTTGTTCTCCTCGCAGCGGCAGCCCATGCCGAACAGCAGGCTCGAACCGACCATGTACTGCGCATTCCGGGATCCCCCTTGGGCGGCCTTCAGGAACCACGGCAGGGCGTCGCTTCGCGTGTGACCGAGCTGCGGGAGTCCATCGAGCAGCATCCCATAGAGAAACTCGGCCTCCGCGTCACCCGCCTCGGCCTTCTTGCGCGTCGCGCCAACGAATGTCTGCAGCTGATAGTCACCCGCGCTGCGATCGACTAGAAAGCGAAACATCACCGGGCAATGGGCCGGCCTGGTCCCCGGTTCACGTGGTTTATATCGCATGTGCAATACCATAGTACGCACGCCAGGTTCGAATACCCCCGGCGGCACCGCGTACAGGATGCGAGGATTGCGGGTGCTGCCGTCGGGCATGACGACCAATTCGACAAACACATTACACCGTACCCCGTTGCGCTCAGCGTCTCGAAGATAAGCTAAGTCAAAGTGTTTGAGCGCCCGACAGCTTGTCCGTGCGTCCTTATCATCCTCCACCTTCGGCATCAGGCGCGCATCCAGGGCAGCGCGGCTGAACGGCGCGCGGATGTCTTCCGCGATCTTCTCCGAGCCGGGCGCGAGGCCCGGGCGCAGCTCGTCGGCCAGGGTGTTGCCGCGTGGCTCGCCGCTCTGGGCCGCCAGGCTCGCCCAGGCGTAGGCGTTGATTTCGCTCTGACGCACGCCCTGTCCTTTGGCGTACATGACGGCGAGGTTGTACTGGGCCAGGGGCTGACCGAGCTCGGCCAGCTCGCGGTAGTCCTTGAACGCCCGCTCGTAGTCGGCCCTGCGGTAAGCGAGCTGCGCCGTGAACAGATCCGCCCGCGCCGGAGCGCACAGCAGAGCCGCGACCAACAGCAGCAATGCGCGCATCGTTCCCCCTGTCAGATAAGCATAGCTCAGGCCGACAGCCGTGCGTGAGAGGGGAATTGCCCCGCCCCGACAGTCACCCTAGACTGCGCCACCGCCATCGAAACGGACGCAGCCATGACAACAGCAAACAACTCGAACTCAGGGATGAAGCGGCACCCGGCGGCAATGCTGGCCGTTGCAGCGGGCCTGCTGGGCGGTGCATCGCCAGCCGCACAGTCCGCAGAAGTGGCGCAGGCGCCGGAGACCATCGTCCTGAAGGCGGCGCACCTGTTCGACTCGACCGGCTCCGCGCTCAAGGACGGCGCGACCGTCGTGGTGCGCGGCGATTGGATCGTGTCGGTCGGGACGGCGGCGGCGCCTGCGGGCGCGCGGGTCATCGATCTGGGTGATGCGACCATTCTCCCCGGCTTCATCGACGCGCACACCCATCTCACGCTCGAGTTCCAGAAGGACTACTACCACTTCATCTACAACCGGCTGATGCGCTTTCCCGCCGAGCAGGCCCTGTACGCCGCGATGTACGCGCGACGCACGCTGGAAGCGGGTTTCACCACGGTGCGCAATGTCGGCGCAGACGGCTTCGTCGATGTGGGCCTGCGCAACGCCGTCAACGCCGGCGTCACGGCCGGTCCGCGCATCCTGACCGCGGTGCACGGCCTCGGCTCACCCGGCGGGCATTTCGATGACTACTCCTTCCCGCCCGACAAAGTGAAGCCGTGGGGACCGATCGAGGGCATCTGCAGCGGCCCGGATGAGTGCCGCCAAGCGGTGCGTTACCAGATGAAGTGGGGCGCCGACCTCATCAAGATCGCCGCCAGCGGCGGTGTGCTCTCGGAGGCCGATCCCGTCGACGTACCGCAACTCACGCTGGAGGAGATGTCCGCCATCGTTTCCGAGGCGCACAAGTGGCGGCGCAAGGTCGCGGCGCACTGCCACGGGGACACCGCCGCGCGCATCGCCATCGAAGCGGGGGTGGACTCGATCGAGCACGGCAGCTTCCTCACCGAGGACACGATCAAGCTGATGAAGTCCAAGGGCGTGTACCTCGTGCCCACGCGCATGGCGGTTTATTGGGTGAGCAGGCAGGCGGACGCGGGCGCGTACCCGCAGAAGATCGCCGACAAGGCGCGCGCCGCCGCCGCCGCCCACGGCGCCATGTTCAAGGCCGCACTGCGCATCGGCGTGCCCATCGCCCTTGGCACCGACGCGGGGGTGTACCCCCACGGGATGAATGGCATGGAATTCGGGCTCATGACGGATCTCGGAATGAGCCCGGCCGCAGCGTTGCTGGCAGGCACGCGCGAGTCCGCGAAGCTGCTCGGAATCGAGGCGGACGTGGGCACGCTCGAAGCCGGCAAGGTGGCAGACGTCGTGGCCGTGCCGGGGAACGTGCTCGGCGATATCCACGCCACCGAGCACCCCATGTTCGTCATGCACCTCGGGCACATCGTGCTGCAGAAGGCCGGGACATAACGCCTGCGCAGCGCCCGGGCGTGGGTGTGCAGGCCCGGCTGCGCAAGCCCTTGAGGGCCTCGGGCATTTTCCCGGCAGGACGGCCTGCGGCGTTGAAGGCGCCGTGCCGCTTCAGTACACTGCCCGGCCCGCCGCCCTCGGCGCGCGCACTGCAGTGGCGCGGGGTCGCGCCAAAAACGCGGGGTGTAGCTCAGCCTGGTAGAGCACTACGTTCGGGACGTAGGAGTCGCAGGTTCAAATCCTGTCACCCCGACCACTGAATTCATTAAGTTTT
>Ga0137376_10003010_pt1 | contig 10365 bp, 10 predicted proteins | sample SagtaG_23_FD_104814 | JGI IMG/M metagenome (GOLD analysis project Ga0137376, IMG submission 104814) | Vadose zone soil microbial communities from Sagehorn Ranch, Mendocino, California, USA - Sage2_L_20_16 metaG | ecosystem: Environmental > Terrestrial > Soil > Vadose zone | place: USA... | reverse complement strand
GCTACCCGCTATCAGCCCTCGTGGATAGTCTTCAGTTCGACGATCTTGAGTTTACGGGTGCGCGCCGGGAGTTTAAGAATTGTCGTATCGCCGATTCCCTTGCCCACCAATGAAAGACCAATCGGCGACGACATGCTGACGTGTCCGTCCTCGAATTCCACGGAGTCGCCGAACACGAGATTGTAGCGTTCCTTCTCACCTGTAGCCTCATCCTTCACAACAACCTCTGATCCGAGGCCGACTTTATCGGCGGGGATCTGGGTGATGTCGATGCTCGACAGCTTGCTCAACCTCTGATGGAGCTGACCGAGCCGAGCCTGCACGAGCTGCTGACGCTCGAGGGCAGCCTTGTACTCGCTGTTCTCACGCAGATCGCCCATTTCAACCGCTCTGCGGATCTCGCGTGGCAGCACGACGTTGAGCTCATGCTGGAGCTTTTCGACTTCTTCGCCGAGTTTGGCTTTTAGTTCCTCGATCATCTAAACATCCGGTGTCACGGAGACAAAAAAACCAAGCGTCGCTCCCGACGGGAACGACGCTCGCCACGTTTCAACTTAGAGGCTGGGGCCAGCTATCTCAAGACCTGCGGATCCAGGACTAACTGCAATTGACGATCGACGACTAATTGAGAATTGCGGGCTATGAGTTCTCAGTTCGCAAAGTCAGCGTTCTCAGTTCGCACGTGTCCGAGTTCGCACTAAGTCGTCGATCGTCAATTGCAGTTAGTCCTGGATCCGCAGCAGTTAGTCCGCATTCCGTATTGTCGTTTATACATCACTCGATCGCCGCTCGGATCTTCTCCTCTCGATTTTTACGCTCTGCGCGTTGTAGGCTTTGATCACCGCATTCGCTGCTTCCGCGGGATCATCAGTGAGCACCATCAGATCGATATCCCCTGGCGCAATTTTTCGCTCGGCAAGTACGCGCGCCTGCAACCAGCGAATCAATCCCGCCCAATAACGCCGGCCGAATAGAATCACCGGGAATTGATAAATCTTTCCAGTTTGAATCAGCGTCACCGCCTCGAAGAGCTCATCGAGCGTTCCAAATCCTCCGGGAAAAATTATGAACGCCACCGAGTACTTGATGAACATCGTCTTCCGCACGAAGAAGTAGCGGAACTGAATCAGCGTATCGACGTACGGGTTTGCGCCCTGCTCGAATGGAAGCTCGATGTTGCACCCAATCGATCTTCCTCCGCCCAGCTGTGCGCCTTTGTTTGCGGCTTCCATGATTCCCGGTCCCGCACCCGTAATAATCGCGAAGCCGTTCTCTGCCAGAATGCGCGCGACTTCCTGAGCGGCCGTGTAGTGCGGATCGTCGGGAGAGATTCGCGCCGAGCCGAAGATCGTCACGCCGCGATCGACTGAAGCGAGCGTGTCGAATCCCTCGACGAATTCCGCGGTGATCCGCATAACGCGCCAGGGATCTGTTTTTGTGAACGCATCGCCCGGAGCAGGAGTTTGGAGGAGCTTCTCGTCCTCCGTCATCGGCTCCACATAATCTCTGATCGCTTGATCGATGATGCGCGTCGCGCCGGCCTGGCGCGCATCTGTGATCTGGGAAGGAGGAGTACGGCCGGCCATCAGGTGGCCTTCTTCCGTTCTCTCTTTCAATCCGGCGCGCGCACCTTCTTCCGCTGATGCCTGCGTGTCGGGATCGTATTTTTTTCCGGTCGGCGTTCGAGGTTTCGATCGACGTACCGACCCATCCGCCTTGGCGGCGATATCTTTCTTTCTCTTCATGACTCCAGATCGTCGCGAGATCGCCCGCGCTGCACGGGCGGGCGTAAGATGCGTGAGCAAATACCACACTCGCCAGATGATCACATGCCTGTAGTCGTGATCGTTGCCGACGGCGCTCGGCCCGACACGTTGTCAGCGGCAATCGAATCGGGCTCCCTTCCCGCGCTCCAGCAGATGCGGGACGAGGGTGGATTCTATACCGTCACCTCAGCGTTTCCGTCGGTGACAGGCCCAGCATACACACCGTTTCTCATGGGACGATACCCGGGCCCGGTGGGTCTTCCCGGGCTTCGATGGTACGATCGTTCGCGGACGACTGCGAGGTTCGCCGGAAATTCAAGAAGCTATGTGGGACCCGACATGCGATTCGTCGACGACGATCTCGATCCGGCAGCTCCGACGATTTTCGAAATGGTGCCGTCGAGCATCGCCGCGCTCAACGTCATCGGTCGCGGCTTATCGAAACATGGTCGTATCGGACGTGGAATCCGATTCGCCGCGCGGGCAACTGGAACTCACTTTCGCGGAAACGTGAGAGGATGGCTCGCAATCGATCGCGACATCGGCGGAGAAGTGGCAGAGCAAATCTCGCGCAGAAATCCGGATTTTGTTTTCGCCGCGCTCACCGGAATCGACAAGACTTCGCACTCGGCCGGTCACAACGCGCCGATTGTGAAGGAGGCACTGAAAATCGTCGACGAAACCGTTGGCGAGATTCGCCGAAGAGCCGAGCGTGCGGGGACCTGGGGAAACACGCACCTGTGGGTAGTAAGCGATCACGGGCACTCACCGGTGAAGCACCACGAAGATTTGGCCGGGCTCATCCGCGCGGCGGGGTTGCGCACGATTGCGCATCCCTGGGTTTATCGATCTGGTGCTGATGCGGCTGTGATGGTGAGTGGCAATGCGATGGCGCACATCTATCTCGATCTCAAAAAGCGGGAGCGTCCATGGTGGCCATCGGAAAATTCACGATGGCGTGAGCTCGCCGACTTGCTCATGGCGCGGCCATCAGTCGATCTGATGATTCTCCCGAAATCCGCGAGCGAGTGTGAGATACACGGGCGCGGACGAGGGATGGCTCGCATGTGGCGGAGCGAATGTCGGATGTCGTATGAGCCTGTGACGGGCGATCCACTCGCAATCGGTGAGCAGCATGAAGTCGACTCGAGTGAAGCATACGAAATGTCGATCGTCAGCGACTATCCCGATGCGATTGTTCAGATCGTCCATCTCGTCGGTGCGCCGCGCAGCGGTGAGATTATCCTCTCGGCGACTCGGGATTGGGATTATCGCGCGAAATACGAGCCGATTCCGCACGTGTCATCGCACGGTGCTCTTCACCGCGAGCACATGCTCGTTCCACTTCTCGTCAATCGTCCAGTCCAAGGATTACCCCGACGGACAGTCGACGTAATGCCTAGTGCACTGAAGGCGCTCGGAGTGCCGATTCCGGCGGGATTGGATGGAGAGTCCTTTATTGAACCGTAATGCTTCCGTTCATCCCCGCGTGGATGGTGCAGTGAAACGCGAACGTTCCGACCGTGTTGAAGGTCCGCACGACTGTCCCGGATGATATGAGGCCAATGTCGGCCGCACCCGACGCCGCAGTGTCGAACACAACATTGTGATCGACGGCCGAGTTGTTCTGGAAGGAAATCGAAGTTCCCTTTGCAACGGTTAGAGTCGTCGGCTGGAAAGTGCTCGCCCGCATGCAGAAGGTGAAATCCGCGCACGTCGACGGCGGGGGTGGTGGAGGTGGAGGCGGAGAGACGATTCCTCCGCTGCCGCCACTGCCACCGCAGGCGCTGAACACCGAGAACATCGCAACCACAACCATTGAACCAATCTTTTTCATAGGCTTCCCCTGCGGCCGCGCCGCCGAATTACGTGCGCCATTATCCGAAGCTTACGGGCAACGACGAGGGGAAGGAATGCCATTCGCCGCACAGGACCTGCCCTTCGCCGAACCTGAAAGCTAATTGCGGACTGCGAACTTCGGACTAACGCGAGCTAAAAAGTCCGCAATTCGCAATCCGCAATCCTGTTTACATCGACGGTTTCTTGGCCGTCGGCGGAAGCATTCCATTCAAACGCATGTAATTCGCCAGCTGACTGTAGTGATCAGCCCAGTCAGTTGCCGTCGCAATGATGAACCCGGCACGCGACATTTTCCGACCGAAGAACGGCATCTCCTCGCTGAGCTTCGAATCATCGAGTCCGGCAAGTGATTGATCGCAGAATGCGAAAGTTTCCTTCAAGCGGGCGACGAGCGCGGGTTTGCCTGACGCGGGCGCGATCTTCGCGCGTGCGGGTGCCTTGGTTCCACCGATGGATCCGCACAGGTAGTCATTGCCTTGCGCCAGGTGGCCGGCAATGTCGGCAATGCTCATCTGCGCCTTCGTCGGCTTGTAGCTGTACTTGGCGGCCGGAATATCCTCGAGAGCCGCAACGAGATTCTTTTTCGATTCCGCTTCATTTTCGCGGAAGGCACTAGCCACAGGGTTTTGAGCGAACGCTAAAGCCGGCACGAACGTGAGCGCGGCTGCGGCAGTGAGGGCACTGAAACGCATATGGAGGTATCCCGTGATGGAGTGGATTCCAATTTTGGCTTGCGTAACAGCGGGTGTCCAGCACGATCCGGTCACCGGTGCCCGGTAGCCGAAGGCCGGTGACCGAGGCCCGATCCCCGCTAACCCCGTCGCGACCGGCGCTCAGATGGTTTTCGCGCGTTTGCGTTTCCTCGACGTGGATCAGGCGCGTTGGTTGGCAGCGGTAACACGCACGACTCCTTTATCGTCAGGAGCGACACGACTGTGCGCGTCGCGCGCACTCCGGACAGGGAGCGAAAGCGCGCGTTGAGGAGCGCCCCGAGCGACTGCGTGTCCTCTGATCGAACTGTGACGAGAAATCCGTCCTCTCCGGCGATATGATAGGCGTTGAGAACTTCTGGCATCGCCCTCAACTTCGCCTCCAGCCCCACTTCCTCCTTCAACGTTCCGCTGCGAATGAAGATGAAGGAGATGAGGCTGAGCCCCACCGCTTCCGGATCGAGCTCCGCATGATAACCGCGAATGACGCCGAGTCGCTCCAGCCGGTTTACGCGAGCTAGTGTCGCGGACGCCGCGAGTTTGATTCGCGCTGCGATCTCGCGATTTGTAATGCGTGCATTTTTCTGAAGCAGATCGAGAATCTTGAGGTCGGTGCTGTCGAGCTCGGACCGCATCAGCTAGCGACCATTGGCTAATGGAGGCCTCGGCGACCCGAGATCGAAGATGTACAGCCACCGCCCTCCGGCGTCTTCGCGCCAAACGGTGAGGAAGTGACCGCGTCGAAGAACTTTTGCGGTATCGCTCCGATCGTAGGTGATAGAGTTTCCCGTTGTATAAGCAATTCCGCCGCTTCCACCGCCGAATCTTCTATCGGGCGCCCAATCAAGCACGGCTGGTGGCGGCCAATCCTTGAACGCTTCCTCGATTTCTTTCCTGCCGTGTGCGACGGCGAAGCCCGGCATCAACACCGCGTCCTCCGCAGCGTAGGAAACGAACGCTGCGACTGGTCCATTCGCGCCGGATCGACCCATCGCTCCGTATGCGGCCTCATTCTCCTGAATCATCGATCGCAATCGCCGGCCGCCGACCTTCGATGCATGCGTGGCGGAGTGTGGCGCGCTGACAAGTGTCGAATCGGGATTGCGATTTCCGAGGGGAGCCTGATGATCCGCACGCTGCTGCGCGACAATTCGCCACTTGCCATCGCGGCCGCGAGACCAGCACGTGATGTACCGGCCCGCGTAGGTTGTACGCGCGGAATCAGCGCCGTCGATGAACGTCGATACGCCGACAGTACAACCGAAATTTCCATCGATGCCCGCCACCGCGTGGGTCGGTATCCAACGATATGTCGAAGGCGAATCGTAGCGAGCGTGCATTGCCGAGGCAGCTTCTCCCTTCCCGCGAAGAATTGGCTGGCCCGGAATCAGTACGGCAGCGTCGCTGTCGAGCAATGCGACTAAAGCCGCCTGACCCCGCTCCGAGACGGCTTCACTGAGTTGACGATCGGCGGTCATGAGCTCGGCTTTCGTCGCGGTCGTGTCCGACATCGGAAACGATAGCGCTACGACAATCGGCAATATTGGGAGCACGAACTATTATATACTCTTATGCAAATCAACAGCAAGATATTCTGACAACAACCTTACATACAGAATATACTGCGGTCTGACGCACGAGACGATATTGCCGACATGGCGCCACTCACCGGTTGCATTGCATGTATCGTCACCCTAGCCATCGCGGTGAGCCCACCAGCGGCTCTTGCTCAGAATAATCCTTCGACGAAAATTGCCGCTGCAACTCGCGCAGCGATTCCGCCTCGCATCGACGGCCGCGACGATGACGATGTCTGGAAGAAAACACCTCTCATCGATCAGTTCCTCGAGCAACAGCCGACCGAGGGTGCAAAGCCCCGCCTCCCGACGACCGCGCGCGTCGCATACGATGACGAAAATCTTTACGTGTTCGTTCGCGCGTTCGATCCGCACCCCGACAGCATCGTCGGTCGTTTGAGCCGTCGCGACAGCGACAACACCTCAGATCGCGTTGGACTCTACATCGATTCATATCTCGATCGGCGGACAGCCTACCATCTCATAGTCAATGCTGCGGGAGTAAAATCGGACGGCTACTTCTACGACGATGTGCAACAGGATCTCGGGTGGGATGGCGTATGGGACGTTGCTACTCGCATCGATTCAGCAGGGTGGACTGCGGAATTCCGCGTTCCATTCAGCCAGATGCGATTCTCGCGCGGTGACAGGCACACATTCGGATTCGCTGTCAGGAGGGTTGTCGCTCGTTATGGCGATCTCTCGGGCTGGCCACTAATTCGCCCTTCGCAGCTCGGCGTCGTATCTCAAATGGGTGATCTCAAGGGAATTGATACGCGTGGTCCGACGCATCCGGTGGAACTCGCACCCTATGTTGTCACGAAATCCGTACCTCGCGCGCCCGGCCTCGCACTCGGTCAGCGCACCTCGATGACCGGCGGCGCCGATGCACGCATTGGACTCGCGCCCAATCTCACACTCACCGGAGCGATCAATCCGGATTTCGGTCAGGTCGAGGCTGACCCGGCAGTTCTCAATCTCAGCGCATTCGAGACGTTCTATCCCGAGCGGCGTCCGTTTTTTCTCGAGGGACAAAACATCTTCGGATTTTCGCTGTCGCGGAACGATGGAGCGCCCGATGCCCTCTTCTACAGCCGGCGCATCGGGCGTGAGCCGCAGCTCCGTGATCGATTCGGCGATGCGACATCCGCACGCGAGACGCAAATACTCGGCGCCGGTAAAGTCACTGGTCGCACTGCGCGCGGTCTTTCCTTCGGCGCACTCGGCGCAGAGACAAGCAGGCAGGTTGGTGCGTGGGACTCTGTTGCGCTCGACGAGCGAACCATCGAGCCCAACACACAGTACTTCGCCGCTCGCGTCCAGCAGGAGGTAAATCAGGGTCGCACCGGGGCGAGCGTCATGATGACGGGAGTGCATCGCTCACTCGATGAGTTCACCACAAGCTTCCTTCGGCGGGAAGCAGTCACCGGTGGTCTCGATTTGAGACATCGATTCGCGCACGATTCGTACATCGTGAGTGGATACATCGCGGGATCGAGCGTTAGCGGATCGCAGGCTGCGATTCTAAGAACGCAGCTGGCGTCGATTCACTTCTTTCAACGCCCGGCCGCGGCGATGCCGGTCGATTCATCACGGACCCGCCTAGCAGGATCTGCCGCCGAGATCTCCTTGAGCAAAGCGCGCGGCGTATTTCAATGGGTCACGGACTATCGGCGATTGTCGCCCGGATTTGAATCGAACGACATCGGCTTTCTCGGCCGCGCTGACTGGCAAGCATGGTCGAACTGGTTCGGCGTGAATTCCACGAAGGCGACCAGGCGATACCAATACGCCGGCGGGTCGGCCTATATCTATCAGGAATGGACCACCGACGGACTTCCTACCGAACGGATGATAAATCTTTCCGGATACGTCGGACTCCCGTCGTTGTGGCAAATCAATCCGTACATGATTGTCGGACAGCTTCCCGGCACGTTTTGCACGGGATGCGCGCGAGGCGGTCCGGCAATCCGGCACGATCGCCGACAAGTGATTGGGACAACGATAATCGGCGACACACGAAGAATGATTGCACCGCAGCTCGATGTGCGTTGGACTCGGGACGAGCAGGGACGAACGCAGATCTACCGCGCCGCACCGAGAATCGACGTTCGCCCATCGCCGAGAACTCTGTGGTCCGTGGGAATGAGCGGTGTTCAGAATCACGACAACGCGCAGTTCTACGGACTGCGACGCGATGCATCCGGTGCAGCGCATTATCTCTTTGCCCACCTCGATCAGACGACGTTCTCGGTGCAGAACAGAATCAACGTCACTATTACCCCCGCTCTTTCATTCGAGTGGTACGCCGAGCCGTTCGTGTCGGCCGGTCATTTCAGCGATGTGCGCGAAGTCGCCGATCCCGGCTCGGCGGAATATGACAAGCGGTATCGGCCGTACGCTGATCCCACCGTGACTGGCGATCCGGGCGGTCTGCATTTTCGGCAGCTCCGATCGAACGCGGTTGCGCGTTGGGAGTACCGGCCGGGCTCGGTTCTTTATCTCGTGTGGAATCAGGGACGCGACTACAGCGACAATGTCGCCGAGTCATTCGCGCTTGGCAGAGAGGAACGCGGACTTTTTGCGCAGAGGCCAGCGAATACGATTTTGGTGAAGGCATCGTACTGGATTAACCGGTAGGAACCGGTCACCGATTCGTGCCTTGTTCTTTTGTCATTAGTTTTTATCGCGATGGAGCATCCAATCGTTCATGTGGAGTATCCGCCCTGGGTCGACGAGGTCGTTGACTTTAGCCGCGCGTACAAGCGCGACGAGGACCGCATGCGCGTCGCCGTCGGGGTCGCGCGAGCGAACGTCGAGCGCGCAACCGGTGGTCCGTTCGGCGCCGCAATTTTCGAATCGCGATCGGGCAAGCTCGTCGCGGTTGGAATGAACGCAGTGGTTCGCCTCAACAATTGCGTTCTTCACGGCGAGATGATGGCGTTCATGATGGCGCAGCAGTGCGTGAGCTCATTTACCCTCAATTCGCCTGGCTTGTCCGAGCACGAGCTTTTTACTTCGTGCGAGCCGTGCGCAATGTGCCTCGGCGCAACTCTCTGGAGTGGTGTTCGCCGCCTGGTTTACGGTGCGACCAGGGAAGACGCGGCACTGTTGAACTTCGACGAAGGTCCGGTCTTCCCGGAATCGTACCGCTATCTCGAGGACCGCGGGATCAGGATTGACCGCAGCGTGCTGCGCGAGGAAGCGCGCGGAGTCCTCGAGCTTTATCGGGCGAAGAGCGGAAAGATCTATAACGGATAATCCGGTACCCGGTGGCGGGTACCCGAGTAAACGGAACAGTCCCTCGCGACAACATAGAACCAGCTACCGGCTGGCCGCTACCGGCTAGTCCGCATAGCGCTATTTTTTTAGCATGCTGCTAATTTTATAGCATATTTTGCGAACCCTTCGCCGACACGGTGTGTCGAATGCTTCGGGCCTCGGGTACCGGCGATCGGGTACCGGGTTCCAGGTACCGGGTCTCGGAGAGAGGATGAAGAAAAAACTTTCGCTCGCTTCAATTTTCCTCGCCGCCGTTTCCGCAACAGCGTCTGGCCAGTCGCCGGAAGTGATCAGGGGCAAAGTCACCGACGATTCATCGCATGCGATTGTCGCGACCGTGATGGTCACTCGCGGTCCCGACAGACTGACGCAAACCGATACGACCGATGCCGCCGGCAGCTTCAGCGTCCGCTTCGAACAAGGAACCGGAGATTATCTCGTCTATGTCTCAGCCCCCGGATACAAATCCGCGCGCAGACGCGTGCAGGGATAAACGAACGAAACAGAATTCGTCGCAAACTTTTCTCTTGCGCGCGATCGCGCACTGCTTGACACGGTCAAAGTCAGAGCGCAAAAACCCGTTCGCGCCTCGAATTCAATTTCGCCGACTCAGCTCGAGACCGGCTCGCCGGAGAAATGGCTCAACGGTATCAGCGGCCTCATCCCGCCGACAATCGCCGGCGACCTCAACGCAATCGCCGGAACAATGCCGAACGTCACAATCACCGGCAGTGGCGCGTCGATACTCGGATCCGGCGCGGAATCGAATCTCACGACACTCAATGGAATGGGACTCGCCGCCGGATCGATTCCGCGAGCAGCGCGAACAGAGACAAGAGTCACCGGCGCTACGTTCGATCCAACTCGCGGAGGCTTTGCCGGCGCGAACATCGACGTGCGACTCGGCCCCGGCAGCAGGAACTATCAGCGACGGAACGCGTTCGTCACGCTCGAGCCGCAAGGATTTCAATTCGCTGATCCAATCGCTCGCGCGGCGGGCTCGACGAGCGACGGATTTCGCGGAAGTCTCGGCGCCGACGGAGAGTTGATTCGCCGTGCGCTAACGTACAACGTCGCAGTTGACGTCGCGCGCAACACGAGCGATCCACAAACTCTCGTGAGCGCCGATGCGGATGCACTTCTCCGCGCCGGTGTCGCTCCCGATTCCGT
>Ga0137376_10003007_pt1 | contig 10369 bp, 8 predicted proteins | sample SagtaG_23_FD_104814 | JGI IMG/M metagenome (GOLD analysis project Ga0137376, IMG submission 104814) | Vadose zone soil microbial communities from Sagehorn Ranch, Mendocino, California, USA - Sage2_L_20_16 metaG | ecosystem: Environmental > Terrestrial > Soil > Vadose zone | place: USA... | reverse complement strand
TTGTGGTTGGCGCGATCGGCGCCGGCATCGGCTGGGCGACGACCGAGTTCGTGGCCCGACCAATCCGCAAGTTCTTTGACTTGCGCGGAGATGCCGTTCAAACAATTTCACGATACGGGAACCTTCGAGCCAAGTACGACGAACGGCGGTTACCAAACGATGTTATTGAGACTAGCGAGGACCTCACCCTGTCGGAGGCTCAGATCGCCCAACCGCACGAAGCACAACTCGCTCTGCGGGATTTGGCGGCTCGGATGAAGGGCTTCGCTTTTAACGAAACGCTCGCCAGACGAGCCTTACAACTACTCGGCTACGATCCGCAAAGGGCGAGCGAAGGGCTGTTTGGGATTGCCAACTCCATCGACAGGACGGGTGACACTAGGATCAGCAGCAAGAAAATAGTCACTGACGCGCTGGGGCTTCCGGAGCACACACTATGAACGTCCGGTGCCAATCCGGTGCCAATTTTCATTTTCGGTAGCAGTCTCGATTTGCTAAGTCATTGATGGATCAATAGGGAAGGGTGGCCGAGTGGTTTAAGGCAGCGGTCTTGAAAACCGCCAGGGGCGCAAGCCCCTCGTGGGTTCGAATCCCACCCCTTCCGCCATCCTGGCCTCGAAAACCAAACAGGCTCCCCGGCAATCAAATCGCAATGGCGGTGGCGTCGTAGTTATAGAGCCACTCCATTCGCTCGCGCAGGCGGACTTGCTGCCATTCACGCGCGACCTCCTCGCCAATCCGGTCCTTGTCGAGAAGGCTCGGCGCAAAGGCGCTCGCCTTGTTCTCGCTCGCCTTGCGCACAACCATCGAGGTGCGCTCTTTGCGGATCCCCTCGTATCGGGCGAGAGCCACGTCCGGCTCGCCGAAATACTTGTCGAGACAGGCCGCAACGACATACCCGTCCTCGATCGACATCACGCCGCCCTGGCCCAGGAACGGCAGCGTCGGGTGGCAGGCATCGCCGAGCAAAGTGACGCGGCCCTTCGACCAGGCCGCCATCGGCTCGCGGATCATCATCGCCCATTTGTAGGGCGTCTCGATCCGATCGATCATGACCTGGACGTCGGGGTGCCAATCGCGGAAATCGTTGCGCAGCTCTTCGGTGGTGCCCACCGTAGACCAGGACTCGATCTGCCAATCGTCGCGTTCCGACATGCTCACGTAGTTCATGATCTCGCCGCGACGCACCGGATAGTTCAGCACGTTGCCGTGCGGGCCGAGCCAATTCGTTCCGACCATGCGTGCAAGCCGGCGCGGCAGCTTCTCCATGGGGATCAAGCCGCGCCAGGCGATACAGCCGGTGAATACCGGCTTGCTCGGCCCGAACAGGCAGACGCGGACCCTGGAATGGATGCCATCGGCGCCGATCATGTAGGACGCGCTTGCGGTACTGCCGTCCTCGAACGTTGCTTCGGCGTGTCCCGCATGGGAGGCGACCGAGACGCATCGCTTGTTCAGCGTGATGGCGTCGCGCTTGAGCGCGCGAACCGCGTCGGCCAGGAGGCCATGCAGATCGGCGCGGTGCAGCATGAGATGCGGCGTGCCGAACCGCTCCATGCTTTTGTCGCCGAGATCGAACCAGTTCCAGGTTTCTCCGGTGCTCCAGTGCCGCAGCTCGCGGCGCTCCGGCCGAACCTGAACTTGAGCGAGGGCCGCTTCCAGGTCGAGCGCAAATAGCACGCGCGTGCCGTTGGAACTGATCTGGATGCCGGCGCCGACTTCCTTGAGCTGATTCGATTGTTCGTAAACATCGACATCGATGCCGCGCTTGAGCAAGGCAAGTGCCGCAGTCAGTCCGCCGATGCCGGCGCCGACGACAACGATATTTTTCGACGCGCTCATGGCGACTTCGCACCTAGCATAGTGGGCCGGTCGAACCGCTCGCACCCATGGACGCATGGCGGCACGCGACAACCCAATGTCTCGTCACGCCGCTCTTCCGCTCCGCGGCGCGGCCGCCCGCCCCGGAGCCCTCGACAGCGCTGCTTCGGTCTCGGCGATAAGTCGGCGCATGATGTCGCCGACTGAGAGGACTTCATCGATGCCTCCCGCGGTCTGGCCTGCCGTGAGCAGACACGCGTGTGGACGGCCCGCCTGTGTCGTGGAGACGATCTGATTCCGCAGGCGATCGCGATCGCGCCGCGCCGCCTCGCGCTTGGCACTCCACTCATCGATGAAAGTCGTGTGGAGAGAGCGCAGGACCGTATGGAAGCCGACCGTACCCGGAAGCGGGCTGATGTCGTTGAGAACGTCGACCTTGATCGCATCCTCCGACTTGGCTGCGGTTATCGCTTGCTTCCACCCATCGGGGGCGGGTGCTTCCGTCGAGGCGATGAACCGCGTGCCGAGATTGACCCCGACCGCGCCCAACATCAACGCCGCGGCAATGCCGCGCCCGTCAAAGATGCCCCCGGCGGCGACGACAGGGATGGGAGACACCGCGTCGACGACCTGCGGCACGAGTGTCATCGTGCTGATCTCGCCGCAATAGCCGCCGGCCTCGCCGCCCTGCGCGATGATGACATCGACGCCTCGCTCAGCCGCTTCGACCGCTTGCCCCACCGTCGTGACCTGCAGCATCACGAACGATCCGACATCGTGGGCCTGCCGCACCAGATCCCCCGGATCGCCGAGCGCGAAGGAGACCACGGCTGGGCGTGCCGCGAGCGTGTAGCGAAACGCCTCGGCGTCCAATGTTTGCGGAATGTGGTTGATCGCAAAAGGTCGGCTTGTCAGCTTGCGCACCAGGTCGATGTCGCGCTTGATGGCGGCGGTGGTTCGGAACAGCGACCCCACGCCCCCCAGGCCGCCTTCGTTCGACACCGCGGCCGCGAGCTCCGCCGACGTGCACGTGCCCATGGGCGCCAAGATGATCGGCACCTCGATGCCGAACAGCTCGCAGAGAGGCGTCTTCAGCATTTGCCGTCTCCAAGCAGCAACGAGCGGTGAGGGCGGCGTACCCATCCCTCACATTCGAGCCCGAAATACGCGTCACCGGCGAGAGGCGGCGGCGATGCGCATTCAGCTCCGTGTGCGATGGCGGATCATAAAGGTGTCGTAGCTGTATTCAGCGACCTGCCACCAGAGATATTCGTCGTTGCGAAACGCCACGATCGAGTCCCAGACTTTCTTGTAATCCTCGTTGGCCGCCGACGTCTCGGCGTTGACCTCGTTCGACGCCTTCAAACAGGCTTCCATGATCGACGGCGAGTACGCACGCAATTGCGTGCCGGCGGCGATCAGACGCTTCAAGGCCTGAGGATTGCGGGCGTCGTATCTCGCCTGCATTTCAACGTTGGCAAAGCCCGCGGCAGCGGCAACGATTGCCTGGTAGGCCTTGGGCAACTCGTTCCATTTGGCCAGGTTGATCAGGAGGTGCAGCGTGGTGCCTCCCTCCCACCAGCCGGGGTAATAGTAGAACTTCACCACCTTATAGAAGCCGAGCTTCTCGTCGTCGTAAGGCCCGACCCATTCGGCGGCGTCGATCGTGCCCCGCTCGAGCGCCGGATAGATGTCGCCGCCGGCGATCTGCTGCGGGACCACGCCGAGCTTCTGCAGCGTCCGGCTGGCCCAGCCACCCATGCGAAACCTGAGGCCTTTCAGGTCTTCCGGCTCCTTGAGCTCTTTATGGGCCCAACCGCCCATCTGGCAGCCGGTATTGCCGGCAGACAGGCATTTCACGTTGAACTTGCTCCCGAACGCGTCGATCAGCTTCGTGCCCTCGCCATCGTAGAACCAGGCATTCTGCTGACGGGCGTTGAGACCGAACGGGGTGGCGCAGAACAGCGCCCAGGTCGGATCCTTCCCGATATAGTAATAATTGGCCGTATGGCCCATCTCGACGGTGGCGTTTTGCACGGCGTCGAGCACTTGCAGTGCGGGCACGATCTCGCCGGCGGCGAAGCTCTGGATCTGGAACTTGCCGTCGGTCGCCTCGGACACATATTTCGAGATCGTTTCACAACCCCCGTAGATGGTGTCCAGCGATTTCGGCCAGCTTGCCGTCAATCGCCATCTGATGGACGGCATCGACTGGGCGATTGCGGGCTTGGCGATGGTAGCTGCGGCCGCGCCGGCTCCCGCGGCGATCAGGAATTGACGGCGTTTCATGTGTCTCCCCTTCTTTGGATTGTGTGATGTCCAATGGTCGGCGATTCGACCGCGGGGCTTAACGGCTCGGCATTCGCAATGATGTCGTTTGGGCCCAGTAATGACCCCTCGGCCATCCGCGGCTAGCATGGACCGCGCGTCCTGCCCAGTAAAGACATCCCTTGCCAGTCTGTCTCCGCCCACTCTCGGCCGCGATCGGCCGGCCGAGGACTCATTGAGATGTCACGCCGGATGCCTTCACCACCGCGGTCCAGCGCGGAATTTCCGCCGCGACAAAATTGGCGAAATCCTGCGGCGAGCCAATTCTGTATTCGAAGCCGAGCTTTTGCATGCTGGCGACCGTTTCGGGGGATTGCAGCGCTGCGTTGATCGCGGCGTTGAGCTTGCCGACGATGTCGTGGGGAGTTGCCGCCGGCGCCCACATCCCGGCCCAGAATTCCAGCGCTAGTTCGTCGAGACCGAGCTCCTTCATGGTTGGCACGTCGGGCAAATCGGCATTGCGTTCCGGGCTCGATGTGGCCAGCGCCTTGATCCTGCCCTCGCGAATGAGCGGTAGCACCGTCGCCGGTGCCGGCCAGTACACATGGATGCGGCCGCCCAGCATGTCGGGGATGACGAGGGCGCCGCCGCGGTACGGAACGCTGGTGATATCGAGCCCGTGCAGGCGATTGAAATATTCGGCCACGAGTTGCGACACCGTTCCCTGTGCGAAACCGAGACTGAGCTTACCGGGGTTGGCCTTGGCATAGGCGACGAACTCCTCGACCGAATTGGCAGGCACTTGTGCGCTGATGGTGAGGAGCAAGGAGGTGCGCGCGATGAATGCGACGGGCGCAAAATCCTTCTGCGGATCGTATTCGATCTGCTTGTTCAAGATCGGCTCGATCACGATCGCCGAGCTTGCGAACAGCAGCGTGTAGCCATCGGGAGGCGCGACCGCAGCCGCCTTGGTGCCGATCGTCGTGCCGCCGCCGGGCTTGTTGTCGATGACGACAGGCTGGCCAAGCTTGGCCTGCAGTTGCTGCGCCAGCAACCGCGCCAGGACATCGTTCGGCGAGCCCGGCGTGTAGGGCACGATGATCCGCACCGGCTTGCTCGGAAAGCTTTGGGGCTCGGCCGCCAGCGGCTTGCCGGTCAGCGCAAGCGCCGCGATGCCGACAACGAATACGAACCTTCCAGCCGCGAGTCGGCCCATGCCCTGTGCTCCATGGAGAATATTGGCGAAGTTCACGCCCAAAGGAGCACCTCACAGCCGCCAACGAAAGTGGCCTGTCGGCTGCACCTTAAATGGTGGCGCTGTCGCAGAATCGCGAGCACCGCGCGCAATGGCAGCGCGCTTGCGGGCTACTACTTGCAGAAGCCGATACTTTACAGCAGAGACATTGAGCTGGCGTTGTTTTCCGACGCGAAGCTCGAAGAACCAAACGCCGTAACCATCTCGCTCAATGAGGCCGTTCGCGCAGCCGCCGATCGAGTGCCGACATGCCCGGCAGCGGGTCGCCAAAGAAAGCCGCTGTAAGGCTTTGCTGGTCTCGCAAGGCCTCCCGCCGATCGCGCTCGGCGAGCGCCAGTGGACTAGGCGCAAAGCTCGGCGAAATCGTTACTTGAGCCGGCTTGTCGCCGCGCGCATGTATATTCAGAAGTTTGGCCATTATAGTTTCCCCCGTCCGCCTCCCCAAGGCGCCGCGGGCTTAGGGCACGCTAGTACATTGGCCAAACGGTGACGGTAGGCTGTCCAAATTGGGGCACTGACGGGCAAATAGAAGCGTATGAGCGATTGTGATCTGCTCTCACTGCTCGCGAACGGCGATGATCGACGGGGCGTGCATTTCAGCGGGAGCCCGATGGATCGGAGATCGCCAAATTCTCGATGAAGGACCCATTGCAGACATCCGAAGCCGAGCTCTCTTTGAACGCGTAGGATCGTTTCTTTGCACTTAAGCAGTTGATATTGTTTTGGACGAAGGCGAACACCCCGCGCCAGAAACCGTCGACGCGATCGCCGGCTACGCGAGGTGCATCTTGAAACAGGAGCACGGATGAACGGCGTGATCCGGCGGCTGCGGTTGGCGTCGGGACTCGTCATGTTGGCATACGTGACGACCCATTTCGTCAATCACAGCCTGGGCCTCATTTCGGTCCAGGCCATGGATGGCGCGCTCGAGCACATCTACGAATATTGGGCGTCGCAGCTCGGCGCCGTCCTCCTCTACGGCGCCTTCGCGACCCATTACAGCCTGGCGCTTTGGGCGCTCTGGCTGCGCCGCTCGCTCAAGATGCCGTTCGCTGAGGCGACCCAGCTCGTGCTCGGATTCTCGATTCCGTTTTTTCTCACGGACCACGTTCTCCAGACGCGCGTTGCCGACACCTTCTATGGCGCCGGCGTCGGCTATTACTCGGCGGTGTTGCAGACGTATTTCGTGACCAATCCGCTGCGTGGCGCGCTTCAGTTCGCAGTGTTGCTGATCGCCTGGGTCCACGCCATGATTGGACTCTGGTTCTGGCTGCGCCTGAAGCGCTGGTATCCGCGTTGGCAACCGATCCTCTACGCTTTCGCGCTCTTGCTTCCGACCTTGGCGATTCTGGGCGCGCTCGAGGCCGGCCGGCAGGTCACGGCAATGGCGGAGGATCCGGCCTGGGTCGCGCAGTTCACGCAGGACCATCCGCGGCCGGCACCGGCGGACGCTGCTTTCCTCGATCAGCTGGTGGTGTGGGTGCGTTACGCCTTCGTGGCGGCGCTGCTCGCCGTGCTGGCTGCGCGCACGGTGCGTTGGTACTGGCAACGCCGGCACGGCGTCGTCCGGCTGACTTACCCGAGCGGCCGCGTCGTGCCGATCGTGCGCGGCGTCTCGGTGTTGGAGGCGAGCCGCATGGCCGGCATCCCGCATGCCTCCGTATGCGGCGGCCGCGGCCGCTGCTCCACCTGCCGCATCAGGGTCGACGGTCCTCCCGAGGCCATGCTGGTGCCCGCACCCGAAGAGGTGAAGGTGTTGCGCCGCGTGGGTGCGGCACCCGACGTGCGGCTCGCCTGTCAGCTGCGTCCGCACGGAGATTTGCGCGTCACGCCGCTGTTGCCGGCGACCGCGCAGGCGCGCGACGGATTCAGTCGGCCGGGGTATCTCCATGGCGCCGAGCGCGAGATCGCCATCCTGTTTGGCGATCTCAGATCCTTCACCCAGCTCTCGGAAAAGAAGCTGCCCTACGATCTAGTCTTCCTCCTCAATCGCTACTTTGCCGAGACCGGCCATGCGGTCGAGGCCGCTGGCGGCCACATCGACAAGTTCATCGGTGACGGCGTGATGGCGCTGTTCGGCCTCGACAGCGGCGTCGAGGCCGGCTGCCGCCAAGCACTCGCCGCCGCGAGAGACATGTCCGCGCGCATGGAAAGCCTCAATCGCGCGCTGGTCCACGACATACCCGAGCCGCTGCGGATCGGCATCGGTATTCATACCGGGCCGGCCATCGTCGGCGAGATGGGTTACGGTTCGGCGGTGTCGGTCACAGCGGTTGGCGATTCCGTCAATACGGCAAGCCGCATCGAGGGCCTCACCAAGACCTACGGTTGCGAGCTCGTAATTTCCGAAGCTGTGGCGCTGCGCGCTGGCATCGACGTCGGCGATGCCCCTCGCCATGAGATCGAAATCCGCGGTCGGGTCGAGCGGCTCGTCGTGCGCACGTTTGCGCGGGCGAGAGACCTGCCGGAGCGTGCAGCAGGAAAGAAGGTGGAGCGCGTGGCAGCCGAGTAGCCCTCACGGGCACTCAGAAGACCCGTTCGCTTGCTCGTCGCACGTGCGCTCGCTTTGAGGGCTCCGGTCTTGAACGTGGTTGTTCGGAATCGGTTCCAAAGCTGCGGGAGGCCCAGGGATTGTTTCCGAAGTGTCGGCGTGGGAACTCTTTTGCGGAAGCGGAATTACTTCAAGGAATTTGTTCAATCGAAGAGGTTACCCAATGGGCCGTTATCTTCTTTTGTGGTTGCTCGGCATTCCCATGCCGATTTTGCTTCTGATCTGGGCCTTTGGCGGGCTCCACTGAACGGCCGGCGGCATTCACCGGCCGGGATCTGACCCGAAAGGGCGGACGCAGGTTGCGTCCGCCCTTTGCGCCGATGGAGGCGCTCGCGGTCGACGAGATCCCGACCGGAAGTGGCTGGCAATACGAGCCGAAATGGGACGGCTTTCGCTGTCTGCTGTTCCGCAACGGACGAAACGTCGTTCTCCAGTCCAAGTCCGGCCGCTCGCTCACGCGCTATTTCCCTGACCTAGGCGGCCCTTGCTCTCAAGGCCGACACCTTTGTCGTCGACGGCGAGATCGTGGTGCCGAAGAACGGCACATTCTCGTTCGACGACTTGCTCTAACGCATCCATCCGGCGTCGAGTCGCGTGCAAAAGTTAGCGGCAGACACACCGGCGCTGTTAATCGTCTTCGATCTGCTGGCTGACACCGAAGAAAGCAATCCTGGTGAAGCTGTTGGCATAAAGCCAAGGCTCCATCACTGCCACCAGGGGCGCGAAGCCAAGGCTGCATTGGTTCCATGGCATTCTTTCTTTCTCCTCCGCATCACGCGCCTTTGAGAGCGCCTGCGATCCGCGTCCCATGGAACCCGCCGAGCGGCTTCCTCGTTCTACCCGCGCCAGAGCTTGGCACGCGGGGACCAGTAAGAGAGGAACCGTTCGAATGAGGAACAAGCTTCTGATCAGTACGGCTGCGCTGTTGGCAGGCGTTGCTTTGGCGTCAGCTCAAAGCATGCAGGGCGAACAACGCGGCGGCGCGGCCCAAGGCCCGCAATCGCAGTCGTCCCCGAAGCAAAGTCCATCCCAAGACGGGATGCAAGGAACGCAGCAAGATCGCTCGCAGCGCGGGCAGGATGGCCAAGCGACCGGCCAGGCCCAGCCCGAATCTGGAGCGCAGCAGGGCAAACAGGGTCAGTCGCAGCAGCGTAGCCAAAGCCAAAAACAGCGGGACCAGACCAGCGGTCAAGGTTCGCAACGTCAGGAGGGTCAAACGGGTCAGTCGCAGCAAGGTCAGACCCCGCCAAGCCAGACCCAGCCCAGCCAAACCCAGCCAAGCCAGAGCCAGTCGGGCCAGGCTCCGCAGCAAGGTCAAACCCAGAAGGGGCAAACGACGCAGCAAGGCCAAACCCAGCAAGGACAGGCAGGCCAGGCAGGCGGCAGTGCCAACCTGACGACGGAACAACGCACGCAGGTTCGGCAGACGGTGTTGACCGGCAGCAATGTACCGCGGGTCAACAACGTTAATTTTGCCCTGAGCGTAGGCACAACCGTGCCGACCAGCGTCCGCGTGGTGGTAGTTCCCCCACCCCTCATCGAGATCTATCCCCAGTGGCGCGGGCACATGTACTTCGTCGTCGGCGATCAGATCATCATCGTGGACCGCAATCACAGGATCGTTGCGGTCATCAACGTCTGATCGAATCGGTAGAACGAACTTGGGACGGCCTCCGAGCGGGGGCCGTCCTTTTCACTGCGGGCGCGCACCCCCGCGCCATCGCAATCGGCGCAAAAAAGCCCCGCTCGCGCGGGGCTAGTTGTTCGGCGCTGCCGGGCCTATCCCGATCGGCTCGAACCCTTGGCTCGCTGTTCGGCTCTTTCGGCAAGACGCTCATAGTCCTTGGCGATTCGCAGCATCGCTTCCTTCGATTGCGGCTCATTCATCTGCTCCGCGACGCTGCGCGCCTCGCCTGCGCGCTGTCGCCAGTGTTCGGGGTCATTGATGAAGGACGCCGGCATGTCGGCACCTCAGGCGGCGGCTTAGTCTACGCTCGCCTCTTGAAGCTTCGAGCACGCCCACACTAGGCAAACGGGCCGAGGCCGCCTAGCTCCCCAACGTGAATTTTTCAGAGCTCGCTCGTCCCCTCGACGGTACACACGTTGTGACGCGTCGAGTGCTTGCCTAGGGCCGAAGCTTACTTTTGCCGCGGCTCCCGCAAGTCTTCGCCCACGGCTACGAACTTGCCGTCGTCTTGTTGTGGAGGCCACAGCGCCTGCGAGCGGCAGCTGGGCGGTCCGTCGCTTGCCGTTAACGACGTAAGAGGAATCGCATCCAGTGCGCTCGCGTCGCTCGCCGGCACAGAATTTCCGATTTTCTTGGCCAAAGTGATCGGCGTTACAGCCGTCCTATCAGCACGAGGATGAGAAGGATGATCACGACGAGTCCCAGCCCGCCGGAGGGATAGTAGCCCCAGCCCGAACTGTACGGCCAGGACGGGAGAGCGCCGATGAGCAGCAAAATCAAGATAATG
>Ga0137376_10003006_pt1 | contig 10370 bp, 7 predicted proteins | sample SagtaG_23_FD_104814 | JGI IMG/M metagenome (GOLD analysis project Ga0137376, IMG submission 104814) | Vadose zone soil microbial communities from Sagehorn Ranch, Mendocino, California, USA - Sage2_L_20_16 metaG | ecosystem: Environmental > Terrestrial > Soil > Vadose zone | place: USA... | reverse complement strand
CGTCGTCAGCATCTCGGTCGCGTGTCGCGCCGCGACGTGGCTCATCTCGTGCGCCATGACCGAGGCGAGCTCGTCCTCCGTCTCGCAGACCTCGACGATGCCCATGTTCAGGTAGACCGGACCCCCGGGCAGCGCGAAGGCGTTCACCTCGGGCGAATCGACGACGTGGTAGCTGTAGGGGAAGAGCTTGAACGCAGGCTCGGGGCTCGCGTCGAGGAGGCGGCGCCCGACGGTGTTCACCAGCTGGTTGAGCGCGCTGTGACGGAGAAGCACGAGGTCGGTTTCCACTTCCTTCGAGAGCTGCTCGCCGAGCCGGATGTCGCCGTCGAGCGAGTAGAAGTTCGGGTGGAAGCGATGCACGCCGGCACACCCGACGACGAGCCAGCAGACGACGGCGACCTGCAACGGCGGTCGCTTCATGGCCCACCGGCCCGCTCGAGCGCGCGGAGGCTGCTCGGATGCACGCTCAAGTGCGCCCCGGAGGCGAGCACCAGCGGTAGCCGCTCGCCGACGACCTCGCCCGACACCCGGTCCCCGCTGCGCAGCGCGACGTCGGCCTTGTTGCCCGCCTCGGTGAAGTCGACCCGCTCGACCTCGGCCGCCGAGACCTCCATCGTCCGCCCACCGACGCGGAGGCGGAGCGGGGCGAACGCCGCGGTCACGCGGACGCTGTCGCCGTTGCGCAGGAGGGCGCGAAACGGTGCCGGCGGCCCGGGGCCGCCGCGTCCGGCGGCGCGCAGGCTCAGCTGCGCGATGCCCTCGACGGGCACGCCCTGGCTCCGTCCGCCGGCGGCGAGATGGATCGTCTCGTTCTCGAGGAAGCCGCTCAGCGCATCACCGTTGGCGAGTACGACGCGGGCGAGGCCCCGCTCGCCGGTATCGAAGATGATGGTGGTCACCACCTCGCGCGGCAGCTCGACGGCGCCGTACGCCGTCCTGAGGCGAAAGCGCGCGTCCCCGAGCGTCCCGCGGAGCGTGTCGCCGCTCCGCAGCTTCGCCGTGTCGACGTCGGCGCCGCCCCGCACCTGCTGCGCGAGCCGCAGCCGTCCCCCCGTCGCGATGTCGGCCGGCAGGGCGAGCGTCCAGATCTCCCAGCCCTTCTCGCCCCGATGCTGGAAGGCGAGCGTCCGCCCGTCGGGCGACCAGGCGGGATGGAGCGCCGGCGCGGGCGCGGCCGTGAGCTCGATCGGTGCGGTCCCGTCGGCATTGGCCACCCACGGCGTCGCGTCGCTGCTCCGGCCGCGCGCCGGCCAGCGGACGAACGCGAGCTTCGTCCCATCGCGCGAGAACGCGGGCCGCACCTCCTGGTCGGGCGAGACGACGAGCGGCGCGGTGTGCCCGTCGCGGACGTCGATCGTGTAGAGGTCGAAGTTGCCGTTCACGTCCGTGACGTAGGCGATCGAGGCGCCCGACGGATGCCATGCGGGGAAGATCTCGTTGGCCGGCGTGGTCGTGAGGCGACGCCGGCCGCTGCCGTCGGCGTACATGAGCCAGAGGTCGAAGCTGCCGCCCTCCTTCGGAAAGGCGGCATACACGATCTGGCGGCCGTCGGCCGACCACGCGGGCTGATCCTCGGTGCCCGGGTCGTCGGTCAGCGGCACGGCGTTCTGTCCGTCGGCATCGGCGATCCAGATGTCGCGCGAGCCGTTCAGCTCCGAGACGAAGAGCAGCTTCTTGCCGTCGGGCGACACGACGGGGTGATACTCGTCCTTGGTGCCCTTCGTGAGCTGGCGCTCGCCGGAGCCGTCGGCGCCGACGATCCAGATGTTCCGCGCCGCGATACCGTGCTGCTTGGCCTCCTTGCGCCGCGAATGGAAGACGAGATGCCCGTCCGCGGTCCACGACGGCATGGCGCTCGAGCCGGTGGTGACGATCGCGCGCGCGCTCCCGTCGTCCGCGACGCTCCGGCCCGCGGCGGCGAGGACGCAGAGCGCGAGCGCGACCCTCGTCCACCCGGTCATGGCGGCACGCTTATCGGGTCGCGACGGATTTGCAATACATGGGCTCCGAGGCTAGGCGGAACAGGCCCATGGCGGCACGATTGCTTCCCGGGACGACCACGCGCGTGCGCCGCGGGCGACGTCACGACTTCGCCGGCGTGCAGGCCGTTCTCGGGTGCGCCGCCGGCAATCGCGCGGAGCGCCTCTACAAGCGCATGACGCGCGACCTCGGCACCGACCTCTACGTCGCCGAGGAAGCGGGCGGAGCGATCGTCGCCGTGATCGCGCTCGCCTATGCCCGCTCGCTCCTCGGCGGTGGGCTCGCCGCCGTGCTCGAGGTGGCGCGTCGCTCGACCGAGCCGCGGCTCGGCGAGGGGCTCGTCGCCTTCGCGGAGGACCGGGCGCGGCGTCGCGGCTGCCGCGAGCTCGCGGCGCGGATCGACGGCGTCGATCCGGAGCTCCGCGCGGTGCTCCTCGCGCGCGGCTTCCGTCCTGCCGACGCGCTCGTCGCCGCGCTCGTGCCCGCGAGCTGAAATGTCGGCCCACGAGCAGCGGGGACCGCGCGGCGTGGCGGTCGTCGGCGAGCGGCTGCGTTCGCTCCTGGAGCGGCGCGCGTCGGACGCGGAGGCCACCGCGCTCGAGACCTTCGCGCAGCTCCTGCTGCAGCGCGCGCAGGACTACGTCGCGACGCTCGCCGAGGAGGAGGTGGCCGCGCTCGTCGCCTCCGCGTTCCGGTTCTACGCCGGGCCGGGGGACGAGCTGCGGGTCCGCGCGATCGCGCCGACCTACGCGACCGAGGGCTGGGACGCGTCCGTGTCGGTCATCGAGACGGTCATGGCCGACCGTCCCTTCATCGTCGACACCCTCGAGGCCGCGCTCGAGGCCGAGGGAGTCGCCGTGCGGGGGCTGCTCCACCCCATCGTCGGGGCCGAGCGGGATCTCACGGGGCGGTCGATCTCGCTTGCGCCGCCGAACGGCAGCGCGCGGCGCGAGTCGTTCGTGCACGTCGCCGTCCCGCGCACCACCGACGCGGCGGCGCTCGCCGGGCTCGAGCAGCTCGCGCGCGACCGGCTCGGCGACGTGCGGCTGGTGACCGACGACTTCCGCCCGATGCTCGCCCGGGCGCAGGAGGCCGCGGCCGAGCTCGACGGGCTCGCGCGGAGCGGCGCCGCCACCGGCTCCGAGGCCAGCGCCGCCGCGGACTTCCTCCACTGGCTCGTGGACGGCGGCTTCGTCTTCCTCGGCTACCGCGAGTACCAGGTGCTGACGCTCGGGGGGAGCCGCGTGCTCCTCGTGCGTTCGGGATCCGGTCTCGGCCTCCTGCGGCGCGAGAGCCGCTCGGCGTTCTCCCGCCCGCGGCCGGTCGCCGAGCTGCCCGAGCTGGTCCGCGCCCGACTCCTCGGCGACCGCCTCCTCACCATCACCAAGACGATCGCGACCTCGCCCGTCCACCGCCGCACGCGCATGGACGACGTCGGCATCCGGCAGCTCGATGCCACCGGCCAGGTGATCGGCGAGCGGCGTTTCATCGGCCTCTTCACCTCGAAGGCCTACGCGGAGGAGGCGGCGGAGATTCCGCTGCTGCGACGCGTGCTCGGCCAGATCCTCGCCGCGGAGCAGGTCGTCGCGGGCAGCCACGACTACAAGGCGATCGTCGCCATCTTCAACGTGCTCCCGAAGGACGACCTCTTCGCGGCGACGCCGGCGGAGATCCGCGCCGACATCGAGGCGGTCCTGACGGCCGGGCGGACGGGCGACGTCGTCGTCTCCCTCCGCCCCCGGCCCGCGGGCCTCGCGGCGCTCGTCGCGCTGCCGCGCGACCGGCTGTCGGGCGAGGCCCGCGAGCGCATCCTCGAGACGCTCGCCGCCCGCGCCGGCGGTCCCTGCGTCGCCGACCATCTGGTCCTGCACGAGGACCTGGCGCTCCTGTCGTTCACCTTCGCCGGGGACCGACCGGCGGCGGCAACCGCAGCGGAGCTCGCCGCGGCGCGGAACGCGGTGCGCGACCTCGTCCGCGGCTGGAAGGAACGGCTCGACGACGAGCTCCGCGCCCACCACGGCGCCGAGGAGGGAACGCGGCTCGGCGCCCGCTATCGGAGCGCGTTCCCGGAAGCGTATCGCGCGGCGACGCCGCCGGTGCGGGCGGCGGTGGACGTCCCGATCATGGCGGACGAAGCAGTGTTCGCGATTTGGCAAGCGGAGCAGGTCATTGCTAAAAAGGCCGCCGATCTCATCAGCATTTATCCGGGCAAAAACGGCGGCCTGCTTCAGTCCAAAAGAATCTGCAAACTGGCGGAAGACGCGGGGATTGGCTGCCATTTGGGCTCGAATCTCGAATGGGATATTGGCACGGCGGCCATGTGCCATTTGACCGCTGCGTGCCCTAACGTGCAAGTGGGCAAATATCCCGTGGACATCCTCGGCCCGCTTTACTACTCGGTGCATCCGCAAGAGAAACCGATTCAATTCCAAGGTGGATGTGTGGTCACGCCGAGTGGCCCCGGCCTCGGAATTGAGATGAACGAAGCGGAAATTGAAGCTTTAGTCGAATGGGCGAAACAAATTCCATGATCATTGATTGTCATTCTCACATCCAAGAGTATCCGGGTCACATCTCCGAAGAGTTCGCGGCGGAAGCCAACGCTCGTTCTCGCGGCAAGCCTCTCGATCTGCACGTTCCGCCGGCTCGCCATTGGCAGGCGATGCAAAATGTGGACAAAGTGATCGTGTTCGGCGTGCGCGCGTTTCATTCCGGTCTGACCAGCCCAAATGAATACATCGCGGACTATGTTCGCGCCCATCCGAAAAAACTCATCGGCTTCGCTGCTGTTGATCCCAAACACGACGATGTTCGTGCCACGTTGGAACATGCGGTCCATGATCTGAAACTGCGCGGCGTGAAGCTCGGTCCAATTTATCAAAACATCCATCCGATGGATGAACGGATGCTCCCTGTCTATGAATTCTGTGAGAAGCGCAATTTGCCGATCATGATTCATCAGGGGGCGACCTTTCCACAAAAGGCGCCGTTGAAATTCTCGCTGCCCATCCTGCTGGAAGACGTCGCGATGCGCTTTCCCGGTCTGAAGATGATCATCGCCCACATGGGTCATCCGTGGATCGCCGAAACGGTCGTGCTCATCCGCAAGCAGCCGCACTTTTTCGCGGATATTTCCGCGCTGCACTACCGCCCGTGGCAATTTTATAACGGCCTGATCTGCGCGAAAGAATATGGCGTCCTGAATAAGCTCCTTTTTGGCTCTGATTATCCCTACACCAATCCAGACGCCACCATGCAAGACCTTCGAAAAATCAACCAGATCGTTGAGGGGACCAATCTCCCAAAATTAAGTCCCGAAGAAATCGAAAACCTCATTCATAGTCCCACGTTGAAGCTGCTGGAATTGGAGTAATTCATGAATCGCGTCAAAGACAAAGTTGCGATCGTAACCGGAGCGGCCCAGGGAATTGGCCAGGCCATCAGCCAAGTGCTGGCTGAAGAGGGTGCATGGGTGCTGGTGACAGACCTCAATGGCGAGCTGGCGGAAGACACCGCCGCGGAAATCCGTAAAAAAGGCGGCCGCGCGGAGTCCTGTCAAGTTGATATCGCCTCGCGCCCGGAGATCGAGCAGGCGACGAAATTAGCAGCGGACAGATTCGGACGAATCGATGTCCTCTGCAACAACGCCGCCTACATCGGGCAATGGCACGATGTGTTGAATGCCACGGAGGAAGAATGGCAGGGTTGTTTGCAGACGACCCTCATGGGCACGCAAAACTTCACCCGCGCCGTGCTGCCTTGGATGATTCCGCAAAAGAGCGGCTCAGTGATCATTACCTCCTCCATCCAGGGAATGGTAGCGTGCCCGAACTCGATCAGCTACACCACAGCCAAGGCCGGATTGATCGGTTTCGCGCGAAGCGCGGCGTGTGACTATGGGAAGCACAACATCCGTGTTAACGTCATCTCTCCTGGCCCCATACAAGTCGGCTACTCACCGCCTCCAGGTCACCCGATCCACACGTATCAGATCAATAACACCTTCCTCGGGCGCGTGGGCCTCACCCGCGAAGTCGCGAACGCGGCTCTGTTTCTCGCTTCCGATGAATCCTCCTTTGTAACCGGCGCCGTGCTGCCGGTGGATGGCGGTTGGACTGCCATGTAGCGCCAAGAACGCCAAGCGACCCGCACCACCATGTTCATAGGATACGTCTTCCTGATTACCGCGATTATCGCCTTCGGCACGCTTGGAATCTTCCACAAAGTGGCCGACCATCCAAATTGTCGCCCCAAGATGACGGCCCTGCTTCTGCATTTTTGGGGCGGCGTTCTGTCTGTAACCTATACGTCGGTTGCGGATTCCCACGGTTTCCAGTTTCCCAAAGCGGTGATAATCATCGGCGCTTGCACCGGTCTGGTCGCCTCACTGACTCTCTTCGTGTTCCAGACAGGGCTGAAGTACGGAAAGATTTCCACCAGTTGGCTCATCATCAATTTGACGACCGCCGTTCCCGTTCTCATCTCAATTTTTGTGTTCGGCGAAAAATTGAGCGCATCGAAAGGCCTTGGCGTTCTGCTCGTTTTCGCCGCCATCGTGATGCTGTGGCTCGATAAAAGAGCTGATTTGAAAGTCGAAGTCCCTGGTGCCGACTTGCAGAATGTCGAAATCCCCGGTGCCACCAAAGCTGACAAGTCGAAATGGTTTCCGCTGATGATGATTACTTTCCTTGGCCAGGGATTGGCGTCTTCCAGTCAAAAGGTGCTCGTGGAGGCCAACGTAGCCAACTACGTGTGGCAATTCCTCATGATTTTTTATTGGGTCGGCTTCCTGGTCATCTTTGCCTTGAGTGTGATGCGTGAGCCGTGGCCAAATCGCCGCGAGTTCTCCACCGCTTTTGTAATGGCGGTTTGCAGCGTCGTCGGCAATTTCGCCATGACGACCGCGTTGAAAACAGTAAAGGGCTCGATCGCTTATCCCGCCAGCAATGGCAGCCTGCTGATGGTGGTAATTGGGGGAGTCCTCCTTTTTCGCGAGAGAATTCATCCGGTTGGCCTGGCGGGAATTGCCTGCGGCATCTGCGCCATCCTGATCCTGCTCTGACTTTGCCAAACCTCTTGCGATGAACTCTTCTTCCTCTTTCACAAACCCGCACTGGAATGTCGGCGTGGCTCGCCGGATTATCACGCCCGGAAAGCACGTCGAACTCGCCGGACTTGGTTATTACTTGAATCGCACGCCGGAAAGGGTTCGTGACGACCTCGCGGCCACGGCCCTGGCGATTGAGGACCACAAGGGCAAATCCGTCGCGCTTGTGGCTCTCGATATCATGTACGCCGACGAAAACTTCACGCGCAGCATTCGGGAGAGAGTGGCGGCGCGAACGAGTATCGTGCCCAATGCCATCTGCGTGAACTGCTCCCATAGCCATAACGCGCCCAGTGCAGCATTCGTGAGAGGTGTCGGGGAACTGGATTCGGACTACATAAAATTCGCTGCGGCATCCGCCGCCGACGCCATCATTCAAGCCTGGAGGGAGCGCAAGCCCGCGAATCTGCGAGTCGGCTCCGCTGAAGCCAAAGGCATGGCCTTCAACCGAACGCGAGAGAACGGGCCCGTTGACAGCCGCCTGAGCGTGTTGCGCGCCGATACCCTGCACGGCAAACCTTTAGCCGTCGCCGTTAACTTCCATTGTCACCTGAACGCACACTTGGAAGTGGATCTGCGCGCCGTCAGCCGGGATTGGTCTGGCGAAGTCGTTGATCAGATCCAAGCCGCTTTGCCCGGCGCCACTGTCCTTTATCTCCAGGGGACGTGCGGCGACGTCATGATCTCGTTCGATTTTGCGTCCAAGCCAAGACGATTCGAGCCCGCCCGCGCGATTACGGCCGCAGCACTGGAGGCATGCGAGACTGCTCGAGTGGCAAAAGGCACGATCGCCGCGGTGACTGAACGAATCAAACTTCCCACGCGCCGCTGGACGCTCGAAGAGATTAATCGCGACCGCGAGGAAGCCCTGCATCGGTTGAAGACGGGCGATACCAAAGATTGGCTGAAGGGTCTCGCCCGGGTCATCGTCACCTATCCGGATCGCCTGCCGCGCCGGTACGGTGGGAGTATCGAAAAGACCGTCCAGGCGATATCGCGCTTCGGCGTAGAATGGACTGACGCCGTCCTTCCAGTGCTCGACTCTCGCCCGGAATTTATCGACACGGAGATACAGGCGATGCGCATCGGGGACGTCTGGCTCGCCGCTCACTCCTCCGAATTGTTCAGTTCGCTTGGCCTGGAACTCCGCCGGCGCTGGCCTCACCCAGACCTGTTCATGCTTGGCTACTCCAACGGCGCAATTGGTTATCTGCCCGACGCGTTTGATGTGGCGCGCAAGAGTTACGCCGCGAATCAATCGCCAAAGTTCACCGGCCAGTTTCCCTTCACCGAAAAATCGGGCGACGCGATGCTCGATAGCATGGAAGGCGCTTTACTATCAGTTGCGATTTAATCCACGAAGACCATGCGACACAAGAAACATCTGGCAATACTGACGCTCGGTGCGCTGGTTTTAATTTCCACCCAAACTCAGGGGAGCGAAGACAAGGTGTTCCCCGAACCTGATGTAAAAGTCGCTTCTCAATGGTGGCCGGAAATGCGCAATGTTTGGACGCCAGTGGGTTGGAAAAACCACTTGTTTCGGTTCACTATTTTACATTCCGGGATCATTATTGCCGAACCGGATCCTAAGGTGCCTTTCGGCAAAAGGCACACATCTGGCTTTGCCGGATTAGGGGCGCAAGTGACGATTACTCCCACTGCCGATGAAATAACGGAAAACGGTGATGCCAGCAAAGTCCTGTTGCCCGCGTCACTGACACGTTCGGAGCCGTATCAACTCAAAGACATGAACGCCAACCTGTTCGGTCATCAAGGCTGGAGTGACCATCCAACTCCGGTGCTTTGGTCGGAATGGTCGCAACCGCATATTTCTCTTAACGGTATTACACTAAAGGAAGAGGTTTTCGGCCATATTCCCGGTGGTGCCGACGTAAAGACGGGTACGGAGCCATTGTTTGGGTGGATTAGGATTTCTATCGCGGACAAGTTGGAAATGATCCAACGCGGGAAAGTTGGTTTCCGGATCCGAGTAAACGCGCCCCACGTAACCTTCAGCATGTGGGCCTCGGAGAATGTGATAATGCATCCGGCGCAGTCAGCCTACCCACGAAAACTCTCCGTCGAACGGATTGGCGAAACGAATCATCCTGGGTGTGTGCTGGTTGAAGATGGCGGAAAGGTTCGTCTTGCATTGCTGCCGGGCAAAGCAGATTCCATCGCCTTCACAGATAGAAAAGCAGACGGAAAGGATTACTCTCTCCAAGTCATTATGAGAGCCGAAAAAGGCGGGTACGTAGATTTGCTTCTTCCGTTTCTACCGACAGATCGAGCCCTCGTTGAATCCGAGATGGCGCTCGGTTACAACGGGTGTTTGAAAGAGAGCGACCACTACTGGTCGCGTAAGTCTCCAACCGCCGCTGAAATCGAAACACCAGAACCACTCGTGAATGGCCTGCTGCGGATGACGCCCAAACTCGCAGAGATCAACGCGGAGAAAAACCCCGAAACAGGCCAATACTCCGCCTTGTGCGGCTCGTTGGCCTATGCCGTTGTTTGGGCAACGCCCCAAACGATGATCAACCACATGCTGCTCGATCCGCTCGGCTATCACGCTGTCTCCGAACATTACCTCAAGATTTACAAAGAGACGCAAGGCACCTCGAAGCCGCCAGGACCGGGCTATCCAAAACACCCCGGCTATTTGAGCGCACCACGAAGTGTGTCATCAATTGATTGGATCACCGATCACGGCGCGATATTACACGCAATCTGTCAGCACGCTCTGTTAACTGGTGATCGGCGTTTCATTGACGAATACATCAACACCATCATCCGAGCCTGTGAATTCATTCGGGACGCCCGGCGCTCCACCAATCATCTTGGCGTTATCGGGGTGCTTCCGCCTGCTTCTTCAACGGACCTCGAAAAGCCGGAACAAGCGGTCTGGGCCGACGGTTGGAATTACAAAGGGCTGACCAGCGCCGTGAAAGTGTTGAACAAGATCGGCCATCCTAGAGCCAAAGAGTTCGAGGCAGAAGCCGCTGATTACAAGAAGACGTTTCAAAAGGCACTGCGTGAGAAGACCAAGACCATGCCGGACTGGAAGGATGCCAATGGACACCCTCACCCGCTGGTGCCAACGGCATTCATAAACGGCGACGAAAATTTCCCTTTTTATCTCGATACCGGCCCACTTTTTCTCGTCTTCTCCGGATTGATGGACGCGAAGGATGAATTGATGAAGGACACCTTGCTCTATTTCCGCGAAGGGCCGAACACCCGTATTTTCGATCCCGCCGGACATTTTCTTCAGCCGCCG
>Ga0137376_10003003_pt1 | contig 10376 bp, 10 predicted proteins | sample SagtaG_23_FD_104814 | JGI IMG/M metagenome (GOLD analysis project Ga0137376, IMG submission 104814) | Vadose zone soil microbial communities from Sagehorn Ranch, Mendocino, California, USA - Sage2_L_20_16 metaG | ecosystem: Environmental > Terrestrial > Soil > Vadose zone | place: USA... | reverse complement strand
TGGATCGTCGCGCACGTACGCGATCCGCAGATGATCGCTCCGGACCTGCGTCCCCTACCGGGCGGCGCGATGACCGAAGGGCAGGGACGCTCCGTGGTCGCCTACATGCGGCGCCTGCGGGCAGGCGCCACGCCTCCCACGGTTCCCACGGCGGAGGCGATTACGGTGTATGGTAAGTATTGCTCCATCTGCCACACGCTTGACGGTGAGGGTGCCACCGTGGCGCCCGACTTGAGCCACGTCGGCGCGAAGCGCGACGCGAAGTGGCTGCGCGAGTGGATTACCGACCCGCCATCGGTGCAATTCGATGCAACGATGCCCCCGTTTGGCGATCGGCTCGACGAGGCGCAGATGAGCGCGATCGTCAATTATCTGGCAGCGAGGAAATAGAACTCATTCGCACCGTTTTCCGTCTATGAGGACGGCGGACTGTTTCTGGGAGGCTTCATGCGGCGTTTCGTGTCCTGGGTGGGTGTATTCGGGGTTCTGTGGGCGACGGCGATCGGCGTGGCGGCGCAGGCGAAACCGACTCTCGAACAGTTGGACCGCGTGATGAAGAAGGACGGCCCCGCGCAGCAGGCGCTCGTCAAGGCGATCGTCGCGGGGAATCAGACGGCGGCGAAAGAAAATCTGGAGACGCTGCAGAAAGGGATCGCCGAGGCGCAGACCTTCTGGGTTGCCAACAAGCGGACTGATGCGATTGAGTTCTCGAAGACTGTCCTGAAAAAGCTCGATGGCATCGACACGTTGCTCAGCGCGCCGAAAATGGACTCCAACGCCACGCTCGCCGCGGTGCAGGATCTCAACAAGTCGTGCACCGAGTGCCACAAGGTGTACCGCACCACCGATGACGACGGACGTTACACTCTGAAGCCAGGGAGCGTTCCGGGCTACTGATCTGGAAATTTTCCTCGTCGACGGCACGTACGAGCTGTTCCGTCACTACTACGCCATGCCGCCGGCTCGCGACGCGCAGGGTCGCGAAGTCGGCGCGGTGCGCGGCGTCGTCTCGTCGATCCTTGGATTGATCAACGGCGGCGCGCACTACGTCGGTGTCGCCACCGACCACGTCATCGAATCCTTCCGCAACGATCTCTGGCCGGGATACAAGACCAGCGAAGGTATCGAGCCGGACCTGCTCGCGCAATTCCCGCTGCTCGAGGAGGCGCTGACCAGGCTCGGCATCGCGACCTGGCCCATGATGGAATTCGAGGCCGACGACGCGCTGGCGGCGGCGGCCGCGGCCGCCGCGCGCGATTCGCGCGTGGACCGCATCGTCATCTGCACGCCCGACAAGGACCTCGCGCAGTGCGTCAGCGGCACGCGCATCGTGCAGATGGATCGGCGGCGGCGCATCGTCCGGGACCAGGCGGCGATCATCGACAAGTTCGGCGTGTCACCCGCATCGATTCCCGACTACCTTGCGCTCGTCGGCGACGCCGCCGATGGTTATCCCGGGTTGCCGGGATGGGGCGCCCGCTCCACGGCAGCCGTGCTGCAGCGGTTCGGTCATCTCGAGTCGATTCCAGTCGATTGGCGTGAATGGAAGGGCGTGAATGCGGCCAGGGCGGATGCGCTCGCGTTCACACTGAAGGAGCAGCGCGACCGCGCATTCCTCTTTCGCGATCTGGCGACGCTCCGCACGGACATTCAGCTGTTTGATTCGGTCGACGAACTGCGGTGGGATCCGGCGCGCGCGGCTGCGCTACTCGACGCGGAACTCGCGTGACTGGACCGCCTGGCCGTCCACAAGGATATCCACCTTGTAGTCGCCAACTGGAAACGCGGTCGCGCTCTTGAACTCGAAGGCCGTCGCGCCCGCGCCTTTGTACGTGACCTTGCGCGCTTCCTCGCCCACCATCATTCCGCTGTAGGTCCAGCGCACGGCAATCGTGGATGATCCGGTCGCGTCGGTGAGAACCGCGGCGAAAATGCGATCGTCCGGCTTGAAGCGCGTGGTGTGCATCGCCACGGTGTTGTCGCCGTTCAACTTGCTTCCGAGCTGCAGGGTGTCCACATGCAGCGGAGGCCGGCAGGCGACGAGTGCGAGCGCGAAGGCCGCGAGCACCACCGCCTTTGAAGCTCTCATGTTCTTACTGTAGCGTGGAAGTGACGTGAGCCGCTCGCGCAACCCAAGCCCCGCCGTAGTCGAGAAGGTCATGCGCTCGCTGGCGCAGGCCATCACCGGCCTCGAGCTCCCTGCCGTCGAGAAGATCTCCGAGGAACAAGCCGAGGAGCCGTTCCAGATTCTCATCGCCACCATCCTGTCGGCGCGAACGCAGGACGCGACGACACACGCCGCCTCCACCCGGTTGTTCCGGCGGGCGCGCACGCCGCGGTCGATGGCGAAGCTGCCGGTCAAAGAGATCGAGAAGCTGATCTATCCGGTGAGCTTCTACCGCAACAAAGCACGCAACGTGAAGGCGTGCTGCCGGATGCTGCTCGACCGGTTCGGCGGCCGCGTGCCGCAGACGATGGAGGAGCTGGTGATGCTGCCGGGTGTCGGCCGGAAGACGGCGAACCTGGTGATGATTGTCGGCTTCAAGAGCGCGCGGAACATCTGCGTGGACACGCACGTGCACCGCATTTCGAACCGGCTCGGATGGGTGAAGACGAAGCTCCCCAACGAGACGGAACAGGCGCTTTACAAGGCGACCAACGTGCGCTGGTGGCCGTACATCAACCTGTATCTGGTGACGTGGGGACAGAACGTCTGCCGCCCTGTCGGGCCGCGCTGCGGGGATTGCGTCGTGGCGGACGTTTGTCCAAGAATTGGGGTCGTGCAGAGAAGGAGCAGGACATGATTCGCAGCTTTTCCGTCGTGCTGGCCCTGGCGTTGTGCACCGGCGCCGCGTCGGCGCAAACGGCCAAACCCGCTGCGAAATCACCCGGCGCGGGGCCCGTCCTCGTCGTCGAGACGGTCAAGGGGACGATCGAGATCGAGACGTACCCGAACGAAGCCCCAAAGACCGTCGATCACATCCTCGCGCTGGCGAAGCGCAACTTCTACAACGGCCAGCGCATCCTGCGCATCGTGCCGAATCAGCTCGTGCAGTTGGGCGATCCGCAGACGCGCGATATGACGAAGCAGGCGTTGTGGGGACGCGGCTTCGACGCGGGCAGCGGCCACTCGATTGGCGTCGCCGAGTTCAGCAAGAAGCGGCTGCACAAGATCGGCTCGGTCTCGATGGCGCATCCGGGCGACGCCAAAGAGGCCGACAGCCAGATGTTCATCTCGCTCTCCGCGCAGCCGAAGTGGAACAATCAGTACACGGTCTTCGGCCAGGTCATTTCCGGGATGGACGCGGTGCGGAAGCTACAGGTGACAGATCGAATCGTGCGCGTGACGATTCGGGAATGAGCGACGCCAGCTCCGGATATTCTTCAACCAGCGCGTCCGGGTACTCGCCCTCAATCGGTTGCCCCAGCTGCGCCTTCAGCATCACGGCGTTGACGACCGACTTCGACGAGAAGTGGTTGTTCGTGTAGAGATACGACTTCTTCACCAGCGCCTTCGCGGCGTTCGCCGTTTCCGAAAGCTCCTGCAGCTCACCCGCGGTGTAGAGATAGTTGTAGCGGTCCTCGCTCTTGTCATGCTTCCACCACTGCGCGGCGTTCCTGCCGTGCAGGCGCATGTAGTAGAAGCTCGTGACGTTCGGCAGGTAGTTCTGCCGGATCGAGAAGCGGAATTTGGGTTCGTCGATCTGCACCCACGCGGCGCCGAACGCGTTGAGCAGCGACAGCGTCTCGCCGATCGCATCGCTCCAGCTGCTGTGCCGCAGTTCGACCGCCAGTGGATAGTCGGAGAAGGCGCGGAGCAGCTGCGACAGGTAGTCGCGCGCCTGCGGTGAGTCCTTGAAGCTTGGCGGAAATTGCGCGAGCAGCGCGCCGACCCTGCCGCTCGAGGCCAGCGGCTCGATGCCGCTACGGAAGTCGTCGATGTCGGACTGCGTCACCTGCGCGAGCAGATCGAGCAGCGCGCCTTCCGAGCCTGGTGCGCTCTTGAGCGCCGCCTCGCGAAACATCTTCGGGTGCGTGAACTTCTGATACAGCTTCAGCGAGAAGTCGAAGCCTGCCGACGTACGATCGGCCCACGCGCGTGTGACCTCCGCGCGAGGCTGGCCGTAGAAGGTCGTGTTCACCTCGACCGTATTGAAGTGCTCCGCGTAGAACCGAAGCTCATCGAACTGATCGGTTCCAGCGCGCCTGGAGCGTCTCTTCGGGTAAAAGACCCCGTTCCAGGTTCCCTTGCCTGAAGGGTAATTCCAGCCCGAGGTGCCGACGCGGATTTCGCCCATTCCTTTACCGGATAATAAGAGCATTGCTCACGATTAACGAGATCTTCTACTCAGTGCAGGGCGAGTCGAGCTACGCCGGGCGTCCGTGTGTCTTCGTACGCCTCACGGCGTGCGACCTGCGCTGCTCGTGGTGCGATACGACGTACGCGTTCTCCGAAGGCGGGAAGCAGGCCATCGAACAGGTACTCGAGCAGGTGGACCGCATCGACTGCCCGCTCGTTGAAGTGACGGGCGGCGAGCCGCTGCTGCAGGAAGACGTCTATGCGCTGATGCAGGGGCTGCTCGATCGCGGCCGCACGGTGCTGCTCGAAACCGGTGGCCATCGCAGCACCGCGCGCGTCCCCGGGCAGGTCGTGACAATTCTCGACGTGAAGTGTCCCGGCAGCGGCGAAGCGGAGAAGATGGACTGGAGCAATCTCCATCGCCTGCGCCCGCACGACGAGGTGACGTTCGTCATCAGGGATCGTGCGGATTATGAATACGCGCGCGACGTGATCGCGCGGCACAACCTGGCGCATCGCGCCGCCGCGATTCATCTCTCTCCGGTTCACGACGTGATGCATCCACGCACGCTGTCGGAATGGGTCCTTGCCGACCACCTGCCCGTGCGCATGCAGCTGCAGCTGCACAAGTTCATCTGGGACCCCTCCACGCGGGGGGTGTAGATTGGCGATGTGCGATTAGGGATTTGTGATTTGGCGTCGTTATGGATTCGAAGAATCAACAATCGCGAATCACCGATGACGAATCACCTGCGGTAGTACTGCTGAGCGGCGGCCTCGACTCCTACACGGCGGCCGCGATTGCGCGCGGCGAAGGGTTCAGGCTACATGCGTTGACGGTTCGCTACGGGCAGCGGCACGCGCAGGAGATTGACGCCGCGCGTACGGTCGCCCAGTCGCTTGGCGTAGAGCACCACGTCGTGCTCGACGTCGACCTGTCCGCGTTTGGCGGCTCGTCGCTCACGAGCGATATCCCGGTTCCAAAAGATCGCGCCATCTCGACGACGGATATTCCGTCCACCTACGTGCCGGCGAGGAACACGGTGTTTCTCTCGCTCGCGCTCGGCTGGGCCGAAGTGCTTGGCGCAAGCGACATTTTCATCGGCGTCAACGCGCTGGACTACTCCGGTTATCCCGACTGCAGACCCGAATACATCGCCGCGTTTGAACGCCTCGCGTCGCTCGCCACCGCAAAAGGTGTGCAAGGAAATGCTTTCCGGATCCACGCGCCGCTGCAGATGCTGACCAAGGCCGAGATCATCGAGAAAGGGCTGGCTCTTGGCCTCGATTACGGCCTGACGCACAGCTGCTACGACCCCGACACGCAGGGCCGGCCGTGCGGCCGCTGCGACAGTTGCACACTTCGTGCAGCCGGGTTCGCGCAGGCAGGTGTCGCCGATCCGATACTCACCCGATAAGGAAAGAAAAATGCGCTCGTTCTGGTCCTTCTCCGTTCAGCGTCAGCTGGCCATCGCCATCGCGCTGCTGCTCGTGCCGGTCCTCGCCGCGGCGATCTGGTCGGGCACCAGCACGTACCGCGAGCGCGCCGTCGAGCTCGGGGACCAGACGCGCCTTGTCGCCTACACGACCGCCACCTACATCAATCGCGACCTCACCTACCTGGACGGCACCGGCGCGAACCTCGTCGCCAACCCGAACATCCAGAAGCTCGATCGAACGGTGTCCGAGGATCTCTTCCGCCGCATCACGGCCGGCCACCAGTCGATCGCCTGCATCGACCTCGTGCAGCCTTCTGGTGATCTCGTGACGCGCGCGGTGGCGACGAACGGATTCGATCTGGAGGATTCGGCGCACGACTGGGCCGGTGACGTGTTCCGCACGGGCGCGCGCGTCGTGTCGCCCCTCTACACGGCGGCGTCCGGCATGCGCTACGTCGTGCTCGGCTACCCGGTTCGCGACCAGTCGCAGCAGGTTGTGGCGGCGCTCGGCTTCTTCGTCGATCTGAAGGCGATTCAGGATTCGTTGCCGGCGATTCCCGTTCCCGAGGGTTCGGTCGTGACCGTCGCCGATCACAACGGCCGCATTCTCGCGACGAGCCACGATGGCGAGCGGTACATCGGGCAGATTCTGCCCGGCGACCTGCGGCCGACGGATACCATCCGTGAGCCTGCGGAGCGTACAGGGCTCGACGGCGTCCGCCGCATGTATGGGGAAGCGTCCGTCGAGAACGGCCCGTGGGTGGTGAGCGTCGGCATTCCGATGACGCTGGCCGCAAACCGCGCCGCGTCGCTCTGGGCGCGCAGCTTCGCCATCTTTGCCTTCGGCCTCATCGGCTGGCTGATCGTCGCATTCGGGTTGTCGCGACGGCTCGCCAGCTCGCTCACGCACCTCGAGACCGCCGCGCAGCGCATCGGCGCGGGCGACTTCACCCCTATCGAGCGGCGGCCGATGCCGACGCGCGAGTTTGCCGAGCTACAGGACGCCTTCGACCTGATGCTGCGACGGTTCAACGATACGCGCAGCGTGCTCGACGGCCAGATGGGTGAGGAGCGGCGGATGCGCGAAGAGCTGCAGTCGCTGCAGCGGCAGGTGATCCGGCAGGAGCGTCTCGCGGCCGTCGGTCAGCTCGTCTCCGGCGTCGCACACGAGATCAACAACCCGCTGCAGGCCATCCTCGGCTTCGCCGAGCTGCTGCAGATGCAGTCGGACGTGCCGGACTCGGTGAAGGACGACCTGCGCCTGATTCAGAAGGAAAGCGCGCGCGCGTGCAACATCATCCGCAATCTCGCGATGTTCGCGCGTCAGCAGCCGGGCGAGGCGGCGCCGGTGCGTCTCACCGACGTCATCAACTCGGTTGCCGAGCTGCGCCAGCGGCGGCTGGAGTCCGAACAGATCGAGCTGCGCGTCGAGGATCGATCCACGCAGTACGTCTCCGCCGTAATCACCGAGCTGCAGCAGGTGTTGCTCAACTTCGTCGTCAACGCGGAGCAGGCGATCCGCGCGTCCGGACGGCTGCCGGGACGCATCACCATCCGCTCGCGCGATCTCGACGGCCGCGTGCTGCTGGAGGTCGAGGACACCGGGCCCGGCATTCCCGCGGACAACGAGGCGAAGCTGTTCCAGCCGTTCTTCACGACGAAGCCCGTCGGGCAGGGCACGGGGCTGGGCCTGTCGATCAGCTACGGCATCATCGATTCGCTGGGCGGCCGCATCGGTTATCGCGGCGCCCCCGTCGGCGGCGCGGTCTTCTATTTCGATCTGCCGGCCGCCAACGCCGAAGCGGCGTGATTTCTACTGGAGCGTTCCAGCTGGTTGGGTAATTCCTATAACGAACGTTGGACGACGATCCTGCGGCCGCGACAACGGAGCGGCCGGCTATGAATTTCGAGCGGCGAACCAGTCGCATCTACTACACCGACCCGTACTGCCGGCGATTCGACGCTGTCGTCACCAAAGCCATCGAGCATGAAGGCAAGCCCGCGGTGCTTCTCGATCGAACCGCCTTCTACCCCACATCAGGTGGGCAGCCGTTCGACGTCGGCCGGCTGAAGGCGGGTGCGGCGGGTGAGGCAGGTGTGGTCGACGTCGTGGACGTCGATGACGAAGTGGTGCACGTGCTGTCGGTGCCGCTGACGTCCGGTGCGGCGGTGGCAGGAGAGATCGACTGGACGCGCCGCTTCCATCACATGCAGCAGCACACCGGGCAGCATGTGCTGTCGGCGGCCTTCGATCGTCTCTTCGACAATCGCACCGTGAGCTTCCACATGGGCGCGGAGCTCTCGACGATCGATCTCGCCAAAGAGATGACCTGGGAGCAGATTGCGCGCGCCGAGGACGAAGCGAACCGCATCGTCTGGGAAAACCGCGAGGTCGCCATCCGGTTCGTCTCCGCGGAAGAAGCGTTGACCCTGCCGCTGCGGAAAGAACCGGCGCGCGGCGGCGTGCTGCGGCTGATCGACGTCAGAGATTTCGATCTCTCCGCGTGCGGCGGCACGCACGTGGCGCGCACCGGCGACATCGGCGCGATCCTCGTACCGGCTGTGGAGAAGTTCAAAGGCGGGATGCGCGTGACGTTCGTCTGCGGCGGCCGCGCGCTCGGTGTGTTCAGGACGCTGCGCGAATCGGTTGCGGGCAGCGTCCGCGCGCTCTCAGTGCTTCCGCAGGAGCTTCCGGCCGCGGTCGAGCGCCTGCAGGCGGAAGCGAAGGATTCCCGGCGGACGATCAAGAAGTTTCAGGAGTCGCTGGCTGCTCAGGAAGGCATCCGGTTGGCGGGTGAGGCGGGTAAGGCGGGTGGGGTGGTTGTGGAGGGGCTCGATGGGTGGGACGCGAATGGTTTGAAGACCATCGCGACTGCGATTACCGCCCGAACGAGCGCCGCGGTCGCGTTGTTCTCCACTTCGTCACCGATCGCGGTGGTCATCGCCCGCTCGGCCGATCGATCGCTCGACGCCAACGCGGCGCTGAGCGCGCTCACCGCACGCTTCGGCGGCCGCGGCGGCGGGAAAGCCGACCTCGCGCAGGGTGGCGGCCTCGACGGCGATTTGACCAACATCCTCGCGGCTGCTCGAGAACTCCTGTCGTAGAGGCGAACCCTGACGTCCGCCTGCTCCTTGCACAGTTCTGCGCTCACGTCAGTTCTGTAATCGACCGATAAGAACTGTCAGCGCCGCACCCGCGATCGCCACGTTTTCAGGCGAATTTCGCGGCACATCAATTGAAGTGCAGACGCGGAAACCAACAATCATGAGTCTGGTGCTCGCTATCGAGCCGGACGCCTCCCAGGCGGGCCCGCTCACCTCTCTCGTGCGCGCCAAGCTTGGCGCCGAGCTGCAGCTGGTCGACTCCGCGCATGCCGCCATCGTGGCGATGACGCAGCGGACGCCTGACGTCGTGCTGCTCGGCCGCGACCTGGCGCAGGAGCAGCGCACCGAGGTCATCACGCAACTGCGTTCGGTGACGGCCGGCGCGACCCAGATCAGGACGCTCGACATTCCGCAGCTGCCCGCCGGCGAGGACACGCTCGCCCGCAAGATCGGCATCGCGCTCGCCGCGGCCGACTATGTCCGCGTGCACGCGATGGCGAGGATGGTGGGCGACCCCGTCGATCAGGAATGGAATGCGGTTTCGATGGACGCGCCGCAAGACGACAACATCCGCGTCGCCGACGTTGGACTGATCGAGGCCGAAGTCGAATTCCGTCTGAAGAGCGAGCTGGAACGCTTGCAGGCCGAAGCGGCCATGCAGCAGGCGCGCGAGCTGGCGCGCGTCGAGGCCGAGGCCGCCGATCGCCGTGCGCGTGAGATCGCACGCGTCGAAGCGGAAGCCGCGGAGCAACACTCGCGCGAGCTCGCGAAAATCGAACAGCTCGCGGTCCAGGAGCGCGAGTCGGCGGTGGCCGAAGCACGGGCTGCGGCGGACGCCGCGGCTCGCGAGAACCTGGCCGCCGAGCTCGAACGTGTCCGCCGCGAGGGCGAGGCGCAGCTCGCCGCAGAGGTCACCCGCATCCGCAAGGAAGCGGAGCAGACGCAACAGAAGGCCGAGCAAACGCAGCAGCAGGCCGCGGAGCTGGCCCGCGTCGAGGCCGAGGCCGCCGACCGCCATGCGCGTGAGATTGCGCGTGTCGAAGCGGAAGCCGCGAAGCAGCGTGCCCAGGAGCTCGCAAAAATCGAACAGGCCGCGGCCAGGGAGCGCGAGGCGGCGGTGGCCGAAGCACAGGCGGCCGCCGAAGCCGCGGCCCGCGAGAGCCTGGCCGCCGAGCTCGAGCGCGTTCGCCGCGACGGCGAGGAGCAGCTCGCCGAAGAAATCCGCCGCATCCGCAAGGAAGCGGATCAGATGCTGTCGTCCAGACTCGGCGTCGCGGAAGCGGACGCGGGGCGCGATCGCGAGGAGCGCGTCGCGAAGGCGCGTGCCGAAGTCGAAGCCGCCAAAGCTGCTCGCGCCGAGGCCGAAGCCGCCAAGCGTGTCGCCATCGAGGAAGCGCGCAAGGTGGTGGAGGAAGCCGCCGCCCGCGCGAAGGTGGCCGAGGAGGAAGTCGAACGCGTCAGGTCCGAGGCCAACGACCAGTTGAAGACCGCCGTCGTCAAAGCGCGCGCCGAGAGCGAGGCGCGCCTGCAGG
>Ga0137376_10002999_pt1 | contig 10379 bp, 10 predicted proteins | sample SagtaG_23_FD_104814 | JGI IMG/M metagenome (GOLD analysis project Ga0137376, IMG submission 104814) | Vadose zone soil microbial communities from Sagehorn Ranch, Mendocino, California, USA - Sage2_L_20_16 metaG | ecosystem: Environmental > Terrestrial > Soil > Vadose zone | place: USA... | reverse complement strand
ATGGCCGGCTCCGGGCAAAGTCTTCAACTCGCAATTGGGTATGCGTGCTTGCAGCGCGAAAGCACGTTGATGGCTGTTATCCTCGCTACCGGTCAGAATGATTGTCGGGCAGGTGATGCGCTCATGATGGCCTTCGGGATAGGGCTGCGCGAGTGCTTTGAACTGGTGGATGATCGTCTGCACGTCGGCGTGTTCGTTGCGTTCGCTGAAAAGATTTGCAAAGAAGTGCGCCAGTGGCGTCGTACGAAACGCCGCGCTTAGATCTTCGAACGTATAAGCCCAGCGATAGTCGATGCCATTGGCCGTGTAGTTATCGATCCTCCCCTTGGTGAATTCCTTGTTCGGATTGTAACCGGTGCCCGACAACACGAGCGCCGCGGTTCTGTTGGGACGAAGGTGGTACATGTGGGGGGCGAGCGATGAGCCGACCGAACAGCCGACCAGAATCGCTTTTTCGCCCGGGAGCGCGTCGTCGATCGCTTCCCAACAGGCCTCGGCCATGTCGTTCATCGTGAGCCCGGCGTCGGCCTTGGGCGAGCGGCCGTATCCCGGAATGTCGATGGCAATGCAGCGATACCAGGTCGACAAATGCGCCATCTGAAAAATCCAGCATGCATTGTCCATCGGGTTCGGATGGACAAAGGCGATCACCGGCCCTGTGCGTCCCATCCGTTCATAGTAGAGCGGTCCGTGAATGTGTTGCGCCATCATGCTTCTCCTTTGTCAGGCCGTTGAAAAAGGCTCATTTGCTTCGTTGCGCTCAACCGATTTCGCGTCAACGTACGAGAGTACGCCTCCGCTCATCGATCTTCGCGCGCCTCGCAACTGAACCTTTTTGAACAGCCTGGAATCTGCGTAAGCGCATCAGGTCTCGCGAGGCTTGAAAGGATTTTCGTTGCCTAGCCCTTTCATCAATCCCGGTTGCGCGCCTTTTTGTAGAGAATCGGCGAGCGCGACGAGATATTTTTCTTGCTCGATCGCCTCGTAGAGCGTCATCGAGCCGTCGGCTCTCAGCGCTTTGCCGCCCATGAAGTGAAAGGAGTGACAGTCCCAATCGTAGAACTCATCGCCGCGGTCGCAGATTTCTTTCCATCTGATGCCGACGGGACTGCGATGCAGACCGGTGCGCGCCGGCAGCGCCTCTTGTTGCTCCAGGGACAGGTTCAGATCCGCCTTATAACCGTCTTCTTCGGGAATGCCATCCCACATGCGCCGGTAGTTGGGCAGGAACTCTTCCTGACGAACCGTCAGCGCGGTGTGCATGTCCCACCAGGTTCCATGTCCGGAAACGCGCTCGTCGACCTTGTCGACCAACTTGTAAACTAGACGGCCACCGGCGCGCAGACGTAAAACCAGCGTTCCTTCGGCGGTTTTAGAATTTTGCTCCGGCGCGATACCGCAAAATTTTTCGAAGAAGGCGGCGGTTCGTCCAAGATCGCGGGCGCCGTAAACAGCATGGCTGATGCGGCCGACTTTCTCTTCCGTGGCGATCTCCATGGCTCCTTCGGGCATATGTGCAGGTGCCCAGAACTCGTACTGATTGCCGTCGGGATCGGCGAAATAAATAATGGTCCCCTCGTCGCCGTCGGCAGCGGTGCGGATTGGACCGCCATGCGGAATCTTGTGTTGATCGAGTCGGCGCAAGTGCGCGTCGATATCCTCGGGGCGGATGTAGAAGCCGCACCGCGGCAGATCCTCGCCGAGAGCTTTGGCCGGCGGGTAGATCTCGGGTTGAAGGAACGCGCCGATGCGGCACGACCCGCCCTCCCACCAGAGAAAGGAGGTGATTTTAATATTTCTCTTTCGCGCCGCGGTGGTGAGTCCGATGAGAGGTCTGCGAGTCAGGCCGATGGCATTCACCGCCCAGTCAACCCAGGCGGGCATATCGTTCGTGCCCACTACAAAGTGATCGATCCAATGAACTGCGCCGCGGGGTTCGACGTCATTCATATAATCCTCCCGCAATTTTTAGTGAAAGAAGGTTCCAATCGTTCCAGCCGTTCCAAATGGTCCTATCGTTGCGATCGGGCATTCGAAGATTCGACCGTTAGCGATCGACACTCTTCCCGTCGCGACGCGTACCAAACGGCACGAAGAGTGTCAAGCGAGTTTCTCAAGCAGACCGTTCGAGCCGCTTAAAACGTTCCGGTGGATGTAATCGTTCCACTCTTCCAGATGTTTCATACGTTCAATTATTAGCGCACGTGACCGCGGTCAAGCGCAACAGCGATGCGATGACAAGAAATGGTTGTTTTTGGGTCGGATGCAAGACCGGTTAGACCGAACGAGATCTGGTCGCAGAACGGGTTCCCCTCGGCCAACGCAGTTCGGTGGAAGGTCCCTGCGGAGCAAAAATCCAAACCCGCTAATTTTTCGTCGCCGCAGCATCAACGGTCAAGATGAACTCTTGAAACACTGAACGGCAATGCGTCTGATTCGATCAGATATGGACTGTTGTGACAGCTTCTGTCGTTTCAGTCTGGGCTACGGTCGCTCAAGTTGCGTCAGGCATCAAGGGGAGTTGGCGGTGCGGAAGGATTCTGACCGTAGGCGGCACCAGAAATATCTGGTCATCTCTTTCGAGTCGAAATGTCCTGCCTGTCCTGAGGCATAAGGCCTTGTGGCCCTTGAGGGGAGTAACCTGGGGAGGCACCGCGCCGCCGCCAAAGAACTCGGCAATGCTCTGCTTGCGGTCCGGACCCTGGTCGAGGTGAATCTTCATAAGTATCGGATGCTCACGGTTGCACTCGTTGCATAGCACGTAGATCTCATAGGCAGGCATAAGGGTCCTTTATCACCGCGACGCCGATTTGCCAACGCTTTTGTGTCAAAGGCGGAAAATGCGGGCATTCGCTAACCTTGCCTGCTTTTGAAAAATTCGTGCGGCGGCGATGTGAAGCACTCGCTTTTTCTCGGCTCTCTCGATTACTATGACCCGATGGAGCACCAGAGTCTTCTCTCGAATATTGGTCTCGCCTTTACGATCGCGACTCTATGCGCGTTCATCGCCAAGCTTCTGAAACAACCGGTCATTCTCGCCTATCTGGTCGCGGGCGTCGTCATCGGACCCGAGATTGGTTTCGCCTGGGTAAAAGATAAAGAGACCATCGATTTGATCTCCGAGATCGGCCTGATTCTCCTCTTATTCATTATTGGATTGGAGATCGATCTAAAAAAGCTTCTCAGCGCGGGGCGGACGATCCTGGTTGCCGGAGTCAGCCAATTCCTCTTATGCGTCGCGTTGGGGATCGGGTTGGCGTTTCTGATGGGATACGCGCCGGGTAAAGGCAATTTCGACTGGATCTACTTGGCCGTAACGCTGGCGCTCAGCAGTACGCTGATCGTGGTGAAGCTCCTCTACGACAAATTCGAGCTCACGACCCTGCCGGGGCGGATCACCCCTCGGTGTTCTCGTATTTCAGGACATCTGGGCGATTGTTTTTCTTGCGCTGCAGCCAAACCTGCACGATCCCCGGATCGGAATCCTTTTGGCATCCTTCATGAAAGGTGCTGCACTGGTTTTGATAACGCTGGGAGTGAGCCGGTATGCGCTGCCGCGGTTTTTCTCCGTTCGGGGCCAATTCAGTTAATATGGCGTTATATGCTACTTTGGGCTATCAACGCTTCCGGGTCCATGAATGTTTCCTAACCCGCGGTTTCCGGTTTCACCCACCACTTAGGTTGCAGTGGACTCAAGAAACACAATCGCCAGATCTGGTACGGAGCAAACGCCCTGGGAATCCTGGTGAGGCTCTGGCGCTACCCAGTGAAATCGATGCTTGGTGAGCACTGTGAGTCTCTCGTTTTGAATGCGCGCGGTGTCGAAGGCGATCGACTCTTTGCCATCCGAGATACCAACGGAAAATTTGGTAGCGGCAAGAGCACTCACCGTTTTCGGAAAATCGATGGACTTTTCGGGTTCCGTGCCGTTTATGAAGGCAACGTGCCGCTAATCCGCTTTCCGGATGGCCAGATCATGCGGGGAGATCACCCAAACATTCACGCCGCGCTTTCCAACACCCTAGGACAGGTGGTCACACTCAGTCAGGAGGCTGGCATCTCGCACCTAGACGCTGGTCCGGTCCACCTCGTAACGACCGCTGCTCTGCGGTGGTTGAGTGCCGTGGTACCTGCTGTGTACGCCGACGAACGTCGGTTCCGTCCCAATCTTTTGATCGACGGGCCGGGCGCAACACAGGTAGAACGAGGCTGGCTTGGGAAGACGCTAGCCGTTGGCAACGAAGTCCGGTTACGTGTGAGTGCCGCAACAGAGCGGTGCAACATGGTGGTTTTCTCGCAGGCGGATTTGCCCCATGATGCAAGAATATTGCAGTGTATTACGCAGGAGGCCGATCTATGCTTCGGCGTATATGCGGAAGTCCTCGTGCCGGGTAGAGTCAAACGCGGCGACGGCGTGACGGTCGTGGACTAGGGTGCCCGCTCTTCGGCGGCGCCGACACTGCGGGAGTGGAAGTCTGTTCTGGAGGTTTAATAGCTACTGTTATCGAGACCTCATTCAATTCTGAAATTCCATCACTACTGGTTTGATTCAGCACGAAGAGCAATTACAATTCTCTCGGAATCAGTCGTTGTCGAATCCGTGATTCCGCTACAGAACGCACATGAATGCCACCAGGTCTTTCTTTTCCTTCGTCGAGAGCTCGAGCTGCAAAACGATATTGAAAAATTCGACCGTCTCTTCCAGCGTCAGCAGTCGGTTATCGTGGAAGTACGGCGGTGAGTCTTTGATTCCGAGAGCATTTCAGTGTGCCCCCTAAACAATATCGACGAGTTCAATTTCAAAGGTCACATCCTTTCCCGCGAGAGGGTGGTTGGCATCCAAGGTCACTTCCGATTCGCTGACGTCCTTTATGGTTATATCCATCGGCGGTCCCTCTACTTGAGGGATTTGCACGCGTTGACCTACCGTCGGATCCAAGCGCCAGCGCCTTGCGAACTTGCGTTTATTGACCACGGCCACCATTTCCTTACGGTACGGCCCAAAAGCTTTTTCCACCGGCAACTCTGTCGTTTTAGAATCACCGGGATTCATTCCCAGCACGGCTTCCTCGAAACCCGGGATGATTTGACCGCCGCCGATGGTAAACTGGAGAGGTTCCCGATCGAAGGATGCATCGAATACAGACCCATCACCCAGTTTGCCGCGATAATGAACCTTAACGGTATCGCCTGGTTTTGCCTGTCTCATGACTTCCCTCCCATAGAGTTGTCCTAGATATCTAGCTCGCCCACTTCTCTCATCGGTTTCCCTACAATCGGTTTGATTTTTTCGCGCAGCCTGGCAGCGAAAGCGGTATTGAAGCAATAGATTTCGGCAAAATAGACTTTTCCATCCACCTCGTTACTTAGAAGAAGCTTTGCGGGTTCAATAAAATCCACCTCTCGCAAAATCCCATCTTCTCCACTAAGAGATCTTTCGCCTCCCTCCGACCAACTCGGCGGCCACTGGATCTTCGGGTGTTCTTTTAATCGCATACGCTTTTCCCCCTAAAAATAGTTCTCTAGCGGCCAACGAATTGGTTGCTATGCGAAATGCAGATTCTTTATGTGAATTGAGCCCGCCCAGAACTGAAATGCAGGACGAAGTTCGAAGAACCGGATGAGAAGGGAGACAGGCCCTTTTCTTGACACCTTTATTTCACGTCTAGCGCAAGCTCAGGTGATGTCAAGCCGGTTGCTTCATATTTTTGACCATCTGATGTGACGCAAGGGTTCTGATGGCTCAATGCCCTCCGAGTCGTTCGTCAAGCGGGAAAGAAAGTAGCAGGAAAGTCAGTATTTATTTGCCCTTGCAACTTTGACATGCAGTCGAGTAGTTTCGTGTCGTTCGATTTGCAAGCCAGGAAGGAGTGTCTTTTATGGCGCGCTTTTCCACTTTGGCAAATTGTCGCTTGTCGTTTCGATTGTGCTTGGTGGTTGCATTGATCACCTGTACCGTCTTGTTGCCTGCCCGCGTGACCCGCGCTGCTGCCACGCCGACCCGAATTGTGATCGGGTTTCCCAGTCCGACCCCGCGAGTCGCACCGCTGTGGATCGCCCAAGACTTGGATTTCTTCGGCAAGTACGGCCTCACGTCGCAAATCGTGCTGGTGCGTAACAACCAGATCCTGACGGCGGGTATCGCCGCAGGCGATATCGACGTCGGTTACACGGGAGGAACCACGGTCCTGGGGGCCGCGGCGGCCGGCGTGGAACTGAAGATGGTCGCGAGCTTTGTCAGCCGCGGCAGGGGCTATTTGATGGTCCGCCCGGAAATCAGAAAGCCGGCTGATTTGGCGGGAAAACGCATCGGCGTGCAGAGCATCGGCGGAACTCTCTGGATGTACGTCATGCTGACGTTGGAGCAGCTCGGATTGGATACGGCGCGGGACCGGATTCACCTGCTCGTCATCGGCGATCAAACGGTGATCGCTCCGGCGCTGGAATCACAGGTGATCGACGCGGCGGTTTTGACCTCGCGCACATACATTCCGGGCCTCAAGCAAAAGGGTTTTTCGTTGTTGACCGAGGTGACGCCGCCGATGGCTGCGACGGGGATCGTCGCGAGAAAAATCGCTCTGCAGAAAAATCCGGAGATCCTCGAGAACATCATGAAGGCGTTGATCGAGGCGGAATATTACGTGCTGGCTCCGAGCAACAAATCCCAGGTGATCAAGACCATCGTGAAAAGGCTCAAACTTGCCGATGCCTCCGCCGCGGAGGAAGGCTATGCGGACACGCTCAAAGAATTCGACGCGAAACCTTACCCGTCCATCGACGGACTGAGGAACATGCAAAGACTCTTGGCGATGCAAAATCCCCGGCTCAACGATGTCAATCCGGCAAATCTCATGGACATCACTCTCATGCGCAAGTTGGAGGAGAGCGGTTTTCTTGCGCAGCTACGGGCGCGCTATCGCGAATAGCGTTCGAGCGACATTGGCTGCCGTTGTGATTCAAGTCCGCAGTTCTTTGTTGACGGAGGTAGCGAGTTCCTGGTTCGGAGATCCTGGCGAAGCAAAACTTGACATCTCTCTGAGCTATCCCGATAAATAGCCTGATCAATTCTCAGCAAGATTTCTTTGGATAACATCCAGATATTTGAGGCCGCTGGCGGTGTTGAAAATAATCACCTCTTCGTCGGGTTTGATCCATCCGTTGGCAACCAGACGGCGTAGTGCCGCCACGCACGCCGCGCCCTCAGGGCAGAAAAAAATCCCTTCGGCTTTGCCGACACGAGGAATCTCCGCGAGCATCTCATCGTCGCTTACGCTCAGCGCCGTGCCGCCGCTCTCGCGAAGGATCTGTAACATTAGGAAATCTGCAACCGCCTGGGGCACGCGCAGACCGGAAGCGACGGTTTGCGCATTCGGCCACGGCTCGGCGCTTGCCTTGTTATCGGCAAACGCTTTGACGATCGGCGCGCAGCCGCTGGCTTGAACGGAAACCATGCGTGGCCGCGCGCTGCCAATCCAACCCATTTCTTCGAGCTCGCCAAATGCTTTCCACATGCCGATGAGTCCCGTGCCACCGCCGGTGGGATAGATAATCACATCCGGCAGGCGCCAATTGAGCTGCTCTGCGATTTCGTAGCCCATGGTTTTCTTGCCTTCGACTCGATAGGGCTCTTTCAGCGTCGAGACATCGAACCAGCCTTCCGCGGCTTTCCTCTCGGCGATGATCCGGCCGCAATCGTTAATCAGACCATCGACGAGGGTGAGCTTGGCGCCGTACTGCGCGACTTCGATTTGATTGGCCGCCGGCGTATCGCGCGGCATGAACACGTGGGCTTCTATGCCCGCGCGCGCCGCATAGGCCGCAAAAGATCCGCCGGCGTTGCCGGCCGACGGAATCGCGGCTTTTCTCACGCCGAACTCTTTCGCCCGTGAGATTGCCAGCGAAAGCCCTCTGTCCTTGAATGAGCCGGTGGGGTTTTGCGCTTCGTCCTTGATCCAAAGTTGCTGCAAGCCAAGCTCGGCGCCGAGTCTCTTTGCGTCTAAAAGCGGTGTGTAGCCTTCTCCCAGGGAAATCAGATTGGCCTCATCTTGCAGCGGCAAAAGCTCGCGGTAGCGCCACAGTGAAGCAACTCGACCGGCGAGAGCAGATTTGGGGAAGGCCGTTTTCGCCTTTTCAAGGTCGTAGCGAACCAGCAGAGGCGAACCGCAAGGGCAAAGGTTCAGCAATTCAGACAGCGGGAAGCGTTTTCCACAACGCGAGCAAACGATTTCCTGTGCAAATGACATGGAAGAATCTAAGCCGGCACCATCACCTGCAACGAATACAACATCTGGTTTAGTCTCAGGCGTTTGAACATCGCACGGCGCAAACAAGAATTTCGGAAAACTAAGGACAGGCTAGTTTCAGCCAAACGATGGAATGGCATCGGCGAGTGAAAGCGCGAAGAGGATGATCCCGTCAGTCGTGGGAGAGCTTTTCCTCGTCGCGTCGAATTACGTTAGGCATCGACCGAAGTTTCTCCAATGCGCTGCAACAGCGCTTGATAATTTGCGCGCTCTGAAAAGAGCTTCATGTCAAGCTCTTCCTTCGTGATTAAGCCTTTCTCGATCATGAGCTTCGCCACGAGGTCAGCCGTCGCGAGGGCTGTTATCATCAGCTCTTGGAGCGTGAGGATTCCATCTTTGTCTAATTGGCCCATGTTAGAGTTCCTTCCTTGCGGCGCATGTTTTGCCGCTTCAGTCGAAGTTTCGCCAACTCCATTTGACCGCTCGCTGAACGTCTGCCGAATCAATTAGGACCATCTGATCAAATACGCTCTTATCGGTCAATATGTGTAAAAAGCAATGATGGATGAATTGAAGCGAGTCGCTCCAGCAGTGGCAGGATTTCTCACGGCTAACTTGGATTGGCTGGTTCGGGATGGGCAGGAGCCCTAAGACTATTGTTTTGCGGCTGTTGCGGCGGACGCTGCGCTTTTCCGTCGGGCGAATGTGCTGCTACTCAACGGATTGGGTTGAAAGATGATGCGTTGCTTGATGTAACGCACTGAAGCCCCGGTCAATCCTTTTGGCGTGGTTTAAACGGATCGAGGCTTTGAGTGCTCGCAAAGTTCAAGACGTGGATTTGCGTTTCTCTTTTTGATGTCTCTAATCCAGCGCTTCCTTGCCGTCGGGCACCGATACGGCAAACGCATTTAGGGTCATCGCAACCATCGAGTAGAAGCCTATGGCGCTCACCAACTCAACCATGGCTTGCTCTCCGAACATCGCTAGGCCCCGGTTGTAGTTTGCCTCGGAAAGCGACCGAGTCGTATTGAGCTCGGTGGTAATGTCATAGACCAGGCGTTCGTCGTCGCGGGTAAATTCCGGTGTGCGCCGCTCGCGGATGGCTTGGACAATATCGCGCGAGATACCGAACTTGAGCGCGTGGGGCTCATGGATAAACCAGGCATACTGCGCGGTGGCCAGACGCGCTGAAATCAGGATCATCAACTCGAGCAGCCGTCGTTCAAGCGTTACTCGTGACGCAAACATCTCCTGCAGTTTGAGCGTGTTTTCGCAAAGCTCGGCGTTGCGCAGCCAGACGGCGAACGGACCGCGCATATGGCCGCGGGCGCGCATCATTCGCTCGTAAATCGTCCGTTGTTCAGGAGAAAGTTTTGTTGCGTCTATTTCCGGCAAGCGTGGCATTTTTAATCCTCGTATAAAGACGTTCCAGTCGTTCAAATCGTTCAAGTCGTTCAAACCCCCACCTCTATCCTCCCCCGCGTGGCGGGTGAGGATGAAGGAGGGGATGGTCTCGGGTCTCGCGTTTCAAGTCTCGGATTTATTTTCTTGCTTTACACGCCAAACTGCCGTTGAATTGGGGTCTGCTTCGTATTCTCTCATATCGAGATTCGGGTTCACTTGTAAAGTTTGTCGACGAATCCCGACTTGCCGATCTCGGTAAGGATTGAATTGTCGATGAACGTTTCGGGCTTCGCTGTCTTGGCGCCGGGATGGGTCGCGAAATTGAGCATCGTTTGCACGGCTGCGGCCGGGACGAGCGGCAATTTTTCCCATGCCGGCAAGAATGTCTGATAGGAATTGTCGAGATCATCCGCATCGGTGGTCTTGGTATATTTGCCGATGATTTGTTTGGCGTATTCGGCATCCGTGCGGGCGATTTTGATGCCTTCGAGGTAAGCTTGCAGGAACCGGCGCACGTTGTCAGGGCGCGTTTTAATATATTCCTTGGTGGTGGCAAGCGCGGCGTGAATCATCGGAATATTCTGCTCCGTCACATTGACCAATTCCTTGAGTCCGGCATGCTGGGCTTTCAAAGTCGTCGGCGAAGTAAAAATGCCGGCATCGGCGTTGCCCTGGTTTATGCCGGTGAGAATTTCTATCATGCCTTTCAGATAGATTAACTTGACGTCTTTT
>Ga0137376_10002995_pt1 | contig 10384 bp, 8 predicted proteins | sample SagtaG_23_FD_104814 | JGI IMG/M metagenome (GOLD analysis project Ga0137376, IMG submission 104814) | Vadose zone soil microbial communities from Sagehorn Ranch, Mendocino, California, USA - Sage2_L_20_16 metaG | ecosystem: Environmental > Terrestrial > Soil > Vadose zone | place: USA... | reverse complement strand
GTCGACATCGGCGGATAAACGTTCTCGTCTGATCCGGTAACGATGAAGCCGCGTTCGGCCATGGCCGCCGCGACTGAACCCATCGCGGTTCCGCAAATCCCGATGAAATGAAAATGCTGCCCGCGGCCCGAGCCCCTCACGCTGCTTCTCTACGATGCCCCGCCGCAGTTGCCAATCGCGAGTTGTGGCGCATTTCGCCGAGCAAAGCGGCTTCCTTGCATCTCATTCTGAGTCGCGCAGACAATGGCAACCCAGTCCGGTCGCCGCGCGGCGACACGGTCTCGTCCTGTGGCGAGCTCGGACCGAAGAGCCTCACGGTCGTTCGAACACGCATGACCAATTGCGAGGTTCCTCGACTTGTGCTCGGGATGACTTCGAATCGCGCGCTATTTCTTATAAAAGACTTCCACCGCGTCCCAGGCATCGTCGGGCGGCTCCTGCTCGTACTCCAACGAGCGTTCGAGGTACATCTTGGCCAGATAATCTTCCGGATAAAACTCGAGATAACGGGAAAATAGAATCTTTGACTGCGTGAAATCGCGCTCCCGGAATTTTCGAATTCCTTGTTCGTAAGTCTCAAGCCAGATCAGAAATTCCTGATCGAGATGACTATTACGAGCATCCACAATGGTGAATACATCGACCGGCTCCGTTTTTCCCTTCACCTGCGCGCGAGCGACGGTGCGGAGACAAAATTCGTCGCGGATCAATTGCGCCGCACTTGTTCCAACCAGAATATCGACGCCGTAAATGCGGGTGAGTCCCTCCAAGCGCGAAGCGAGATTCACCGCATCACCGATGACCGTGGGGTCCAGGCGTTCGTGCGGCTCAGATGAACCGATGTTACCGATCAACACGTCCCCTTGATTAATGCCGACGCCCATGCCGAGCGTCATTCGCCCTTCCAACTTCCAACCGTCGTTTAGCTTTTTCAGTTCACGCCGCATCCCGAGCGCCGCGTAGGCACAGGCCTTGGCATCCTTGGCTACGCCCTCGCTTTTGACGTTGCCCCAAACGGCCATAATGGCGTCGCCGATGAATTTATCGAGCGTGCCCCCGTTTTCGAAAACCACGCCCACCATATGGCTTAGGTATTGGTTCAAATGTCGCACCAGCTCCTCCGGATCGGCCTTCTCGCTCAGAGTCGTGAACCCAACGAGATCGGAAAACAAGATCGTAACCGGTTTGCGCGATCCGCGCATGCTGCTGTAGTAGCCGCTGGGGTTTTCGAGAATTTCTTTGACCAAATTCTTCGAAACGTAACGTTCGAGTGTGCGCCGGGTTCGCAGCTTTTCCATGCGCTCGAATGCATAATCGAGTCCGAGGGTGCTGGCGCCACCGAGAAAGAAAACCGACAGGACCGGCACGGTCGCGAGCAATAAACCAGCCCTATCGTAAGAGATTCGGACAACCGCGAGATAGATCGCGCTAATCGCCAGGAGTGAAAGCAAACAAAGTAACGGTCTCCGAAGAAGAGTCACCAAACTCCAGGCCGCGAGCCCGGCTCCCAGAACCAGACCAAACATCACGCGCGGTGTTGTTTGATGAAGAAATTCGTGCGCGCTAGCCGCGGCCAGCACTTGCAAATGCACGATCGGCCCCGGCGTTGACGGGCTCATCGGCGTGTCGATGAAATCGTGCAGGATTTGCGCAGACGCCCCGACGATCACGATTTTGTTTTTGAAAAACAAGCCATCGGCATAGTTCGCATGCCAAAATTTCGGATCGAAAACCTCATAAAGCGGCCGCGGAACATAGGCATCGTTCGAGCTGAACCGGAAAAGATGATCGCGCTGGTCGTAGATAACGTCTGCATCCCGACCGAGCTTGATCAAGGCTCGGGTTGGCAGCGAGGCATAGTGTTTTTCGCTCGGATGGGAAGGGAGTCCGGCGAGCTGACGATCCGAAGTAAAGAAACGCGCCGCTCGCAATTTCCCGTCAATTGGATCGTCGAAATAGTTGACGAAGCCGACGCGATCATCGTCTTCAGCCGGTGGTGGAATCAGCGTCGGATTCGGAAGAACGAGCTGGGCGGAGTTTTGTATGTCGAAGTTTTCGCCGATGACTACGCGATCGCGATAACGATCAAGCGCAGCGTGGAACGCGGCGTCACCCTCATTCGGCGGATTGAATACCATGTCGAACGTGACCAGGCGCGCTCCTGCGCTAAACAAGCGATCCAGCAACAAAGCCCACAACTCCCGTGACCAGGGGAAGCTGTGCTCTTTCATCAATTGAAACGCGCGATTATCCGCCACCTCCTCTTGCGCAAGCGGCGGCATCTCAAGCGAGGTTTGGTCGATCCCGAGGAAAACGAAATCTTCCCTGGTAGGCGTTTTGCGGCCCTCACGCCGGAGCAAATCTTCAAAGCCTTGTTCGCTGCGCCACGGCAGGGAGAGAAACGGGACTTGAGCAAAAAAGTGTCCGGCAATAATCGTCGCCGTCCAAAACGCGCAGACCACGGCGAAGACCAAGCGCCGGTGTCGCGCCAGCCAATTCACTCCCGCATTGTAAGAAACTGCCTTGCAACGGCCAATGCGAAACTTGTCATTTGCTCGAGGCGGTCTATTTTGCACGCCCGGTTCGAAGTTGAACCAGACCTGCACACCTGATCCGGCAGCAGTCGGATCGAATCAGTGAGCGAGGTCGCGCAGGTCCAATATATTAAGAACAGCTCGCTGAAAGGAGTCCCGCTCTGCGGGAAAACGAAATGCCAAGAGCAACCAATGCCCCGGCTAGCCGCGAACGACGTCGCCGGGTTCTGAAAAAAGCAAAAGGTTATCGCGGTCGCCGATCAAAGCTCTTCCGTTACGCCAAAGACGCAACAATGAAGGGTCAATACTGGGCCTACCGCGATCGCAAAACGCGTAAACGCAATTTCCGGATGCTTTGGATACTGCGGTTGAACGCCGCCGTTCGGGCCAACGGACTCACCTACAGCCGCTTCGCCGAAGGATTGAGAGCGGCGGGCATTGGACTCGATCGCAAGATTTTGGCGGAGCTGGCGGTGAGCGACGAGAAGACTTTCACTTCGATCGTCGATCAGGCAAAAGCCGCGCTTGAGAAGAAAGCGACATCCAAGAAGGTAGCGTAGGCGGCTGTAGAATGCGCTGTCTTTAGCGCATGTCCGCGTGACTTGTCCGCTCAGACGGCGGACGCTACAACCATATCAATGACTCATCCGCTGGAACAGTTGCGGGCAGACGCGCTGCGCGATATCGCCTCAGCCGAAGATGAACGTCTGCTCGAGGCCGTTCGTATCCGTTTCCTGGGCCGAAGCGGCGCCGTCTCGGAATGGAGCGAGAAAATGAAGTCGCTCCCGAAAGAGGAGAAACCCATTGTCGGAAAACTGCTGAACGAAGTTCGCGCGGCCGTAACGGCCGCAATCGAAGCGCGCGCCGATGAGTTTCGGGCTGCGCGAGAATCAGCCGCCGTTGCCAACATCGACATTTCTTTGCCTGGTACGCCAGGTGAGAAAGGCGCTCTCCATCCCCTGACGCAGATTCTCGACCGCAGTATTAGCATTTTTCGGCGTATGGGATTTGCGCTGGCCGAGGGCCCAGATGTCGAGACCGAATGGCATTGCTTCGACGCGCTCAACACCCCCCCAGATCATCCGGCCCGGAACGAACAGGACACCTTCTATTTGCGGGACGGCCGTCTCCTCCGCGCCCATACTTCGACGGTACAAATCCGCGCCATGCAAGCCGCCGCGGCACCGATTCGAGTCATCGCTCCCGGGGCGGCATATCGGCGCGACGAAATCGACGCCACGCATAGTGCACAGTTTCACCAAATCGAAGGGCTTTACGTAGATGAAAAGGTCAGCGTTGCGGATTTGAAGGGCACGCTTGAATTTTTTCTACGCGAACTTTTCGGAGCAGATACGGCGGTGCGTTTTCGGCCGCATTATTTTCCGTTCACTGAACCAAGTTTCGAGATCGACGTAAAATCGAAAGCGGTGAAAGGGGGCGAACAATGGATTGAAGTTTGTGGATGCGGGATGGTTCATCCGGCTGTCTTCGAAGCCGTAAACGCGGCGCGCGGGGACAGCGCTTACGATCCGGAGAAGTGGACTGGCTTCGCCTTTGGCCTGGGGATGGACCGGCTCGCGATGATTTTGTTCGATATACCAGACATTCGTCTGTTCGCGCAAAACGATCTCCGTTTCCTGCGGCAGTTCGCATGAAGACACAGACGCACGGCAACATTGCCATCGGAAGTCGGGCTTCCCGCCCGACTCGGCCAGACGCCTATCCTCCGATATGAAGTTTTCTGTTAATTGGCTGCGCGAGTTCGTCGAACTCCCGGCAAGTGTCGAGCAACTCGCAGATTTGCTTACCATGGCCGGCATCGAGATCGAAGGGATTGAATCATGCGGGGCAAATTTCGATCAAGTTATTGTCGCGCAAATCCAGCAATCGAGGCAGCATCCAAACGCCGATCGCCTGAGCATCTGCGTCGTTGACGATGGAAGCGGTCGAACCAGGCAAATCGTTTGCGGCGCAAAAAATTACGAGGTCGGCGACAAGGTTCCGCTCGCCTTGCCTGGAGCGGAATTATCTGGCGGATTGCGGATTCGCGAGAGCAAACTGCGCGGCGTCGATAGCCAAGGGATGCTTTGCAGCGCAAAAGAACTGGGCATCGCCGAAGACGCGACCGGGCTCTTGATTCTATCGCCCGAGGCCAGGATCGGTGCGCCCATTGGAGAGATATTTCCAACCGACATAATCTTCGATGTTGAAATCACGCCAAACCGCGGCGATCTGCTCAGTCACTTTGGTTTGGCCCGCGAAATCGCGGCCTTGACCAGGAAGCAAATTGTAACGGCTACCGTTCCGAAAGCCGAAGCTCTTCCGCCTCAGGCCAAGGCGGGGAACAGAGTCACGATTTCGGCGCTGCGCGAATGTCCGTTCTATTCCGCGCATCGAATAGAAAACGTAAGGGTTGGCCGAAGTCCGGACTGGTTGCGCGCAAGAATCGAAGCGGCCGGCATTCGTTCAATCAACAATGTTGTCGACATCTCGAACTACGTAATGCTCGAGCTAGGCCAACCCACGCATGCTTTCGACGCGGACAAGATCCGAGGCGGAATTGATGTGCGACTCGCGCATGATGGTGAAAAATTTCTCGCCCTCGACGGCAAAACATACACCCTCACGACGAGAGACCTCGTTATCGCCGATCAGGAACGAGTTGTCGGGATTGGCGGCGTCATGGGAGGCGAAGAAAGCGGAGTAACCGAGGCGACCAGGAATGTCCTCCTTGAGTCGGCCTACTTTCTCCCAGCATCCATTCGCCGCACGGCCCGGACTTTGAACCTGCCAAGCGACGCCAGCTACCGTTTTGAGCGCGGCGTTGATCGGCAGATGATCTTGCCGGCATCCCAGCGCACTGCTGAATTGATGCGCCAGATCACCGGTGGAACGCCAGGTGACTCAATCGATGTGGCAGGGGAGCTTCCGCCGAATCCACTAAAAATCTCTTTGCGCTACGAGCGCTGTGACGAACTACTCGGGAGGCGCATCGAATCGAAAACGGTGGATGCGATTCTAAATAGTTTCGGCTTACAAAAAAACGGCGACGGTGGCTGGAGGATTCCAAGTTATCGGCGCGATTTGCAGGGAGAAGTGGATTTGATTGAAGAAGTCATTCGCGTCTACGGCATCGACAAGATTCCGAGTGCAGACCGGAGCCGGTTCACGCCCTTGAGTGAAGCGGACCGAATCTACGACTTCGAAACGAAACTGCGGCGCGATCTGATTGCGCTCGGGCTGAACGAGGCACGAACTTCATCCTTGATTGCACGCGATCAAACCAATGAGCCACACGAGCGGATCGAGCTGCGCAATCCGCTGAGCGAAGATCATGTCGCGTTGCGGGTGAGTTTGATTCCCGGTTTGCTCGCGGCCCTGGCGCGAAATGTTCGTGCCGGCGCGGAGCGAATCGCGCTGTTCGAACTCGGCAATATCTTTTCGCCACCTAAAGGAGACGAGAGGCGATCACTCGGTATTGTCCTGTGGGGAACGACCGGTGCGAATTGGCGTAATTATAAAAAGCGCCGAGTCGATTTTTTTGATCTCAAAGGCGTGATTGAATCGTTGCGCGTCCCGGAATTAAAATTTCGGCGTGGTGAACGTCCCAGTCTCGTGCTCACGGCCGAGATTTTGTTTGCCAAGAAGCGAATTGGATTTTGCGGCCAGCTCTCGAACACAGAAGCGGCGATGCTGGACGCGAACGGGGCGGTGCTGGTAGCCGAGATTGATCTCCTGGAAATCGCGCAGTCGAGACAACGTCCCAAATTATTCAGCGGTCTTGAACGTTACCCGGCGGTGAGACGCGACATTGCCATGTTTGTCGCGCCGAATGTTACTCATGCGGAGATTTTGCGCGTCATCGATTCAGCTAATGAACCGCTCTTGGAACGGGTAGAACTGTTTGACTTATTCACAGAAAAAGTCGGGGGAAACGCTGGGGAAGATCGAAAGTCGCTCGCGTATTCGTTGACTTATCGGGACAAAAACCGGACACTGACAAATGAAGAAGTGAGTACGGTGCACGCGCGGATTCGCGATCGATTGCAGCGAGAGGTTCGAGCGGAATTGCGCGAATAGTTCTTTGAAATAGCCGAGAGTTGTTAGTTGAGAGTTGGGAAGGAAACCAGTGCTTTTCTCTCAACTCTCCACTGACAATTCTCCACGCTTTACCCTGCGATGTTCGAGATCCAGGTAGGATTCCCGAACCGACTAGTTTATAACCAAGGAGGCTTGGTCGCGATTTTTTGGGAACATGGCACGCCTTAATTGGAAGTCAGACGCTCTCGCGACGGTCATCCGCCCGTTACCGAAAGGGAACGGGATATCCACCTAAACGGCACCTGCGGGGTAAAATTTTCGGAAGCGCGGAGGAAATGAACCAGTCGGCAGCCTAGCTTTGATAGAGTCGGGTGGAATTCTCGCTTGCTTTCAACTTTCGCTTCGGCACCGATCTGCTATCGGTTTGAAGCCAATGCGCGCACTGCTCGCTCTGGAGGATGGCCGAATATTCGAGGGCGAATCATTTGGTGCAAGCGGAACAGAAGTCGGAGAAATCTGCTTCAACACCTCGATGACCGGCTACCAAGAGGTGCTGACCGACCCATCCTATCGCGGTCAGATTGTCGCGATGACCTATCCGCTCATTGGAAACTATGGAACCAATGCGACCGATCAGGAGAGCACGCGACCTCAGGTGCGCGGTTTCGTTATTGAAGAGCTGAGCCAGCTTCCGAGCAATTGGCGCGCCGAAGAATCCCTCGATGAGTATTTGAAACGCTGGACAGTTCCCGGCGTCGAAGGAATCGACACGCGGGCCCTTACCCGGCATCTGCGGACCCGTGGCGCAATGAAAGCATGTCTTTCCACCCAGAAAATGTCGCCGGAAGAGGCGATAACTAAGGCAATCGAAGGCAAAGGCGTGATTGGAATGGATTACGTGCGGGAAGTGACAACGCCCACAATCTTCCAGTGGGATCCGACCGATGAATTGAGCCGGCAATGGTCGCTCGCAGCCGCCGATGAAAGTCCGAGGTTGCCGCCCATCCGTCACCGCATCGTTGCTTTTGATTACGGGATGAAGCGCAACATTCTCCGGTCGTTGCGGCAGCGCGGATTCGGCGTCACCGTTGTTCCGGCAACGACAACGGCCGAGCAAGTGCTCGCGCTTAATCCGGATGGGATTTTCCTTTCCAACGGCCCGGGCGATCCGGAAGCGTTACCTTACGCGCACCAGACAGTGCAAAGCTTAATCGGACAAAAACCCATTTTCGGAATTTGCCTTGGCCATCAAGTCCTCGGCTTCGCCTTTGGTGGACGCACGTTCAAGCTGAAGTTCGGGCACCGCGGTGGCAACCAACCGGTCAAAGATTTGCGGTCAGGAAAGGTCGCGATTACTTCGCAAAACCATGGATTTGCAGTCGATCCAGAATCGTTGCCGCCGGAAATTGAAGTTACGCATGTCAACCTGAACGACAATACAGTTGAGGGAATGCGTCACAAAACGCTGCCGGTTTTCAGTGTGCAGTATCATCCGGAGGCAGCGCCGGGACCACATGATGCGGAATACTTTTTCGAGCAGTTCGCCGAGCTGATCGAAAATGAAAAGGTGTAACGGCCGGTTACGGGGATTAAAGATCCGGTAGAGGCAAAATAACTGTAGTGATTGACCGGACCCATTTCGCAGCGAAGCTCTGGATATGTTCAACTCGAAAGTTCCAATGACCCTGAAAGTGGTGGTCGCGGCAGGATTTATTTCTGCGTTGGCCTCTTCGCCACTCCTCCTTGCCCAAGAGCATGGCAAGGACAGTCTCGATGCTTCGGCATCGAAGGAAATTACCGGTGAAGTAGTCGATATGATGTGCTACGTCGATCACAACGCTATGGGCGACAAGCATGCCGGCTGCGCCGCCAAATGCATCAAAGGAAATGGTCCGGTCGGCGTTGTATCCGACGGAAAAGCCTACCTCATTGTCGGCGATCACAAACCAATGAACGATGCGTTGGCCGAGTTCGCCGGGAAAACGATCACGGTAAGAGGCAAGATGGCGGAGCGTGGCGGGATTGCCATGCTGGAGAACGCCGAAATCGTTAAGAAATAGAAGCGCACGAGAATCCGGCCCGCGGCTGAAAATTTGCGAGTCTTTTCGGTGGCGATTCGCGCGGTGAGTTCCAGGCGCGCCGAAACATCGCCTGTTTTAGGCGCGTAAGAGCGCGACATCATAATCGCCAGCCTTGAGGTGACTGCGCACCGCAATGACCTCATGCAACATGCGCAAGCTATCATGCACAAAATGCACCTTGCTGCCCTCGCAATGATTCCACCGTACTGGAATTTCTTCTAGCTTCAGCCCGGCACGCTGCGCGAGTAAAAGCAATTCGACATCGAAACCAAAGCCCACGATTCTCGCCGCCTCAATAATTGGGCGACACGATGCCATCCGGAATGCTTTGAATCCGCATTGTGTATCCCAAAAAGGTAATCCGGTTGCGAGACGGACAATGAGGTTAAAAACACGTCCAGCTTGCTCTCGTCGCCACGGTTGACGGTTCCCAATCAACTTTCGATCTAGAGCGCGTGAGCCAAAGGCAATATCGACGCCCCCGGCTGCGATCGGCTCGATGATTTTCGGTAGTTCCCCGATCGGCGTCGAAAGATCGGCATCGAAAAACATTCCGAGCGGTCTACTGGACGCAAGTAAGCCTTTTCGCACGGCCGCTCCTTTGCCACGATTCGGGAAATTCTCGAATAATCGCGCCGCTTGAAAGGTATGCTCGGCGAAGGCTTCTCGCACCACGTCGCCCGTTCCATCGGTTGACCCGTCGTTCACTACGATGATCTCCGAGTCCGGGCTCGTGTTCTCCAGATATTCTATTGTTGTGCCCAAGGTGTTACCGATCCGAATCGCCTCATTGAATGCCGGAATTACGACCGAGAAGGCGGGCAACATGGCGAATGCTACTCTCGAGGAAATCGAGGAGACGTCATCGCCGAAAACAATTCAGCGGTCCCGGTAGATATCGACCGCGAAAGTACCATCCTCCCGCAAGAAGCCGCGGTACATCCCACTGGTGTTAAATGGCAGGGCGATATTGCCGTTCTTGTCGAGTGCGATGAGCCCGCCGCTGCCGCCAAGTTTTTGTGATTTCGCCAACGCGCTCTCCGCCGCATCGCGTAACAACAGACCACCGTCCTCGATCAGAGCCGAGATCTCATGCGCGACGGCGGCACGAATGAAGAACTCACCATCGCCCGTGCACGAGACAGCACAGGTATTGTTATCGGCAAAGGTGCCCGCGCCGATGACGGGCGAATCACCGACACGGCCGGGAAGTTTGTTTGTCGTGCCACCGGTGGAAGTCGCTGCCGCCAGATTGCCGCTTCCATCAAGAGCAACTGCGCCCACCGTTCCATGGCGGTCCGCATCCGAAATAATGAACTTCTTGTCCCCACCCCCACCGCCGTTTTCCGCGGCTCTGACTTTTTGCAATGCATCCCAGCGATCCTGGGTAAAAAAATATTTCGTGTCGACCAGCTCGATTTTGTTGCGCTTGGCAAACTCCTCCGCGCCGCTGCCGATCAGAAATACGTGCTTGGATTTTTCCATGACCGCTCGCGCGAGCACAATCGGATTGCGGATATGTTCGACGCCAGCCACAGCCCCGGCACAGCGCGTTTTTCCATCCATGATGGCTGCATCCATTTCATTCGTGCCGGCGCTTGTAAAAACAGAGCCTTTGCCGGCATTAAAATGAGGATCGTCTTCGAGCACGCGGACCGCCGCTTCGACTGCGTCGAGTGCCGCGCCGCCGCGGCGCAAGATCGTACTGCCGGCGCGCAATGCATTTTC
>Ga0137376_10002993_pt1 | contig 10385 bp, 6 predicted proteins | sample SagtaG_23_FD_104814 | JGI IMG/M metagenome (GOLD analysis project Ga0137376, IMG submission 104814) | Vadose zone soil microbial communities from Sagehorn Ranch, Mendocino, California, USA - Sage2_L_20_16 metaG | ecosystem: Environmental > Terrestrial > Soil > Vadose zone | place: USA... | reverse complement strand
TCCATGCTCGGATGTTCCGAGAACCAGTGCGTGAGTGAGTAAACCAGCGCGAGGTTCCGATTCATGTCTTCGTATTTGATGAGAGCGCCACCCATGATGATCTGCGGAATTAAGACGAGCGGGACGATGTTGGCCGCCGTTTTTGGATCGGCGACGAGCGAAGAAATAAGCAGTCCAAGCGACACACCACCCATAGCCGTCATGAGCATGATTCCGAGATCAATCCAGAACATCCCACGGATTTGCAGGACGTAATTGCCGATCAGAACAAAAAGCACGCATTGGATCAGCGCAAAAATTCCAAGCGTGAGCGTTTTTGAGATTACGTAATAAGAGAGGCGAACATTGAGATTGCGTTCGCGCTGCAGCACGGGCCGGTCGCGGATAATATCGTCCGCACTGTTGGTTAAGCCGAGGAACATCGCAACGATTAGGCTAAGGAACAAAAACGTCGGGATGTGATAAGCGGACGCGAAATCGTATTTCCCGCTGTCCGAGTAGCGCAGGATCGTCGCAATGAGCAACGCCAGCACAGGCGAAACGCCGATTGTGATGACGAGGTTGGCGCCATTGCGCAGTTTACTTATGAAGGAACGGCGCAGAAGGGTGCGAAATTGCGTCCATTCGTCGTGCCAGCGAAATGGCAACCTCTTCTTCTGGGCCGGAGCGGCGGGCAGCGGCGCAACCGCTTCTTTGCGCAAGGAAACTTGTTTAACGTCCTGGATCAATCGAAACGCTTCGTATTTGTCGCGCCAGAATTCCGGCGAGTAACGGCGGGCCGCGACGAGCTGGCCGCGACTATTTTCCTCGTAAATAATGTCCCCGCTGATATCGCGCAGTGGTGTTTCAAGCACATCAAAGATGAACTCAGGACGGGTTGTTCCGCATGATGGACACGCGCCCAGTTCGGCGCCGAACTGGTGTTGGTGTTCCGCTTCGGCAAAGTAGCGAAGCATATCTGAAGGCGTGCCGAAAAAGACGAGTCGTCCGCCCTTGTCGAGCAAGATCGCTTTGTGAAACATTTGGAAGAGTTTCGAGCTCGGCTGGTGGATGGTGACAATGATGATCTTGTTGTGTGCCATGCCGCGAATGATCTCGATCACGTGTTCGGAGTCTTTCGAGGAGAGGCCGGACGTCGGTTCATCGAAAAGGTAAACGTCCGACATGCCGATCATATCGAGGCCGATATTAAGGCGTTTGCGCTCGCCGCCGCTCAATGTTTTCTTGTCCGCGCTGCCCACGACGGCATCCCGGCGTTCGCCCAAACCGAGCTCGATCAGTTTTGCGTCCAGGCGCCGCATGCGATCGCGTCGCGAGAGGTGCGGTGAACGAATCGCCGCCGCAAACTGCAGGTTTTCGCCGATCGTGAGATGTTCGTCGAACGCGTCTTGCTGTGGCATGTAACTGATGTAGCGCTTGAGAGCGTCAAGGTTCGGATAAAGCGATTGTCCGTTGAGAATGACCTCGCCTCTAGTGGGCTGAAGTTGGCCGGCCAGCACTCTTAGGAGCGTGCTTTTTCCCGAACCGCTTGCGCCCATCACGCAAACGAGCTCGCCGCGGGTGACGCCGAAGGAGATTCCCTCAAGCCCAATTTCGCCTTTGCTGAAACGATGGGTGACTTCGTTTACCTCGAGGGTTCGAATGATATTACGCTCTTCCTCGATGATTCGTTCTGAAAAATTGCAACGAAGAAATTGTCCGACGTCGATCCGGATCGTGTCGCCGTCTTTGAGCGGCGCGGTTGTGCGCACGGGAGTGTCGCCCACTATGATCGGGCGATCGGCTTCGATCACCTGCAACAGGCCGACCCGCTGGTCATAATCGCAAAAAATCTTCAGTAGCACGTCGCCGCTGGTGCCCGGTGAAAGCAGAATATCGTCGGCTTCCAGGCGGCTTGGATCGTTCGACACCAAATATTCGGATTTAGAGGCTTTCAGTTGAAATCGGCCACCCAACGCACGAGCCCGCCGGCGCAGATCGATCAAATCCAGCTCGCTGTCGTTGTGGAAAATGATCTTGTCTTCCAGAGTCGCTTCGACCTGCGTACCGGCTTTCAGTTTTATCCCGTTTAGCTCAGCATCCACGTCGCGTAGCGCTTTGACGCGCACCTTTAATCCGAAAGTAACCCGGAGCGAGCTTTCGCGCGTACGCGAGCGCTCCAGTTCCACTTCATCTGAGTCCTTGTTTACCCGGATAAGAATCTGCGGAAGCGAAACATTCTTCTTGGCGTTGAAATATTGCGCCAGCTCCTGATAGCTGAGCACTTGATTGCCAACGAGAATGCGCTGGCCGGGGTAAATTCGGCAGAAACCGCCGCGAACCAGCGGTCGCCCGCGCACCGACACATTTTGCCCGCTGTAATTCTTGAGCAAAATGAGATCGTGATAACGAAATGCCATCAACCGATCGCTGCCGTCAAGGTTCTTAAGTATCACATCCGCCTTCCCGTTCGTGGCGAAAGAGAGCGACTCGAGCGGGGACGCCCCGCGCTGATAGATCGACGGATCGGAATCCTCCGAGGCATTCAATTGGTAAACGATGTCGATGGCTTGCGCGGCCATGCCGAGCTGTGACATGAACGAATAGAACGCGACGACCTGCTCCTGCTTCAATCCCGCTTGCGAGATGAGGTCGTAGAGCTGGACTCCCAACATGATCTTGCGCTCTGTGGTTAGTTGGGTGCCTAGTTTCTGCGCCATGGCGGCAAGGTCCTGCTGCTCGTAGAGCGCTTGGCGGAATAACTGTCGCAGCTCCGAGTAAACCGCCTCGGGATAATCGTAACGCAAAAAACCGAGACTCGAGTCGATCTCTTCCTCTAATAGAACGCCATCCGCCTTTGAAAAGCTGGCGAGCACCTGGATCAACAGCGGCAACAGATTCGGACCCTCTGAGACGCTGCGGGGCTTGCGCAAGGCGCGGCGAACCCAACGGCGGCCGGTCCGGCGCACGCGATAGGCAAACGGCGTCACGCGCTGCACTGCGCGGTCGATTTTATCTGCAACCGATGAAACCATTTCTGTCATATCGACATTTTGGACTGGAATTTTACCCGAAATCGACGAGCGACGCAATGCGCAGCCACGATACATAGGCAAGGAGTCGCGCAGCGGTCCTCCCAAACCAACCGGCTTAACCTTTCAACTCGCGCAATCTCGATCTTCTCACCATTCATTATCATCATTCGTCCTCCGCTGGATGCAGCCCTACTCTTTGCATTGAAAAAGCCTTCATGGTAACCTGCATTTGCTCGTAGAGCGTTTTATTTCCATGCCTCAAGCTGATCGCAACTCTCAAAAGGAGAATAAATCCCGTGGGAACGAGCCTAATTTTAACTGGCGCGGCGTCATTCTTATTGTCATCGCCTTTAGCTTCATTGCGCTCGCCATGCTCTTTTACCGCGGCGGGATGCAGCCGGTCGAAGACGTCCCTTACAATCGTTTTCTAGAGCTGCTCGATAACAAGCAGATCGCCACCGATAAGAATTATCCACTTCAACTGGTCGTTGAGGATGGCCGACCGACGCAAACCTTGCGCGGCGCATATATCCGCCAAGGCGTGGGTTCAGCGCCTGCGCAGCAGGTTCCGTTTCGAACCACGGTCTATTTGAGTTTCACGAATAATTTGCAAGAGAAACTCGCTGCCGCCGGCATTCAGCCGGCCATTAAGACGGAATCAAATGTGCTTGCGCAGACCGTGGTCGGTTTTCTCCCGATCGCCCTTTTTCTACTCGTGCTTTACTTTCTTTTCCGTCAGCAAATCCGCATGGCGGGGAAAGGCGCGCTCAATTTCGGGAAATCGAAAGCACGCATGCTCGCGCGCGACAAAAATAAAATCACATTTCGCGATGTTGCTGGCGTCGAGGAAGCGAAGGATGAAGTGCAAGAGCTCGTCGAGTTTTTGCGCGACCCGAAAAAGTTTCAAAAGCTCGGGGGCCGCATCCCGAAAGGTGTTCTCCTAGTCGGGCCGCCCGGCACCGGCAAAACTTTGCTGGCGCGCGCTATCGCGGGTGAAGCGGACGTTCCGTTCTTCTCGATTAGCGGCTCGGATTTTGTCGAGATGTTTGTCGGGGTTGGCGCATCGCGTGTGCGCGACATGTTCGAGCAGGGCAAAAAATCTGCGCCTTGCATCATTTTCATCGACGAAATCGATGCCGTTGGGCGTCATCGCGGTCACGGTGTTGGCGGAGGCCACGACGAGCGCGAGCAAACGTTGAATGCCCTACTCGTCGAGATGGATGGCTTCGATACGCAGGAAGGCGTCATCATCATCGCGGCCACCAACCGTCCCGACGTTCTCGATCCGGCGCTGCTCCGACCGGGACGCTTCGATCGACAAATTACTGTTAATCTCCCCGACGTGAAAGGGCGCGAAGAGATTCTTCGCGTTCATGCGAAGAAAGTGAAATTGGCGGAAGGCGTCGATCTTGCGGTGGTCGCGCGTGGCACACCGGGTTATTCTGGCGCGGAGCTGGCCAACGTGATCAACGAAGCAGCGCTGCTCGCCGCCCGTCGCGGATTAAAAGGCATTACGCTCGCCGAATTGGAAGAAGCGCGCGACAAAGTCCGCTGGGGCAAAGAACGCCGCAGTCTCGCACTTAGCGAGAAAGAAAAACAAAACACCGCCTATCACGAAGCAGGTCACGCGCTCTTGCTGGAACTTTTGCCGCATACCGAGCCACTGCACAAAGTCACCATCATTCCGCGCGGCCCCTCGCTTGGATCGACAATGTGGTTGCCGGAGGAAGACAAATATACGAACCGCAAAAATGAATTGCTTGCCGGTCTTGCTGTCAGCATGGGCGGTCGCGTTGCTGAAGAAATAATATTTGGCGACATTACCAACGGCGCGCGCGGCGACATCAAAATGGCAACGGCAATCGCGCGCCGCATGGTTTGCGAATGGGGCATGAGCGAAAAAATGGGCATGGTCGAGTACGGCGACCACGAAGATTACGTTTTCCTCGGCCGCGACATTTCGCGCGCTCGCGATTACAGCGAAGCGACAGCGGAGCAAATCGATCAGGAAGTGCGCAGGCTACTCGATGAAGCCTATCAACTGGCGAAACAAACCCTCATCGCCCATCGCGACCAGCTGGAGGTCATCGCAAAAGCATTGCTTGAGTACGAGACGCTCGATGGCTCGCAAATTAAAGAAATTGTCGAGCAAGGTCGCTTGATAAATCCGCCCCGCGGCAGTGCGCCCCCGGATGGTCAAAAAATGCCGCCGGAAAAACCGCCCAAGCAAATCGTCGCCGCGCCCGACGTCACGCCGCCGCTCCCCGGCGCACTCGGCGGCGCACCGGCGTAAATTTTTGCGCGTCTCGTCGTGAGGTTCGCCGGGGTTAGATCGAATTATTCGGCCTAGTTCTCGTTAGACTTATGCGGACCGCGGTCGTTTTTCTCGCTCTGACAACTTCCATGTTGGCCGGAGCGCTTCCTGACGACGCTACTTTGACACGACGTATTCTCGGAAGATGGCATAGCTATCGGCACGACACACAATATCGCGCAGACGGGACTTGGATACTTGATCCTCCGGACGATGGTCAGAACACGCGCGGAAAGTGGCGCATCGAGCACGGCAAGCTTATCGAAACGTGGCGTTTTGTCGGGGAGTCGAGCGACTCTACGACTGTTGACGAGGTCATCGAGCTTACTCGCGACACACTGAAGTTTCGCACACTATCGCAGGAAGGGCCGGGACGCCCGGAAGGTCTCGTTCTCCCGAGTGGCGTTTATACACTGAAGCGCATTAAGGATGATCAGGCTTCGCGTCCGCAATAGGTCTAACCAATCGCTCCGGTCCACCGCTGGCCGTCGTGACCATAAAGTAGAGCCGCACTATGTATGCCGCGACAAGTTAGGGAGACATCTCGGCGAAATCATTGTAACACAAAACGACTTTTGAGTATGCCACGCCAACGCCGAATCAGGCGATGCAGTTAGGCGCGGAGAAGGAAAAGTAGGAAATTACAAACGTGTAAGCGGTGCTGATGTCGATCGATGAGTAGCGAGGAAGTTAGTGTTATTCTGAAACGGTTCGAGTCGCCGGACGAAATTCGCGTTCTGCAGAAAGGTCGCTTCGAGTTGGTGCATCTCGGTGGGATGACGATTGGCCGCGCTACATATGAGCCTGGCTGGAGGTGGAGCGAGCACGTCGGCGCCAGCGTTGGCGCGACCCGCTGCAATGTCGAACACGTCGGCTTAGTACTCTCCGGCACTGCGACAGCTGCCTTCGATGATGGTCGCGTAGTCGAATTGCGAGCGGGGGAGCTTTTTTACATCCCGCCTGTGCCGCACGACAGCTGGGTCATCGGCGATGAACCGTATGTCTCACTGCACTTTCTTGGCGCAGATCATTACGCCAAGCCTAACACTTAGGAGATGATGTGCACCGGCCGTTGTGGCAGAAGATGGTTGTGATCGGAAGCCAAGGACCATCTAACCAAAGTGCTGCAGCCAATCCCGAACCATTTCGAGACGTGACGACCGACTTTGCTTTGATGAAACAGACCCGGTTGCTCGCTGAGTACCGTATTCAAGGTCGGCGGCTGGCGCCTCTCACGCTCATGATGGTGGCGCTCTGTGCGTGCTCGGGTGATCGAAGGGCGCAAGATAGCGCCATTGACAACATCGTCATGAAGTACCACGGAGCGGGGAAGTTCACGGGCTCCGTTCTGGTCGGTCGGGACGATCGTGTCGTGTACGTGCGTTCCATCGGGCTGGCTGACGAATCATGGCGTGTCTCGAACACGGCCGAGACTCGCTTCCAAATTGGATCGCTGACAAAGCAATTCACCGCAGCCCTCATCCTAGGGTTGGTGCAGCAGCGCCGCATTGATCTCGATGCGCCATTGTCCACCTACCTTCCGGATTATCGCGCTGAGTCCGGTCGCCTCGTGACTATCCGTAATCTCCTGGATCATTCATCAGGCATACCCGATCTAGCACATCGGCCAGACATTTTGGAGATCGTGAAGCGACCGGCCACACCGGCCGAGGTCGTTCGCAACTATTGCAGCGGTCAGCTGGAGTTCGAGCCAGGCAGCCGGTTCAATTACTGCAACTGTGGTTATCTTATTCTAGGCGCGATTTACGAGCGGGTCTCAGGCCAAAGCTATCTTGAGGGCGTTCAGCGGCTCGCCTCTCGCGCGGGTCTGCACGATACTGGCATCAGTGGACCTCGAGATGTGGTGCCGGGTCTCGCGACTGCTTATGTCGTGGAGAATGGTAGGCTGGTAAAAGCTCCCTACATTGAATGGTCCGTTACGTTCGCGTCCGGCGGATTGTATTCGTCGGTACTTGACCTGTGGCGGTGGCGGTGCGCGCTGATGGACGGTACGGCGCTTGGCAAGGAAGCTAAGGCTGAACTATTTGCGATGCGGCCGTTTGGATATTCATACGGCTGGCACGTTGGCCGAACGGATCGAGACCACCTTCGGAAGTTCCTCGCAAACGACTACGATACCGAGCGTCCGCCACGGTCTGCGAATATTATGCTCGCCTCCCACTCTGGTGATCTACCAGGCTTCCACAGCTGCATGACGATATTATTGGACGGTAGTTGGACGGTGATCCTCCTGGACAACCAGGATAGCAAGTCGCTTCCAGATCTCGCGGCCGAGATCCTCACCGCCGCGCTCTAGCACTTACTTCGGCGAACGCGAATCGGCGTGCGTCTTCACCTCGCGCCGTTGAACGTCGACGAGGTGGCGCAACTGGCGTTCCATGGTCTTGAAGGCATCGTGGATCACTTTGTTAAGCGGATCGTGGGTGCCGTTGTCTTTCTGTTGCTCGTCGGCAACGAGTTCATGACCGCGCGAAACCGTCACATCAATGCGAACACGGTATTGATTTCCTTTGTGATGGGTGTGGTTCGGTTGTTCGATCGCCACATCGCAGCGGTTAATGTGATCGCAGAATTTTTCCAGCCGCGCGGCTTTGTCCAATACGAGATTGTCGATCTGGTCGGATTTTTCCAGACCCCGATAACTGATCTTAACAGGCAGTTGCATGATTAATTAGATACTAACGCTTTCTCCGGCGTTGAGCGAAGCGAAATGTTCGGCGACCCGATACGGGATAATACTTGATGCTGGATAAGGCCGACGCTGCGATTCAGCATCCACCATCGAGAATCAAGCATCTTCAGATTTCCTGGAGCGAACGAAAGTGCGCCGGCAATTTTGACGGCTCAGTTTTGACCAGATCGGATTTTACATGCTCGACAATCCGGTTGCGGACCTTTCTCGGCAAAAGATCGACAATGGCAGCATGGATCGACGCCGGCGCGGCAAACGACCAGCCTTCGACGCCGTCGCTGTCCACGATCTTTGCAATCTGATCGGCGAGCTGTTTATGAATGCGGCGATCGGTTTCGGTTTCAAGCTGTGTCCGTTCCGCGATCGAATTTGCATGCCGTCCGCCCGCGCCATCGCTCACCGGAAATCGCCCGGCCAAATCAGTTACCTTATCAACGAGCCTCCCGTGCGCGTCGGTGACGTTGAATGCCTGCACTAGTTTCAGGCTCGGCCCACGCGTGGGCGTCTCATCCACTCGATATGCTTTTAAACTGCCGCGATCGGTGACGATGATGAGAGAACTCGGTGTCATGGCGAATCAGGGACCAGGATTGGTCGCGCATGAAAAGCGCACATTTGTATATAACTAATTCGTGTCTGGCGACAAGATCGCGCTGAATTTTCATGTCGAGCGCACGTGCGCGCCTTATTTTCCGCGAGCGCGTTCTTCTTCGGCACTGAGCGCCGGAAATTCGACCTGGCGTTTCTTCCACGATTCCTCCCGAGCTTGAGCATGCGCGCCAGTGACCAGTTGAAGCAAACAGGCACAGCGGCCGCCAAGATCGACATCGTCGCCCGATGCGAATTTCCTCGGCTCCGTCAAAAAACCCGCTGCGCCCGTGGTGTCGAGAATGAGTTGCCATTCGATATGTTCCCGACCCGGCAGGACAAATGGGATCGGTTCATAATGCGCGTTGATCAGCAACAAAAATGTGTCATCGCGGATTGGCTCACCCTCGAAATTGAACACGTCCATCGTGTCGCCGGTTAAAAGCATGCCGAGACAACGAACGAACGGGTGCGCCCACTCTTCTTCGCTCATTTCGTTACCGCCTGGGTTAAACCACATCACATCCCTGATTTCCGAACCACGAATTCGCCGGCCTTGGAAAAATTTCGGACGGCGAAAGACCGGATGATCTTTCCGGAGCTGAATCAACTGTCGCGTAAACCCAAGCAATTGATTCTGTTTTTCATCGCGCTCCCAATTAAACCAGCTGATCTCATTGTCCTGGCAGTAAGCGTTATTGTTTCCGTTTTGCGTTCTGCCCCATTCGTCACCGCCGCAGAGCATCGGCACGCCTTGCGAAAGAAAAAGGGTCGCCAGAAAATTCCGGCGCTGACGTTCGCGCAGTTTGTTGATCTCCGGGTCATCGGTTGGACCTTCCACGCCGCAGTTCCAGGATTGATTGTTATTGTCGCCGTCAGTGTTGTTGTCCCCGTTCAATTCGTTGTGCTTCTCATTGTAGCTGACCAGGTCGGTCAACGTGAAACCGTCGTGCGCAGTGACGAAATTGATGCTGGCATAAGGGCGGCGCCCGCTATGCTGATAAAGATCGGGACTGCCGGCGAGCCGGTAGGCCATTTCGCCGATGCGACCCTCGTCGCCTTTCCAAAAACCGCGCATGGTATCGCGATATTTGCCGTTCCATTCCGCCCAGAGCACAGGAAAATTTCCGACTTGATAGCCGCCTTCCCCCACATCCCACGGTTCTGCGATTAGCTTGACCTGCGAGAGCACTGGATCCTGATGAATGATTTCGAAGAAGGCGTGCAGTTTGTTCACGCCTTCGTGATCACGCGCCAGGGTCGAAGCCAGATCGAATCGAAATCCGTCGACATGCATCTCGAGAACCCAATAGCGCAAGCTGTCCATCACCAGTTGCAACGCGCGTGGATGCAGCAGGTTAAAGGTGTTGCCCGTGCCGGTGAAATCCAGATAGAAACGCGGATCATCGGGCTGCAATCTGTAATAAGCGGGATTATCGATGCCGCGGAAGCACAGCGTCGGCCCGAGTTGATTCCCTTCCGCGGTGTGATTGTAAACCACGTCGAGAATTACTTCGATACCGGCGGCATGGAGGCTGCGCACCATCGATTTGAACTCCGAGACTTGTTCACCCATTTGCCCACTGCTCGAATACGCCGCGTGTGGCGCGAAAAATCCGATCGTGTTGTAACCCCAGTAATTCTTTAGCCCGCGATCAACCAAAACTTTATCGTCGATGTGCGCGTGCACTGGCAATAGCTCGACTGCCGTCACGCCGAGTTTCGCCAGGTAATCGATCGCCGCCGCGCTGCCGAG
>Ga0137376_10002992_pt1 | contig 10385 bp, 17 predicted proteins | sample SagtaG_23_FD_104814 | JGI IMG/M metagenome (GOLD analysis project Ga0137376, IMG submission 104814) | Vadose zone soil microbial communities from Sagehorn Ranch, Mendocino, California, USA - Sage2_L_20_16 metaG | ecosystem: Environmental > Terrestrial > Soil > Vadose zone | place: USA... | reverse complement strand
TTCAGGTTAATGGTACTTGGATTACTGCTAAGCGAGCTAAGAATACGTTAAGGAAGCAAGGTGCTGTATCTTTCGTCAGGGATAAGATATGGGAGAAGGAAGATGGACGTCAATAATGTTTATCTGAAATATACCGACGGTCGACGTAAGCGTCTGGAATCAGAGCAACAGAAAAGAGAGGATAAAGCCGAAGCTGGGGTTTTTTATGCTGTTCTAGCTCCCAGATATATTGCAGAAGGATCATATCTAAAAGATATCTCAAAAGAAAGATTGTTGAAAGATACCATTGCCCTCGCTAAAAAATATCCAGAAGTTCGTAAACTAATAAAAAGTACAATACAACGAGAAAGTAATTTTCCCCCTCTAACTGATGAGGACTGACCATGTGGTTCGTATGGGTGAGCACACCGAAGGGTCCGATGCCTGAAGCTTGGTCAGAAGAACTAGGTGACTATGATAAAGATGGAGAGCCTAGACCATGTCTAGCAAAGTGGCATTTACCTGAAAGCCACATGAATATTCCTCTAAATGTACTCTCTAATCGTTTTCCGCTAAACGCGGAGGGGTGAAGATACCTGCCGACAATAATAACGCACCAGTGAGCTTCTAATGGCTTCCTAGGGGCATTCTAATAGAGGTGGAGGATATGGTTAAGTACTATAAATCTCCACAAAAAGAAGAAGAAGAGGAGAAAGAAAGAGTGGATTGGACACCTAGAATAATAACAGGCGGGAAAGAACCGCCGGACGACGAAGGCAAGAGTTGGTTGGAGAAGTTACCTCTTGGTAATGTTTTCATTGCTAGAAGTAAAACTAACCCTAATGATTACTTAGGAAGATTGTTTAGAGTAGCTAGTCAGTTAGAGAAGACTGTAGTATTAAATACTCCTGAACATCCTAGTCCTTTGTATGCAATTCCTGCTATCTTCTGTAGACAATGGATGATGCATGAAGACTTAGGTCAGATGATCATGAAGGAAGAAGAAGAAAATGACAGTGATCGGATACAACCAGACAACGGAGAACAGGGCTCGGTTGTGGAATGACCTGCTAGAAGCTAAGCGGTCTTACCTGTACTATGGTTCTATCTGTAAGCCTCAAGAGAAGAGGATTGCAGAAATAGACCGAGAGTTCTACGCGACTACCCTCAGCAAGTATGTTGCCTGAGGGTAGTTTACTCACAAGAGGGAGATCAAGATGTCTGCTCTTCTACTGGTAGGCTTTGCTTCGCTCATGATGCCACCTGCAGAATATGACCATCCCTTCCATGGAAAGGTTGTCGTCAGATACAGTGAGACGCATTGTCTGCCAAACGTTGCTTGTGCTGGTAGCAGGAATGGAGTTTGCTTGATTGTAATCTCACAGAGAGGAATAGCTGCTTATGGACTTGAACAGCTGATGAAACACGAAGTAGCACATTGCAATGGATGGCATCATTGAGGGTTGTAATAGACATTGAAGCTAACAGTCTTGTTAGACCTAGCAAGATATGGCTAGTAGTTTGTAAGGATATCGACACTGGTAAGCTACATATATTCAGGAGTGTGACCGATGACTTGGTTCAGAAGGAAAAGCTCCTCAAGTTTCTTCGCGGTGTTAGATACTACATTGGCCATAATTTTCTTGCTTACGACTATCCTGCCCTACACAACCTATTGGAATTGGATTGCGGAAACATTGCTGATATATCTTGCGATACGCTTATTGTGTCACGCTTGGTCAACTACTCAAGACCGCAAGGACATTCCTTAGAAGCTTATGGCGAACAGTTTGGACTACCTAAGATTAAATTTAATGATTGGACTAAGTGGTCCCAAGAAATGGAGGATTATTGCATAAGAGATGTGGAGATCAATCATAGGACCTTTGCTTTATACGATCCTATTATCAACGATCCTAGTTGGGCCAGTGCACTTAATCTTGAGCATAACTTCCAACTTGTGGTTAATAAGCTTCATGATAACGGCTTCTGTTTTAATCGGAGTAAGGCTAGTATTCTCCTTTCTAATGTCAATAAAGAATTGGATGTCTTAGACAAGGAAATATTAAAAGCATTCCCACCGAAAGAAGTATTGATTAGGGAATATATACCAAAACTTACAAAGTTCGGGACAATATCCCGGACGAGTGTACCGCGCGCGCACCACGATAAGATCCACACATTGAACGTGGGTGAGGCGTACAAGTACACTCGTTTAGTACCTTTCAATCCTGCTAGCCATAAGCAGTTAGTAGAAGTACTTAACGCTGCTGGCTGGAAGCCTGAAGATAAGACTGCTGCTCATATAGAAGCTTTACGTAACGTAGGTAGTAGGTTATTAGTAGGTAGTAGGTTAGAGGAGCGTAAAGCTCTTAACGTTAAGCTTGACAAGCTTAAGGTATATGGCTATAAGATAAACGAAAGTAACTTAAGTACTTTACCTAATGATGCTCCTAAACCGGCCCGTCTCCTGGCTAAGCGGATATTACTAGAGTCACGTCGTAGGACCTTAACCGAGTGGCTAGGTCTAGTCCAGGAGGACGGCCGGATACATGGTAAGTTCAATGGTGTTGGTGCTTGGACTCACCGTATGTCTCACCAACAACCTAATACTGCTAATATCCCTAATGAGTTTGATCTATCTGGTAAGAAGAAACTGTTAGGCAAAGAGATGCGTGCCCTATGGTGCGCCCCACCCAAACGTCTACTGGTAGGTGTAGATGCAGAAGGCATACAACTTCGGATCTTCGCACATCTTATTGATGACCCTGAATTCACTCAGGCTCTTGTCGAAGGAAAGAAAGATGACCAGACCGACCCACACAGTCTTAATAAGCGAATTCTCGGTGAAGTATGCAAAACCAGAGCGGCGGCAAAGCGCTTTGTATATGCGCTCCTTCTTGGTGGAGGAATTTCAAAACTGGCGTCAATCCTCGAAACCGGAGAGCGAGAGGCTCGTGCTGCACTTGATCGCCTCATGGAAAGATATCAGGGATTTGCCCGCCTCAAACGAACAGACATCCCCCGCGATGGAAAACGTGGCTACTTCATTGGCTTGGATGGAAGACGCGTTCCAATCCCTGGAGATACTGCCAACGAACGATCCCACCTTGCTATGTCTGGCTATCTACAGAACGGCGAAGCCATAATCATGAAGAAGGCAGCTTTGAGGTGGCACGATGCACTTCGAAAAGACAACTCGCTATTGGTCAATTTCGTTCACGACGAGTGGCAAACAGAAGTTCCCAACCGCATTTCGCTGGCTCTTAAAATTGCAACTATACAAGCTGACTCTCTACGTTTGGTGGGCGAGGAACTTAAGCTAAAATGTCCTCTAGCAGGGAGTTATTGGAACGACGATCATAAAGATTATACGATAGGAAATAACTGGTCAGTTACCCATTAGGAGAACTAAATGATTTACGTGGTTAATGTTGACGTTGAAGTAGAAGCTGAGACTAGAGAAGATGCAGAAGATATGGTGATAGAAAACTTCGGAGATTTCTATACTGTAATTAGAGAGGTAAAAGAAATTTAATGAACCAGACAACTGAAAAGCCTAGAGGTGAATTCCATTATTTCCAAGGTAAAGCAGGGCAGAATACCCTACAAGAACCTGACATGCATACCAAGACTTGGTGGATTAAATTCTATCCTGATGCTAAGTCTGTTGTAGCAATACAGAAGTTGAAGGAACCTATTAACTTAGGAACTGGCAATATTGAAGGCGTTTTAAACGAGATCAAACACGACGATGAAGGAGACTTCATCTGGCTACGTCGTCCTATGTCGAGGAAATGGAATAACATAGAGACCCCGCTATCCCCGCCCGTAGTGTTGGACAAAGAAGATAAACCAATCCGTGACCGTGTGGGAGTCGGTTCGGATATAACTGTAAAAGTCCAATGCTATAAATACAACAAACCCTTCGCTAAGGGACAAGGTAGAGCCATACGTCTTATGGGCGTTAAGGTTGACAACCTAATCCCAGCTGAAATGCCTGAATTGTCTGAAGAACAACAACATCTGGCAGATGGATTGCCTGAGCAACCAAAACAAGGATGGTAAACAATGGAAGTTAGAGTTAAAGGCGTTGCTGCAGGAGCAGCAGTCTCATTTATTATTCTTAATTGGTTATTGATAATAGTGATGGGACTTTCATTTCTAGAGAAAATAGTACCCGATAGCAGTCACTTCATTTAACAAGTTGTGAACCGTCGTATACACTCACTACAGACCCAACCATCCTACACAACGGCTGTCTACCGTCAGGTGTAGAGGGTGCGATACCCTCCGGGATAGGGGTAGTCCAGCCTTACGAACTGGAACTTGTAGCAGCCCTCCTCGCTTTGCTGGTCAGTGTACTCCGAGTCCAAGCGTGAGACTGACCTCTCTGCGACAAACCCGGCGGGGCTCACCGATCAGCCTAGGAGCCGACCGGAAGTGGGAAGGTTCCAGATCAGGCGATCGTCTCATGGAAGCATGATACCCGTCTAGCTGGTGTACGGAGGCTAAAACAACGCAGCATCTAACAGGACCCATTCGACTACCGCAAATCTAGACTTCAGGGTAAAGATCACCCCTGCTAGCTCCCTTACCGCAAGGTAGACGGCCAAATAGACACGATGTCTCAGCTCTCGTCCGGAGAAAAGTCCAGAGTGTTCTGGTGACTGACCGCTGATCCAAGTCAGTGAAAACACAGTTGAGAATGGGAACGGTAGTCCAAGGTCAACCGGGTTAACTGCCCGGTATAGCTCTGAAATGTGGATGTCTTCTGTCAAGGGGTTGTGCCCCCCATGACACAGGCGAGAGCCGGTCAAAGCTAGTCCACAAAGCATGGTCCATTCGCAGAGACACCTTACAATCCACGGTGGCAGAACTAGGCCAGGAGGTTCGACTCCTCCATGTGTAAGCCGACTGTCGAAAAGACACGGGGTATGGCCAGGGTTTCAAGCCCAGAGGTATGCACTCACAGTGCAATGTGAGCAATGTCGGTTCAAATCCGACCTGTGGTATGAGGAAACGCGGGAATGGGAAGCACGTGATGCAAAGACGTGTAGCTGCGCCATCGCCCTTACTTACGACGGGTTGAAGCAGCATGAATAGATACATCCAACCGAGATGAGTATCCTAGAAAGTCTCATGCGGGTTCGAATCCCGCTATATGGCGGAAACGGCTAACTTATGACAAAGAGTTAGCAATGGCATACGCAGTTGGATGTGGACCCGAGACTGCCCTCGATGATCCTCCTTCTGAGGGAGTTGTAACACGAGGTCACGCTCATGACCATCTAGTCCGTCCTGAAGGGAAGCTGGAAGGAATGGAGACGAAGCAGGACCCCCGGAGTCTGTGGAAGCGCTGACAACAGCGGGGAGCACGAAGGGGACATATCTGTAAGCCTTCTGATGCGATTGGGATGAACTACGGATGCAAGGTAAGTACAGCCTGTGCTGTAAGGAGACCACCATGTTCGTGCATCCCTCAAGACCACCACGCCCACCTTAACCAATAAGAGCCCCGCAAGGGGCCGTTTATTGATTAAAACATATCGGGGAGATCAACATGACTGATATACCCCCGGAGTATCAGGGTAGTAAGACTGGAGTTACCAGAACCTTTCGTGACATCTGCAACACGCAACAGGAGTTCGAAGAATACGTCAAAGAGAAACAGGATAAAGCAGTGAAGAAGTTCTTGGAGGAGAAAGCTAAGGAAGCCAGACGAGCATTCCTACGCATTCTGTTCTACTTCATCTCTGCACCCTTATTCACCTACGGAGTCGAATGGCTCCTCACCGGAAACATACCATTCATACATAGATAAGAGGTTTAGTTATTTGCAAATAGATACTTTAGTAGAAGATATATACGCAGCAGTAAAAAGGAAGGATGGGTGGTTCAATGAACAACTTGCTCAGAAGTTTTCCTCGCATCTTGCTGTACGCCTCACAGGACATTTCGCTGAGCGATCAAGACCTACACTTCGCTTGTCAGGAATGGGTCAACGATGTCCGTGCGCTCTCTGGCACTCAGTACACGCTCCTGAAATGGCGGAGCCTCTACCGGCGTGGGCTTCGATTAAATATTCGTTTGGTCACATTATTGAAGCTCTGACGTTGGAACTAATCCGCGCAGCAGGGCACGACGTAAGGGGGGAACAAGATGAACTGGTTTTGGACGGCATTGTCGGTCACCGCGATTGTGTGGTGGACGGGTGTATCGTCGATATTAAGTCTGCTAGCAGTATTAGCTTCACCAAACTCAAGTATGGTAAGTTCAATGATATGTTTGGCTACCTTGACCAACTTGATGGTTATGTACTGGCTTCTGCAAACGATCCTCTCGTAACAGTAAAAGACCGGGGTTACATCCTAGCTGTGGACAAACAACTAGGTCATATCTGTCTGCATCGTCATGAGGTAACAGATGAGCGCGCAAGACAACTTAAGGCAAGAATTGCGTATTACAAGTCACTCGTTGCACTCAAGGATCCACCTGTTTGTGAGTGCGGAACGACCACCTATGGCGCAGCTGGAAATGTTGCACTCGATACTAAGGCTAGCTATTCACCTTACAAATACTGCTGTAAACCTAATCTACGTACATTTGTCTACGCTAGTGGCCCAGTCTTTCTCACCAAAGTCGTCAGAAAGCCAGACGTCCCAGAAGTCGACCGATACGGAAAAGTAGTTTACAATTAAAGAAAAATGGTTTATCATTAATGGAGGATAACATGAGCGCATTAGATTATCCTCATCAAGGTGAACGTACTAAGCAACCTCGACGTAAGGAAAGCTATCGCGGTTACTTACGTAACAATGCTCTGGAATGGTCAGGAGTAAAGCCAGATGGTTCTGTAAGCCATCCTCCGTTAATTAGAAAAGTAAGTCAGCGAGGTGAGGTACACTATGTCTGATCCTCTGGTGGCATTCGACTGTCGAGTACTTGATGGCAGATGTAACTGTAAGTGGAAGGAGGGGGAAGCTGTTCCTCCTATGTGTAAGTACTTAAGTGAGAAACAAGTTCGAAAAGAAGATCTATCGACAGTTGAAGCGAGCCAAGGTGGAGTTTGACTATGAGTCAGAACGTATACCGTATGTTATCGCAGGACACTATATCCCTGACTTTGTCATACAAACCGACTCTGGGCTTATATATATTGAGTGTAAAGGCTATTTCAGGCCAGAACACAAACGAAAGATGGCTGCTGTTCGACGACAACACCCCGAACTCGACATTAGAATTGTTTTTTACAATCAGAGATCTACTAATGTCAAGTGGGCGGACAAGTTAGGAATTAAATACGCGATAGGCTCAATCCCTAAGGAGTGGCTAAATGAATAACTGGAAACAAGACCTGATGTGGTTCCTGGCTGGAAATATGTTCATGTTCTTGTTACTAATGTTGTTAGGTTTGGCAGTTGCATCAATTGGATTACAATAAGATATTACAGACATATCCCTTAATAGAAATAATTGAAAGGAATGATCGTACTGAAGATGAAGTATTAGAGTTCTTAGTAGAACAAGGCTATTTGAGAATACCTAACCCTAGGCCATTGAACTTCGATGATTAAACATCCACAAACCAGATTTGAACGAATAATAGTTAATGAAAAGAAGAAGGAACCACGCAAGCGTCCCCACGTTAAGCAACGTATTAAAGACGCACTCAAAGATCAGGAGACGAAATATGAGCTCGAACAGATTCGAGACCTTGAAATTTGATGTCTCCTACGATAACATCCAGTCTTGGATTTTGGCTGGTCTTAGGACTATGGCAAAAGACAAGATTGGGGATGAAGATGAACTTCTGAAACTTAAGTTGGATTATCCAGGTGGCTATGTAGCCAGCGATAAAGTTATCCCAGTAGAGGTGATCAGAGACAACGATAAGGGGGTTACAATAAGGACATTTGGCTAAAGGAAGACACAACTATCCCAAAGAGACTGCGTATGAGAATAGACCAGAACAGGTACGCAGAAGAGAGGCTAGAAACAGAGCTAGAGCCCGAGCGCTTAAGCGGGGCTCAGTTCACAAAGGCGACAAGAAAGAAGTGGACCATCTTGGTTCACATCGTACTGGTTCATTAGAGAATGTACGAACTAAAGTAATTAGCAAACATGCTAATCGCATACGACAACCCAAAAGGAGTTAATTAATGGATGATTTACAAGTGAAGGCTATTTCGATAGAAGACGAAGAGAAACTCAGACGGAAGGCTCTTAAAAACCTTGCCAAAGAACAAAAGCCAACTCTGTAAACAAGCAAAATATAAACAATTAAGCCCCTGTGGTCCACTAACTCAGGGGCTTTTTATTGGAGAAGGTTATGAAGTTTAAGATTGGTCAGAAAATACAACAGAGACAGTTGCAGAAACAGACTATTGAAATCGAACCAATACCGTATGAAGATGAATTGTTAGATACACAGTGTCCTGAACAAGAAAAGGAGAACGAGATGGACGCTTTCGTGCGAGAAGAACAGAACCAGCGTAGTTATCTGGAACGTCGGATGTGGAGCATCGCTGAAGAGAAGTCGAGGGCAGCTCGTGCTCTCTTCTACATCGACGGTGATGCGGTTCCAGAGTCGTGGCCGGAATTGCTGGATCGAATTGCCAAAGGGCAGTTCGTCTACGATCAGAAGAGCGCTGATCTTCATGGTCCCAGCTATTCGCCATTCGCTTACGTCGAGTGGCGTGATCCGACGCGAACTGCAGACAGGGATGGCTTCGAAGCTTTCCGTAAGAAGCTCTCTGTAGCCACGGAGGACGCTAAGGATAAGATCCGCGTCCTGATGTTGGATCAGGGTCTGGAGGCGCTAGAAGCGCTGAAGGCCTTCCCAATCGAGTAAGAATTTCTGGGGTCTGAACAGAAAGGAAGCAACGCCGCTGCTCAGCCCAGAAACAACTAGCCCTCGGTCTAGCGATAGGCCGAGGGCATTTTTTTTGTGTCTATTTGATTTGAAGAATTTAATCTACTGTTTTATCCACTCCGTAGGGTATCCCCACCAGCGATAAGACGGAGTCCAGCCAAAGATTGCACGCAGTGCAGCAGCCCACCAGGGAGTTCCTGCGCTACCTGCATTGCCTGCAACCCAGATAGGTGGGTAGTTTTATCGAATGAGTTACCTAATACTTTGATGTTAGTATATGTTCCTGGTGATCCTGCTCCTACGCCAGAGCCTTGATTACCAGAGAAGGTATTATTCTGTATTAAGATATTAGCACAAGTCTCAGTCTCTAGATCATTCTCGATATCTATCCCATCGCCAGGAGATGTACCACCATTATTGCTAAGAACACCATCATGGATATAAACGCCATTAGAATTAACAATAGAGACACCTTGACGTCTATTGTGGTTAGAAGTGACATTATCCAGTTCGACACCGTTTCCTCCCCATATTAAGATACCATCTCCGAAACAGTCTTGAACTGTAGTCCCGATGATTTTGATATTGGATGCTCCTCCACCGATTATGATACCGTGTCCTAGGCCTCCCAGGTTCGGATCATCAGGGCGAAGATGACGATCGCCAATAATAGTCCCGCCAATAAGTGTGACATCGCTTACTCCTACGATCTGGATTGGGGCATAAACACTATTAACTGTAGTAGCATCTACTGATATAACTTGACCAGTTAGATCTAAGGTCTCCCCTGATTGAGGTTTAATAGGATTGTTTACTGCATCTACCATTATTGATGAAGCTCCTGTTTCTTTCTCTTCGCTTCTATTTCGTCTAATTTGTCTTTAATTTGAACTGCTCCTGCAATAGCAGAACCTCCTAAAGCTGCTGCTACAGCAGAATAGAACCAAACTTTCTCAGAAGTAGACATATTAGGAATTTTCTCTAAAGGAGGTAAGTCTGGAAACTTTTCATGTAACTCTTTGATTGTCTTATCAAATTCATCATTGATAATTTTAGTCTGTTTTTCCATTTCTGCTTTGAAGTTACCTCGATCCCGTACACCTTGCCATACGTTTTCGTCTAATTTATTAGCCTTGTCAAAAGCTCCTTTACCAAACTGTTTATCAGTCTTCTGTTGTACAATGGCTCTTGCATACTTAGCTTGATCCACAGACATTTTACTTACATCTTCTTCTTTAGCACCAAACTTAATTAGATCTTTATGTTCTTGAGATAAACCGCCTTTAACTACATCTTCTTTAGATGATTTAACTTGATCTGCTCTTACTCGATCATATGCCTTGTCAAATTGCGCAGGGAAATTCTTTCTAAGTTCTCTCACTGTATCTGCAGAAACACCCTTGGGATTATTAAGGACATCATAGATTACTTGTTCTGTTTTCTCGGCCTGTGCTTTAACAGCTGGATGTTGAATTACTTCAGCAGGAGCTTTACCTCCACTACCGCCTGAACCTTCACCACGTACTCTGCC
>Ga0137376_10002991_pt1 | contig 10386 bp, 9 predicted proteins | sample SagtaG_23_FD_104814 | JGI IMG/M metagenome (GOLD analysis project Ga0137376, IMG submission 104814) | Vadose zone soil microbial communities from Sagehorn Ranch, Mendocino, California, USA - Sage2_L_20_16 metaG | ecosystem: Environmental > Terrestrial > Soil > Vadose zone | place: USA... | reverse complement strand
TAGGTGAAGTGCCACACCGGCATGATCACCGCGTCGTCGAGCACGAGCTGCTCGGCGCGTCGGTAGCGCTCGACCCTGCGCTGGGGGTCAGACTCGTTGCGCGCCTGGACGAGGAGCTCGTCCACCTCCGGGTTCGCGTACCCGAAGAAGTTCCGGGAGCTTTTCGAGTGGAAGAGCTTGAATAGGAAGTTGTCCGGATCGGGAACGTCTGCATACCAGGCGTAGAGAAAGGCCGGAAGCTTCCCCTCGTTCAGGAGCTTCGAGAAAGCGGGCCAGTCCGTCTGGTAGTGGACCTCCGTCTCGAAACCGACTGCCGCGAGGTATTTCCGTATCTGCTCGTGCTCGCGCACGACCTCGTCGCGCTTCGATCCCGACCAGATCGTGACGGGCGGCAGACCGCGAGCACCGGGATAGCCCGCCTGTGTCAGCAGGTCTCGCGCCTTCACGGGATCGTACGGATAGCCTCGGACCGCGGGGTTGAATCCCTGGGTCCCCGGCGGCAGGATTCCCCGCGCAAACGAGAACCGTCCGGCGACGACTTCCTGGTGAATCGCCTCCCGGTCGATCGCGTGGATGAACGCCTGCCGGACCCGCCGGTCGTTGAACGGCTTCATGCGCATGTTGAATCCGTAAAACCGAACGCTCAGCATCGGACGCTTGACATAGACGTGAGACGGATCGGCCAGGATCCGCCGATAATCACGCGTCGGCAAGGGCGTGTCTTCGAGGGCGCCACGCTGGAACTCGTCGTACATCGCCTCGGACTGCTCGCCGGGAAAGATGCGGAACTCGATGCGTGCCAGACGCGGCGGCCCGCCAAAGTAGCCTGGGTTCGCGTCCAGGACGATCTCCTTGCTGTGCTCCCAGCGGCTGAACTTGAAGGGGCCGGTGCCGACGGGCTGGAGGCCGAACGCGTCGCCCTGCTGCTCCACGAGGTCCCGCGGCACGATCTTGGCGTGCCCCACGGCGAGGACGGCGACGAACGGTCCCAGGGCGTCATCGAGGTTCATCTGCACCGTGTGACGGTCGAGTACGACGAGACCCGCCACGGCTCTCGCACGGCCTTCCCGGAACTCCCGGGCACCCCGCAGGTTCATGAAGAGGTCGGCCGCGCCCGAGCGCGTCCGCGGATCCAGGATGCGCGTCAGCGAGAACACCACGTCGTCGGCCGTGACCTCACGCCCGTGATGGAACTTCACGCCCTTGCGAAGATTGAATGTCCACGTGAGACCGTCCCGCGAGGCCTGCCAGAAGTCTGCGAGCGCGGGCACGATGGTCAGGGTCTGGTCGAACTGGACGAGGCCGTCGAAGATTTGCTGGGAGACCGAACGGCTATAGATATCGCTGATCCGGGCCGGATCGAGCGTCTCCGGGTCGTGGCCGAGGGGCCGACGGTAGACGCCCCCTGCCTTGATGCGCTCACGCTCAGTGCTTGGCTCCTGAGCAAGCGCGGGTGGACATGAGGCGACGAAGGCGCACACGACGAGTACTGCGAGGAAGGGGGAGCGTGCGCTCCCCCTTCCCCTCACACGGATCCTCGCCACGAACTCCTCGACTAGCCCGACCCGCCGTCCGCCGTGCCGACGGCCTGGAAGAACTGCGTCGAGCCGGTCGTCCCCGACTCGATCACGGGCGCCACGAGCAGGAACGACGCGATGATGAACAGGACTGCGAGGACCTTGGCCATGGCTCTCTCTCCTTCGCGGGTACTGGTTTGGAAGCTCTCCCCATGAGAGCTTCGTCCGCAGAATCCGCGAGGGAGTGAGCAAATCATCCGCCATCGTCATCGGCGAGGTCACGGCGCGTAAGTAATTGTTATTCGATCGGTCGAAAATTCCGCTGCGCCCTCGACGCCAAGGGGCTGCACCAGGGTGGTGCAGATGCACAGACGCTGGTGCATCTCACGAGGTCTTCGAGCGTCCCACGATCCGGTTGATCGTGTTCCGGTGGAGGCCGAGGATCCTGGCGGCCTCGCTCTGGTTTCCGCCGACCCGCTCGAGGACCCGGAGGACGATCTGGCGCTCGAATTCCTCCGTCGCGTTCTTCAAGGGGAGGTGGTCCGCCGTCCGGACCTTCTCACGGTGCTTCGGCAGGAGGACGTCGAGCGGCAGGTCGCTCAGCTGGATCGCCGGGCCCTCGGCCAGAACGACCGCGCGCTCGATGACGTTCTGGAGCTCGCGGACGTTGCCGGGCCACCCGTACTCGCGCAGGGCCGTCAGGACCTCGGGCGAGAGCCCGTCCACCGGCTTGTTGCATTCGCGGCTGTAGCGGTGGACGAAGTGCTCGACGAGCAGCGGGATGTCGTCGGCCCGCTGCGCGAGCGGCGGCACGTCGATCGACACGACGTTGAGCCGGTAGTAGAGGTCCTCTCGGAAGGCGTCGCGGGCCACCGCCTCCTTGAGGTCGGCGTTCGTCGCCGCGACGACGCGGACGTCGATCTTGATCGGGTGCGTGCCGCCGACCCGCTCGATCTCGCGCTCCTGCAGCACGCGGAGGAGCTTGACCTGGAGCTCGCCCTTCAGCGTGGCGATCTCGTCGAGGAACAGCGTCCCGCCCTGGGCCAGCTCGAAGCGTCCGAGCTTCCGCTGGTTGGCGCCGGTGAACGCGCCGCGCTCGTGACCGAACAGCTCCGACTCGATCAGCGACTCGGCGACGGCCGCGGGGTTGACGGCGACGAACGGCTTGTCGCGGCGCGGCCCCTGACGGTGGATCGCCCGCGCGACGAGCTCCTTGCCGGTGCCGCTCTCGCCCGTGATGAGCACCGTGGTCGTGGTGCGCGCCACCTGGGCGACGAGGTGGTAGACCTTCTGCATCGCGGGGTGGTGGCCGACGATCTCGTCGAAATCCCGCGCCCGGGCGAGCTCACCGCGGAGGAACGTCACCTCGCGCTCGAGCGCGCGCTTCTCGAGCGCCCGGGCGATGACGGCGAGGAGCTCGTCCTCCTCGAAGGGCTTCGTCAGGTAGTCGAAGGCGCCGAGCTTCATGGCGGCGACCGCGGTCCGCACCGTCCGCACCGCGGTGACGAGGACGACCTCGATGCCCTCGTCGATCGCCTTGATGCGCTCGAGCACCTCGATGCCGTCCATCTCCGGGAGACGGATGTCGAGGAGCACCAGATCCACCTGCGAGGCGCGCACGGCGTCCAGGGCGCGCAGGCCGTCTGGGACGTCGACAACGTCGTAGTGGTCTTCCAGCGTCAGCCGGAACGATTCCCTGACGCCGGCATCGTCATCGACGACCAGGACGACGGGCCGTGCCATGAGGCCTTGAACTCTACCTCAGGTCCCCGCGTCCATGGTGACTTCTCTGGCGCGGCCACTACGCACACCTTGCATCTCGACGTATTGTATCCAACTCGCGACATCTCGGGGCCGCACCGCAGCCGCAGAAAGATGCGCGTTCTGAGGATGCAGAGGGCGGCACGACGTAACATCCGCGCCGCGAATCCTCAACCCAGGAGCGATCAGGAGAGCCTGACGACCCTGCCTCGGCGCGATGCCAACACGCGCGGCGCGCGATCGTCACGGACGCGCCCGGCCGACCTCGCCCGGCTGGCGAGGTACACAGTACGGTCGACAGCGTAGACTCTGGCTACACCAGGTTGTGGGGTGTTCCCTATGGCAGCGGCAAGGCCTTCAGCCCCGCTGGAGATTCTCAAGAAGTCATGAAGAATGCGTTCGCCCTCCTCCTGACCGTTGCCACTATACCGAGGGTGCAGCAAGAGAAGGCTCGCAAGAACCGAGAGGTCGAGCGCATGAACACAGGAGTCGGTGAAATGAACCGACGCGGTGTCGTCACGGTGATTCTGGGTCTCCTAGCGGGTTGTGCATCCCTAGGAGTCAAGACCTCCGGTATTTCTGGTCCTGTGGCCTGGCAGGCGGTAGACATGAAAACGTCCGGCAAGTCGCTGCTCGGCCGGTATTCGGACATCTATTCGTTCGTGCTGGTCCTGAAAGAAACGAGTGGCTCAGCGATAACCTTTACGAAGATTGAAAAGCAGGTTTATACCTACAGTCGAGGCATTGGCTCCGAACTATCCACAGAAGAGGGATCGTGGAACCTACCGGCGAACGGGGAACTTCGGTTGGGGCCGCTTGGGTCGAGACAGATTTGCATTGGCCAGTGTGGGCTCGGTTCCCACGCCCCGCGATGGAAGATCGTTCTTAGTGGGAAGGACCACGAGGACCACGAGATTCGTCTGCTGTTTGACATTGCTCTGCCGTACGAGAACGCTGGCTCGCCGCGCTGACCGCGAGGCAACTGCGCCGTGGCACGCGGTGCAGGGTGCGGCCCGGGAGGCCCTTCTCCCCCGAGTTTCACGCTATCCGGAGGGAGGGGACGATGTCGATGCCTGAACATGTGGTGATCGGTCATATCTTTGCCCAGCTTGAGGAGCGGCTCTCTTTCCCCTTCGTTCAATTTCGGCGATTCAAAGGCTGGGGTGGCTCGGAAAAGGGCGTGCCCCTTCCGGGGCGGTCAAGTGAACCGAGAGAGTTACGGCGATTCGCCATTCGCCTCTTGTTGTGGGCAGAGCAGCTTGAGGATTGGGATGAGAAGAAGTCCCAGAGACGTGGCAAGTCACGGACGAGTAGCCGATGACGCGGCTCGCACGATGGGCCTCATTGCTCGTGGTGCTCTGCATGCTCATACTGAACGTCGGCTGCGCGCCGTCCTTGACTCCCTTCCAGCAGCGTGTCTACTCCGCATGGGATGAGTGCGTGGCGGAGCGCCGTGTCGATCAAAATATTCGCCTGCAACGTGTTGAACCAGACGGTCGGTATTGGGTCACAGTTCTCGGTGGCCAAGCAGGCCGCGAAGCCGCAAACCAGTGCATGAGCGAGAAGTTGGGCCCCGGAAGGTGGCAATGAGGATGCCCCACCAAAGCTCGCGGGGGCGATGTCACGATCATGCGGCAATGTCTCAAGGGGCGCGGGGGCTATCGTCTCTACTGAGCATCCGTCGCCTATGGCTGGGGCCGCTCGTTCTGCTGACCAGTTGCATGACAGCCGCGCCCGGCGGACCTCCAGCCGCCGTGGAGGTGCCGATCCAGGTCATCCGCAACATCGTGTACGTGGCGGCGACCGTCAACAAGGGTCCCATCGCACTGCTCGTCGTCGACACCGGCGCCACGTGGACCATCTTCACGCCACGGCTGATCAAGCGGCTCGGCCTCGTGGTGCCGCCCGACGCTCCGCAGCGGAAGATGCGCGTAGTCGGCGGCGAGGTACTGAATGTCCCGTTTATCAAGATCGCGACGATTCAGGTGGGCGAGGTGACGATGGACGATCAGGAGATCGGCGTCTCGGAAATCGGGTCGGACGCCGACGGGCTGCTCGGCGGTGATTTCCTCCATCGGTTCAGGGTGACGCTGGACCGGACCTCGAAACAGATGCGACTGGAGCCGCTCGCGCACGTCCCGGGTGGCATGACGGCGGCCCCCAATCGAAATGCGCCTCCCAACGACAAGTGGAGCGACATCGAGGGCGAGCCGATCCCGCTCGACTCGAAGGACCCCCGTTACAAGGGCTATTTCGACAAGGTGAACGGGATGATTAGGTCGAAGTGGACTTATCCCTGCGTAAAGAACGCGTCCACGGGAAGGTGTGACTACCAGTCCACCCAGTTGGTCATCGAGTTCGGCATCCTCAAGGACGGCCAGGTGTCTTACGTGAGGGTGCAGAAAACCTCGGGCTTCGCCATTTACGACGAGCATGCTGTGAGCGCGGTCAAGGCCGCAACTCCGTTCCCACCGGTGCCCGACGCGCTGACAATCGGTGGGAGGGGCATCCGGCTTGTTGGGACGTTCAGCTATGTTGTGGAGGGCAACCGATAGTACGTGCGGAGGTTCGCTCACCGAGGGCCGGGCTCTTTCCGGCCTATGCGTTGGTGTCCGGTGCGAGGAAAGTCTACGCCGAGATAACGCCCCGGTAGCCTGTCGTCCGTTGCTGGCGAGGCACGCGACCCTGCTACGGCGTCAAGTCGCGCGCAACCGCCTCCACAGCCCGATGCCCAGGGCGACCAGCCCGGCGCCCACGAGCGCGAGCGTGGAGGGCTCGGGCACGACGTGCTCCACCGTCCAGCGCGCTTGGCCTTGGCTCAGGTGGTGAGACGCCCGCGAGTCGCCGAGCTGCGCGGCATCCCCGTTGTCCCCGTACCCGCTGGTATAGATGCCACCCGTCGGAGTCGCGGCGAAGATCTCCCACGCGTAAGGGCGCTCACTCAAGAACCCGAATTCAACGCGGAACCCAGCGTCGAGTGTCGAGTTCTGATCCGTGAGGGTCTGATGCCCGTCGGTGAAGCTGTACGAAAGCGGTGGCGTCAACAGTCGTCCGTTTTGCAGAACCGTCGCGTCATCCAGGCGCAGCGTCCCCGTGATCCGATCCGTGAGGCTATAGACACCGCTCACGAACGGGATGGAGAGTGGGTTGCCGACTGCGGCGAACTCCCGCCCCGTGAATGTGTAGATGTACTCCGCGTGGGCCGAGCCCGAGAGCATGAGCAACGCGCCGAGGAGCGACGGGAATATCCGGAGGCATGTCTTCCGTCTTTGGTTCCTCGGGACCGCCGGGAGCTCACCTGGGTTGGGGGCGGCAGCGTACCGGCGGCGGCGATGTTGTGAGGATGTCCAAGGCCACCTGATGCCACGGGGCGACCGACGAGCGGTGGATCGTCTGGACGACGCGACCGGGCGCAACCCCCGCGCAACCACGGAACGGTCGCGTGAGGCGCTCGCCAGTGATTCCCAGGAGATACGCCGGGAAGTATCCAACTCGCGACATTGACGGCCCGCGCCGACGACCGAACAATCGCGCCGTGCTGGCGCGCGTGCTCTCGGCGGCCCTGGTCGGCGTGGAGGCGGCGCTCGTCCGCGTCGAGGTGGACGTCGCGGCGGGCCTGCCTGCCTTCACGACGGTGGGGCTCCCCGACTCTGCCGTGCGCGAGAGCCGCGAGCGCGTGCGCTCGGCCATCCGCAACGCGGGCTTCGCGTTTCCGTCGGACCGGATCACGGTCAATCTCGCGCCGGCCGATCTCAGGAAGGAGGGCGCGTCGTTCGACCTGCCGATCGCGCTCGGCATTCTCACCGCCACGGGCGCCGTCAGCGACGGGCGCATCGGCCCGGTCGCCGTCATCGGCGAGCTGGCGCTCGACGGCCAGATCCGACCCGTGCGGGGCACCCTGGCCATCGGCCTCGCGTGCCGGAAGGGGCGCATCGGCGCGCTCGTCGTGCCCGTCGAGAATGCGCCTGAGGCGCGCGCGGTGGCCGGGCTCCGCGTGCTGGCGGCGAGCGACCTGCGCCGGGCGGTCGGCCTCCTGAACGGCGAGGCAGGCGACGCCGCCGCGGCAGCACCGGCGCCCACGCCCGCAGCGGCCGACGATCTCGACCTCGCCGACGTCCGCGGACAGGCGCACGCCCGGCGCGCGCTCGAGATCGCGGCCGCCGGCAGCCACAACGTACTGCTCGTCGGCCCGCCCGGGGGTGGGAAGACGATGCTCGCGCGTCGGCTCGCGGGGATCCTCCCGCCACCTACAGGCGACGAGGTGCTCGAGGTCTCGACGATCTGGAGCGTCGCGGGGCTCCTGCCGCGACCCGGTCAGCTCGTGACGTGGCGGCCGTTCCGCTCACCGCATCACACGATCTCGGTCTCGGGTCTGATCGGAGGCGGAAGCCCGCCGCATCCGGGCGAAGTCACGCTCGCCCATCTGGGCGTCCTGTTCCTCGACGAGCTGCCGGAGTTCCAGCAGCACGTGCTCGAGTCGCTCCGCCAGCCGCTCGAGGACGGGCGCGTGACGATCGCGCGGGCCCGCGGCGTCGGCGACTTCCCCGCGCGGTTCCAGCTCGTCGCCGCGGCCAATCCGTGCCGGCGCGGCTGCCCCTCGCTCGACCACTGCGTCTGCACGCCGGGCGAGCGCAGCCGCTACCTCGGCCGGATCTCGCGACCGCTCCTGGATCGGATCGACCTTCACGTCGAGCTGCCCGCGCTGGGATCGATCGACCTCCACGGCGGCCCGGCGGGCGAGCCCTCGGCCGCGGTCCGCGCCCGCGTCCTCGGGGCGCGCGAGCGCCAGCGCGAGCGCTTCCGCGGCGCCGGCATCCGCGCGAACGCCGAGATGTCGGCGCGTCAGACGCGACGGTTCTGCGCGCCGCCGTCCGAGGCCGAACGGCTCCTGGCCGCCGCCATGAGCCGCCTGGGCCTCTCGGCGCGCGGCCACGACCGTGTGCTCAAGGTCGCACTCACCATCGCCGACCTCGCGGGCGCCGACCGCCTGGCGCCCGCGCACTGCGCGGAGGCCATCCAGTACCGCGGCCTCGACCGCGCGTGGCGCGCGTGAGAAGATGGGGCGGTTTCCGGTCGAACCCCATCCCGTGGGAGGGCGCATGCCGCCGCAGCCGGTCCTCGTGATCATCGACGTGCAGGAGCGTCTGTTCAACGCCATGGACGCCGAGCGTCGCGACGAGATGATCCGCAACATCAAGATCCTCGGCGCCGCGGCGCGGCGCCTGGCGGTGCCCGTCGTCGTCACGGAGCAGTATCCGCGCGGCCTCGGCCGGACGCTGCCCGAGCTGCGCGCGCTCCTCGACGACGTCGCGCCGATCGAGAAGACCGCCTTCTCCTGCTGCGCCGCCGACGGGTTCACGGACCGTCTCAAGGCGCTCCAGGCCGGGCCGGTGATCCTCGCCGGGATCGAGGCGCACGTGTGCGTGCTGCTGACCGCGCTCGACCTCCTGCGCCAGGACTTCCGGGTCTCCGTCGTCGCCGACGCCGTGTGCTCGCGGACGCCTGCGAAGTCCGAGCTCGGTCTCGGGCAGGCGCGGCAAGCGGGCGCCGTCGTCACGGCGACCGAGACGGTGGTGTTCCAGCTCCTCGGACGTGCCGACACCGACGCCTTCCGCGAGATCTCGAAGCTCCTCCGTTAGTCAGCCGGATCGACCGCCGAGACCTACGGGATGTTCGCGAACGAGGGGCTGCTGGAGCGCTCCGGCGCCGCGAGGGCTAGCGGCGGCCGTTGTGCGGGATGTTCGTGTAGGTGACCGTCCCGTCCCGCTCGACACGGCGGTAGACGGCGGTGCGCGGGACCGACTGCCCGTCGGTGCTCCCGTCGAAGAACTGGAGGACGCGCGTCACGTAGTCGCGCGTCTCGGGGTAGGGCGGCATCCCCTGGTGGGCGTACACGGCCTTTTCGCCCGCGTTGTACGCCGCGAGCGCCAGCGGCAGGTTGTTCCCGAACCGGTCGATCATGGCGCGCAGGTGGCGGACGCCGCCGTCGACGTTCTGCTGGGGATCGAAGCTGTTGCGCACGCCGAGGATCGAGGCGGTCTCGGGCATGAGCTGCATGAGACCGCGCGCGCCAGAGCGCGACACCGCGAACGTGTTGAACGCCGACTCGACGCGGATGACCGCCGTCACCAGCCTCTCGGGCACGCCGTGGCGCGCCGCCGCGTCGCTGATCTGGGCCGCGTAGAGCGCGGCGTCGCCGCGCGGTAGCCTGAGCCAGCCCGCGGAGGTTCCGGAGGTGAAGCCCATGCCGCGGTAGCGCGGATCGGTCGGAGCATTCGTGAAGTGGACGGTGCCGTCCGCTCCGCTCAGCTTGTAGATCTCGGCGGTGGCGGGTGCGGCGGTCGCGATGGCGACCGTGACCGCACCGAGGGATAGAACCAGTCGCTTCACCCGTCTATGATACCGGACGCCCGTGGACCCTTGTCAAGGCAGGGCTCCTGGTTCCAGAAACGACTCCACAAATCAGGAGGCGGCTCGTGCGGAGGCCCGGGGCTCCGAGGTCGCGGGCGCCGGCTCGAGCGCAAGCCGGATGACGTCCTCGACGGCATCCGCCAGATGGATCGTCATCGCGTGCCGTACCGCCGCGGGAACGTCCTCGAGCAGGTTCTTCTCGTTCCGCCTCGGCAGGATCAGCGTCTGGACGCCGACCCGGTGGGCCGCCAGCACTTTCTCCTTGATGCCGCCGACTGGCAGGACGCGCCCGGTGAGGCTCACCTCACCCGTCATCGCGAGACTCGCGCGCACACGCCGCCCCGTGAGGAGCGAGACGAGCGCGGTGGTCAGCGTCACGCCGGCCGACGGGCCGTCCTTGGGAATGGCGCCGGCGGGCACGTGCACGTGGATGTCGGACGTCTCCCAGAAGTCGGGCGCGATCCCGAGCCCGCCGGCGTGCGAGCGCACCCACGAGAGCGCCGCCTGCGCCGACTCCTTCATGACGTCGCCGAGCTGGCCCGTGAGGGTGAGCCCGCCCTTGCCCTTCATGCGGGTCGCCTCGATGAACAGGATGTCGCCGCCGGCCGGCGTCCAGGCGAGCCCGATCGACACCCCGGGCACGCGCGTCCGCTCCTCGAGCTCCTCGAGCTCGAACCGGGGCACGCCGAGGAACGAG
>Ga0137376_10002986_pt1 | contig 10390 bp, 6 predicted proteins | sample SagtaG_23_FD_104814 | JGI IMG/M metagenome (GOLD analysis project Ga0137376, IMG submission 104814) | Vadose zone soil microbial communities from Sagehorn Ranch, Mendocino, California, USA - Sage2_L_20_16 metaG | ecosystem: Environmental > Terrestrial > Soil > Vadose zone | place: USA... | reverse complement strand
TTGTTGCCATTGGGGATGACTTGCAGCCGAGCGATATTTTGCGTGAAGCCTTTCTCCTTTACGTACTGGTAGCCGGCGTCGATACAAAGGAGGTTAGACTCGATCACTGCGGGTTTTTTTCCGAAGGTGTCCTCCAGCACGGCTTTGATAACCTCCATATCAATGCCGAACAAATAGGCCAGCGCGCCGACGTAGATCATATTGCGTTGTTTTGCGCGTAGAGGTGAAGCTGGTACCAGTTTCGCGATTAACTTATTGGCGGGAACACCTACGTATTGAACCCCATCACGTTTCAAATGAGCTGGGAGCGAAGTGGAGTCGTCATAAAGAATCAAACCGCCATCCCGCACCCGGTAGATGTCCTTCGCGGCGGTAGCATCATTGAACATGACCATCACGTCAATAACGTCTTTGCGGCTTAAATAGCCCTCGGCAGAAGCCCGAATTTGGTACCAAGTGGGCAAGCCCTGAATATTCGATGGAAACATATTCTTCGAGGAGCAAGGGATGCCCATTTTAAAAATCGCCTTGAACAGTATGTTGTTTGAGGATGCGCTTCCCGACCCATTCTCGGTGGCGACACAGATGTTTAAATCATTGATTGTAGCGGTATCCAAAATACGACCTCCTTGAGACTTTATAACTCTCCAATACTAGCATATTTCTCTTAAAAGACAATATGTTAGCCCGGTGTATACTGATCTTCGGAATCATAGTATTCCTGGACTTCTTTCCAGGTTTGCCGAACCCTTTCGTCGATGTTGAACGCAGCGGCGTATTGTAAGATATCGGGCATAGAAAGGATGCCTATAAGTTCGCCCCCCGGTTCTATAACCGGCATGTTTCTGATGTCCCGCCTGTACATCTCAGTCAAAGCTTCACCAATGAGCGCTGTCTCCGCCATTGTGACTAGAGGCGAGGTCATCACTTGCTTCACCTGAGTCTTTTTCGTATCAATCCCCTTGGCAGCGACCCGCTTGAGAACGTCGCGTTCGGTAAAGATACCACGCGGTTGTCCAGCGGCCGAAACAACAATCGAGGCGACGCCTCTTTGGATCATGAGGTCGATGGTTTCATAAACCGATGAGCTTTCGTCTATCGACAAGGCGCCGCCCGACACAAGGCTTCCGAGTGTTTTCGTCTCGCTCATTCCTTGCCCCAACTCGACCGCAATTCCAAGAATGCGACGCATAGAGACAATGCCGACGATTTTTCCTCTCTTTCCGCGCACCAGGAGATGGCGGTACTTTCCTCGGTACATTTTGCCAAAAGCTTCGATGATGTGAGTTTCCTCGCGGACGGCGCGTATCGGAGAGGTCATCACTTCTTTGATCAGTGATTTTCTGGGGTCGCTGTTATTGTTCACGACCCGCTTCATAACGTCCTTTTCAGTAAAAATTCCAACCGGCACTTCCTTATTGGTGACGATAATACGCCCGACGTCCGCGGCTACCATCATTTCCAAGACCTCTTGAATCGAACTTGCGACTGAGGCGGTCGTTAAGTTCGTAGTCATTATCTCGCTGACTTTGTTGGAAAGCACAGAACACCTCCATCGATCGCGAACTACTCGAAGGTCCTAATATTAAGGGGCGAGCCGCTAAATTAATATATCATCTTTTCCCCTTCGGGGCACAAGCAGGTAGAAATACTTTCTTGTATCATAGGTCGATGCGGAGGATTGCGACCGGGCGGAGAAGCGTGTTAGATATATATCGTTTCCAGGGAGCCGTATCATGAGCCGCAGGGAAACCGAATTCGATCGCGAGCTGGTCACCGAGACCAAGAAAAAGCTCAAAAAACCTCCTCTCTACAAAGTTTTACTGCACAATGACGATTATACTACCAAGGAGTTCGTTGTGCAGGTGTTGCAATATGTTTTCCATAAGGAACATACCGAAGCGGTTCAAATCATGCTCCATGTACACAAAAAAGGCATTGGAGTGGCCGGCGTTTATACCTATGAGATTGCCGAAACCAAAGTGACTTTGGTAGAGGGCCTGGCCCGACAGCACGAATATCCACTGAAATGCACAATGGAAGAGGCTTAGGATGATCAGCAAAGAACTGGAAGGAACGCTAAGTACGGCTTTGAAGGAAGCGAAGAGCCGGCGCCATGAATACGTTTGCTTGGAGCATCTCCTTTACGCCTTGCTGCAAGACAAAGACGCTAGCGGCGCGATCATTAATTGCGGCGGCGACATCGACCGGCTCCGGAAGGGTTTAGAGGAGTTCTTTCAAACCCAACTGGAGACTCTTCCCGGGGGGTCAGACCACCAACCTCAGCAGACCCTCAGCTTTCATCGCGTGCTGCAGCGTGCGGTGATCCATGCTCAGTCGGCGGAAAAAAAGGAGATCAACGGAGGTAATCTGTTAATCGCGATGTTTCGCGAGCCGGATTCCTACGCGGTCTACCTTTTGCAGGAACAAGGTATCACGCGCTTCGATCTGGTGAATTACATTTCCCATGGGATCTCCAAGATTGCAGCGGCAGAGGAATGGCCTCAGAGCGAAGAGGAGCAGAGCGAAGAAGAAAAACCCGACCGGCGGGTCAAACCTCTCGAAGCTTTCGCAGTTAACTTGGTAGCCAAGGCCCAGCAAGGCAATATCGATCCGCTCATCGGACGGGACGACGAGATCGAACGGACGATTCACGTCCTCTGTCGGCGGCGCAAAAATAATCCGATTTACGTCGGCGACCCCGGCGTAGGAAAAACGGCGTTGGCCGAGGGGTTGGCGCTGAAGATCCATCACGGCGAAGTCCCTGACGTTCTGAAAGACGCTGTGATCTACGCGCTCGATATGGGCGCGCTGCTCGCCGGCACGAAGTTTCGCGGCGATTTCGAGGCGCGTCTAAAAGGGGTTTTAGCCGGTCTTAAGAAACTGCCCAACTCCATTCTTTTCATCGACGAGATTCACACCATTGTCGGCGCCGGCGCAACCAGCGGGGGGTCGATGGACGCCTCAAATATTTTAAAGCCTGCCCTCGCTTCCGGAGAACTGAAGTGTATTGGTTCAACCACGTATCATGATTACAAGAGCTACTTTGAAAGAGATCGGGCCTTAGCGCGCCGTTTCCAAAGAATCGAAGTTCCGGAACCCAGCCAGGACGAGGCCTACAAAATCCTCGAGGGCTTGAAGCCGCATTATGAGAAACATCACGGAGTCCACTACAGCGCCGGAGCGATTCGTGCGGCAGTCCAGCTTTCAGCCAAGCACATCAACGATCGAAAATTGCCGGATAAAGCCATCGACGTTATTGACGAAGTCGGCGCATCGGTAAAAATCCAGCCGCCGGACAAGCGCAAGAAATCCATCGGTGCGAAAGATATTGAAAGAATCGTCGCCAAGATCGCCAAAATTCCGCCCCGTAGCGTTTCGACGTCGGACAAGGAACAACTGCAAAATCTGGACAGAGATTTAAAGCTAACCGTCTTCGGGCAAGATACGGCCATCGACACGCTGACAAGCACGATAAGACTTTCGCGTTCAGGTCTCGGCCATCCCGAAAAACCCATCGGTTGTTTCCTCTTCTCAGGCCCTACAGGCGTTGGCAAGACGGAGGTGGCGAAACAACTGGCGCACACCATGGGCATTGAGTTTATTCGTTTCGACATGAGCGAATATATGGAGAAGCACACGGTCTCCCGCCTGATCGGCGCGCCTCCGGGTTATGTCGGCTTCGACCAGGGCGGTCTCCTGACCGACGCTATCAACAGAAATCCGTATGCCGTGCTCCTCCTCGATGAAATAGAGAAGGCACATCCCGATTTGTTCAATATTCTTCTTCAGGTGATGGACCACGCGGCCCTTACGGACAACAATGGCAAGAAAGCTGACTTTAGAAACATCATCTTAATCATGACCACCAACGCGGGCGCGCGGGAGATGAGCGGCGCGCCGCTGGGCTTCGGTGCACGGTCTAATGCCGGCAAAGGCAAAGAAGCTATTGAAAAGATGTTCAGCCCTGAATTTCGCAACCGCCTCGACGCGATGATTGTCTTTAATTCGTTGAGCATGGAAATTATCGAACGGGTGGTGGATAAATTCATTATCGAGCTCGATCACCAGCTCAACGAGAAGAAAGTGTTCTTGCAACTCACCGTAAAAGCGCGGCACTGGCTCGCGGAAAAAGGCTACGACCCGTCCTTTGGGGCGCGCCCGATGGCGCGGTTGATTCAAAACGAGATCAAACGCGTCTTGGCTGACGAAATTCTCTTCGGCCGACTTCAGAGCGGCGGCAAGGTCGAGGTGGACGAAAACGAAGGCAAGCTCGCGTTCACCTATAGTCCGGTCGCCCCCTGACAAATCCTTGCTTATCCTCCGTTTGTTAGTTTCGTTCCGCATTCGGTGCCGGTTCTCATGGAACAGCTGATCGCGGTATTCCTTGCTCTCTTTGCCCTCGAATTTGTCGTCGAGTTTGGTATTAACGAATTAAACCTGCGCTATGTGCGCGCACATTGGGCAGAGAAGAAGCTCCCTGATTTTTTCCAACACAACATGAGTGCCGAAGAGTACGAAAAGTCGGTTCAGTACGCCCTTGCGAAAGGACAGTTTCAGCGTTGGGCGGAGATCTACGGTCGACTGGTCACCCTGATGGTTCTTTTTGGCGGATTGCTTCCGTTCATGGATCGCTTCTCGAAAGATCTAGCCAGCCGGTTCTTCTCGATAATGCATGCTCAAGGGTTAATTTTCTGCTTTGGCGTTGCTCTAATTTTCTCCATAGCGAGTTTGCCCACCGATCTTTACTCGACCTTCAAGCTCGAAGCGCGCTTTGGTTTCAACAAGACGACTTGGAAGCTGTATTTGACCGATAGGCTTAAAGGACTCTTGCTCGGTATCGTAATCGGATTGCCCTTTCTTTTCGTTGTCCTCTGGCTGATGGAGGCAACCGGCTCTTATTGGTGGATCTGGACGTTTCTATTCGTTTCCGGGTTCCAGCTGCTGATGGTGATCGTTTATCCTACGCTCATCGCGCCGCTGTTTAACAAGTTCGAGCCGTTGCCGGAAGGCGAGTTGCGGAATCGAATACTTCGTCTGGCAGAGCAGGTGGGCTTTAAGACGAATGGAATTTTTTCGATGGACGGATCGAAACGCTCGGCGCACTCCAACGCCTACTTTACCGGGATCGGAAAGGCGAAACGAATCGTTTTGTTCGATACCTTAATCGCACAGATGACCATCGATCAGGGGCTTGCCGTGTTGGCGCACGAGATGGGCCATTATAAAATGAGACACATTCGCCGGATGCTAGTGGTTCAGACAGTCTTTCTTTTTTTTGGGCTCTATATCTTAAGCTTGCTGGTGAACTACAGACCTCTGTTCACGGCCTTTGGCTTGGACAATGCTTCGAATCCTGCCGCGCTTGTGCTTTTCAGTTTGCTCTCCGGGCCAGCTACCTTCTTTCTGGGTCCGTTAATCAATCTGCTCTCGCGTAAGCATGAATACGAAGCCGACCGATTTGCGGTGGAAACGCTCCGCAACCGTCGGCCGATGGAGGAGGCGTTGATTAACTTAACGGTCAAGAACCTGTCGAATCTGACTCCGCACCCGTGGTATTCCGCCTACCATTATTCTCATCCGACGCCGACAGAACGGATCGGCGCCATTCGGGCGATTGCGGTTTACTTAACTTGAGCACCTTCTGTCGCAGCACAAAGGTGCAACCAAATAGTCGCGACAGTAGTTTTGGTCGCCGAGTTCATTCACCTCCATCACACCGGCTTTGGCCAAAATAGAAAAATACGCGCATTTTATAGGGAAAACATCTTTCAGTGCCGAGCAATCTTTTTCATGTATTTATAGCCACTCGTTTGTTAAAATCCAAGTTGCGGCGTTTCACACTAAGCTAAGAGGCCTGTCTGTTTTCACCAGAAAATTCAGTTTGGTAGGGTTTCTGAAGGAATAAAGGGGAAAAATCGCGTTTTCAGGATCCACATTCAAATTATAGTAGAGCTATCACAACCCAGCGGCGGTAGAGATTCCGATAAGGGGTTGATATTTGCGCTATGGACAACGCCATTTTTTCAGAGCTGGAGTCTGAGTCGATTGAAATCATCCGTGAAGTAGCGGCGACTGCTGCGAAGCCGGTGATGCTGTACTCAATTGGCAAGGACTCCTCGGTGATGCTGCGACTGGCACAAAAGGCATTCTACCCTGGTCCTATTCCATTTCCGCTGATGCATATCGATACCGGATGGAAGTTCCGCGAGATGATCTCGTTCCGAGACCGCACGGCGAAGCAAATTGGTTTTCAGCTGGTCACCTACACCAACCCGCGAGGCGCTGCCGAGGATATCGGGCCAATCACCCATGGCTCAGCGTACCACACCGACGTCATGAAAACGGAAGCGCTTAAGCAAGCGCTGGATCTTCACGGGTTTGACGTGGCCTTCGGCGGCGCAAGGCGCGATGAGGAAAAATCCCGCGCAAAGGAACGTATTTTTTCGTTTCGCGCGCCAGGCCATCGATGGGAGCCGAAAGCCCAACGCCCCGAACTCTGGAATCTCTACAATACCCGCATCAACGCCGGTGAAACCATACGGGTATTTCCGCTTTCCAACTGGACGGAAGCCGATATCTGGCAGTACATTCGCCAAGAGAACATTCCGATCGTTCCGTTGTACTTCGCCGCAAAGCGTCCGGTGGTCAAGCGCTTTGGCCAGTGGATTCTGGTCGATGATAACCGGCTGCCGCTGGAATCCGGTGAAACACCGGAAATACGTATGGTACGGTTTCGCACCCTGGGTTGCTATCCGCTGACCGCTGCGATTGAAAGCACCGCCATGACGCTGGATGAGATCGTGGCCGAAACCCTGGGGGCGACGACTTCCGAGCGACAAGGACGCATCATCGACCACGACGGCGCCGGTTCCATGGAACGTAAGAAGCAGGAAGGGTATTTTTGATGGATACCCTGCGCTTTATTACCTGCGGCAGCGTCGACGACGGCAAGTCGACCTTAATTGGCCGCTTGCTCTACGAAAGTAAGCTGATCTTTGAGGATCAGCTGGAGGCGCTCAAGGCGGACTCCAAGAAATTTGGCACCCAGGGCGAGCACTTGGACTTTGCGCTGCTGGTTGATGGATTGCAGGCTGAACGCGAGCAGGGCATCACGATCGATGTCGCCTACCGATTCTTCGCCACGCCCAGGCGGCGCTTTATCGTGGCCGATACCCCGGGTCACGAGCAGTATACTCGCAACATGGCGACTGGCGCATCGACTGCTGAGGCGGCCGTGCTCTTGATCGACGCCCGTAAGGGAGTGCTCACGCAAACCAAGCGACACAGCCGCATCGTCTCGATGCTGGGGATTTGCCACGTCGCGCTGGCGGTCAACAAGATGGATCTCGTGGGCTGGTCGCAACTGGTCTTTGACGAGATCGAGCTTGCCTATCGGCGTTTTGCCGAAGATCTGAGTTTCGACACGATCACGGCGATGCCGTTGTCGGCGCTTGAGGGTCACAACATTGTCGAGCCCGGTCACGCCGACATGCCCTGGTATCAGGGCCCGGCTCTCATACAGTGGCTCGAGACCATCCCTACCGTGGACCGTGACAGAGCCCGTCCGTTTACCATGCCCGTGCAGTGGGTCAACCGTCCCAACCTCGATTTCCGTGGATTTTCCGGACGTATCGCCAGTGGCTCAACCAGGCCAGGCGACAGTGTGCGCATCAGTCCCTCTGGGGTAGCCACCCGTATTAAGGAAATCGTCGTCTTGAGTGGTCCCAACACCGAAGCGAGCGCGGGGCACTCAGTCACTTTGGTCCTCGAGGATGAAGTCGACGCCAGTCGCGGCGATGTGATTGCGGACGCTACTCATCCAGTTGAATCCGCTGATCAGTTCGAGGCGGATCTTTTCTGGATGAGTGAGCATGCGCTATTGCCAGGGCGCCGTTACGCTGCCCTGATCCAGACCAAATCCGCTAGTGTGGTGATTACGCATATCAAACATCACATTGATATCAATACCGGCGCGCATCTTGCGGCCAAGACCTTAGCCTTAAACGAAATTGCAACGGTGAATGTGAGTTTCGACAGGTTAGTGCCGTTTGCTCCGTATCTTGAGAACAAGAGATTAGGAGCGTTCATTGTCATTGACAAGCTGACCAACGAGACTGTCGGAGCAGGCATCATCCATTTCGCGCTCCGTCGATCGGTCAATGTTCATTGGCAAGCGTTGGAGGTTACGAAAGCCGCTCGCGCCGAAATGAAGCATCAGCGGGCGCGTTGCTTGTGGTTCACAGGATTCTCCGGTTCAGGGAAGTCGACGATTGCCAACCTTCTGGAAAAACGCTTGCACATGGAAGACAAGCACACCTACATCCTGGATGGCGATAACGTTCGCCATGGCCTCAATCGCGACCTGGGATTCACTGAAGCCGACCGTGTCGAAAACATTCGCCGGGTGGCCGAGGTCGCGAGACTTTTGGTCGATGCGGGACTGATTGTGGTAGTCGCGTTTATTTCACCATACCGAGCGGAGCGTCAATTCGCGCGCAATCTGTTTGAGCCAGGCGAATTCATCGAAGTTTTCGTGGATACGCCGCTGGAAGAATGCGAACGCCGCGATGTGAAGGGACTGTATGCGAAGGCCAGACGCGGCGAACTAAAAAACTTCACTGGCATTGACAGCGCTTATGAACCGCCGGAATCGGCGGAAATTCATCTGCGAACTACAGGACTCGCACCTGAAACGTGCGTGGATGAGATTGTCCAAGTGCTACGATTCGAGGAATCGATTCGAAGCCGAACGTAGCAGGTTCGCCGACTGCGACGAGCAAGCCAGCTAGCCTTGTCTTGTGCGCCGTAATCTTTTCCCAATTATTGTCACATTGCTCCTAATCGACAATGAAGAATATATACTCTGCAATCAGTTTATTCCTGGCGTACGGTTTCAACCAGGTGTATTGGCAGCTGATTTTCTTTCGTCCAAGATCGGCTTAAACCCTAACTATTCAATTACCTCATTTGCTCGTATGGCAGATATTTTTGGAATCGTGAGGCCAAGCTTCCGGGCGGTTTTGAGATTGATGAGGAGTTCAAAGGCATCAGGCTGCTTGACACGTAAAAAATCGGCGGGTTTAGCGTCTTTCCACAATTGCGTCCACGTAAACCGCAGCGCTCCGGTATAATTCTGGCAAATTTGGTCCGTAAGAAATCCAAACCACTGGCACGTACATATTGCCCATTCTCGGTCATTGTTGGGAGGCAGTTTGCTAGGGCAAGTTCAAAGATTTGTTTTTGACACTCTCCTATCAATAGGTTCCCAGCAACTATCCGAGCACGCATTTTTTGCTGTTAGCAATGTTTCCCGGAAATCAGGTTTGGGGCCGGACCCCTATCGATCGAAGCTTAAGGTTAAGAGCCCGCGCCGCGTCCTCGTACTCTTTCAACGCAATCTTCGGCCCCGGACCATGGAGGGGCACTGGTTAATCTACCGGTCAAGAACTGTCGAATCTGACGCCCCACCCATGGTACTCGGCTTACCACTATTCACACCCCACTCCGACAGAACGCATCAGCGCGATCCGGGCGATTGCGGTCTAACTTACCCCCAGCATACTTTCTCGCACCCAAGTCGCGTCACCAACCCCAATCGCGACAAGTGGTTTTAGTCGTCGAGTTCACTCTCTCTATACCCACACCGGCCTGGCCAAAATAGAAAAATACGCCGTTTCAACTAGGGAGAAGGATCTGTCCGTCTTGAGCAATTGTTATTATTTTTATGTAGCGTTTGACAAATGAGCAGGTTTTTAGGTATTTAGAGCCACTTGTTTGTTAAATCTAAGTTACGACCGCGTTTACAAGAAGCTACAATTGGGGAAACTAGGATGCTCTGTTTTAGGTAGTGTGATTTATGACGACCGTAGTCAAGGACGTTATGCCGTCATTGAAAAGCTAAACGCCGAGGAGCCATGGCTGTAAATGTTCTAATCGCGCCCTCTGGTTTTAAAGAAAGTTTGAGTTCTGAGGAAGTAGCTGACTGTATCGAAGAAGGCTTGTTGCGAGTTCTTCCAGACGCGAACATTCAGAAAACGCCGTTAGTCGACGGCGGCGAGGGCTTCACAAAGACCTTAGTCAATATCACAGAGGGGACCTTGCACGAGGTACCGGTTACCGGGCCGGTCGGGCAACCTGTTCAAGCATGCTACGGAATCCTAGGTGGTTCGGGTCCGAGGACAGCTGTTATGGAAATGGCATCGGCGGCAGGTTTGAGGCTTGTCCCGGAGGCTCTCCGAAACCCACTCTGCACAACCACCTACGGTGTTGGAGAGCTAATTAAGGCAGGTTTGGAAGCAGGGGTGGAGCGCATCCTTTTGGGTTGCGCTGATTCTGGAACCAATGACGGCGGAGCCGGCATGGCACAGGCCCTTGGAATAGCTTTTCT
>Ga0137376_10002982_pt1 | contig 10394 bp, 7 predicted proteins | sample SagtaG_23_FD_104814 | JGI IMG/M metagenome (GOLD analysis project Ga0137376, IMG submission 104814) | Vadose zone soil microbial communities from Sagehorn Ranch, Mendocino, California, USA - Sage2_L_20_16 metaG | ecosystem: Environmental > Terrestrial > Soil > Vadose zone | place: USA... | reverse complement strand
GAGAAGATCGACGTGTGCGGCAATCTGCAAGTTCGTCTGGACTCAGGCCGCGCGGTCGCGTTCAACATTAAAGACAATCCTCGATGAGTTCGGGCCAGATCAGGCGTGCAGCAAACTATGACAGCCGGAAGAAATCGAACAAATGGTCCCGAGAGGAAAAAAGCACGAACCGGGGGAGTCGTGCGGCACGGCCTCCAGTAACTCTGAGTCCGCGGCTACTCACGTGTCACCGCCGCGCCCGCTTTTATGTTCTTTGTTCCCAGCGTTCAGTTGTTTTTCGAGATCGGCGACCACGGTCATTACGTCTTCGAATGGGGGAACCGCGCCGAGAATCATGGGTGCCATGGCCTCGTAGTCACGCCGAAGAGGCTCCCGCATCCCGAGGGACGGCGTCAGTGCGAACGATCCTGGTTCGGCATGCGCGAGGTCGAGGTCTCGACTGTCGAAGAACATTCGCGCGTGTCGTGCGCAGTCAATGGCCAGATCTCGCTTACCAACTGCACGCCTCCCTGTGTCTGATGCAAGGAGACGAAAAACGTCGTAGTAGTGGCGAGATACCCGTTGCCCACCCTGCCGTAGCTCGCTGCGAATGTCGTACCAGCGGCGAAGGCCATGCAGAATCACGACTTTGTCCCAAAATGTGCGCTCCGCTTCGACGGTCGTGATGCCGGATATACGAAGGTCGACGCCCGGGAGATCGTCGTTCACATATGGCTTTATCGTCGTCGGAAGGTTCGGATCGAGAGCCGATTTTCCGCCGCCCTCGACCTTCACGGCGGATCGAACATACTGTCCAGCCGCCGCCGTAACCGTGGGGTACCAAAATAGGAGACTTTGTTCGTCTGGATCATCACGATCGACCTCGATACGATAAGCGTCCTCCGGAATTCGTGCTGTTGACACCAGTTGGCGCATGGCCGCGCGAAGGTCGTCGCGGAGAGGTCCCTTGATGAAGGCTTGGCACGCGGTCTTGATCGCGTCTAACTTAGCTTTACGCTTTTTGCCACTGAGTGCTTCAAGGTCTTCTACCGTCGCCGCTTGTCCCAGGTCTCCGCGGAACACCGTGATGTCGATATCTTCGGAGAACCGATTAATGAGCCCAAAGCTTTTGGACAACGATGTACCGCCCTTGAATAGCAGCCGTGGCGCGCCGGCTCGCAGTCCATGAAACAAGGCATCCAAGGTCCAGCAGACCCAGAAATCTTTTTCCACGTACTGGACGGCGGTTCCCATTCGACCCGCCGTCGTCACGAAGAGATCTCGACGCGCTTCGTCCCCTTCAGAAATCACATTGCAAAAGGCTTCATTCACCGCCGCCTCCGCACGTTTTTCCTTGAAGCCTTTTTAGTGCGACGCACTCTGCCGGTCTGCGGCGCATCACTGTCGCTTGGGGCTTGGTGACCCGTTGAGTTGCGAAGTGGTTGAGCTGTCTCATGGTCAAGCGACGGGGTTCTTGGACCACTGCTAGGAAGGGCATCGTTGTCACCGAGAAGCTCGCGCATGACTCGTTGCATCCACGCGGGCAATGTTTTCAGACCGGTGCGCAAATCTTCTCGGATTGCCAGGCCATGCGTGGGGTCCGCGAGAATCTCGGATAAACGTGCCAATATTCGATTGCGATCGTTCGCGAGGAGATCTTTGAGCCAGTACAGCGCCTGCACGATGCGCATCGCGGGACGCCCTGCCCAATAGAGTTTGCTGGGTGCGGTGACCTTGAATTCGATCGTCAAGTTATCGAGACGAATCGAGCGACGGCGCGCGTCCGTGTGGATCACGACGTGCGCGGGGACGGCAGTGGTCAAACCGAGATCATTGGCGGCCGACATTCCATCGATGAGCATGCGCACTTGATCTCGGCGGGCGAGGGCTGCGATCAGCTGGCGGTAGTCTGGAGAGTTAGGGCGGTTGGTGAGAGGGTTTTGTTGGGGTCTGTCGTAGAGTCCGCGGTCGATGCGACGGAGGTGCTTCGCACGGACCAGCCGTTGGAGAGCCTTATCGACTGCATCGCGGCTTCCGAGATCGAGGAAATCGCTGGGAGTCCAAATCGTTCCCCGTGCACCATTCTCGATGCGGCTTACTATCTGGTTCTTGAGGTCAAATCTGGCCATTCTGTCCGATATTTGTACCACTTTTTCGGACGAAGTCAAGTCCGAAGTTTGCTTACAATTATCGGACAGTCGCCCATTAAGATGAGGCCGTAGCACTCTTGGTCTGCCCGCGTTCGGTGACACAGCGAAAAGCTACATTCAAATTAGCTCGGCTGCTCTGGCGATACCGCTTTTATTCACGCAAGCGATTTTTGGCGAAAACGCTGCAAAGCAGGGCTTACGATCTGTAGGCGTACCCTACACCGTCTATGGCGCATGGTTCTCCATGGTTCTGCTTTGTATTGGCGATTGTATTGGGCGTCCTTTATCGTTGGGCATCAGTCCGGCGAGTGTGGGATGACCTTCATGAGATGCAACGCACCACGAAAAATGCTGATAGGCCCGGATTCCGCGTGATGTGGTGGGTCATCCATTTCCCAAATTTCAACCTGTCGAGGCTTTACGGCGGCATGATGGTCTTTTTCTTCCTCGGCATTTTCCTGTTTGCGGTGTTCGCCATTACCGTTCTGCCCAAAATGGTCATCGGCTGAAGCGTTTATTTGGTCCGGATCGGCTTCACGCCACGCGAACATCCACGTGGTTTTCCAGCCCATCTCGCGTTCCGTTCAACGAATAAATCAAATGCAAGGGACCCTCATTAAAACCGATGTAGAGGTATACCTTGTTGAATGGACCGATACGTAGTTGACATTCGATGCAGTGTCTCCAACACTTCGATTTCAGTAACTTACAGGTGAGTCCCAAGATGGGGGATTTGTCCGGGGAATCCGGGCTAGAGACTCGCCCGCCACTGTTTATTGTCGGGAGCCTCCCGTGCTCCCGCTGAGACTCAATCCGCACTCGGAGACAACCGCCCGGTCGTCCTTCGATACTCCTACACCCCCCATCGCCCGCGTAATGGTCGAAGCCGAACACGACGCCGACGCCAAGCGCTACGGTCAATCCATCGCTAACGCCCTCCACTCCTCCATCGGCGCTTAGGTAGGACAGGCCTGCTTGTCGCGCCGCAATTTCCCGCAAATCTTACACCGCGACCGCGGGAACCTTTCTCTCGCTGCGGTTTCTATGTATTGGTATGCGCAATGCTTGCTTGTGTGGAAAGAACCATCCTTCCGCGCAGGAGGAAACCTATGCCCGAGACCACTACATCTTGGTTCCGTCCCCTCAAGAAAGTTCTGCTCGGCATTTCCATGCTCGCCGGACTCTACCTGTTCGCGTTCCAAGTGTCACGATTGGTCGTGAGCTCTCTGTTCATGGGTATCGAATCATCGCGAGCCACCGGCCTGAGCGCTATTGCTCCTGTCGCGTTCCACGCCTTGCCCGCTTACCAGTCGGCGGACGGTCTCTTGCAAGCCGGCGGGATTAATGTTGTTCGCGCCTTGAGCCTGGCGATCGAAGTGTCCCATTTCGAAGCCACTGAATCGCGCGTAAGGGAAATCATTCAACAGTCAGGCGGTTTCCTGGAAGAATTTAAAATCCACAGGCGATCGGAATCCTCGCCCTGGCTCGAAGCGAGGTTGCGCCTACCGGTTAATTCGCTTGATTCCGCGCTCACCACGATCCGAAATTTGGGCAGCGTCAGACAGGAAACCGAATCCAGCGAGAACACCAGCGCCGAGAAAGAATCGCTGAACACTCAACTCGAATCCAAACGGGCTGAGGTTTCGCGCTTGAACGATATTGTCCACCACCGCAGCGGCTCGCTCAGCGACACGGTGGCGGCGGAGGAGAAACTCTCCGAACGTCGGAATGAATTGAACGATCTCGATAAACGATGGAAGAAGCTGGAATTGCGCGTCGAATACGCTTTAGTCGAGCTTCAGATCGCGGAACAATATCAAGCCCATCTCGACTGGCGCACTGGGATCGTTCTTTCCGATCTTCGCAATTCCCTGATTGAAGGCCTGGATGCCTTGCTCTGGTCCTTTGGGGAAGTCCTCAGTTTTCTGCTTCGCTACGGTGTACTGATCTTTGTATGGGCCGGCATCCTATACTGGCCGTCTCGGATCGTCTTGCGCCGCTACCGCCGCTTGCATCCGCTTGCTTCAGCCAGCGCCTAAATCGGCTCGGAACGGCTGATGGAACTAAGCCGAGGACAAGCAATCAACTCGATCAATACCAAATCCGTGCCCGAAGCGGGTAATCCATGTAGGATGGATTTGCACAGTCGCGCTTTAATCAGCGTCGAATGAATGAAGATGACGAGTCTTCTGAAAGACCTGAGCCACGCTCTGCGAAACCTTTGCAAAGCTCCAGCCTTTGCTGCAACTTGTGTTGTCTCCTTGGCCCTCGGTATCGGCGCCAACGTGACGATTTACAGCATCGTTCGCGAAATGGTTCTGGATGACATCAGCGCACGGCAGCCTGACCGGCTCGAGCGCGTCGCCGCTGAGATTCCTTACGGCCGCTATCGCGACCTGCGCGCAGCGGGCGTGTTCAAGGACCTGGCGTTCAATATCGGGCTCCAGGACGTTAGATGGGATACCGGCACCCAGGGCGAAGTTGCGTGGCAGATGATTACCAGCGCCAATTTCTTCGATGTCTTGGGCATCGGCCCGTCTTTTGGGCAACTCTACTCCCAACGCGATGAGGGACAGCCGGTGGCGGTTGTCAGCTACGGCTTTTGGCGAAGGCGGCTGGACGGCGACCCGCATATTGTGGGCCGCGCGCTGAGGCTGAACGGAAAGCTTTACACCGTCACTGGGGTCCTACCGCGCGATTACCGCAGCATCGTGGGCCGCGGCGTATCGCCGGAAATCTATGTGATCGCTCCGCGCGATTCTGACCGCTGCCATCCGTTCGGCCGCCTGCGCGACGGCCTTGCTCGCAGCCATACGCGGGAAGAGCTTCTGCTTGCTGCACGGAAGATCGGGGGCGAGGATTTCGCGCACAGCGTCTCCGTGCTACGCCCCATGGCGGGAGTTGCCGCTAATGCAAGCGGCCAAGGCGACGACCGCCGCTTTTTCCTGTTTTTCGTGATGCTGTTCGGTACCGCGGTCCTGCTGGCTCTGATTGCTTGTATGAACGTTGCAGGCTTGCTGTTGGCGCGCGGCGCTACACGGCAGAGGGAACTTGCGATTCGCAAAGCCCTTGGCGCCAATCGCAGCCATCTCATTTATCAACTTCTCGTCGAAGGTGCCTTGCTAGTGGCGCTGGGCGCGACCAGCGGACTAGTGCTCGACGCATTCTTACGGCGACACCTCAGTTATATCCGGTGGCCCTCGGCTTACAATCTTCCATTCGAATTCCATTTCCAGAGCGATCGTGGTCTGTTCTTTTATGCGTTCGGAGCGGCTCTGGTTACGCTGCTCGTATCCTCCTTGCTGCCCGCGATCCGCAGTTCGCGCGCTGATCTCGGTCTTGCTATGAAACAGGGCGAGCCAGTGTTGTCCATCCGGCGGTGGAATCTGCGTAACGGCTTTGTGACGTTGCAACTGACGCTCTCGGTCGTGTTGTTGAGCCTCGGCGTACTATTCGCTCGCAGCTTCGCTCACTTGGCGGATACGAATCCCGGATTCAATATCTCGGGCACCGTTATTGCTCGCGTGTTCCAACCACCCGGGCAGCCGCGCGGCGAAGCTGGCTGGGCTTGGCGGGATCGCGTCGTTCAGGTGATCCGGCAAGTACCGGGCGTCACAGGCGTGACCTCCGTCAGCACTCTGCCGCTCATGGGCGAACTACAAGCCCAAGATTTGGTACGCCGCCGGAACCAGTCGATTTCCACCGCACGGGAGGCGTACGAACTCGGTGGCGGCGAGCAATTCTGCCGCGTCCTTGGCATTCCCATCTTGCGCGGCCGAGATTTCCGACTGGCCGACCGAACGCGGCGACCTGTTCCCGTAATTCTCAACCGAACACTTGCTCAAAGCCTCTTCGGCGAGACTGACCCGATTGGCGAGGAAATCGCCGTTGGCCGCGACCAGGCACGCACACTCGAGGTGGTCGGCGTCGCGGCTGACGCCAAACTGCGCACCCTCGGTGAGGACCACCCCGCTGTATTCTTTACGCCCTTTTCGTTCGCTCAGTTGCTGATTGCCACTGCTGGCGATGGTGCACGGTGGGTTCAGCCTCTACGCAATGCTCTCGCTCCGGTTGATCCCGGAGCCGCTGTGGATGTTCGCCCCTTGGCCGATGCCGCCGCGGGCGCGCTGTTCCCGATGCGGATCGCCGCCCTGTTCGCGGGATCACTTGCGGGAATTGGTCTGGTGCTTGTACTGACCGGGCTCTACAGTTCGGTGTCATATGCCACTCGCCGCCGAACGCGAGAGATGGCGATTCGCGCAGCAATAGGCGCCCCACGCGCCATGATCGTGTGGGCGGCCATCAGCGATGGCGTCGCGGTTCTCACGTCCGGGGTTGTGCTGGGCATTCCTCTTGCAATAGCTACCATTCGGCCCTTGACTGATATCCTTCCCGATGGCGTGAATGCGTGGAGCGTTGGTATGTTCGCTGCCGTTGCGGTGGTCCCGCTTGCCGTGGGCGCGGGTGCAGCCTGGATTCCTGCGCGACAAGCCGCGGACGTGGACCCAGCGCTGGCATTGAGAGAGGAATAAGCGAGCGCCGCTGCCAATCAGAACAGTTGAGTTACACCCTCGATTAAATCGGCGCTTTTGGCCAAGTTGACGTGGAGGGCCGAATCCGGCGAGGTGGAGACAGGTTTCTGGGAGGTTGGTCGGCAACCCTTCCCTGATCCCATAAGGTGAGGATTGCCCGTCACTCGGCCAGTACTTTCGCCCTTCGGCGGATTCGTTGATAAACGCTAGGCGGCTAACGGCAACCTAGGCCGCCTTTGTCAAGCCCAGTGCGAGAAGCGCAAGAAGCGCCCACAGGGAAGTGGTCAAGGGAACGACCAGAGGCCCGACTTAGCAGGCACGAGAACGACCAGAAGGAACCGTGGTAAATTTGAGTGCTAATCTTCATGGGGGGCACTAAGTGGGGCAAACATGGCGCTTTGGTCTAGTATCCGATTTTCACTGCGCATTCTAAGGAAGCACTGGAAACTAACATCCATTGCCGTTTCGTCGCTGGCGATTGCGATGGCGGCAGGCACGGCTGGGTTCAGTGTTTTCAATGCGCTATTGCTTCGGCCTCCCGCGGTTCTCAGGCCGGACCAGCTCTTGACGGTCTATAGCTCGACGCCGACAGAGGAATTCAACGGCTTTTGCGACGACGACTACACGTTCTATCGTGACCACAACGAGATCTTCTCTGACGTGATGGCTTTTCCTTATTCGATCTCGATGAGCCCCGTCGTCCACGAAAATCGCACCAAAGCAGGCTTGACCAATGCGGTGTCCGACACCTACTTCTCGATTCTCGGAGTGCCACCCTTGCTAGGGCGTGTGTTTAAGCGAGGTGACGACGATAATCCATCGGCTCTCGCAGTCTTGAGCTACTCCTATTGGAGGTGGCTCGGAGCGAATCCGAACATCGTGGGAAAGACGGTAAGCATAAACAACGTCCCGCTTACGGTGATTGGAGTGATGCCGAAAGGTTTTGTTGGGACGATTTTCAGTGACCTGCCGGACGTGTGGTATCCGCTATCTACAGATCTGACCGTTAATCACCAAGGATTAGCTTGGCGGACCGACCGCACGAATCGCCCTCTTCGCATGGTAGGACGCCTAAAGCCAGGAGTGACCCGCGAGCAAGCGCTGGCCAATCTTCAAACGATCTCAAAACAACTTGCATCCGCCTATCCGAAAACCAATAAGGACCGGCTCGCCCGTGTCACGGACACCAGGATGCTGCCAGAGGATTCCTTATCCTCCGCAAGGATCATCTCGGCGATCATCTTCGGGATTGTCGGGTTGATTCTCTTTGCAGCATGTTCGAACGTCGTGAATCTTCTGCTGGCGCTGGCCAGCACGCGACGCCACGAAATTCTGGTTCGCGCAGCGCTGGGAGCCACGCGTAAACAGTTGATCAGCGAAGTTCTCGTTGACAGCACGCTGATAGCGGGAGGAGGGGGTGTACTCGGTCTCTTCCTCGCATTTCTCGGGTTCCGGCAATTGCTGCAATTCAAACCATACTTTCCGGGCCTAGGTTCCCTTCCGCTCACGATTGATTTTCTCCCGGACATGACGGTCATGGCAGCCACCGGCGCGCTGGTCTTTGTTGTTGGCCTCGCTACGGGCTTTGTCCCCGGCCTTTACTCGTCGACCCCGAACTTAGCCGCTGCGCTGAGCGGAGAAATAGCGGTTGGCGGAACACGTAAAGGCCGAATTCGGAACCTCCTGGTGGCGGTGCAAGTCGCGGTTTGCACGCTAGTATTCATTGGTGTTGGGCTTTGCTTTCGAAGCCTGGAGAACCTTCGCAACGTCAATCTGGGATTCACCCATCGGAACATCGCTATTTTAACCACGGATTTGCAGGCAGTCGCATCTTCCGAAGACCAAGGACGCAAACTCTACGCCAGAATTCGCGAAGCCGCCTCACAGATCTATGGAGTTGAATCCGTGTCGATCGCGGGTGATGTTCCTGTCAGCCAAAGCGAAGGCAATGTCGAGCAAGTCCGCGTGGCAAATAGCTTGACACAGGGTGAAGCCGGAGAGCGTATCGCGTTCGCTATGGTTGACGAGAATTTCTTTTCGACCTTGGGAATCCCGCTGCTAGCCGGACGGGTGTTTGCTTCGGCCGATACGCCGAAAGGGCCAGAAACCATTGTTGTAAATCACTTGATGGGCGAAAAATTCTGGCCGGGGGAAAGTCCTACAGGCAAAACCGTGCAAATTGAAAACGGCCATCGTGTCGCGACCGTTGTGGGGGTTGTCGCTGATGGCAAATACGTCGATATCGACGAGGCTCCTCGCCCCTTCATGTACTTCGATTTGAACCAGCATTACCAGCCTGGGCTTTATCTGTTAGCACGCACGAAGGGATCGCCGCGTCAGTGGCTTGCTCCGCTATCTGATGCGCTAACGAAGGCTGTGCCGGGTCTTTATCCCCTCACATTGACCATAAACGATTGGCTCAACTTCGCGCTTTTTGTTCCCAGGATCACCCTGTTTTGTATTGCCGGGTTCGGTAGCTCGGCATTTATGCTGGCGACGGTGGGCCTCTACGGCGCGGTTTTCTATTCCGTTAGCGAGCGAAAGAAAGAGCTGGGCATCCGCGCGGCTCTAGGCGCGAGCCCACAGGATCTGCGGAACATGATCTTGCGGCAAACAGGCATAGTCACAATCGCGGGAGTTTGCATCGGCACGCTCTGCGGAGTCATTGCCACTGGATTGGTTCGGTCTTTGTTATACGGGATAAAGCCGGTGGAGTGGACGGTGTGCGTGGCGGTCGCACTGACGATGGGGCTTATGACCGTGCTCACGGCCTATTCAGCAGCGCGTCCCTGGCTACGCACCGATCCAATGGCATCCGTCCGCCACGTTTAATTCCACAGAGGCCTACGGTGAGCTGGCTCTCATAAAATACAAGGCTGTTACCCACGCGGCACTTCTTGCCGCCTTCTGTCTCAAGTCGCGACTGAGGCCGCAGCGGGCCCGGTCGCTGCCCCGTGGTCGGCAACCCTTCCACAACTGGCTCAGCCACATCAAGGGTTCGGCTCGACCCCAATGCGATCATTGACGGCTGACCGAATTCGCTGCTTGCACCCAAGGTACCGTTCGGTGGTTTGAACTGAGACGTGCCCCAAAAGGAATTGGATCTGCTCCAACTCCCCGCCCGAAGCATGGCATAGTCGAGCACAGGTCCGTCGCAGATCGTGCGGCGCCAACTTTGGCACACCAATGCCCTTGGCAGATTCCTTCACTATGTGCCAAACCGTCTTTACCGTGATGCTCTCTCCCCATGCTTTCCCTACTTTGTTGACCCTGCGAAAAAGCCTCCCTCGATCAATGCCGGCCGCGGCAAGCCACACTCCTATCGCTTTTCACCCAGTCCGGAACCGGAACCGTTCGAACGTGGCCTCCCTTACCCATCAAGTCGACGATGGCCCAGTGTTCCTCCCGCTGCTGAAGATGATCCATCGTCAATGCGACGGCTTCGTGTCTTCTCAACCAACACGCGAGCAGGAGAGCCAACAAAGCGCGGTCTCGTTTTCCTTTCAGCCGCTCGCGATCAGGCGCTTGCCAAAGCGCTTGCCCCTGCTCTGCAGTCAGCCAGTTGCCAAGGCGAACGCCTAACTTCTTCACGCCTTTAACGCGACGAATACCCGCTGCCAGGTCGGCACTCAGCAGACCGCAATCGGCTGCCTCATACGCAAGACGGCGTACGGCACCTAGTCGTAGATTGACCGTGCCAGGCGCGAGTTGACGAGATTCGAGATGAGATCGG
>Ga0137376_10002977_pt1 | contig 10401 bp, 8 predicted proteins | sample SagtaG_23_FD_104814 | JGI IMG/M metagenome (GOLD analysis project Ga0137376, IMG submission 104814) | Vadose zone soil microbial communities from Sagehorn Ranch, Mendocino, California, USA - Sage2_L_20_16 metaG | ecosystem: Environmental > Terrestrial > Soil > Vadose zone | place: USA... | reverse complement strand
CGACACCGCCACGACCACCGACCCGGCGTACACGTCGCAGAACCAGGCCGCGTACGGAGTCGACAACGGCGCGCAGGTCGTCGCCAAGTACCACCTCGGCAGCGTCATCTACTTCACCTGGAGCGGCAACCTCGCCAACCCCACGCAGATCGCGACGCTGTCGAACGGGCTGCAGCAGGCGGCCGGCGACCTGCCGCTGCTGATCAGCACGGACCAGGAGGGCGGCAACGTCACACGGATCGGTACGCCACTTGCTGTCTCGCCGGGCAACATGGCAATCGGCGCGACGTTCTCCGCACCGGACTCGTACGCAATGTCGCACGCAACGGGCGCGCAGCTAAGAGCACTCGGGATAACCGTCGACGACGCGCCGGTCGTCGACACGAACACCAATCCGGCCAACTCAGCCGACGGGCCGCGCTCGTTCGGCGACCACGCCGGGGCCGTGGCGGCCATGTCGGCGGCGTCGGTGCTCGGCTACCAGTCCGCAGGCATCGCCGCTACCGCAAAGCACTTCCCCGGGCTGGGCAGCACGAGCATCAACACCGACAACGGCATCGCGGTCACCGACGAGACGCGCGCGCAGTTCGACGCGAACGACCTGCCGCCGTTCCGGACCGCGATCGCCTCCGGCGTGGACGAGATCATGGCCGCGCACATCGTGGCGCCGTCGCTCGACCCGTCCGGCGCGGCCGCGAGCCTGTCCAAGCCGATCGTGACCGATCTGTTGCGCGGCACCATGCATTACGACGGCGTGGTCGTCACCGACGCGCTGAGCGCGGCCGCGTTGGAGAACGTCGACCCGGCGGAGCGTGCCGTGCGCGCCATCGAGGCGGGCGACGATCAGCTGCTCATGCCGTCCAACCTCGCCGACGCCGAGAACGCCGTGCTGGCAGCGGTCGCCTCAGGTCGCCTCACCGAGGCCCGCATCGACGAGTCGGTGACCCGCCTGCTGCGGCTCAAGACCCGCCTCGGCCTGTTCGAGAATTCGCAGGTGGACGCGTCGCACGCGGCGTCGAGTGTCGGCACACCGCAGCAGCACGCCACTTCAGCCAAGACAGCAACTGACTCGATCACCCTCGTTCGCAACCAGGCCGGCACGCTTCCGCTCGCCGGCAGCACCGGCGCGCACGTACTCGTCGCCGGATGGGGCGCCGGGACGACCCAAACGCTCACCGGCGCCATCGCCACGCACGGTGTGAGCAGCCAGCGTGTCTACACCGGATCGAATCCGAGCGCCGCCACGATCGCGGCTGCCGTCGCCGCCGCGAACACCAGCGACGACGTCGTCGTCACAACAAATAACGCGTGGGGAGACAACGGCCAGCAGGCACTTGTACAGGCATTGCTCGACACCGGCAAACCGGTGATTGTGGTATCGCTCGGCGGTCCTTACGACCTCGCGTATTTCGCGTCGGCGCCGACATACATTGCCGCTTTCGGTTATCAAGCGGATACGCTCAGCGCGCTAGCCGCCACGATCTTCGGTGCACAGCCGCGCGGGCACCTTCCGGTCACGATTCATCGTGCGGACGACCCGGCCAAGATTCTCGTGCCGTACGGAACGGGACTCGGTTATCCGCGATAACCGAGTCCCGCTGCGGCGCGTCCTATTTGGTCAGATGCTCAGTGCGCGGCCGTGTTGTAGGCGTCGATGATCGAGGCCGGCACGCGACCCCGTTCGCTGACCTTGTGCCCGTTACGGCGGGCCCATTCGCGAATTGCCTGGACCTGCTCGCGGTCCGAACGCGCGCTGGCGCGTCCGCTACGACCCCCGGGTCGCGTCCGCCCGGCCTTTCGGGCGTGCGCGACATACGTCGAAAGCGAGTCACGGAGTTTCTTGGCATTTGCCTTGCTGAGATCGATCTCGTAGGACGACCCGTCGAGCGCGAATCCGATGGTTTCGGCAGCGTTACCGCCGTCGATGTCATCGACCAGGGTGACCTGAACCTTCTTCGCCATTCCCGCAAGCTCCTTCTGCAATAGGGTGGGACTCGACAACCATAGCCCTATTGTCGAATCAAGGGCTTCATTCCCCCACTACACCAGTGATTCTCACAGTGGTTTCAGCAACGGGAACAGGATCGTCTCGCGAATGCCCCGACCGGTCAGCAGCATGACAAGACGGTCGATGCCCAATCCCATCCCACCGCTCGGCGGCATTCCGTATTCCAGCGCCCGGAGAAAGTCCTCGTCGAGCTGCATCGCCTCGGGATCACCCTTCGCGGCGGCAATCGACTGCTCGACGAGACGGCGCCGCTGCTCGACGGGATCAGTCAGTTCCGAATAGGCCACACCGAGCTCGACGCCGCCGACGACGAGATCCCACGCCTCGGCCAACCGCGGGTCGTCGCGATGCGGCCGGGCCAAGGGGCGCACCTCGGCCGGATAATCCTTGATGAACGTCGGCTGCATCAGCGTGCGCTCAACGAGCTTCTCGAACAGTTCGAGGACGATCTCGCCGGCGCTCCACTCGGGCGCCAATCCGACGTCGTGCTTATCTGCGAAGCGGCGCAGTTCGTCGACGCCCGTCTCGACGGTGACGGTTTGCCCCAAGGCTGCTGAAATCGAGTCGTGGATGCTCACCGAGCGCCACTCGCCGAACAGGTCGATTTCGGTACCGTCCTGCGCCGTCCCGGCCGTCACGCCAATAGCCTCGGCGGACTCCACGACGAGTGATCGGGTGAGCTCGGCCATAGTGTCGTAATCGCCGTAGGCCTGGTAGGCCTCGAGCTCGGTGAACTCAGGAGAATGGGTCGAGTCGACGCCCTCGTTACGAAAGACCCTGCCCAACTCGTACACGCGCTCGATGCCGCCGACGATGCAGCGTTTGAGGTACAGCTCCGTCGCGATGCGTAGCGACATGTCCAGCTCGAAGGCGTTCAGATGGGTGTGGAATGGGCGAGCGGCCGCGCCGCCATGTATCGACTGCAATATCGGTGTCTCGACCTCGAGGTACCTGCGCCGGTGCAACGTCTCGCGCACTGACCGGACGACGTCGGCGCGCATTCGCACGATCTGACGTGCGTCGGGACGCACGATCAGGTCGACATAGCGCTGCCTAATGCGCGTTTCGTCGGACAGCGCTTTGTGGGCCACCGGCAATGGCCGCAACGCCTTCGCGGTCATCCGATACGAGTCGGCCAGCACCGACAGTTCTCCGCGTTTCGACGAGATGACCTCGCCGTGCACGAATACCAGGTCGCCCAGATCGACATCGGCTTTCCAGGCCGCTAGAGCGTCGGGGCCGAGGCGATCGAGCGAGAGCATCACCTGCAATTCGGCATCGCCCTCGCGCAGCGTGGCGAAGCAGAGCTTGCCGGTATTGCGGATGAAGATGACCCGGCCGGTGACGCCGACCAGCTCCGCGGTGTACGTGTCCGCCGCGAGGTCCGGATGCGCGGCACGGACCTCGGCGAGCGAATGCGTCCGGTCGACGCCCACCGGAAATGGGGCACGCTCACGATCGGCCATGAGCCGCTCGTACTTCTCGCGCCGGACGCGCATCTGCTCGGGCAGGTCGTCGGGCGGCTCGCCGGCGGTCGGATCGCTCACGAATGCCAGCGTATCGGGGTCGGCGAACGGCGTTTCGCCCAGCGCACCTGACTTTTGTCATCGCAGATAGCCCGGTCGCCACACTGTCTCCATAACCGGGCTTACGGAACAGTTCAGCATCGTGAATGGACACGACAGTCGCCCGCCCACCACCGGCATCCAGTTGCAGAACCTGACCAAGAGCTTCCGCACGTCACAGGGACCAGTGCACGCCGTCCGCAACGTCGACATCTCGATCGCGCCCGGCGAGACCGTGGCCCTGCTCGGCCCGAACGGGGCCGGCAAGTCGACGACGATCGACATGCTGCTCGGCCTGCTCCCGCCCGACACGGGACGCGTCTCGCTGTTCGGCATGACACCGGCGGACGCGATCCAGGCCGGAGCGATCGGCGCGATGCTGCAAACCGGATCGATCATCCGCGACCTGAACGTGCGCGAGCTGATCACCATGATGGCGGCGCTCTACCCGGACCCGCTCGGCGTCGACGAGGTGCTCACGCTGACCGGCATCGAGGATCTCGCCGGGCGGCGCGCGCACAAGCTGTCCGGCGGCCAGACGCAGCGCGTCCGCTTTGCGCTCGCGCTGGTCAGCGATCCCGACGTGCTCGTGCTCGACGAGCCGACCGTCGCGATGGACGTCGAGGGCCGGCACGCGTTCTGGACGACGATGCGGCGGTATGCGACGGCGGGCAAGACCGTCGTGTTCGCCACGCATTACCTCGAGGAAGCCGACGCCTACGCCGACCGGATCATCCTGATGGCGCGCGGCGAGATCGTCGCGGACGGGCCGGCCACCGAGATCAAGGCGACGGTCGGCACGCGGACGATTCGCGCGACCCTGCCCGGTGCTGACCTCAGCGAACTCGGCACGCTGCCCGGAGTGATCCGCGCGGAGCACCGCGGCGAGGCCGTCCTGCTCAACTGCGCCGATTCCGATGCCGCGATCCGGGCGCTGCTCGCCGGGTACCCCGAGGCACGCGACATCGAGATCAGCGGAGCCGGCTTGGAGCAGGCATTCCTGCAACTCACCGCCAACAACGATATGGAGACAGTGTCATGAGTGCCGCAGTCACCTACACGCGTTACGAACTGCTGCGGACCTTCCGCAACCAGCGCTTCTTCTTCTTCTCGTTGGCCTTCCCATTGATCCTGTTCCTGATCGTTGGCGGGTCCAACAAGCACGCCGATCCGCTCGACGGCATCCCGTTCCCGGTGTACTACCTCGCCGGAATGGTCAGCTGGGGCACGATGACCGCCGTCGTCGCAGGCGGTGCGCGCATCGCGGCAGAACGGAGCGTCGGCTGGAACCGGCAGTTGCGGCTCACCCCGCTTGCGCCGCGGACGTACTTCCGGGCGAAGGTGCTCACCGGCTACGTCATGTCCCTCGCCAGCATCGCGGTGCTCTACATCGCGGCGATCGCGATCGGCGTCCGGATGCCTGCCGATCACTGGCTGCGGATGACCGGACTGGTCCTCGTCGGGCTGATCCCGTTCGCCGCGCTGGGCGTCTGGCTGGGCCATGTGCTGTCGATCGACTCGATGGGCCCGGCGATGGGCGGGATCACCTCGCTGTTCGCCCTGCTCGGCGATGCGTGGGGCCCGCTCGCCGGCCACGGCTTCATGCATCACGTCGTCGAGCTGCTGCCGTCGTACTGGTTGGTGCAGGCCGGGCACGCCGCGTACACCGACCAGAGCTGGTCGGGCAAGGGGTGGATCGTGATCGCCGTGTGGACGGCGGCGTTCGCAGCACTCGCCGTCCGGGCATACCGCAATGACACAAAGCGCGTCTAACGTAACGACCCGATGAGCGACTCGACGCGTGACTGGCCGCCCGAGCGTCCCTGGGGTTGGGATCGCTCGGGCTCGTACGACGTCGAGGATCAGCGCCGCAAGTGGCGTGGTTGGCGCAGGCTGGTCTTTCCCGGGATCTGGCTCGTCTACCTGGGCCAGACCGCGGCAGGGGTCGGCAAGCACAGCTCGGGATGGGCCGCGGTCGCCGGGTACGCGATCATCGCCGCCTACTGCGTGTGCTACCTGCAGGCGTTGCCCGCCCTGTGGATGGGACGGCGCCGCCGGTTCTGGACGCTGTACGCCGCGCTGCTCGTCCTCTGCGCGGTCGAGACGCTGTTCGCGCACGAGGACGCGTTCGTCATGTGCGTGTTCATCGCGGTGCAGACGGTCGGCGTGCTCGGCAACCGGGCGTTGCCGGCCATAGTTGCGCTGACCCTGGTCGCGACGCTGACCCCGCGGCTCGTCACGTCCTGGCACGCCGATGTGCAACCCACCAACGGGCTGACCATCCCGCTCACGGCGCTCGCGATGTGGGGGTTCTTCGGCGTGATCCGTACCAACCAGGCGCTTGCCGACGCGCGATCCGAGGTCGCGCGGCTCGCCGCCGAGAACGAGCGGACGCGCATCGCGCGCGACCTGCATGACCTGCTCGGACACTCGCTGACGACGATCACTGTCAAGGCCGGTCTGGCCAGACGACTCAGTGAGCGCGGTGAGAACGAGCGCGCCGCCGGCGAGATCGCCGAGGTCGAGGCACTGTCGCGACGTTCCCTCGCCGAGGTACGCGCTGCGGTGGCCGGGCATCGCGAGGTCACCCTGGCCGGCGAGATCGCCACGGCGCGCGAGGTGCTTCGCGCCGCCGGCGTCGTCGCCGAGCTGCCCGGCTCGGTCGACATCGTCGACACGTCGCTGTCCGAGCTGTTCGGGTGGGTGACGCGCGAAGGCGTGACCAACGTCGTCCGGCATGCGCGGGCGGCGCATTGCACGATCCGGGTCGATCGCAACTGGATCGAGATCGCCGACGACGGGCGAGGTGGCGGCGTCGCGGGCGCGGGCAACGGCCTGACCGGCCTGCGCGAGCGAGTCGAGGCTGCCGGCGGGACGGTGCGACTCGAGACCACCCCGTTCAAGGGGTGGCGGCTGCGTGTCGAGGTGCCCGGCGCGCCGTCGTCGGAACGGGTCGAAGACGCGTCGACGATGTCGGCGTGATCCGGCTGCTGCTCGCCGACGACCAGGCGCTGGTGCGCTCGGCGCTCGCCGCGCTGCTCGACCTCGAGGACGACTTCGAGGTCGTCGCGCAGGTCGGGCGCGGCGATCAGGTGGTGGCCGCAGCGCGCGAGCACGACCCCGACATCGCATTGCTCGACATCGAGATGCCGGGCATGGACGGCCTCGCCGCCGCGGCCGCGCTCACCCACGAGGTGCCGTCGTGCAAGGTGATCATCCTTACCTCGTTCGGCCGGCCCGGTTACCTGCGGCGGGCGATGGAGTCGGCGGCCCTGGGGTTCGTCGTCAAGGACGTCCCGGCCGAGCAACTCGCCGATGCCGTGCGCCGGGTGATGCGCGGCGAGCGCGTCGTCGACCCCGCCTTGGCCGCCGCCACGCTCGCCGGCGGCGCGTCGCCACTGACCGGCCGCGAGCGCGACGTCCTGGTGGCCGCTCGCGACGGGGCGACCGTGGCCGACATCGCCGGCAAGCTCTTCCTGTCGGAGGGCACGGTGCGCAACTACCTCTCCGCCGCGATCGCCAAGACCGGCGTGCGAAACCGGGTCGAGGCGGTGCGAGTGGCCGACGAGCGCGGTTGGCTCTGAGTTTGACCCCGCGGGCGACGCTGTCGGGTCCCCGAGAACCCCCTCGGTCCCGAACGCTTGTGCTCTGCCTACATCAATGTGAGCAGACCTCAAGCACGCGACCGAGCATGCCCTCACCCGACGGGTCGACACCTGCGCGGAGCCCGCGCTTGCCGATGACGTTGGGCCCAATGTGCCCGCGCCGGCTCAGCGTCCGCGAGAATCGTCGGGTGAGCGAACCCGAGGCGGCTGGTCCGCTCTCCGCGCGGACGGCGTGGGCACGCGTCGAGACACCGCTTCGCCGCTTCCTCCGTACCGAGACGGGCAGCGCCGCGATCCTGCTGGCGGCGGCGGTCGGTGCTCTCGTGTGGGCGAACGTCCACGACTCGTCCTACGAACGGGTCTGGCAGACGCAACTCTCGATTCGGCTCGGAAGTACCGACATCTCCCAGTCGCTGCGCGGGTGGGTGAGCACCGGGCTGATGACGCTGTTCTGGTTCGTCATCGGACTCGAAGCGCGCCGCGAGTTCGACATGGGCGAGCTTCGGCAGCGGACGAGGGTCGCGTTGCCCGTCCTCGCCGGCATCGGCGGGATGATCGTGCCGGTCGCGATCTACCTTGTCGCCAACGCCGGCAGCGGTTCGGCGGACGGGTGGGGCGCGGCGATGTCGACCGACACGGCATTCGCCCTCGGCGTGCTCGCGCTGGTCGGCCCGCGGCTTCCGGATCGGCTGCGCTCGTTCGTCCTCACCGTCGCGGTCGTCGACGACCTCGTCGCGCTGGTGGTCATCGCCGTCGCGTACAACAGCCACCTGGAACTGGTGGCCCTGCTCGTCGGGCTGGCGATCCTGGCCGCGGTCGCCGTCGTCCGGGTGAGCCGCGTACACCGCGGCCCGGTCTACGTCGTGCTCGGCGTGGCCGCGTGGATCGCACTGTTCAAGTCCGGAGTCGATCCGGTCGCGGTGGGCATGGTGATGGGCCTGCTGACCTATGCGTCCCCGCCGACGCGCAGCGACCTCGAACGCGCGACTGATCTGTTCCGGCTCTTCCGCGAACAGCCGACGCCGGAGCTGGCCAGATCGGCTCGTGGTGGCGTCGTCGAGGCGATCTCGCCGAACGAGCGACTACAGCAGCTCTATCACCCCTGGACCAGCTACGTCATCGTGCCGCTCTTCGCGTTCTCCAACGCGGGCGTCGTGATCAGCGGCGACTTCCTGAGCCGTGCGTACACCTCGCCGATCACGCTCGGCATCCTGTTCGGCTATGTGTTGGGCAAGCCGGTCGGCATCGCGGGCGCCTCGTGGCTGGCCGCCACGGTCAGCCGCGGCCGGTTGCGACCGCCCGTCGGCTGGGCCGCGGTCGCGGGCGCCGGCACGCTCGGCGGGATCGGCTTCACCGTGTCGCTGCAGATCGCGACCCTGGCCTTCTCCGGCGCGCGGCTGGAGGAGGCGAAGGTCGGCGTACTGACGGCCGCACTGTGCGCGGCCGTGGCGGCCGGCGGGTTCTTCCGGGTGATCGCGCTCCTTCCGGCGCATCGGCGGATCCCCGCTCTGGTAGGCGAAAGCGAGGCCATCGTCGACCTCGTCGCACCGGTCGACCCGGACCGCGACCACCAGCGCGGCCCGAGCGACGCAGCGATAACCGTCGTCGAGTACGGCGACTTCGAGTGCCCGCACTGCGGCCAGGCCGAACCCGTCGTGCGTGCCCTGCTCGCGGACTTCGGCGACGTCCGCTACATCTGGCGGCATCTGCCGCTGACCGGCGTCCACCCGCACGCCGAGCTGGCCGCGGCTGCAGCCGAAGCCGCTGCCCAGCAAGGCACCTTCTGGGAGATGCACGACGTGCTGCTCAGCCACCAGGACCACCTCGACGAGGAAGACCTGACCCGCTACGCCACGGACCTCGGCCTCGACGTCGAGAGGTTCCTCGACGACCTGCACCACAACACCGGCGCCGCGCAGATCGCCGAGGACGTCGACTCGGCCGAGCTCAGCGGTGTCTCGGGAACGCCGACGTTCTTCGTCAACGGGCGACGGCACCACGGCGCGTACGACATCGCGAGCCTGTCGGCGGCGGTGCGCGTCGCCGGGGCACGGGCGAACATCGCCCGGTAGCTCACAGGGCGGAGACCTGCGGGGCGATTGCCGACGCGATGAGCTCGAAGTGGTCTAGGTCGGCGAGGTCGAGCACCTGCAGGTACACGCGGCGCGCGCCCAGCTCGGCGAAGTGGCCGAGCTTGTCGACGACCTGGTTGGGCGAGCCGACCAGGCCGACATCGCGCAGATCGTCCAGTTGCTCGCCGAAGCTCTCGCTGATCGCGGCCGTGCGGCGCGCGACCTCGGCGTCGTCGCGACCGACGCAGACCGTCTGCGCGGCCGAGTAGATCAGCGGATCCCCGCCGGCAGCAGCCTTTGCAGCGCGAACGCCCTCAAATATCTTGGCGCTGCGGGCGATCGACCGGAACGCGACGTTGAACTCGTCGGCGTACCGCGCGGCGAGCTCGGGCGTACGGCGCTTGCCCCGGCCGCCGATGATGATCGGCGGGCGAGGTGCCTGCGCCGGTTTCGGCAGCGCCGGCGAATCGACGACTGGGTAGTAGTGCCCGTCGAAGCTGAATGTCTTGCCCACCGGAGTACGCCAGAGGCCGTCGATGACGGCCAGTTGCTCGGCGAAGCGGTCGAACCGCTCGACCGGATCGGGGAACGCGAGGCCGTACGAGCGGTGCTCGGTCTCGTACCACCCGGCGCCGATGCCGAGCTCGACGCGGCCGCCGCTCATCACGTCGACCTGCGCGACGGCGATCGCGAGGGGGCCGGGTGACCGGAACGTCGCCGAGCTCATCAGCGTGCCGAGGCGGATGCGGCGGGTCTCGCGCGCCAGGCCGGCCAGGGTGACCCATGAGTCGGTGGGACCGGGGCCCGGGTCACCCTCGCCGATGCGCTGCAGGTGGTCGGACCGGAAGAACGCGTCGAACCCGAGATCCTCGCTGGCCCTGGCCACGCGAAGGAGGTCGTCGTAGGTAGCGCCCTGCTGCGGCTCGGTGAAGATGCGGAGATCCACGTGAACGCGCCGACCTACGAGGTGAGCCGGGAGGCGGAACCCCGGACCGGGGTGGACGTCATGTCAGCGTTGACCGTGGTCGTGAGGGTCAGCACGGCAGGGATTATTGCATCAGGCCTGACTCACACGCGGCGCAGCCAGCCCGACGGGTTGAAAGTGAGCAGGAACTTCTCCCGCGAGCGGTCGACGACGAACTCCGAACTCT